>Ga0207647_10000749_pt1 | contig 25445 bp, 23 predicted proteins | sample KBSCornC2_FD_184295 | JGI IMG/M metagenome (GOLD analysis project Ga0207647, IMG submission 184295) | Corn rhizosphere microbial communities from Kellogg Biological Station, Michigan, USA - C2 (SPAdes) (version 2) | ecosystem: Host-associated > Plants > Roots > Rhizosphere ... | reverse complement strand
TGAGCCCTTTTTCTGATGTCCGAAGCCGTACCAACCACCGCCAGCAACTCGTTCGAGGCCGACATCGTCCCGGCGCTGGGGGCGCGCTCGATTGTGCTTATCGGCATGATGGGAGCGGGCAAGTCCACGATCGGACGCCGTCTGGCGGCGCGGCTTCGGCTGCCGTTTGTTGATGCCGATAGCGAGATCGAAATGGCCCATGCCGGGATGACGATCCCCGAGATCTTTGCCGAGCATGGCGAGCCCTATTTCAGGGATGGCGAGGCGCGGGTTATCGCCCGGCTGCTCGACCAGGGACCGGGGGTACTGGCCACCGGTGGCGGCGCGGTGTTACGCGAAGAGACCCGCCGGAGAATCCGTGATCGGGCCGTTTCGATCTGGCTCAAAGCGGATGCGGATGTCATCCTGCGGCGGGTCAGGCGGCGTGCCGACCGGCCCTTGCTGCAGACGGCGGACCCCGCCGCAACCGTGCGGCAGTTGCTGGATCAACGCGAGCCGATCTATCGCAGTGCGGATATCACCATCGCCTCGCGCGATGTGCCGCATGAGAAAATTGTCGATGAGTGCGTGGCCGCCCTGCACCGCCAATTGTGCGAAGGTGCGGCTGGCGCCAAGCAAACGGTATCGCAGACGATGGAATTGCCTCGATGACGGCGCCGCTCAGACATTCCGATCCCATCACCGTGGATGTCGCGCTCGGCGAGCGCGCCTATGACATCGTCATTGGCCGCGACCTCCTGCCTTCGCTGGGTAAGCGTATCGCCGCCTTGCGGCCGGGCGCGCGCACCGCCATCGTCACGGATCGCACGGTCGCCTCGCACTGGCTGGAGAAAACCGAGGCTTCCCTTGCCGAGGCGGGCATCCCCACCTCCCGCATTGTCGTGGATGAAGGCGAGGGTTCGAAGAGCTATGGCGGTCTGGAAAAGGTCAGCGAAGCGCTGATCGGAGCGCGGATCGAGCGCAACGATCTGGTGGTCGCGCTCGGCGGCGGCGTGGTTGGCGACCTTGCAGGATTTGCCGCCGCCATTCTGCGTCGCGGCGTTGATTTCGTTCAGGTGCCGACCTCGCTGTTGGCGCAGGTCGATTCATCGGTCGGCGGCAAGACCGGGATCAATTCGCCGCAGGGAAAAAATCTTCTCGGCGCCTTTCACCAGCCGGTGCTTGTGGTCGCCGACACGAGTGTGCTGGATACGCTGTCGCCGCGCCAGTTCCGCGCCGGCTATGCCGAGGTGGCCAAATATGGCCTGCTTGGCGATGCGGCCTTCTTCAACTGGCTGGAAGCCAATCATGGCGATATTTTCGCCGGTGGGCCGGCGCGCGAGCATGCGATAGCCACTTCCTGCCGCGCCAAGGCCGCGATCGTCGCGCGCGATGAGCGGGAGACCGGCGATCGCGCGCTGCTCAATCTCGGCCACACCTTTGGCCACGCACTGGAAGCAGCGACCGGCTTTTCCGACCGTCTGTTTCACGGCGAGGGAGTCGCCATCGGCATGGTGCTGGCAGCGGAATTCTCCGCTGAGGCCGGCATGATTTCAGGCGATGATGCCGCGCGGATCAAGAGCCATCTGGCGGCCGTCGGGCTGCCGACGTCCTTGCAGGATATCGCGGGTTTCAGCCAGGAACGCCTCGCCGATGCGGACACGCTGATGGCGCTGATGGCGCAGGACAAGAAGGTCAAGCGCGGCAGGTTGGTGTTCATCCTGCTGCAAGCCATCGGCCGGGCCGTGATTATTTCCGATGTCGAGCCGTCGCGGGTGCGGGACTTTCTGAAGGCCAAACTGGCGCGCGGCCGCTAAAGCGCGGCCGCCCTGCAAATCGCCTCTCGCCGGTTTACCGTCGGCGTTCACAGAGCGAAGTCAACAAACGGTGAAGTGAAATAGCGTCCCATGGAATGGATTTCGTTTTCCATCGTCATCATCTGCCTTCTGGTATCGGCGTTCTTCTCGGCCAGTGAAACGGCGCTGACAGGCGCCTCACGCGCCTCGATGCTGCGGCTGTCCAAGCAGGGCAATCGCGACGCCGGCGTGGTCTCCGGGCTTATCGCGATTCGCGAACGAGTGATCGGCGCGCTGTTGCTCGGCAACAATGTCGCCAATATCGGCGCCTCGGCACTTGCAACGGGAATCCTCACCACGTGGTTCGGCGATGTCGGCGTGCTCTATGCCACCGCCGTGATGACGGTGATGGTGGTGATCTTCGCCGAAGTGCTGCCGAAGACGATCGCGATCAATGCGCCTGACCGCCTCTCGCTTCTGGTCGCCCGGCCGATGCGGCTGATGCTTTATCTGTTTTCGCCGCTATTGACGGTGATCGAAATGATCGTGCGGGTCCTGATCCGCGCGCTTGGCATCAAGGTCGGGCATAACCAGCCGATCCTTTCGCCGGTCGAACGGTTGCGCGGCGCCGTCGATCTTCTGCATCACGAAGGCAAGGTGGAAAAGCAGGACCGCGACATGTTCGGCGGCCTGCTCGACCTGCGTGAATTGCAGGTCTCGGATGTCATGGTTCACCGCACCGAAACCGTCATGATCAATGCCGACCTTCCGCCCGAAGATCTGGTGCGCGAGGTGCTGGCGACCGAATACACCCGAATTCCGCTCTGGCGCGAAAAACCGGAGAACATCATCGGGGTGCTGCACGCCAAGGATCTGCTGCGTGCGCTTCGCGCCGCCGATGGGGATTCCAGCAAGATCGACGTGTCGACCATTGCGCTGCCGCCCTGGTTCGTGCCGGAGATGCGATCGGTCTCCGAGCAGCTCAAGGCGTTCCGCCGCCGCAAGACCCATTTTGCGCTGGTCGTGGACGAATATGGCGAGGTCGAGGGGATCGTTACCCTCGAGGACATTCTGGAGGAAATCGTCGGCGATATTTCCGACGAGCACGACGTGACGGTGGCCGGTGTGCGCGTTCAGCCGGACGGATCGGTCGTGGTCGACGGCTCGGTTCCGATCCGCGATCTCAACCGCGCCATGGACTGGAGTCTCCCCGATGAAGAGGCCACCACGATTGCGGGCTTGGTGATCCACGAGGCCCGTTCGATCCCGGAGCGCGGGCAGAGCTTCACGTTCCACGGATTTCGCTTTCGCGTGCTTCGCCGCGAGCGCAACCGCATCACCGCGCTGCGGATCGTGCCACTGCCGCGGGAAGGCGAAATCGAGGAGCAAAGGCCAAGGCGGGCCGGCACCGCATTCTAAAGCGACCGCATTCAGCTTGCGGGCGCCTCTGCCTTGATCGCCAGCGCATGGATGGGGCCGGCAAGTTCCGCGGTCAAAATCGCATTAATCATGCGATGACATTCGATCCGGCTCTTCCCTTCGAAGGCCGACGATACGATATAAACACGGAAATGCGTCTCGCCGCCCGGCCTATGGCCGGCGTGGCCTTCATGCAGATGGGATTCATCCGTCACCTCGAGGCTTTGCGGGGCGAAAGCTTCGCGTAACTTGACGATGATAGCCTGCTTGACGGGCTTCTCGGTGGTGTCGGGAGTATTCATGACATCGTTGCCTGTATTTTGTCTCGCGCATCAAGGAGGAGGTATTCGCAATGTCAAGACTTGAAGCCTTGGGCGTTGCGTTGTCATAGTCAGCCATGCCGATTGATTCATCTAAATTCTTCGACTCCATTCGGATCAAGCCGACCAAGGCGAGCGCCCGGCAGGGAACGCGGCCGCGCGAGGAATCCGCCATGTGTGAATGGCCAGATTGCAAAAATCGCGGGCCGCATCGGGCGCCCAAGGGCCGCAACCAGGACAAGGACTATTGGCACTTCTGCCTTGATCACGTGCGTGAATACAATCAGTCCTACAATTTCTTTCAGGGCATGAATGCGGAAGCGGTCGCGCGCTATCAGAAAGACGCGCTGACCGGACATCGTCCGACCTGGAAGATGGGTGCCAATACCAGCGCCAAGCGCGGCAAGGGTAACGCCGAGGCGGATCTTGAGGGGGCCTTCGATCCGTTCAGCATGTTCAATGAATTGAACGGGCGCGGCAGAGGACGCCCGGGTCCGGGCGCCGAGCCGAAAACCGAGACCCGCAAGGTGTTCAACGCCGAGCGCAAGGCGCTGCAGGTCATGGGTCTGGGGCCGGATGCGACACTCGAAATCGTCAAGGCCAAGTACAAGCTGCTGGTGAAGCAGCATCATCCCGATGCCAATGGGGGCGATCGCTCCACCGAGGATCGCCTGATCGAGATCATCAAGGCCTATAATTATCTCAAGACGGTGGTGCGCGAGGCCTGATCGATTACCCCGGCGTGCGCCGGGGTAATCTGGCGTCAGCGCCTCAATCTGCCGCGGGCCGTGGCCCAATGTAATTCGAACTCGGCCGCAGTAGTCGTCCCGTGCGCTGCTGTTCAAGAGCATGCGCTGTCCATCCAGCGGAGCGCGCAACCGCAAAGATCGGCGTGAAGGCCTGGCGGGGGATGGCCAGCATGTCCAAGAGGATCGCGGTGAAGAATTCGACGTTGGTTTCCAGCGCCCGCTCCGGATTTTTTCGTCGCAGTGCCTCGCGCGCATAGGCCTCGACTTCGCCGGCAAAGACGAGATCGGTGCCTTGCGCGGCAAACCGCTGGATCGCGGCCATCAAGACATCGGCACGGGGATCGCGAACCCGGTAAATGCGATGGCCAAATCCCATCAAGCGTTCGCCGCGCGAAAGCGCCGCATCAATCCACGGCTTGATGCGATCGCGCGTGCCGATGGCATCCAGCATTTCGAGCACCGGTTCTGGTGCCCCGCCATGCAACGGGCCCGTCAGCGCGCAGTAGCCGGCGGTGACAGCGGCGAACAGATCGGCCTGCGTTGATGCCACAACGCGGGTGGCGAAGGTCGATGCATTCATGCCGTGATCGCAGACAGTCACGAAATAGCTATCGAGCGCCGAGACCTCACTAGGCTCCGGAGGAGTGCCCCGAAGCATTCTCAGCGTATCGCGCGCGTGACCGGCATTCGAATCGGGAGCAACGGGCGGCAGCCCCTTGATACGGCGCACCAGCGCGCCCGCGATCACCGGAAAGGCGCCAACGATGGTTGCCTCGTGATCAAGCCCGGCTTCCGCGTGAAGACCGGCGATGGCGGCCCGAAAGCCATCGACGGGCGAAAGGTCCGCGGTGGACGGAAGCAGGGTGGGCAGCCGCGCAAAGGCGCGCTCCCGGGCGGCGCCCAGCCCTGCGCGGACCTCGGCCTCGCTGTAGCGTTTGCCGGCGGCCCCGCTCCAGAGTCGCGCGGTGACCCCCTCGAAGCTTGTTCGACCGGCAAGGTCTTTCACATGTTCGCCGACAATCACCAGTTCGCCCCGCTCGCCGTCGACATGGCTCAGTACGGTTTCAGCCGCCGCGACGCCATCCAAGCCGATCTGACTTCTTGTGAGTTGGATATTCATGGCCTTCTCCTTTCTCCGGGGTAGCATCGGCCGGCTAGACAGATTGATCAATCTTGATTATGTAAATCAATATGACACTCGAGCCAGAGCTCTATCTCTCTGCCCGTGAAGCGGCCGCCGAACTCGCGATCTCGCCGGCCACCCTCTACGCCTATGTCAGTCGGGGCCTGATCCGCTCCGAGCCCACCACGGATTCGCGCAGCCGCCGCTACCGCGCCGAGGATGTTCGGGGTCTGAAGGAGCGCCGCGCTCCGCAGACCGACCCGCGCGGCTTTCGCAGTTTTGATGCCGAGTTGCCGGTGCTGGACACCGCGGTTGCCACCATCACCGAGGATGGCCCGATTTATCGGGGCGTGCGCTGCGTCGATCTGGCCGAACGCGACACGTTGGAACACGCCGCGACGCTGTTGTGGGACGTCGCCGATGTTGATCCGTTTGCGGTCGATAATTGTCCGCTGGTCTCCGATGAGATGCGCGCGATTGCACAAGCCGCGCGCCTGGCCGCGCCGATCGATCGTGCGATTGCGGTTCTGGCGCTCGCCTCAGGCGCCGATCCCCGCGCATTCAACCGCGCTCACGAAGGCCGCGCTTTGATCGGGGCGCGCATCGTTCGGCTGCTGGTTGCGACCATGCTCAACGTCGAGCCGTCGGCCGCGCCGCTGCACCAACAGATCGCGAGCGCCTGGGCGCCGGACAACCCGCACGCGCCGGACCTGATCCGCCGGGCGCTGGTGTTGCTCGCCGACCATGAATTGAATGCGTCGACCTTCACCGTCCGCTGCGCGGCATCCACGGGCCTCAACCTCTATGATGCGGTCATTGCAGGCCTCGCGGCCCTAAAGGGTCCGCAACATGGCGGCGCTGGCGTTCTGGCCTCGCAGCTCGTGAAAACCCTGGTGGACCGCGATGTCGAGCCGGTAGTGCGGGAACGTGTGGCGCTTGGCGAGCATTTCGCCGGTTTTGGCCACGGCGTTTACAAGCGCGACGATCCCCGCGCCCAATCGCTGTTGAAGGCGTTGGCGCGGGCCGGCGCGCCGCGCAAGTTCACCCGCGAAGTGCCGGAACGGATCGCGGAGGCGACCGGCGAATTCGTCAATATCGATTATGCGCTGGCGGTCCTGGTGCACGGTTTGCGCTGTCCGGCGGGCAGCGAACTCGCCTTGTTTGCGATGTCGCGCAGCGTGGGCTGGATCGCGCATGCCTGCGAGCAATTGCGCTACGGGCGGCTGATCCGTCCGCGCGCCCGTTATGTCGGGCCTGCGCCCGGCCGGAAAACGGCGGTGGCAAACGCCGGATGATGGCTCAGGCCGGAGGCTTGGCTGAGGCGACCGCGCTGCCATGTCTTCGGCGAAGGGTCCAGATCGCGAGCGCCAGGATGATGGCGGCGCCGATCACGGTGAAGATCCAGATGTGCTTGGCAAGGTGCTCATGCTGCGGCAGCCCGGCATAGGTGTGAAGCACGGAGACCGCCGCTACTCCCGGGAGGATATGGGCGGGCGCCCACAGCAGGATCGCCGGAATGTTGATGCTGTAAAAGCGCAGCGGTGACATGCGCAGTGCCCCGGCGGTAATCGGCACGAACGCGCGTATCGGCGGGATGAAGCGACCAAACAGCACCGCCAACGTTCCCCAGCGCTGGAAGAAGGCTTCACTCTCGGCCACCACGCGCGGATAGCGCGTCAGCGGCCAGGTATTGAGGATTTGCCCCTGCGCACGATGCCCGACCCAGAACGCGCTGCCGTCACCGATCAGGGCGCCGAGGATGGCGGAAGCCAGCACCCATTGCAGGGTGAGTTCTCCGCCCGGCACCAGCGCGCTCAGCGCCAGGATGATGGTCGAGCCAGGAACCACCGACCCGATCACGGGAACAGCCTCCAGCAGGGCGGCGAGAAACAGGACGCAATAGCCAAGCCACGCATGGGTCGAAACGAATGCGATCAGCGGATTGATCAGGGCAGTCACAGGCTTCCTTTATTGCACCCGGAATTCCGGTCCTGACACCGGACAGGCCCGAATTCGAAAATGCCGGAGTTCACGGCAACGTTCCATTTGTCGCTCGGGCCTTCGGCGGGGTCAGGCCGGTTGATTTGCAAGGCAGCCTTCCCAAAATCGGGTTGTGTGCCTATCTTAATGAAAAAGCATAGGAACTTCGATCAGCCCACCGAATCAAAATTTCTTTGGGCTTCTGCCGCTCGCGGCTGTCTGATAGGTTCCTTTTTAGCCCCATCCGCAGCCATATGCCAAATTTGGTTTCGGAAATTGTCCGAGACCCCCGGAGGATTGATGACGACCGCCGCCATGACCAAAGCGCAGGAGCCCGCGGGCTTGCCCGACATGAAGGTATCGGTTCGGCAGGTATTTGGAATCGATACCGATCTCGAAGTGCCGGCCTATTCGACCGTTGACCCGCATGTGCCGGACGCCGATCCGGACTACCGCTTCGATCGTGCCACGACGCTGGCTATTCTCGCCGGTTTTTCGAAAAACCGCCGCGTCATGGTCACGGGCTACCATGGCACCGGCAAGTCCACCCATATCGAGCAGGTCGCTGCCCGCCTCAACTGGCCGTGCGTGCGGGTCAATCTGGACAGCCACATCAGCCGTATCGATCTGGTGGGCAAGGATTCCATCGTGGTGCGCGACGGCAAGCAGGTCACCGAATTCCGCGACGGCATTCTCCCCTGGGCATTGCAGCACAACGTGGCGCTGGTGTTCGACGAATATGACGCCGGCCGTCCCGATGTGATGTTCGTGATTCAGCGCGTGCTGGAAGTGTCCGGCCGGCTGACCTTGCTCGACCAGAACAAGGTGATCAAGCCGCATCCTGCGTTCCGGCTGTTTTCGACCGCCAACACGGTCGGACTCGGCGACACATCTGGCCTCTACCACGGCACCCAGCAGATCAATCAGGGCCAGATGGACCGCTGGTCGATCGTCACGACGCTGAACTATCTCGGTCACGACGAGGAAGTCGAGATCGTGCTGGCCAAGGCTCATCATTACCGGACAGCGCAGGGGCGCGACATCGTCGGCAAGATGGTGCGGCTGGCGGATCTGACGCGCAATGCCTTTGCCAATGGCGATCTGTCGACGGTGATGAGCCCGCGCACCGTCATCACCTGGGCGGAAAACGCCGAAATCTTTTCGGATATCGGTTTCGCCTTCCGCGTCACCTTCCTCAACAAATGCGATGAGCTGGAGCGGCCGCTGGTGGCGGAGTTCTATCAGCGTTGCTTCAATACCGAGCTGCCGGAATCGGCGGTCAACGTGGTGCTCAGCTGATCCATGGCATCGATCGCCCTTGAGCGAACCGTCGGACCTACCAAGCGGGCCGTGCTCAACGGGCTTTCGGCGTTCAACACCGAACGCATGGGCAAGCAGCGGTTCAAACAGCTGGCGGTTTCGCTGAAGGATCGCTGCAAGGTGGTCGGCGGGATCGTGGGCCAGGTCTGGTCCACCGTGCTGTTCGTGCAGTATTTTTGGATCGACGAGAAATGGCGTGGCAAGCGCCACGGCGCCAAGCTGATGACGGCGATCGAGGACGAGGCGCGGCGGCTCGGGGCTACGCAGGCCTATGTGGATACGATGAGCTTTCAGGCTCCCGGATTCTATCGCTCCTGCGGCTATAGCGAATTCGGCGCCATTGAGGGTTATCCCGGCGGCGTCACACGGCACTGGTTTACGAAGGCATTATGAGCACATCCAACTCGAAGTTTCGGGCAACGCGGGAATCGCCGGCCGAGCCGTTCAAGCGGGCGGTGACATCGTGTTTGCGCGCCATCGCCAAGGCCCCGGAACTGGAAGTGAGTTTTGCCGCCGAGCGGCCGGGGCTGTCGCCCGGCAAGGCGCGGCTGCCGGAGCCGGCGCGAAAGATGTCGAAGCGCGACGCCGCGATCGTGCGCGGGCACGCCGATTCCATCGCGCTAAAGCTCGCCTGCCACGATCCGAAGGTGCATCGCAAGCTGATACCCGCCAATGCGCTGGCCCGCGGCGTGTTCGAAGCGGTGGAGCAGGCCCGCGTCGAGGCGATCGGAGCACGGCGCATGGCCGGCGTGGCGAAGAACCTCACGGCGATGCTCGACGACCATTTCCATCGCGGAAAGTTTGATGAAATCACCGATCGCGCCGATGCACCCCTGTCGGATGCGCTGGCGATGCTGGTGCGCGAGCGGCTGACCGGATTGCCGCCGCCGACCTCGGCGCGAAAGATTGTCGAACTCTGGCGGCCAGCGCTGGAGGATCGGATCGGCCCACGGCTCGATGAGCTCAATCGCTATGTGGAGGATCAGGCGCGTTTCGGTGACGTGCTGCATGATCTTCTGAGCGCGCTCGACCTCGGCGAAGACCGCGAGTCCGATACCGACGAGGACGACCAGCAGGACGACCGCGAGGGTGAAAACGACCAGTCGGGCGATGAGGGTTCGCCCGACAGCGATGCGGCCCAGGAGATGAGCGCGGATCAGGCGCAGGCGACCGAGGACGAGATGTCCGAGAGCGCGATGGAAAGCGCGCAATCGGCATCGTCAGATACGCTGGATGATGGCGAACTCGGCGACGAGGAAACGCCGGGTGAGGCGACACCGCCCAACATGCGGGGGGCGAACGAGTCGCGCGGTCCGGAATACCATGCCTTTGCGCCGAAATTCGACGAAGTAGTCGCGGCCGAGGACCTATGTGATCATGACGAATTGGAGCGGCTGCGCAGTTATCTCGACAAGCAATTGGCGCATCTGCAGGGCATCGTCGCCCGGCTTGCCAACCGGCTACAGCGCCGCCTGATGGCGCAGCAGAACCGCGCCTGGGATTTCGATCTGGAGGAAGGCATTCTTGATCCGGCGCGGCTGTCGCGCGTGGTTACCGATCCCTTCCATCCGCTGTCCTTCATGACGGAAAAGGAAGCGACCTTCCGCGATACGGTGGTGACGCTCCTGTTGGATAATTCCGGCTCGATGCGCGGCCGACCCATCACGGTAGCCGCCACATGCGCCGATATTCTGGCGCGGACGCTGGAACGCTGCGGCGTCAAGGTCGAGATTCTTGGCTTCACCACGCGGGCCTGGAAGGGCGGGCAATCGCGGGAATCCTGGCTTGCCGCGGGCAAGCCGGCCAATCCCGGCCGCCTGAACGACCTGCGTCACATCATCTACAAATCGGCCGACGCGCCCTGGCGGCGCGCGCGCAAGAATCTGGGATTGATGATGCGCGAAGGCTTGCTCAAGGAAAATATCGACGGCGAAGCGCTCGATTGGGCGCATAAGCGACTCCTTGGCCGGCCCGAGCAGCGCAAGATCCTAATGATGATTTCCGACGGCGCGCCGGTCGACGATTCCACACTGTCGGTCAACCCCGGAAATTATCTGGAGCGGCACCTTCGCTATGTGATCGAGGAGATCGAGACGAGGTCCCCGGTTGAGCTGATTGCGATCGGCATCGGTCACGACGTCACGCGCTATTATCGCCGCGCGGTCACCATTGTTGATGCCGAGGAACTCGGCGGCGCGATCACCGAGAAGCTGGCCGAATTGTTCAGCGAGACCCATGGCGCCCCGCCTCCGGCTTCCAGCCGCAGGCGCAAGCTGCATTCATAAGACGATGCAGTCGTGACGTTCGGTGTCTGGCGTGCGCTGCTTGTGGCGATCCTGGCGTGCGCCTTCCCGGCGACCCTCTCGGCGCAAACGCCGAGCCCGGTCGGCGAGGGGTCAGTGGCGGACACCCCGCCGGCCTCCATTGAAGTCAATACACGGCCGATTGCCTTCTTCGATTCCAGCGATCATTCGCGGGTCCGATTCGGTTCGCTGGAATACCGCAGCGGGCTGATCCTGACCTCGCGCTTCCCGGGGTTTGGCGGCCTCTCCGGTCTCAGGCTCGACTCCAAAGGCGAACGCTTCATCTCGTTCAGCGATAAGGGCACCTGGTTCACCGGCCGGATCCTATACCAGGGCAAGGAGATGACTGGGCTTTCGGATGTCCAGGCGGCGCCGATGCTCGGTCCGGATGGCGCGCCGATCACAACGCGCGGCTGGTTTGATTCCGAATCGATCGCAGTCGACGGCTCGCACGTCTATATCGGCCTGGAGCGGGTCAACCAGATCCTGCGTTTTGATATCACGCAAGGCGTGGCTCAAGCCCGCGGCGAGCCGATATTAGTGCCTCCGGCGGTGCGCCGGCTGCCGTTCAATCTCGGCCTTGAAGCCATGGTGATGGTGCCAAAGGGCTTGCCGCTCCAGGGAACACTGGTTGCGCTTTCCGAACGCGGCCTTGATCCGCACGGCAATCTCAAGGCTTTCATGATCGGCGGCTCGACGCCCGGCGAGTTCAGCGTTCGCCGTACCGACAAATACGATATCAGCGACGCCGCCCTGCTTTCGCAAGGCGACCTGCTCGTGCTCGAACGAAAATTCTCATGGGCTGCCGGCATTGGCATTCGTATCCGGCGTATTCCGCTGTCCTCAATTGCCCTTGGGTCGACGGTGGACGGTCCGACCATCTTCGAGGCGGATCTCGGCCAGGAGATCGACAACATGGAAGGGTTTGATGTGCACCAGACGCCGGACGGCGAGATCGTACTGACGCTCGTCTCTGACGACAATTTTTCTCCGCTCCAGCGCACCCTGTTGCTGCAATTCACCCTCGTCGAGCGAAACAGCGAGCAAGGACAATGACTCGCGATGGAGGACGAAAAAGAAGGCCGGATCTTCCGATCCGGCCATCCGAATTCACCGTGCTTGGGGCGCGCGTCAGTTCGCTTTCGCGGCGGCCGACTTCTTTTGGATCTCGCGCTTCAGCTCGAGCGCACGGGGAGACAATTCAGCCGGATTGGCCTTGATCATGAACGCATCAAAGCCACCGCGGTGATCGACCGACTTGATGGCGTTGGTCGACACGCGCAGCCGCACGTTACGGCCGAGCGCATCGGAGATGAAGGTGACGTTGCACAGGTTCGGCAGGAACCGGCGCTTGGTCTTGATATTGGAGTGGCTGACCTTATGGCCGACCTGCGGGCCCTTGGCCGTCAGTTCACAGCGCCGCGACATCGCGAAATCCTCTTCCGTCCCGATCCGGCCCGTCAGCGGGCGGACGCAGGGGTCAAATTCATGTCCATCTAGGGATGCGGCGTTCCTATAGGGGCAGAGGGGCTCGCCGTCAAGTTATGAGAAGGTGGTCGACGATAGCCGCCCTCAACTGGATACCGGGCGAAATTCCCCTTCGCACAAGAAAAATCCGGTTCGCCGCCGGAAAAGCGGGTCTATCGGCCTACGGGAGTAGCGAGTTCAGAGCCCATCATATAAAGGGCGTATTCACCTTCGAGATCAGAAGGATCGCACAGGACTGGCTTTGCGATCGGAGCCGGCGGTAAAACCCAGTCGGACCAGGCCGGATTTGCTTCAACGCCGCGCCGGATCGAAAATGTCCGCCGGGACTAAAAGGCCGTCGGCCGGACCATATTGCCAAACGCATCTTTATCGCATCGATTGGAAGCTTTCTTGACGTTGTTCCGCAGCCTGACGGCCTCGCGCATCGCTCCCCTTCTCGGGGGCGTGGCGGCCGCTTGGGCCGGCCTTCTGACTTTGACCCACCCGGCCCTTGCTCAGGGCAAGCTCGATGCCCGTTATGAGGCGACGCTGGCGGGTATTCTGGTCGGCAAGGGCTCCTGGACTATCGATATTTCCGACGATCAGTATACGGCAGCGGCTTCCGGCGGCACCTCGGGCCTGCTCAAGACCTTTGCCAGCGGCTCCGGAACCGGTGCCGCGCAAGGGCACGTGGTCAACGGAGCATTGGTGCCGATGAATTATCAGGCCAGCACGACGACGCAAAAGAAGTCCGAATCCATTCGCATGGCGCTCACCGGCGGAAATGTGAAGGATTTCGCCATCGAGCCGGAGCCGCCGGTAGATTCCGATCGCATTCCAGTGACGGACGCTCATCGGCGCGGCGTGTTTGACCCGATGACCGGCTCGATGCTGCGTGTTCCGGGCACGACCGAGTTGCTCAGCCCGGAGGCCTGCCGCACCGGCGAGGGCATATTCGATGGCCGAATGCGTTACGATCTCAAGCTCGACTTCAAGCGAATGGAAACCGTCAAGGCCGAAAAGGGCTATCAGGGACCCGTGCTGGTTTGTGCCTTATATTTCACGCCAATATCGGGCTATATTCCGGATCGACCCGTCATCAAATATCTCGCCGCCCAGCGCAATATCGAGATCGCTTTCGCGCCGGTGCAGGGCACGCGGGTGTTGGTGCCGTTTCGCGTGGTCATTCCAACGCCCTTCGGTACGGCGATGCTGGAAGCGACCCAGTTCATCACCCAGGCAGTGCCGCCGCGCGTCGCCAAAACCAATTAGCCTTCGCCCATGATCATCGAGCGCGATCCGCGCCCCATGCAGCGCAGCAGGGCCTGGATCGCTTCAGAATCCAGCTTGACTCTTGCCCGCTTCTGATTCGACTCGCCGGCTTCGTCTTGCCAACCATTTCAACGGGAAAAAGGACGAGGTTTGTTGCACGTTCGACTTCATCTGGTAGGGCTTGGCAAGCGAACCGCGACATGTTGCGGAGAACGAAAGCGGAGATGATGGGAGTCTGCGATTCGGCCGCGATTCGTTCTGGACTCGTTCCAAATCCTAAAGGGAGAGGAGGTCTGCGTCGCATTCTGAGACAGAAACCTTCGATTTTGGGCCTTTGCGCGCGGAGCCGTCGCAATCTCTGGTAACGAACAGGATTGCGTCCTTAGCGCCAGTCCCCATTTTCCTCATCTAACGCGCCGCCTGATCGGCGCAGAAACTTCGGATATGCCTGTTTTCCCCTCAGTCCCGCCGTTCACGCATGAACGGGCTCCCGGCGCCGGTGTCACAGCGGTTCTTGGGCCCACCAATACCGGCAAGACGCATCTGGCCATTGAGCGGATGTTGGCGCATTCCTCGGGCATGATCGGCCTTCCGCTGCGGCTGTTGGCGCGCGAGGTCTATAACAAGCTCGCCGATCGCGCCGGCGTCGATGCGGTGGCGTTGATTACGGGTGAAGAAAAGATCAAGCCGCCAAAGGCCCGATTTTGGGTTTCCACCGTCGAGGCGATGCCGAGGGATCTCGACGTCTCGTTTCTCGCGGTAGATGAAATCCAGATCGCCGCCGATCTCGAACGCGGCCATGTTTTCACCGATCGCATTCTGAACCGGCGCGGTCGCGACGAGACGCTGTTGCTCGGCGCGGCAACGATGCGCCCGATCATCGAGCGCCTGTTGCCCGGCGCCAGCATCGTGACGCGGCCGCGATTGTCCAGGCTGGAATTCGCCGGTGATCGCAAGATCACTCGGCAGCCGCGACGAACCGCGATTGTCGCTTTTTCCGCCGACGAGGTCTATGCCATCGCCGAATTGATCAAGCGGCAGCACGGCGGCGCCGCTGTGGTACTGGGTTCACTATCGCCGCGCACGCGCAATGCGCAGGTGGCGATGTTCCAGTCTGGCGATGTCGATTATCTCGTCGCAACTGACGCCGTCGGCATGGGGCTCAATCTCGACGTCGACCACGTCGCTTTCGCCTCGGATCGAAAATATGACGGCTATCAGTTTCGTCGTCTTAATCCGTCGGAATTCGCGCAGATCGCTGGCCGTGCGGGGCGGGCGACGCGCGACGGCACGTTCGGAACCACCGGTCGCTGTGCGCCCTTCGAACCCGAACTGGTCAACGCGCTGCAGAATCACACCTTTGAACCCGTAAAGGTTCTCCAGTGGCGAAATTCCAGGCTCGACTTTTCCTCGCTCGGCGCCCTGCAGGTCTCGCTCGCGCTTTCGCCACCCCATGAAGCGCTGACGCGCGCGCCGGTGGCCGAGGACATGCGCGTGCTTGAACACGCCGCGCGCGATGCCGAGGTCCGGGACCTTGCTCAGGGGACGGCTGCGGTGGAGCGGCTCTGGGATACCTGTCAGGTGCCCGACTATCGCAAGATCGCGCCAGCGGCCCATGCCGAACTGGTGACCACGCTGTTCGGTTTCCTGATGCATAAGGGCCGCATTCCCGATGCGTGGTTTGCAGCCCAGGTTGACCAGGCCGATCGGATAGATGGTGATATCGACACTCTGTCGGGCCGGATCGCACAAATCCGCACCTGGACCTTTGTTGCCAACCGGCCGGATTGGCTGGCCGATCCCGAGCATTGGCAGGGAATTACCCGCGAGGTCGAAAATAAATTGTCCGATGCGCTGCATGAAAGGCTCACAGAGCGTTTCGTCGACCGTCGGACCAGTGTATTGATGCGCCGCCTGCGGGAAAACACGATGTTGAATACGGAAATCGGCAAGACCGGCGAAGTGATTGTAGAGGGCCATGTGATTGGCCGCCTCGATGGATTCACCTTTGCGCCGGATGCGGCGGAGGCTGGCTCCGATGCCAAGGCGCTACAGGCGACAGCGCAAAAGGCACTGGCCGGCGAAATTGATGCGCGCGCTGCGAAACTGGCGACGGCGCCGGATGATCAGTTCGTGCTGACATCCGATGGCACCATCCGCTGGACCGGCGATGCGGTGGGCCGCCTGGTCGCGGCTGATGACGTGCTGCATCCGCGTGTTCGCATCATCGCCGACGAACGCTTGAGCGGTGCGCCGCGCGAAGCCGTTCAGGCGCGGCTTGATCTGTGGTTGAAGACGCATATCGAAAAGCTGCTCGGACCGCTGTTCGATCTTGCGAAGGCTGAGGATGTCACCGGGATCGGACGCGGCATTGCCTATCAGCTGATCGAAGCGCTCGGCGTTCTGGAGCGTCAGAAAATTTCGGCCGAGATGAAGGATCTCGATCAGCCGTCGCGGGCCTCTTTGCGCAAATATGGCGTGCGCTTCGGCGCTTATCATATTTACTTCCCGAGTCTGTTGAAGCCGGCGGCGCGCGCGCTTGCCTCCCTGCTCTGGGCGCAAAAGCATGACAATGTCGATCTGACGGCGCTCTCCGGCGCGCAGCATCTGGCGAGCAGCGGCCGCACCTCGTTTCCGGTCGACAAGCAACTCGACCGCGATGCCTATCGCGTGCTCGGCTATCGCCAATGCGGCGAACGCGCCGTACGCGTGGATATTCTCGAACGCCTGGCCGATCTCATTCGCCCGGCGCTGGCGTGGCGGGAAAACTCACCCGGGGACAAGCCAGCGAGCGCTTTCGACGGTCGTAGTTTTGTCGTGACCCAGGCCATGACCTCGCTTACGGGCTCCGCGGGCGAGGATTTCGCCTCGATCCTGCGCGCGCTTGGTTACCGGATGGACCGGCGACCGCCTTTGCCGCCGAAGCCCGCCGTCGAAACAAACCCTGTCGCGGCAGCAGAAGCGGTTGAAACCGACGCTAATCCGGCCGGAGTAGCCGAGGCCGAAGCGCCGGCTGCCGGGCTGGAGGAAGTGGCAGCGGAAAGTTTGGTGCCTCCGCCTTTGGAGGAGACTTCATCGGCGGGCGAAGCGGACGTCGTCGCCGCTCTGGCTGATCAACCAGCAACTACCGCTGAGGTAACTCCTGCAGAGACACCGGAGCCTGTTAGCCCAGAGAGCGCCGCTGAGGTTCAAGACGAGCCCACGGCCCTCGATGCCGCGCCAGCCACGGCAGGACCTGCTGAGCCTGATGTCGCGGCGATGCCAGAACTGATCGAGGTTTGGCGGCCGGGTGGCCGCTCGGAGGAGCGTCGGCCCCGGCATGATCGGCACCGTCATCGCGCGCCGGATCGGCAGGGCAAATCCGGTAACGCGGCCGTCGCGGCAACGGGCGAAAGCAGCGATGGCACGCGGTCGGAGCGCGATAGTCGCCCACGCCGTGAGAAGTTTCAAAATTTCCGCAAGACCCGCGAGGGTACGCCGGCGTCTGCGCCCGAAGATGGCGCGACCGCTCGACCGCCGCGCGAACGGTTCGAGGGCAAGCGGTTCGAGGGCAAGAAATTTGAAGGCAGGAAATTCGAGGGCAGGAAGTTTGAGGGCAAGGCCGGGGATGACCGGCCGAAAGGCGGCCGCGATAAAGATAGCCGAAGCAAGGGCGGACCCTCACATCGGCCGTTTGCCTCAAGCGCCGCGCCGCGCGAGCGGGATCGTCCGATCGATCCCAACTCGCCTTTTGCCAAGCTTGCCGCGCTCAAGGAGCAGCTGAGCGCCGGCCGCAAGGATAGGGGTAGCTGAACCTTTCGGTGTGACCGATTTGGAACGTCAGCGACTGGACAAGTGGTTGTGGCATGCCCGTGTGGTCCGGGCCCGCACGAGCGCGGCGGCCTTGGTAGAGGCCGGCCAGGTTCGCATCAATGGCGTCCGGGAGCGATCGCCCGGGCATTCGGTGAAGGTCGGAGATGTGCTGACCATCAGCCTCGATCAGGGTGTCCGCGTTCTGAAGATCATCGCCTTTGGGGAGCGCCGCGGAGATTCAACTGCGGCGCGTGTGCTGTATCAGGATTTGGGGCTCGAGTGATCGGTTCTTGCCCGGCGGCGGGTGTCATGCGCTGAACCGTGGGTATCGCGCTTCGCTTGCAGCGTCGCTGTTCCTGGGGTACGCAACGCTCACAAAAAATGACCCCGTTCGGAGCCCTGGATGACTTACGTCGTCACTGAAGCCTGCATCAAATGCAAATATACCGATTGCGTGGAGGTTTGCCCGGTAGATTGCTTCTACGAAGGCGACAACATGCTGGTCATCCATCCGGACGAATGCATTGATTGCGGAGTGTGCGAGCCTGAATGTCCGGCGGATGCGATCAAGCCGGACACCGAGCCGGGCCTCGAGAAATGGCTGGAAGTGAACGCCGAATACGCCAAGAGCTGGCCCAATATTACCCAGAAAAAAGACGCGCCAGCCGACGCCAAGGAATTTGAGGGTGCCGAAGGCAAGTTCGAGAAATATTTTTCTTCTTCTCCCGGCACGGGCGACTGATTTTGCCTTGATTGTCCGGGCACGGTCGTCCGCGCTTAACCCTAATCCCCAGCGACATCATCGAAACCGCCTGCAGACCCCATAATTGGGGCCTAAATCATTGATTTTTGCGGAAAATGTGCTATATTGGGTACATTATCATAAGCAAAGCCGATCTCGGCCATGCGTAATTTGGCCTGAGGGTTCCCGCAAAACATCGAACAGGGGCGTGGCAGTTCCGCGCGCAGGCTGTGTCACAGAAAACGCGTAAAAAGAGTGCTTCTCATTCCTCCAGCAAGGCTGCCGCCCCGCGCGGTGCCAAAAGCCGCGCCAAGGGGTCGCCGACCAAGGCTTCCCTGACCCGGTCTTCTGCGAAAGACAGCCGAAAGGCCGCGCGAGCTGCGGTGCCTAAACCCTCAAAGAACAAAAGAAGCGTAATGCCCCAAAAGACTGCAAAAACTGCTGCGAAATCAACTGCCTCCAAAACTGCTTCGAAGCCAGCCGCTCCCAAGGCGGCGGCCAAGCCCGCAACCGTTAAGCCGGTAGCTTCCAAGCCCGTGACCACCAAGCCCGTGACCACCAAGCCTGTGGCGGCAAAGGCTCCCGCGCCCAAGCCGCTGGCCCCGAAGGCCGTAGCCGCCGCTAAGCCGGCGCCGGTGGCGGCCCGTGTCGAGGAGCCGAAGAAGCCCCTGACCCAGCGGCAGGGCTTCAAGACCAACGAATTCGTGGTCTATCCGGCTCATGGTGTGGGCCAGATCCTGGCCATCGAGGAGCAGGAGATCGCGGGCGCCAAGCTTGAACTGTTCGTGATCAATTTCATCAAGGACAAGATGACCTTGCGAGTTCCTACCGCCAAGGTTGCCAATGTCGGTATGCGCAAGCTGTCCGAACCCGCATTGGTCAAGCGTGCGCTTGAGACGCTCAAGGGTCGGGCTCGCATCAAGCGCACCATGTGGTCGCGCCGGGCTCAGGAATATGAAGCCAAGATCAACTCCGGCGATATCGTCGCGATCGCTGAGGTGGTCCGAGATCTCTACCGATCGGAATCACAGCCTGAACAGTCCTACAGCGAACGCCAGCTCTATGAAGCGGCGCTGGATCGGCTGTCCCGAGAGATCGCGGTGGTGCAGCATGTCACCGAAACCGAAGCGGTGAAGGAAATCGAAAGTCAGCTGGTGAAAAGTCCTCGCCGTGGCGCCAAGGTCGAGACCGAAGCCGGCGCCGAGGGCGAAGCGGACGCCGATGCCGACCTCGATGATGCGGATGGTGATGCAGTCGCCGACGAGGCCGCCTGATCGATCTGGCTTGAAGAGTTAAAGATACCAAAAGCCCGGCCAATCGGCCGGGCTTTTTGTTGTTGGCTCGTCCGGTGCACCGTGGGGCCGGTATCCGCTGGTTGGTCAATCGCCGAGTGTCAATCCACCACGATCTTGACGCGGTCGCGGGCCTTTACCTGGGCATGGGCGTCGAGCCCATTGAGGATGCGAAACCGTTCGATCTGATGATCGAGACCGGCCATCCGATGCGCCAGCGATTCCACGGTATCACCGGGCTGGACGTTGATGACCTTGATTCGCAACGGTCTTGCGGCCTGAACTTCTTCAAGCGTCAGGCGGCGGAAAGAGTTGACCGTTTCGCGCGCATTGCGATCGCTCTCGGTGGTTTTCTGTCGGGTCGCGAAAATGAAGCGATAGACGTCGCTGCCAAACCGCAGCGCGTAAATTTTGAATTGCCACTGGTCGCCGCGCGCCGACGCGGAGGCGGCCGGAAAGCCGTTGATGGTCAAATCTTCGGTGGACGCCTTGTCCACATTCTCCATCCAGCCTGAATTGAGGTATTCGCCGAGCGTCTGTTCCGAGGGCACGCGAACCACGTCAAACCGCATCGCCTGGCTGCCGCCCTCGCGCACGCCGATCACCGCCTGGGCGGTGTTGTCGAGGGTGAAATTATCCGGGACGGCGAAAGTAAAGCCGAGTTTTGGATGCAGGAATCGTCTTCCCCGCACGAAACCTTCGCTAGGATCTTCGCCATAGACGATGTTGTCGATCGCCGCGAGATAGGTCTCGCGATCACGCTCTCCGCCTTCAGGCGTGGTGTATTGGCGAGCGCTGGCCTGAGCGTTTGCAATGCGCTCCGGCGTCGCCGGATGCGAAGACAGGAAATCCTGAGCACGCGGATCGAGCGAGGGAGTCTTGCCTGCTTTCAATTCGGCATTGCGCTCCATCGAGGTGAGGAAGCGGGCGGCGCCATAGGGATCGAACTGGGCACGTGCGGCGATGCCGACCCCCATCGCATCCGCTTCGAACTCCTGCGCTCGCGAGAAGCTCGCCATGGTCAGCTTGGTCTTGGCCAGCGCCAGCGCGGTCAGATCAGGGTCGTTGCTCATATCGGTGACAACGCGGGTGACAATTGCGGCCTGGCGGGCCTGGTCCTCGCGGATGGAAGCATGTTTGGCCAGAACATGCGCCATCTCGTGACTGAGCACCGAGGACAGCTCCGACGTATCGGAGGCCAGTGCGATCAGGCCCCGCGTGACATAGAGCTGACCGGTCGGAAGCGCGAAGGCATTGACGGCGCCCGAATTGAGAATGGTCACCTTGTAGCCCTGATCTGGACGGTCCGATGCCGCGACCAGCCGGTCAACGGTTCTGCCTATCAGTGCTTGGAGCTGCGGATCGTCATAGACGCCGCCATAGGCGGCCAGGATGCGCTCATGCTCGCGTTCGGAGGCCGCCGTCGGCGTGACCGTGGGATGGACCGGCTTGCTCGGGGGAGGAGCGACAGGCGAGGCTACCTGGAAGCGGGTCATGTCCCCGCAGGCCGCCAGACCCAGGCTGATGGCCACGAGCAAGGGTGCAGCCCAAAGCCAGCGGCCCGACCGGCTCCTCCGCCATGCCGCTCCGTCCGTCACTGCCTTGGTCCGCCCTGGTCCGGCGAGCTAATATTCGCCAAGCAACTCAATCTGTCCCACCCGGAGTGCTTCGATCCGGGGCCCGCCGCGCATTTCAACCCATCCCCGCACGCGAACCCGTCTATTTTCCAATGATTTCAGAGGCATGCCGGCTGCCTCGAAGGTGGGCAGCAGCTTCCTTGAAATAGTCACGGCAAAGCCGCGCGTCCAGTTTCGGCCAAAATTCAGGTAGGTCGTCGCCCCAGCCTGCCGGACCGACAATACCCTACCTTCGATAAGGCTAAAATGGCCAATCCCGGCCACGATATCGTCAGAACTTTCGGCGTTTTTTATGGCTGAGGAGTCCGCCCAAATACCCTGCTTGGCCTTGCGTCCATTGGCTTCGGCGGCGAGCATCGTCAGGGCACACTCCTTGTCCACAACGTCGGCGGCAAACAAGGCCAGTCCTTGGTTCAAAAGCACGTTTTGCAACAATGCGCCGGAAACGGCGAGATAGACAAAGGCGCGCTGGCGGCCGTAGCGATCGGGCGTATCGTCCTCGCCGCGAAGTGTGACCTGCTGACCGACAATCAGTCGGGCGATAGCGGTCTGCCAATCCGGGGAGGTGACGGGCTCAATGCCGGCGAGGCGCACCGTGCGACCATCGTCCAACTCCAGCGTCCGGCCATCGAGGATTCTGGTCACGCGCCCCTCGCCCTGCAAATCAAAGGCGCAGCCGGTCGCGTGGGCCGTGGCGGTGAGCGCCGCTGTCCCCAGGAGGACAGCGGCCAGCAGTTGTCCGCGAAGACCTCTCACCTTCCCTTGAAGTTGGCGACACGACGTTCTTCGGTCGCCTTCACGCCTTCCTTGAAGTCGTCTGTCTTGCGGAGCCAGTTCTGTTCTTGCAGCTCGTGCTCGGTGGCCTTCATTACCCGGTCGGCAAGGTCGCCGCGCATCGTGGCGCGGGTCGATATCAGTCCAAGCGGCGAACATTCGGCAATCTCGGAGGCAAGCTTCAATGCCGCGCTGCGCACTTCGGCCTGCGGAACGCAGGCGCTGGCAAGACCGACCCGATAGGCCTCTTCGCCGGTTACCCGTCGGCTGGTGTAGAACATCAGCTCGGCGAAATTTTTTCCGACCGCTTCAGGCAGCGTCACGGTCAAGCCGAAGCCCGGATGAAATCCGAGCTTGGTGAAGTTGGCCGAGAAACGGGCTTCAGGGCAGGTGACGCGGAAATCAGCCGACAGCGCAAGGCCGAGCCCGCCGCCGATGGCAGCGCCATGAACAGCGGCAACGATCGGCTTCTTGTTACGGAATATCCGTACGGCCTGAATGTAGAGCGGGCTGATCTCGCCCATACGCGGCGGTTCGCCCGGAGCCGGCGTGTCGACCACCATGTTCGCCGGTTCGGCGAAATTGGCGCCGGCGCAGAAGGCCTTGCCTTGGGCTGCGAGCACGACCGCCCGAATCTCGGGGTCGTTGTCGATATCCGTCAGGGCATCCGCAATTTGATTGATCAGGGGAATATCAAAGAAGTTCAGCGGCGGCCGCCGAATCTCGATGGTGGAAACGTGACCGGTCTTCTCGACGCCAATATCGGTGAATTTGCTCATGATGCCCTCTGTTTGAAGCTAGTGCCGCCCATTTGACGGGCCTGCACCACCTGCCGGGGATTTCTTTCAGGCCCGTCAAATGGAAAGCGGTACTAGAATCATAAAGTTACTAGTGTCGATAACTTTCCGAAGTTCGTGTCAGAGGTCGCAGCGATGGTTCACGAACTTCGGAAAGTCGGCACTAGAAATGAATTAGCCCAGGTCGGCGCCGTCAGGCCAGCCGTTTTTAGCCGGCCCCGGCTATGCGGTTTGACCCCTCCGCCCGCGACCTGACCAAAGCCATGATGGAACAGAGGGCCGGAGAACGGTGGCGGAATGCCCTCCGGGCCTTAACGTGCCGACAGCATCGAGGGTACGCAATGGCGGCATTCATTGGCCGAAGTTGTGGGCGCGCTGATCCTCCGCGATACTATGCATTATTCAAAAAGGCCTGACCGAGAACGGGCCACTGAGGGAGACGCAAGGGCAATGAACGTGACCACCAGCCGAGAGATCCGCCTTCGAAGCCGCCCCGATGGGATGCCCGGCGTCGATGCCTTCGAGCTTGCAGAAACCAGGCTGGAGCCGCTTCGCGATGGCCAGATCCTGGTCCGCAACAGCTGGATGTCCGTCGACCCATACATGCGCTTTCAGATGATGGAGCAGAACCACTATCAAGGCTGGCAAATCGGCCAGGTCATCGATGGCGTAGCGATCGGGCGCGTCGTTGAATCTCGCTCACCGGAATGGAAGGTCGGCGAGGTCGTGAGTTCGTTACTCGGCTGGCGCGAAGCCTACGTCGCCACTGTCGAGCCATCTGGAAAGCGGCCAGCGGACAGAGTTGGCTTGCAAAAGCTCGATACCATGGGCTTGCCGATGCGGGATTTCCTGGGGGGACTTGGCATTCCAGGCATCAGCGCTTACGCAGGCATGATTCGGGTCGGGGCGCTGAAGGAGAACGAAAGCGTACTGATCTCGGGCGCGGCGGGTGCCGTTGGGATCGTGGCTTGCCAGATCGCCAAGGCGATGAACTGCCGCGTCGTGGGCATGGCCGGCTCCGACGAGAAATGTGCCTGGTTGCGCGAGACCGCGGGTGTGGACGAGACCATCAACTACCGCACCGTCAAAAGCTTGAATTCCGCGGTTCGCGCGGCCGCACCGGATGGAATTGATCTTTTTTTCGACAATGTCGGCGGCGATGCGCTGGTGGCAGCGTTGGCCAATATGCGCCATTTCGGCCGCCTGGTGATCTGCGGAACGATTTCGCAGTACAACGTGAGGGGGAAAACAGTGGGTCCCTATAACCTCAATCTCGTCGTCCCGAAGGCGTTGCGATTGGAGGGTTTCGAGATTGCCGACCATCTGGATCTGCGACCGCAATTCCTGCAGGACATGATTCGCTGGATGAAGGCCGGCAAGATGAAGTTTCACAATACAGTGCTGGAAGGAATCGAGAACGCGCCGGGCGCTCTGGTTGGCCTTTTCAAGGGCGACAATCTCGGCAAGATGCTGGTGCGCATCGGTCCCGACGACTGAATGGGTGCGGCCGGATCCTCGCTGGAGATTGGTCATGCCGACCGAGCGATTCATCTGCATCGCAGGCGCCGGCAATATCGGTTGTTTCGTGGGTGGTCTCCTGGCGGCGGCCGGCCATCGCGTGACATTGCTGGCGCGCAGCCGCACCATCGAAGCCATTCAGTCGCGCGGCCTTCAATTGTCGGACTTCGAGGGGCTCGAGCTCACCATTCCTGCCGATCGCCTGGCGCTATCGGACGATCCGGCGATCATGGCGGGCGCGGACACCATCCTGGTCACGGTCAAGAGTGCCGATACGCCTGAGATCGCCGGGCTCATCGCCGCGCATGGAGCGGAAGATGCGAGCATCGTCAGTCTGCAGAACGGGGTTCGCAACACGCTTGTTTTGCGTGAGCGATTGCCGGGACGGCGGGTGCTGGGCGGCATGGTGCCATTCAATGTGCTGGCTCCGGAAGCGGGTCGGTATCACCGCGCGACGTCGGGAGAAGTCGCGATCGAGCACGACTCATCCGGCCTCGCCGCGCGCCTATCGGTCCCGCATCTTAAGGTGAAATCGACGGCGGATATCGTAGGCTTGCAGTGGGGCAAGCTCCTCATCAATTTGAACAATGCGTTGAACGCGCTTTCCGGCCTGCCGCTCTCGCAGCAACTGGCGCAGCGGCCTTGGCGCCTGCTGCTCGCCGCGCAGATGGAAGAGGGCCTTGCGGCGATGAAGGCCAATGGGCTCAGGCCGGTTTCTTCCACGCCGATTCCGCCGGCGCTTGCGGCATGGCTGTTGCGCCTGCCCGACGGGCTGTTCCGGATTGTTCTTGGCCGTTCGATGACGATCGATCCAAAAGCCCGCTCTTCGATGTGGGAGGACCTGCAGCATGGCCGGCCAACCGAGATCGATTACCTTCAGGGTGAAATCATCAAGCTTGCCGAGCGGCACGGATTATCGGTGCCACTGTCCCGGCGCATTGTCGATCTCGTGCATGCGGCAGAGATGGCCGCAAGCGGATCGCCGGGCTTAAGTCCGGCGCAGATCTGGCCGTGATTTTTTTTGGCGGCGCGTCAATCGCGCCGGGCCTTCGCCTGCGCGGCGCCGAACAGCTTCTTCAGATCCTTGATTCCCTCGGCCACACGCGGCCATTCGCAGGAGAATGAATCCTTGGCGCACCCACTGATTTTTGGCTGCGGCTTTGGG
>Ga0207647_10000747_pt1 | contig 25485 bp, 22 predicted proteins | sample KBSCornC2_FD_184295 | JGI IMG/M metagenome (GOLD analysis project Ga0207647, IMG submission 184295) | Corn rhizosphere microbial communities from Kellogg Biological Station, Michigan, USA - C2 (SPAdes) (version 2) | ecosystem: Host-associated > Plants > Roots > Rhizosphere ... | reverse complement strand
GAGCGGGCATGGATGCCCGCTCGTTTTTGATCGAGGCACGGAGGCCGAGTCGAAAACCCCCGTCCGGCACCCGGTTCGCGGCCGTAGGCCAAATAAGGACACGGCCGCGTAGCGGCATCCTTATCGAACGCTGGAGACCTGTCTGAGCAGCGAGGGTGGGCACCGAGGGCTCTCCGCCCATACGTTCAAGTGTAGAACGCGATGGCGCAAGCCGAGCCCCGCGAGGCCGAAGGCGAGCCGGCCTGTTCCCAAGGCCACCCAGGGGCAGTTGCGCAGCGCACCAATCCACGGCATTATCGACGCTTCACCTTTTTTCCGACCCCGACCGTGTCCCACGCCGACTACACCTCGAACGTCTACACCAGCGCCCGCATGGCCGCAGGGATGACGTCCCGTGCTCGTCGACCGTACATCGGATACTCGGCCGGGTAGGCTGTCGCGCGCATTTCATACGCAACGACTAAAAAACCCGGCCCCGTGCCGGGTTTTTTCGTTCTGGATTCCGCAATCTCACCTTTCTCCCACGGCCTTCGCCAGGCCACCGACCGATCTGGACCGCCATGACCGTTCGCCACTTCCTCAACACCACCGACTACAGCCGCGCCGAAATCGACGCCCTGCTCGAGCAGGCCGCCGAGTTCAAACGCTCGCCCCAGGGCCAGCAGCTGGCCGGCAAGTCCATCGCCCTGATGTTCTTCAACCCGTCCATGCGCACCCGCACCAGCTTCGAGATCGGTGCCTTCCAGATGGGCGGCCATGCGGTGGTGCTGGCGCCAGGCAAGGATGCGTGGCCCATCGAGTTCGAAGTCGGCAGCGTGATGGACGGTGATACCGAAGAGCACATCGCCGAAGTGGCCCGCGTGCTGTCGCGCTACGTCGACATCATCGCCGTCCGCGCCTTCCCCAAGTTCCAGGACTGGCAGGTCGATCGCCAGGACAAGGTGCTCAAGGCGTTCGCCCAGTACGCCACGGTGCCGGTGATCAACATGGAAACCATCACCCACCCCTGCCAGGAGCTGGCGCATGCGCTGGCCATGAAGGAGCACCTGGGTGACCTGCAGAACAAGAAGTACGTGCTGACCTGGACCTACCACCCGAAGCCGCTGAACACCGCCGTGGCCAACTCGGCGCTGCTGATCGCGACCAAGATGGGCATGGACGTCACCCTTCTGTGCCCCACGCCCGAGTACATCCTGGACCAGCGCTACATGGATTTCGCGGCGCAGAACGCGAAGGAAAACGGTGGCTCGCTGCAGGTCTCGCACGATATCGAGGCGGCCTACAGCGGCGCGCACGTCGTCTACGCCAAGAGCTGGGGCGCGATCCCGTACTTCGGCCGCTGGGATGAAGAGAAGGCCATTCGCGACGCGAACAAGCACTTCATCGTGGACGAGGCCAAGATGGCCCTCACCGATAACGGCCTCTTCAGCCACTGCCTGCCGCTGCGCCGGAACATCAAGGCGACGGATGCGGTGATGGATTCACCGGCCTGCATCGCCATCGACGAGGCGGAAAACCGCCTGCACGTCCAGAAGGCCGTCATGGCGTCGCTCATGGCGCAGCCCGGCGTGAAGTCCGGCCTCGGTTTTTGATCACGCGGTGGCGGCCCGTACCCGTCGCCACCTGCCCGTAACGCCCTTGTGTTCGCCTTAGCCCATTAAAACGCCTTGATTTCCGGAGCCAGCATGTCCAGCAAAGATATCGTCCTCGCCTTTTCGGGCGGCCTCGACACCAGCTTTTGCGTCCCCTACCTGATGGAGCGCGGCTACGCCGTGCACACTGTGTTCGTCGATACCGGCGGCGTCTCCGCGGAAGAGCGCGAGTACATCGAGCAGCGCGCCCACGAACTCGGCGCCGCCTCGCACCGCACGGTCGATGCGTCGCAGGCGATCTGGGATAGCTTCGTCACCCCGCTGATCTGGGCCGGCGAGTTCTACCAGGGCCAGTACCCGCTGCTGGTGTCCGACCGCTACCTCATCGTAAAGGCGTCGCTCGAGCGCTGCGACGAGCTCGGCACCAAGCAGTTCGCCCACGGCTGCACCGGCATGGGCAACGACCAGGTCCGTTTCGACCTGACCGTGAAGGCACTCGGCGACTACACCATCATCGCCCCGATCCGCGAGATCCAGCGCGAGCACACCCAGGTGCGCGCCTACGAGCAGAAGTACCTGGAAGACAAGGGCTTCGAAGTCCGTGCCAAGACCAAGCACTACACCATCAACGAGAACGTGCTGGGCGTGACCATCTCCGGCGGCGAGATCGATGCGTGGGAGATCCCGGAAGAGGGCGCCGTGGCCTGGTGCGCACCGCGCGCTGAATGGCCGTCTGAACCGCTGCGCATCGAACTGGGCTTCGACAAGGGCGTGGCTACCTCGCTCAACGGCAAGGCCGCGACCGGTCCGGAAATCCTTGGCTTCCTCAACCGTGAACTCGCCAGGTACGGCGTGGGCCGCAGCCTGTACACCGGCGATACCAATATCGGCCTGAAGGGTCGCATCGTGTTCGAAGCGCCGGCGCTTACCGCGCTGCTGACCGCGCACCGCGCGCTGGAAGAGACCGTGCTGTCGAAGCAGCAGAACCGCTTCAAGCCGGAAATCGGCCGCAAGTGGACCGAGATCGCTTACGAAGGCTTCTTCAACGACCCGATCAAGGCCGACCTGGAAGCCTACCTGGTGAGCACCCAGCGTAAGGTCGATGGCAAGGTCATCATCGAGACCCGCGGTGGCACCGTGTACGCCGTGAAGGTGGAATCGAAGAACCTGCTGCACTCGAAGAAGGCTACCTACGCGCAGGCTGCCGACTGGGGCGTCGCCGAAGCCGAAGGCTTTATCAAGCTGTACGGCATGAGCTCGACGATCTGGGCTGAAGTCGACCGAGCCAACGGCGGGAAGTGATCGAGCACCCATGGATAACCTCCTGAAGGAAACCCTCGACCACCTGCGCGCGCTCGTCTCGTACGACACGCGCAACCCGCCGCGCGAGATCGGCACCGGTGGCATCTTCGATTACCTGCGCGCGAACCTCCCGGGGTTCGACGTGCAGGTCACGGATTTCGGCGCGGGCGCCGTGAACCTTTACGCCGTGCGTGGCACGCCGAAGGTGCTGTTCAACGTGCACCTGGATACCGTGCCGGATTCACCGCACTGGACGGCGAGCCCGCACGAACTGCGCGTGACCGAAGATCGGGCGATCGGCCTGGGCGCTTGTGACATCAAGGGCGCTGCAGCGGCTCTGGTTGCTGTGGCGAACGCTTCGAACGGCGATATGGCGCTGCTCCTTTCGACCGATGAAGAGGCCAACGATGCACGCTGCATCGATGGCTTCCTCAAGGACAAGCCCGCGTACGATGCCGTCATCGTCGCCGAGCCGACCAAGGGTGAAGCGGTGCTGGCGCACCGTGGCATCCTCTCGGTGCTCATGCAGTTCAAGGGCCGCGCCGGCCACGCCTCGGGTGAGCAGAAGCCCTCCGACAGCGCGCTGCACCAGGCCGTGCGCTGGGGTGCGGCAGCGCTGGATCACGTGCAGGCGCTCTCGCATGAACGTTTCGGTGGCCTCACTGGCCTGCGCTTCAACCTCGGCAAGATCGAAGGCGGCATCAAGGCCAACGTGATCGCGCCGACGGCCGAAGTGCGCTTCGGCTTCCGCCCGCTGCCTTCGATGGATGCCGATCAGCTGCTGGAGACCTTCCGCACGTTGGTCGATCCGCAGCCGGTCGACTTTGGCGAAACCTTCCGCGGCGATTCGCTGCCGGCCGGTGATACCGCCACGGCCGAGTCGCGCCGGCTTGCCGCGCGTGATCTTGCCGACGAACTGGAGATTCCGGTGGGTAACGCCGTGGATTTCTGGACCGAGGCCGCATTGTTCTCCAAGGCGGGGTACACCTGCTTCGTTTATGGTCCCGGCGATATCGCCCAGGCCCATACCGCCGACGAATGGGTCGCGCTTGACCAGCTCGCCCATTACGCCCAGACCATCCACCGGATCGTCGAACGTGGAATCTAAAAACACCCGCAAGACCATCGTCCGCCTGCTCTCCGCCATGGGCAGCGCGCGCGAGATCCAGCAGTACCTCAAGCGCTTCTCCCAGCTCGATGCCGCACGCTTTGCGGTCGTGAAGGTGGGCGGCGCCGTGTTGCGCGATGAACTCGCCGACCTGACCTCGTCGCTCTCGTTCCTGCAGCAGGTGGGCCTGACGCCCATCGTTCTGCATGGCGCCGGCCCGCAGCTCGACGAAGAGCTCGCCGCCGCCGGCATCGAGAAGAAGACGGTCAACGGCCTGCGCGTGACGTCGCCGGAAGCGTTGGCGATCGTCCGCCGCGTGTTCCAGTCGCAGAACCTGCGCCTGGTCGAGGCGCTGCAGGAAGTGGATACCCGCGCCACTTCGGTGCCGTCGGGTGTGTTCACCGCCGATTACCTCGATCCGGACCAGCTGGGCCTGGTCGGCAAGGTGCGCTCGATCAACCTGGCGCCGATCGAGGCTAGCCTGCGTGCCGGTTCCATTCCGGTCATCGCGAGCCTGGGCGAAACCGATTCAGGGCAGATCCTCAACATCAATGCCGATTTCGCCGCCAATGAACTGGTGCGCGTGCTGCAGCCATACAAGATCGTGTTCCTCACGGGCACGGGCGGCCTGCTCGACGGCGACGGCAATATCATCGATTCGATCAACCTCTCGACCGAATTTGATCACCTCATCCAGCAGCCGTGGCTTCATTCAGGCATGCGCCTGAAGGTGGAGCAGATCAAGGACCTGCTCGATGACCTGCCGCTGACCTCGTCGGTATCGATCACGCGCCCCGCCGACCTGGCCAAGGAACTGTTCACCCACAAGGGTTCCGGGACGCTGGTTCGCCGTGGCGAACGCGTGCTGCGCTTTGAGTCGTGGGAGGGCGTGGACCTGCCGCGGATGAAGACGCTGATCGAGTCCAGCTTCGGCCGCACCGTGGTACCGGATTATTTCGAACGGACCAGGGTCTACCGCGTGTACGTGTCGGAAAACTACCGCGCCGCGATGATCCTGACCATGGAAGATGGCTTCGCGTATCTCGACAAGTTCGCCGTACTGGACGATGCGCAGGGTGAAGGCCTGGGCCGCGCCGTGTGGCAGGTGATGCGCGACGAGAACCCGAAGCTGTTCTGGCGCTCGCGCCATGGCAACGTCATCAACCACTTCTATTACGCGGAGTCGGATGGCTGCTACAAGCAGTCGCGCTGGAAGGTGTTCTGGTACGGCCTGGACAACTTCGCCGACATCGAGCGTTGTGTCGCGCACTGCGCCACTCGCGTACCCACTTTGCAGGACTGAACCCAAGCCATGGCCACCAAGACCATCGGTATCGTCGGCGCACGCGGCCACACGGGCGCCGAGCTGATCCGCCTCATCGCCCGCCACCCGTCGCTGGAGTTGGCGTTCGTCTCCTCACGCGAGCTGGACGGCCAGCGCCTGGCCGAGCATAACGACGTGTACAAGGGCGACCTTGCCTACACCAACCTCGACCCGGCCGGCGTCGCGGAGCAGGGCGTGGATGTCGTGATTCTCGCCTTGCCCAACGGTAAGGCCGCGCCGTATGTGGAAGCGATCGATAAGGCCGGTGGTAGCACCGTCATCGTCGATCTTTCCGCGGACTACCGCTTCGACGAGCGCTGGTACTACGGGCTGCCCGAGCTGTACCGCGACCGCTGGCGCGGCGAAAAGCGCATCAGCAATCCCGGTTGCTATGCCACCGCCATCCAGTGCTCGATCGCACCGATCAAGGACCTGCTGGCCGCACCGCCGGTGTCGTTCGGCGTTTCCGGCTATTCGGGCGCGGGCACCACGCCGTCGGATCGCAACGACCCGGACAAGCTGCGCGATAACCTGATGCCGTACTCGCTCACCGGGCACATGCATGAGAAGGAAGCCAGCCGTCACCTGGGCATGCCGGTGGAGTTCATGCCGCACGTTGCGCCGCATTTCCGTGGCCTGACCGTGACGACGAATCTGTACCTGGCCAAGCAGGCCAAGCGCGAGGACATCGTCCGCCGCTTCGAGGCTCGTTTTGAGAACGAGAAGCTGATCCACGTGGTGGATGAAGCGCCGTGGGTGAGCCAGATCGCGCACAAGCACTACCTGGAAGTGGGCGGCTTCGCGCTGTCGGTTGATGGCCGCCGCGTGGTGGTCGTGGCGACGCTGGATAACCTGCTAAAGGGCGCGGCCACCCAGGCCATGCAGAACGTGAACCGTGCGCTCGGCTTCGACGAGCTCACTGCTATTCCCTTGTAAGGACCCCACGATGACCCAGCCCCTCTGGCAGAAATCCGACACGCAGGTCGACGCAAAGATCATGCGTTTCCTCGCGGGCAACGACGTGGTCCTCGATCGCGAGTTTTTCCTGCACGACATCACTGCCAGCAAGGCGCACGTGGAAGGCCTGGCTAACATTGGCGTCGTGTCAGCCGATGAGCGCGACGCGCTAAAGCGTGAACTCGATGCGCTGGCGGCCGATTTCTCGGCGGGTGCATTCGTGCTCGATGATCGCTTCGAGGATGGCCATTCGGCCATCGAGGCGCGCCTGACCGAGCGCCTGGGTGATGCGGGCCGTCGTGTTCATACGGGCCGTAGCCGCAACGACCAGATCCTGGTGGCGACGCGCCTTTGGCTGAAGGAAAAGCTCGCGTCGTTGGAAGCGGTGTGCCGCCGTATCGCTGAGGTGTGCCTTGAGCGCGCCGGTGGCGAAGCGGTACCGATGCCGGGCTACACGCATATCCAGCGTGCCGTGGTCTCTTCCACGGGCATGTGGTTCGCTGCCTTCGCGGAAGCCTTCATCGATAACACGCTGCGTGCCCGCCAGGCACGGGAGCTGATCGACGCCAACCCGCTGGGTACGGCGGCTGGTTATGGCGTGAACGTGGCGCTGGATCGTGCGCACACCACGCAGGCGCTCGGCTTCGCGCGCATGCAGGTCTCGCCGATCTACGCCCAGCTCTCGCGCGGCAAGTTCGAGATGGCCGCGCTGGATGCCGTAGGCACCGCGCTGCTCGATACCCGCCGCCTGGCGTGGGATCTGTCGCTGTTCACCACGGCCGAGTTCGATTTCGTGAAGCTGCCGGCGGAATACACCACCGGTTCGTCGATCATGCCGAACAAGCGCAACCCCGATGTGGTGGAACTGCTGCGCGCCAGCTACGCCAGCGTCGCCGCCGCGCGTACCGAGATCGAGCAGCTGCTCTCGTTGCCCTCGGGCTACCAGCGCGACCTGCAGTTCTCCAAGGGCTCCCTGTTCCATGGCTTCTCCATGGGCCTGGGCGCGCTGGAACTGCTACCGGACATGCTGGCCCGCTTTGAGTGGAAGGCCGACAAGATGCGTGCGGCGATCGAGCCGGCGATGTACGCGACCGACGTGGCGATCGAACAAGCCGTGGCTGGCGTGCCGTTCCGCGACGCCTACCGCGCCGCGGCCGAGACCGCCGCCTCCGCCGGCGAAGGGCGTTCGCCCGAATCGAGCCTGGCCGCCCGTACTTCACCGGGCGCAGGCCATGACCTGATGCTCGACACACTGCGCAAGAGGCTTGAGACGCTAGGGTGACCCTGTAGGAGCGCGCTTGCGCGCGATGGCTGCTCGCCGCAACGCCCATCGCGCGTTTACCCCCTCTTCGGGGGCAAGCGCGCTCCTACACTAAGCCCGGCTTCGTTCATGGAGGCACGATGTCACCCGGCTTCACCGAACAGGCACTACCTCACTGGCATCGCGCCGTCCTTAAGGTCGGCAGCAGCCTGCTCACCACGCCGCATGGCGCGCTTACCGGCGCCCACGCCGACGCGTTAGCCGCGTTCGTGACAGCCAGCCGCGACGCGGGCAGGGAAGTGGTCATCGTGTCGTCGGGTGCGGTGGCCGCGGGCCGCGGGCTCGCCCCCGCACCCACGCGCAGTACAGGCCTCAGCGGCCGCCAGGCGCTCGCGGCACTCGGCCAGACCCGCCTTGTGGGCCTGTGGCAAACCTTCTTCGATGCCCCGGTCGCCCAGGTCCTGCTTACCCACGACGACCTGCGCAACCGTCGCCGTTACCTCAACGCCCGTACCACGCTGCGCGAGCTGCTGGCGCTGGGGGCGATTCCGGTCATCAACGAGAACGATACCGTCGCCGTCGATGAGCTGAAGCTCGGTGATAACGACAACCTTGCGGCGATCGTCGCCGCGCTGGTCGATGCGGATGTGTTGTTCATCGCCTCGGATATCGCAGGGCTCTACACCGCCAATCCGCGCGTCGACCCTGCCGCCGTTCCCGTACCCGAGGTGCTGGAGCTCACGGCGGCGCATCTGGAAAGCGCTGGCGGTGCGGGGACGGCCGCAGGGACGGGCGGCATGCGCACCAAGCTGGAGGCGGCCATGAAGGCCGCGGCCGCCGGCATCGAAACCGTGCTGTTCGACGGCCGGGATACACGGTCCATCGCCCGGCTCGCCGACGGCTTCCTCACCGGTACGCGCCTGCGTGCGCCCCAGTCGCGCCTGGCAGCACGAAAGTACTGGCTACGCCATGCCCCGGCGATGGGGCGGATCAGCGTCGATGGCGGTGCCGTCGAGGCCCTGCGTGGCCGCGGCGCGTCGCTGCTGCCCGGCGGCGTGAGCGATGCCACCGGTGAGTTCGCCCGGGGTGATGTGATCGAGATTGCGGCCGACGGCGTGACGTTCGCCCGCGGCATCGCCCAATACGCCGCCACCGATGTGCGCCGGATCGCCCGGCGGCACACGCGTGACATCGAGGCCGTGCTGGGCTACAGCTATGGGGAAACCATCGTCCACCGGGATGACCTGGTGGTACTACCCGAACCCGCGAGGCTTCCATGACGAACCTGCGAGACCAGGCCCTGGCCTGCCGCGACGCCGCGCCCGCCATCGCGGCGCTGGATACGGCGGCCAAGCAACGCCTGCTCAACCGCATGGCCGATGCACTGGCGGCAGACACGCGCCATGTACTCGAAGCCAATGCACGCGATGTCGAAACGGCCCGCCATAACGGCACCAGCGCGGCGATGCTGGATCGCCTGCGTCTGGACGAAGGCCGCATCGCCGGTGTCGTCACGGCGATGCGCCAGGTCGCAGAGCTTCCCGATCCCGTGGGCCTGGTGACCCGCCGCGAGATCCGTCCCAACGGCATCAGCGTGGAGCGCGTACGCATCCCACTTGGCGTCATCGCGATGATCTACGAGGCGCGGCCCAACGTGACGGCCGACGCCGCCGCGCTTTGCCTGATGGCCGGTAATGCCGCCATCCTGCGTGGCGGTTCCGATGCCATGCACTCCAATCTCGCCATCGCCGCCGCCCTGCGCCGCGCGCTTCGCGACGAAGGCTTGCCCGAAGCCGCCATCACGGTCATCGATGACCCGAGCCGCGACGCGATGGTGGAACTGCTCCAGCTCACCGATATCGTCGACCTCGCCATTCCACGCGGTGGAGAAGGGCTTATCCGCTTCGTTGCTGAACACGCCCGCGTACCGGTGATCAAACACTACAAAGGCGTTTGCCACCTGTATGTCGATAAAGAGGCCGATGAAGCCCTCGCGATCGATCTTCTCATCGATGGTAAAACCAGCCGCCCTGGCGTCTGCAACGCCCTCGAAACCCTGCTGGTGCATCACGATATCGCCGCCTCGTTCCTGCCCAAGGCGGTGGCCGCACTGCATGCGCGTGGCGTTACCGTGCGCGGCGACGAGACCTCTCGCGTGCTCGCGCCCGGGGTCGAGGTGGCGACCGACGAGGATTACGCCGCCGAATTCCTCGACCTGCTCATCGCCGTGCGGGTAGTCCCTGATATCGAAGAAGCCATCACCCACATCCGCCGCTTCGGCTCCGACCACACCGAGGTGATCGCCACCCGCGACATCATCGCCGCCGATCGCTTCGTGAAAGCGTTGCGCTCCGCCGTGGTCATGGTGAACGCCTCATCGCGCTTCAGCGATGGCGGTGAACTCGGGCTTGGCACCGAAATCGGCATCTCCACGACGCGGCTGCATGCGTACGGGCCGATGGGCGCGGAGTCGTTGACGGTGGAGCGGTTTGTGGTGCGGGGGGAAGGGCAGACGCGGCATCGGCTCTAGGTACGTTACGGTCGCGAACAGATCGGCAGCTTGGTGAGTGATTTCGTAGGTGCTTGCCTCTAACCGGGTACGCAATGGCGAGGTTGTCGAATATAAATCGTTGACTTGCATGGGTATGTTTGGGTGCCGCGCGTCGCTGGCCTTTCGTCGTGTAAGTTCGAACCTCTGTTTCGCGCACCGGTTGTTTGCTTCGATGACATCCCCTGTACCCCATCGCCCGGCGGTGACCGCCGCAGCGACCACAACGAAGAGCCGCCTGAAATCCATCATCGGCGGCTCGACCGGTAACCTGGTTGAATGGTTCGACTGGTACGTCTATGCGGCATTCACGCTGTACTTCGCACCGCACTTCTTTCCCAAGGGCAATCAGACCGCGCAGCTGTTAAGCGCGGCAGCGGTCTTTGCCGTGGGCTTCGTGATGCGCCCTATCGGCGCGTGGATCATGGGCATCTATGCGGATCGTCGGGGGCGAAAGGCGGGCCTGACGTTGTCGGTGACGCTCATGTGCGCCGGCTCGCTCATCATCGCCTGCACCCCGGGTTATGCGACCATTGGCATGGCGGCACCGGCGCTGTTGGTCATCGCACGCATGATGCAGGGCTTGTCGGTAGGTGGCGAATACGGTGCCAGCGCAACCTATCTCTCGGAGATGGCGGGGAAGGACCGGCGAGGCTTCTTTTCCTCATTCCAGTATGTGACGTTGATCTCCGGGCAGCTCCTGGCCATCTTGCTGCTGGTCGCGCTGCAGGGCACGATGACGAAGGACGCCCTCGATGCGTGGGGCTGGCGCATTCCGTTCGCCATTGGCGCCGTCCTTGCGATCGTCGTGTTTCGCATTCGCCGTGGCCTGGCCGAAACCGATAGCTTCAAGAACAGCCAGGGTAAGGATGCGCCAAAGTCAGGCTTCGTCGCGTTGTTCAGGCACCACCCCAAGGAGACCATGCTGGTCATGCTCCTTACGGCCGGTGGCACGCTCGCCTTCTATGCCTACTCGATCTACATGCAGAAGTTCCTGGTGAACACCAGTGGCTTCAGCCGAGAGGCCGCGAGCCAGATCAATGCGATCACGCTGTTCGTCTTCATGCTGCTCCAGCCCGTTGCGGGCGCACTTAGCGACCGCGTCGGTCGCAAGCCGCTGATGATCGCCTTCGGTGTGTTTGGCGTCCTGTGCACCTATCCGATCTTCAGCACGCTGGAGACAACCCGCAACCCCGTCGTCGCAGGGCTGCTGGTCATGGCGGCCCTGGTCATCGTGACGGGCTACACCTCGATCAACGCGGTGGTGAAGGCCGAGCTATTCCCGGCACACATTCGCGCTCTCGGCGTTGCCCTCCCGTATGCACTCGCCAACACGATCTTTGGCGGTACCGCCGAGTATGTCGCGCTCAGTTTCAAGGGGGCCGGGTGGGAGCAGGGCTTTTATTGGTACGTCACGGTGATGATCGGGCTGTCGCTTATCGTCTACCTGCGCATGCGGGATACGCGGTCGGATAGCCTGATCCTGGAAGACTAAGGTTGCAGCGACAGGCAGGCCCCTGGCGGCTTGCCCCCATTCGCGTATGGGGCGCCGCGCTCAGACCGCGTTCGAGAGCGCGTTGCGCAACCGCTCACTCACGGTGCGCGCCGCCGCGCAACAGTGCGTCAGCGACATGAGGAACTGCGCGCGGTCAACGGCAATCGTCTCCATCCGCCCACCTTCCTCAGGCCTGAACTCCACCAACAACCGCTCCCCATCAATCCACGACTGCGTCCCGGCAAGGAATTCCGGATCGTCGTATTTCGATGCGCCGACGCCGGGCGGCATCGCGAAGGCGGTACGTCCCTCACGCGGTGCATTGGCCAGCAGGTCCACGGCGACCTCGTACGAACCGTCACCGGCCTCAATCTCCAGCGGCACACGATCAAGCTCACGGCCGAGGAACAGTTCGATGCTGCCATGGATGGCAACGTGCTTCGCATAGCCATCCATGCGGGCCGCCTTGCTGGTGATCACGCTGCGGAGGTTGGCGATGTAGCGGTCGGTGAGCTCGGGATGGTCGAGCAGCCAGTGACTGCTGACGTCGATCAAGGCTACTCGGTGGCCGTCCGTCGCCGCTTCGAGTCCACGATGGCGCACGCCTTCGGGAAGGTCCGGCAGCTGCACGGGTAGGCCGCCTGCCTTCATGCCGAACAGCGTGCGGCCCGGGACCAGCCGCAGCCAGTGTGTCGTCGCCTGCATGGCGAATCCTTCGCCGCGTTCCACATGCGGCGCAGGGTAGAGATCACCGATGCTCATGCCTGGCTCGCGCGCCAGGCCTCGATCGCCTCCACGGCGCCAAGGCAATCGGTGTAGCGGTTGTACAGCGGCGTGGGAGAGAGGCGGATCACATCAGGCTCGCGCCAGTCACCGATTACGCCGTTCTTCTCGAGGTACTCGAACAGCGCGCGGCCCGCCTCGCGGCCGGCACGGACGCGGACGGAAAGCTGCGCGCCGCGCTGGGCCGGATCATTCGGTGTGACGATATCGAGCGTGTCATCGAGCCGGGAACGGATCAGCCAGTCGAGGTAGGCGGTGAGGCGGCGGCTCTTTTCCACAAGGCGGGGCATACCCGCACGCGTGAACACATCCAGCGACGCGCGCAGCGGGGCGAGTGCCAGGATGGGCGGGTTGGAGAGCTGCCAGCCGTCCGCGCCCGGCGTGGCCACGAACTGCGGGCCCATCTGGAAGCGGGTGCTCTTGTCGTGCCCCCACCAGCCGGCGAAGCGTGGGACATCGGCGTGGGCGTGGCGTTCGTGCACGAACGCGCCGGCGACGGCACCCGGGCCGGCGTTGAGGTATTTGTACGTGCACCACACGGCGAAGTCGGGGCCGGCCTCGTGCAGCGCCAGGGGCAGGTTGCCGGCGGCATGCGCCAGATCGAAGCCGACCATGCAGCCGGCCGCATGGCCCAGTTCAACGATGCGGGCCAGATCGAACACCTGGCCAGTGCGGTACTGGATGCCGGGCAGCAGGATCAGCGCCACGCGGTGGCCGTGCTCGGCGATGGCCGTTTCGATGGCCTCCATGGAGAGCGTGCCGCCGGGGCCATCGGGCTGCAATTCGATCAGGTCGGTCGCCGGATCGAACCCGTGGAAGCGCACCTGCGATTCAAGCGCGTAGCGATCGGTGGGGAACGCGCCGGCCTCCATCAGGATCGCAGGGCGCTCCTTCGTGGGGCGATAGAAACTCACCATCATCAGGTGCAGGTTCACGCCGAGCGTGTTCATCGCGACCACTTCCAGCGGCTTTGCGCCGACCACCTCGGCCATCGCGTCGCGCACGTACTCGTGGTAGTGCATCCACGGCGAACGGCCGCGGAAATGGGCCTCCACGGCCAGTTCGGACCAATCGTGCAGTTCGGCCTCGAGCGCGGCGCGCACGCCTTTCGGCTGCAGGCCGAGCGAGTTGCCACAGAAGTACAGCGTGTCGCGGCCGTGGTGCGGCGGGATGTGGAACTCGTCGCGGAAGCGGCGCAGCGGGTCTTCAGCATCCTGGGCGTCGGCCCAGGCGCGCGTGGCTTCAAAACCGTTCATAGCGAAAAACCTGGAAACTTATTGGGGTATGGAGCTGGCGACGTCCGCACAACCCTTGTCGAACGTTGCGCTGAACTTCGCATCGCCATCGGGGCGTACGCAGCGTAGCTGGATCGCGTAGCCGTTGGCGAAGAAGTAACGCTCGTAGTAATCGAGCTTCGTGGTGCCTTCCTTCGCCGAGTACACGTTTTCCGTCGGCGCCTTGGGCGTGCCGGCCGCGTAATCCTTCAGGTTGGTCGCACGGCTGCGCATTTCGCCCGAGAAGGTCTGGAAGGAGCGCAGGTCGGCTGCCTTCTTCAGCGTGATGGTGACGCGGGAGAGCGTGGCATCGGCATGGCTGGAGCCGGGCACCTGGAACACCTGGGTCTCGGTCTCGCCACTGGACTGCATGATCAGCGACCAGGTTTCCGGCACCGTGAAATGGACGACGCCATCGGCCATGGCGACATCGGTCGCGCCGGCGGCCGGTGCGGCCAGGATGAGGGCAAGCGGAAGGGCGCGCAGCAACTTGCGAAGCATTGGTCGAATTTCCCCCGGAAAGTCCTGCCATTTTGGCATACCCGTTGCGAACCGGCCGCGACGGCGGTGTGCGCCGCGTCACGCCACGGCAGCGACGGGCTGGAAGCGGGCGAGGGGGCAGCCCAGCCATTCGAGCGCGGTGCCGTGGAACAGGCGGGCACGGCGGGTCTCATCCAGGCCCAGGGCTTCGATGCCGCTACCGGGCTCCTGTTCGCCCAGCGGGAAGGGGTAATCGGTACCGAGCATCACGCGGTCGGTGCCGACGGTTTCCAGCAGGTAGCGCAATGCCGCGTCATCGTGCACGCAGGAATCGAAATACAGGCGCTTGAAATATTCGCGCGGGTTGCGGGCGTTATCCGTGGCGACCAGGTCCGGGCGCATGCGGAAGCCGTGCTCGATACGGCCTATGGAATAGGGGAAGCTGCCGCCGCCGTGGGCGAGCATCACCTTTAATTCCGGCAGCCGTTCCAGCACGCCGCCGAAGATGAGCGAGCACGCGGCACGCGATTGCTCGGCAGGCATGCCGACCAGCCACGGTAGCCAGTACTTCGGCATGCTGTCGGTGCCCATCATGTCCCAAGGGTGCACGAGCACCGCCGCACCCAGGTCCGCGGCCGCTTCAAAGAAGGGGAACAGCTCCGGCGCGTCTAGGTTCCAGTCATTGCAGTGCGAACCGACCTGCACCCCCTGCAAACCGAGCTCACCGATGCAGCGCTCCATCTCGCGGATCGCGAGATCGGGCGACTGCAAGGGCACCGTGCCGATGCCGGCGTAGTGACGCGGCCGTGCCTCGCACACCTCGGCCATGCTGTCGTTCAGGTGCGTATGCAGCTCAAGCGCCTGGTAGCCCTTGGCCCAGTAGGAAAACATCACAGGCACCGTGGAAACGACCTGTACGCCCACGCCGAAGCGGGCGTAATCGGCGATCCGGTGATCCATGTCGAAGGCGGATTCCCACACCTCGCGGAAGAACTTCCCGCCGCGATAGATCCGGTGATGGCCGCCAGAGTGGGTCATCACGGGAAAACGGTCGTCGCCGAAACGGGACGCCAGATCGGGCCAGTCCCGGGGCAGGATGTGCGCGTGGGTGTCGATCTTGAGCATGGCCCGAGTGTAGGGCCGGCGGCCCGGTAGCGCCTCTGGCGGTGCAGCATGCGCCTTCACCGTGCCGTCGCCCTACGCGGGCGCCGTACTCCGCCGGTTCACCACGTGCGCGATGGTGTCCACGTTGTCGGTCAGGCGATCGGTGAGCCTCGCGACGGCATCGGCCAGGGCGCGATCCTGGGTACGCGCCAGGGCCTCGACCAACGCCCGCTGGTGCTCACGCAGGTTGGGCGGGGTGACCACCGGCTCGGCATGGGTTAGTGCCTGGCCGAAACGGCGCAGCTCGCCGGAAGCTTCCTTGATGAAGGGGCCCACATGCTCCCATTCGGGCGGCACATCGCCTGCTTCGATGAGTGCTTCCAGGGTCATGCCTGTACGGGCGACGCGGTTGCCGTTGGCATAAAGGGTTTCCGCCAGCTCCTGGAGCAGGGGAGGCGTACCCGGTTCAGCACGCATGCGGTCCACCGACGCCTGGGCGTTCGTTCGTGCGGTGCGCGTGGCGCTACGGACTTCCTGGCGCGTGCGCGCGTCAGCCGGGGCGACGAGCGCATCGAGGTAATCCGCATAGGCGCAGAGCATTTCCGACAGCGCCGTGCGTGCACGGTGGCGCTCCCACGAGGGCCACAGCACATACGCCAGCAACGCCAGCGCGCTACCGAGCGCGGTGTTCAACACGCGATCGGACATGGCGTTGAATGGATCGACGCCCTCAAACGAAAGCAGCACCACGACGGTGCCAGTCAGGGCCGCCACGGCAATACCGTAATGCGCGCCGGCGAGGTAGCGGAATGCCACGCAGAGCACCGCCATGACGGCGAGATGCGCCCATACCACATCGGGCGTCAGGCGCAGCAGCAGGGTGGTGAGCATCAGCCCGAGCACCGTGCCCACGACGCGCAGCAGGCCGAAGTTGAAGGTAGCCGCGAAATCGGGGCGCAGCACGATGGCCGCCGTCATTGGCAGCCAGTAGCCATGAGGCAGCTCGAAATAGCGCGAGACCACGAACGCCAGCGTGAGCACCACCGCGCAGCGCACCGCATGCCGGAACGCCACCGAATGCGGCGTAAGGTTGGCCCGGATCGTGGCCAGCGGCGAGGTGCTGCGCAGGGTCTCAGGCAGCGTGGTTTCCTCGCGCTGCGCACGCTCTTCACCGCGGCTGCCCGCCCAGTTGGTGTTGCGCACCACGGCGGCGAGCTGGCCCGACAAGGCCTGGATATGCGCCGTGAGCCCCATGCCTGTCGCGCCAGCGGCGAGCAATGCGCGTTCACTCGCCTGCAGGGTAGCCAGCGCGCGCTGCGCCTTTTCCGGCGGCTCGGCGGCATCCAGGGCAGCCGCGGTGGCGCGCAGCACGCGGGCCGCGTCGGTGCGGAACATCTCGCCCATGCCGTCGCGTCGCGTTTCCAGTTCGGCCATGGCGACCAGCTCCAGGCGCACGCGCTCGGCCAGTTCCAGCAGCACGCGGAACGCCTCCATGGCGCGGCCGCGTGCGTGGTGGCGGCCGAGCAGGGTGGTCTGCAGGTCGTTCATGGCCTCGGTGAGGCCCGGCGCCTCGCCTTCGCGCAGGGGTTGCGCGGCCAGGTCGGCGAGGCCGCGATACACCCCGGCCAGCGCCCGCCGTTCCGGCAGGTAGCGTTGCAGCGGCCACGCCGCGACGGAGAACACCGCGAGCAGCATGCCGCCCGCGAAGATCGAGGCCCCGCCGCCGAGCGCGCCACGCAGGTCGGTCGGTACGGCCGCGCAGATCACGAGCAGCAGCATGCTGGTCATGCCGACGCGGGCCAGGTCGGGGCCGAACACCACGAGCAGGCCGCCGAAGAACCCGCACACGATGCAGGCGAAGGCCATGGGCAGCACATGGCTGCCGATAAGGAAGCCGACGAGGCCCGCCGCACCGGCGGAAAGCGCGGCAAGGAACAGGCGGCTCAGGCGTTGTTGGTAGGGACCGGGCTGGTCCGAGAACATGGTATCGAGCGCACCTGCCGCAATGCCGATGCCCGCCTGCGGGTAGCCCGCGTACAGGCCAATGGCGAGGGGCAGGATGACGGCCGCGGTATTGCGCAGTGCGACGCGCATGGGGACATCGGGACGCTTCGTCCGGATCAGCGTATCGATGACGCTGGCGCGAAGCGAGTAGCCGTTGCTCATGGTGGCGTGGGGTGGCCCTTCCTGTGGGCTTGTGATTCTGCCTTAGTCATCCTGACTGGACAGCGAGCGAAAGCACGGGGCGGATGCGGTGACGCGCTCCGCCCCGTGGTGGTCATCAGGCGCGGCCCGAGAATTCGCCGGTGAGGGTGTTCACCGTCACCTTTTCGCCGTTGGTGATGTACTCCGGCACCTGCACTTCAATACCGGTGTTGAGCTTGGCCGGCTTGTTGCGCTTGGTGGCGCTCGAACCCTTCAGCTCGGGCGCGGTATCGACCACGGTAAGCACCACGCTGCTCGGCACCTGCAGGCCGACCGGCGCATCGTCGATCACCTGGACGTAGTAGCCCTCGGCGTCCTCGACGATATAACCGGCGTTGTCGCCCACGGTGGCCGCGTCCAGGATGTACTGGGTGTAGTCCTCGTCATCCATGAAGACGAAGGCCTCGCCATCCATGTAGGAGAACTTCGCCTGGCGACGTGCGAGGTCGACTTCCTTCAGCTCGTCGTCCGCGCGCACGCTGAGGTCGAACTTGCGGTGGCCCGGAATCGAGTACAGCGTGAAGCGATACGTGACGTTGCCGCCGCGCGCGCTCGGCGAGCTGCGCTCGATGTCACGCACCTGGTACACGGTGCCCTCGTTTTCGACGACGTTACCCTTTTTGACTTCGGATGCTTTCATGGCTTCGATGCTGGTGTGGTTGGATTATTTCGGAGCGAGGCGAACGGCGCCGTCGAGGCGGATGGTTTCGCCGTTGACGTAGCGCGCGCCGACAAGGAAGGCGACGAGATCGGCGAACTCGTCCGGCTTACCCAGGCGCGACGGGAACGGAATGGAAGCGGACAGCGATTCCTGCACCTGCGGCGGCATGCCATCCACCATCGGGGTCCAGAAGATGCCCGGGGCGATAGTGTTCACGCGGATGCCGAAGCGCGAGAGCTCACGCGCCATCGGCAGGGTCATGCCGACCACGCCGCCCTTCGACGCCGAGTAGGCGGCCTGGCCGATCTGGCCTTCGTAGGCCGCCACGGACGCGGTGTTGACGATGAGTCCGCGCTCGCCATCGTCACCAGCGGCATTGCCCTGCATGAGCTGCGCGGCCGCCTTGGCCACGTTGAAGCTGCCCACCAGGTTCACCATCACCGTGGTGCTGAACGTGGAGAGCGGCATGGGGCCTTCCTTGCCCAGCACGCGGCCGGCGCCGAGGATGCCAGCGCAGTTCACGACCAGGTTCAGGCCACCCATGGCCTGCGCGGCTGCCGCGACATTAGCCACCACGCCCTCTTCAGAGGTCACGTCCGTGCGCTGGAAGCTGGCGTTCGGGCCCAGGGCGGCGACAGCGGCCTGGCCCTTCTCTTCGTTCACGTCGAAAAGCGCGACCTTGGCGCCGGCGGCGACGAGGCGCTGGGCGACGGCGTGGCCGAGACCGGATGCGCCGCCAGTGATGACGGCCCTGACCTGTTCGAGCTGCATGGATACTCCGGGGATAGCGGGGGTAAAGAGGCGCAGTTTAGCCGAGGCCGGCCCAGGGGCGGTGCCGCGCCGCCGCAAAAACAGCCGGCGAATTCAGCCCAGCAGGTCGTCCAGCGCGCCGCTTGCGGCCAGGGTGGCGAAGGGGATCACGGGGGGCGGCGGGACGGCTGGTTCGCTCATGAACTTGCTCCACACGCCCACATCCCACCAGCGGCCCAGCTTGTAGCCGGCCTTCGGCCAGACGCCGGCCGCCGCGAAGCCCATGGCCTCATGCATGGCCACGCTGGTGTCGCCGGGTAGGGTGATCACACCCACCGCCTGATTGATGCCCTGGCGCTGCATGGCATCCAGCAGAACCCCGTAAAGCTTGCGCGCGATGCCGCGACGGCGGGCCTTTTCGTGCACGTAGATGGACGTTTCGGCGATCCAGTCGTAGGCGGCACGCTCGCGGAACCGCCCCGCATATGCATAAGCAATGACGTCGCCATCCTCTTCCCACACCAGCCATGGGTGGTTCTGCATGCGCGTGCGAATGCGCTCGCGCATCACGGCCTCACCTGGCAGTTCAGTCTCAAACGTAATGGCGCTGGTCTCGACAATCGGTGCGTAGATGGCGTGGCACGCAGCAGCGTCGGCTTCGGTGGCGATTCGGATCACAAGGGCTTTTCCATGAAGATGCTTCCGGGACGCGCATGATGATCGCCGAAGGGCGGGCAGCGGCGATAGCCGGAGCGCTCGTAGAGTTCGATCGATTCGGTCTGCGCGGTCCCCGTCTCGAGGCGGACGAGCTTCCCCCCGGTCTTGCGCACCTGCGTTTCCAGGGCTTCCAGCATCTGCTTGCCCAGGCCCATGCCGCGGCACGCCGGGAGCACGTACATGTACTTCAGCTCCACGTAATCGCCGTGATCGAGCCCCGCGCCGCAGGCAAGGGGAATGCCGTCGACGCGCGCGGTCATGAAGGTGACGTGCGGGCGCTGCAGGCTTTCCACCGTGACGGCGGGGGATACGGGATGGCGATCCAGGTCCGAAAGGTACCCGTGCAGTTGTTCGATCAGTGCCACTACATCGGTGCGGCCGGGGTCATCGATGGCAAAGGCCAGCGATGGCGGCTTCGGCGCCACGATGAGGTCACCGTCGTTCAGTGCGCGCAGGAAGAAGCGATCGCAGCTGAAGTGGCCGGTGCCGCCCATGGGCGCATCAATGCGGGTGAACCCATGGCGCAGGTAGACGGTTTGCGCCGCATCCATGCCGGTGAGGGTTTCGAGGTAGCAGCGCGTGAAGCCCTCCCGCCGCGCGGCATCCAGGCACAGGCGCATCAAACGTGATGCTGCACCCGTGCCACGTGCCTGGGGCAGGAAGTACATCTTGCGCAGTTCACAGGTTTCTTCATCGCCGCCTTCGAGCGGGGCGATGCCCGCACCGCCGACGACCTTGCCATCAATTTCTACGACGAAGTAGGCCTTACGGCCGCCCGAATAGGCCGCCGACATGTGGTCGACCTCGGCATCGTGGATGGCGAAACCGGGGCCGTCGGCACCGAACTCAGGCATGACGGCACGGATGACCGCGGCGACCTGGGCGTCGTCGCGGGGCTCAATGGGGCGAAGGAGGGGGTCTGGGGAGGCCATGGGGGCATGCTGCCATGCCTTAGGTTCCGGCGTCATCGCCCACGCATCAGGCCGCCGTACGGGCCTTGGTCACCCGGCTGGCGGTGTCCTTGCCCAGCTGCGCGGCCAGCCACGCGCCGGTCTGCACCAGGCGATCCAGGTCCACGCCCGTGCTCATGCCCATGCCGTGCAGCATGTACACCACATCCTCGCTGGCCACGTTGCCGGTGGCGCCCTTGGCATAGGGGCACCCCCCGGTGCCCGAGACCGCGCTATCGACCACGCGCACGCCTTCTTCCAGGCAAGCCAGGATGTTGGCCAGGGCCTGCCCGTAGGTATCGTGGAAATGCACCGCCAGCGCCGCCATGGGGACCTCGGAAGCCACGGCGCGAAGCATCGCGCGCGCCTTGGCCGGCGTGCCGACACCGATGGTGTCGCCCAGTGAGATCTCGTGGCAGCCCAGGTCGTGCAGTCGTTTCGCCACACGCACCACATCGGCCACGGGCACTTCGCCCTGGTAGGGGCATCCCAGTACCGTCGAGACGTAACCACGCACGGCGACGCCATCGGCACGCGCGCGTTCCATCACCGGCACGAAGCGGTCGATCGATTCATCGATCGACGCATTGATGTTCTTCTGGTTGAACGCTTCCGATGCTGCGGTAAACACGGCCACTTCGGTCGCGCCCACCTCACGTGCGCGCTCGTAACCCTGCAGGTTCGGCACCAGCACCGGGTAGACCACGCCGGGAGCCTTGCGGATGGCGAGGAATACGTCGGCCGCATCGGCCAGTTGGGGCACCCACTTGGGGCTGACGAAACTGGTGGCCTCGATGGTCTGCAGGCCGGTCTCAGACAGGCGGTTGATCAGTTCGATCTTCACCGCCGCAGGCAGCATGGTTTTTTCGTTCTGCAGGCCGTCGCGCGGGCCGACTTCAACAATGCGGACGTGGGTCGAGGCGTTCATGCGTGCTCCGGTCAGGCCGATTCAGCAAAGCGGACCAGGATGCTGTCCGCATCCACGAAATCGCCTTGCATGGCCGAGATGGATTCGATGCGGCCAGCGCGGGGCGCCTTCAAGGCCAGTTCCATCTTCATCGCTTCCATCACGAGCAGTTCCTGGCCTTCCTCCACGGTATCGCCCGCCGCGGCGCGCACCAGCACGATGCGGCCCGGCATGGGCGCGACGACGTGCCGGGCGGTGTCTCCCGCCGCCCCGGCCCAGGCGAACGCCGGCGCGCGTTCAAAGGTCCAGCGCCGGCCATCCGCATCGTGCACGCGTACGCGGGTGCCGGTGGCAACCAGGGGAATACGCCGGGCCTGCTCATCGAAGCGAGCCGAGAGCGCATCAGCGCCCAGGCGCGCACCGGTCACGGCGGCCGTCGCATCACCTTCGCGCAGTACGTAATGCCCGGCGTGGCCGTGTGCATCGATTTCATGACGCGTCTCGCCCTCCATCAGGGCGACCACCCGCTTGCCCGGGTGGCCCAGGCGCCAGCCATCGGCACCGCCCCACGGTGAATGCGGATCCTGCGCCGGGTTGCTGTGTTCGTTTTCGTCCGCCATCAGCATGGCAACGGCGGCGGCAAAGCGCTCGGTGTCGCCTGCCTGGGTATCGCCTGCGAGGAACTCATTGAGGTGGCGATCGAGATAGCCCGTATCGATCCGGCCTTCAACGACGACGGGGTGGCGGATGAGGCGCTCGAGGAAAGCGACGTTGGACTTTGGCCCGACGATCTCCGTGTGCGCCAGCGCCTCGCGCAGGCGCTCGAGCGCATCGGTGCGGTTCTCGCCATACACGATGAGCTTGGCGATCATCGGATCGTAGAAGATGGTGACGGTATCGCCTGCCACCACGCCGCCATCCAGGCGCACGTGGCGCGATGGCGCCGGGAGTGTCAAAGACACCAGCTTGCCCGAGCCCGGGAGGAAATGGGCCTCGGGGTCCTCGGCGTACAGGCGCACTTCGATCGCGTGGCCGTGCGCCCTCACCTTGTCCTGCGTCAGCGGCAGCGGTTCACCCGATGCCACGCGCAACTGCCACTCCACCAGATCGAGTCCCAGGGTTTCCTCGGTGACCGGGTGTTCCACCTGGAGGCGCGTGTTCATTTCCATGAAGAAGAACTCGCCATCCTGGCCGACGATGAATTCCACGGTGCCCGCACCAACGTAATTCACGGCCCGTGCGGCGGCCACGGCGGCCGCGCCCATGCGCGCACGACGTGCCTCATCCAGGAACGGGGAGGGCGTTTCTTCCAGCACCTTCTGATAGCGGCGCTGGGCGGAGCACTCGCGTTCGTTGAGGTGGATGATCGCCCCGTGTGCATCGCCGAACACCTGGAATTCGATGTGACGCGGGTGCTCGACGTAACGTTCCAGGATCACCCGGGTATCGCCGAACGCATTGGCCGCTTCACGCTGGGCCGAGGCCAGCGCCTCTGCGAAGCCCGTGGCATCGCGCACGATGCGCATGCCCTTGCCACCACCGCCGGAGGCGGCCTTGATCATCAGGGGGAAGCCCGTGCGCTCCGCCTCGGCGGCGAGGCGCGCCGGATCCTGGTCCTCGCCGTGGTAACCGGGTACCAGGGGCACCGCGTGCTTTTCCATCAAGGCCTTGGCCGCCGCCTTCGAGCCCATGGCGTCGATGCTCTCCGGGCGGGGCCCGATGAAGGCGATGCCCGCGGCGGCGCAGGCCCGGGCAAAATCCGTATTTTCTGAAAGGAATCCGTAGCCCGGGTGGATCGCCTGGGCTCCGGTCTTTTTCGCCACCTCGATGATGGCATCGCCGCGCAGGTACGACTCCGCCGGGCGTGGGCCACCGATCGGCCACGCCTCATCGGCCAGGCGGACGTGCTGGGCATCGGCATCGGCCGTGGAGTACACGGCGACCGTGCGGATGCCCAAACGGCGGCAGGTCCGGATCACGCGGCAGGCAATTTCGCCGCGGTTGGCGATCAGAATGCAGTCGAACATGGGGCTCCCGGCAACGCGCGGATGGGGTGGGGGAAAACCGGGGAAATTAGCAGATCGCGCGTTCCTGGCGGGTTGCGCCGCAGCATCCGGGGCGCCCGGATTTGCACCGAAACGGCCTCTCCCCTAGCCTTACGGGGCAGCGAAGGCGAATTCCCCCTTCATCCCCCTTACCCAGAGCGAGAATTTCATGCAGATCGGCAACCGCAACGTTGTTTCCTTTCACTACACGCTGACCGACGACCAGGGCAACGTTATCGACAGCTCGGAAGGTCGCGAGCCGCTCGCCTACATCCATGGCGAAGGCCACATCGTCCCGGGCCTCGAGAAGGCGCTGGAAGGCCGCCAGGCCGGTGACCAGTTCAAGGTGGACGTGGCCCCGGAAGAGGGCTACGGCGTGCGTCACCCGGAGCTGATCCAGGTCGTGCCGAAGGCCGCTTTCCAGGGCGTCGATGACCTGCAGCCGGGCATGCAGTTCCAGGGCCGCAACGACCAGGGTTCGATCAACGTCACGATCTCGAAGATCGAAGGCGATAACGTCACGGTCGACGGCAACCATCCGCTCGCCGGCCAGACCCTGCACTTCGCAGTGGAAATTACCAACGTGCGCGAAGCGAGCGAAGAAGAGCTCTCGCACGGCCATGTGCACGGTGAAGGCGGCCACCACCACTAAGGTGGTGCCGTGATCGCGCGCAGGCGCGCTCCTACACGGTCATGACGCGGCGATCCGCCGATGGCCTGACACGCTGTTGTAGGAGCGTGCTTGCACGCGAAAAGCCAACGGAGCGGTGACGCCTCGGCCCCGCTTAATACCAGTCGAGCAACGAAACACCCACCCCCAGATACGTCGCCCGGTGGTTGTAATCGATCAGGCTCTCGCCATACCCGTTGAACACTTCGAGATAACCGCGGAGGTTGTTCACGACCGGGAAGCTCCACGTACCACGTAGCGAGCCATGTGAGCGGTCACCCGTACGGAACGAATGTCGCGCGGTCAGTGCGAATTCGTTGCGGCCCACTTCGTGGACCACCTGGATCTCGCCGCGCCCCATGTAATCCTGGATATCGGGGTTGTCGTCGTCCTTGCGGGCCTCCGGAATACGCCACCACGGGCGCAGCATCACCGTCCAGCCCTCACGTTCGAAGCCGAAATCGGCCACGACGCGGTTCCAGCTGCGCGAGAGGGGATCCGCCCGGCCGTTCGACTGGTGGTTGATGCCGATGCTGGCGAGGCGGCCGTCCCAACCCAGGATGCTGTAGTGCGTGCTGAACACCAGCAACGCTTCCGGTTCGTAGTTCGTCTCGCGGAAGGGGCGGGAGTTGTCCTTGTTGTAGACCTGCCAGCGCGAGGACTGGGTGTATCCGACCCACAGATCGCCATTATCGCCAAAGAGATTCTCGACGGCCTTGGTTTTCAGGCTGATCTGGAACTTCGATTCGACGTTGTCCAGCTCCTGAGGCGTGGTGACCGTGTGGTCTGGCGCAGGGCTGTGCGGCGTATTGTTCTGGTTGGTGGTGCCGAAGAACGGCAGCACGTACGTTGGCTTGTAGCCACGCAGGTTCAGTGTCCCCAGCTTCGATTCCGGCGAGAGTTCCCAGCGGCTATCCAGCAGCGAAAGTGGGCGGGCCACATCGCCTGATTCGCGCGTGGCCAGGTCGACGGAGACGGAGTGGCCCTTGGCGTCTTCTTTCTTCGCTGCCTGGGGCATCTGCGTGCGGCCAACGGCCTTGTCGTAGCAGAGCAACCGCTGGGAGTCGGTTTCGATCGCCGAGCACGCGCGGATATCCGTCGGACTTGGGTTCTGTGCCAGTGCGGGCACAGCATGCAGCAAGGCAAGCGCGCTGAGCGCGCCCGCGGCGTGGATTCGTTTCATGCGGTGATACTCCTTGGCCGTCCGCCCTGGCGGCAAGCCGGGAGTGTATCCGCGACAAATGTATGGGGCGCGTGCAAGCGCATGCGCCGTTCAGGAATAACGGCGGGAGGCGGTGTGCACCGCCTCCCGCTGCCGGTGCACCCGCAGCGGGTAAGCCGATGCCTGCTCG
>Ga0207647_10000746_pt1 | contig 25516 bp, 17 predicted proteins | sample KBSCornC2_FD_184295 | JGI IMG/M metagenome (GOLD analysis project Ga0207647, IMG submission 184295) | Corn rhizosphere microbial communities from Kellogg Biological Station, Michigan, USA - C2 (SPAdes) (version 2) | ecosystem: Host-associated > Plants > Roots > Rhizosphere ... | reverse complement strand
GGCGTGCCGGGGATACCGGCCTGCTCGTTGATGCCGTTGCCGTACGGATCGGCGTTCACGCGGTAGAATTCCCGGCGCCACTCGCCGCCGAACGCCACCGAGAGCGGGCCGGCCCACAGCTCGACCGGTGAGCCAGAGAAGTTGAGGCTCACCACGTCCTGCCGCTGACGGCTGTGCTGATAGGGGCTGTTCGTCGGCTGGACATACTCAAGTGCCGCCGCGGACGGAGGCGTGGCGCCGAAGGGGTTGATCGGCACACAACCATTGGCCCGGGCGACCGGATCGGCGCAGACTATCACGCCGTTGATCCGCGTCGCATTGATCGCCTGATCGAAGCGCCGGTTGAGCATGATGTGGCTGACGTCGACGACGGTCTTGTTCAAGCCATATTGATAATAAGCGTCATAGGACCAGTCCGTCCCGAAGACGGGGACTTTACCCTTCGCACCGAGCACGTAGCGGAACTGACGCCGATCGGTATCGACGCGCGTGCTCGGCAGGATCGCATTGCTGGTGCCGAAGCCGAACGACGTGATGCCGGCCGCGGCGCACTGCGCCTGAATGGATGCCGGCAGGAAGGCGTTGGAGCATTGGATCGTCAGGCCGGGACGCGCCATGCCGTTGATCGGCTGGTTGTGCGTCTTTACCTGCGCAACGTTGACGGTCACGTAGACTTCGTTGTTGTCGGCGAAATCATAGCCGATGCGGCCATAGCCGTCCCAGCGCTTGAGCGCCGACTGCAGCGTACGACCGGCGTCGACGTTGCCCGACGTATCGCCACCGACGCAGAAGCCCGGATAGCAGCCGATGACCGCCCCGTTGGCGGCCTTCGACGGTACGCCGTTGGATCCGTATTTGAATGGAACCGGGTTACCAGCCGCATCGAACGCGATGCCCTGCAGCGGACCACTGGTGATCAGGCCATATTTCGCCTGGTTATAAGGCTGCCCGTAATCGGCAACGATATATTGCGGAAAACCGTCGCCCGTGACGTTGCGATTGATCACGGTACGGCCGGTGAACCAATCGCGGCCTTTGGCCAGGCCGAAGCCGTAGTCGCCCGGGCCGACGCCGCCCTCACGATCATATTCGCCGCTGGCGACGATGTGCAGGCGGTTGTCGAGCAGCGCCGTGCCGTAGGCGGCCTGCGCCAGCACCGTCTTGTCGTCACCATATTTGGTGATCGCCCCTTGGAGGTTGCCCTTGAAGCCCTCAAAGCGCGTGTCGGTGATGAAGTTCACCACGCCGCCGACCGCGTCCGAGCCGTAGGACGATGAAGCGCCGCCATTGACGACGTCGACGCGCTTGATGAGCAATTGCGGGAACAGGCTGACGTCCGGCACGCCGGTGACGTTGGCGGGAACGACGCGCTGGTTATCGATCAGGGTCAGCGTGCGGATGGTGCCGAGACCACGCAACGAGAAAGAGCTGAGGCCCTGCTGGCCGCTCGACGTGCTGAACGTGTTCGTGGTCGTGCCGCTCGAACCCTGAAGCGAGGGCAGCTGGGCGATGGTGGTGAAAACGTTCGGCTGGGCGTTCGCCGCCAGCTGCTCCACCCCGATCACCGATGTGGGGGTCGGCGCCTGGAAACCGCTCGTCGTAATACGCGAGCCCGTGACGATGATGTCCGCTTCGTCCGACGGATTCGCGGCTGGAGCGGCGGAGTTGGGCGCAAGGGTTGGATCCGCAGTGCCCGTCTGAGCCGCCGCCGTCTGAGCCGCGGCCGGTACGGCGAACAGGCCCATGGTCAGCGCTATCAGGCTGGCCGCCGGAAGGCCTTTCATGCGGAGCATGCGCTGCGCCGCGCCCTTACCTGTCTCGATTGATCGGCTGCGCACGTCGCTGGCCGAGCTGTGATCTGTCGTCTGCATTTCAGTTCCCTCCCTGAGCGGTGCCGGTTGGCGCTGTGGTTTGCGCCTCCGCCTGATTTTCCGGCTTACGGTAACGTTACCGTATTCTGGTAAGATATGGGTGCGGAAGATGTCAATACTCAGACATATCGATTGACGGGGCGCTTAGACCATAGTCTTATATGTGGGCGTTTTCCTGAGGGGAATTCCGTGGCAGAGGATGCCGCGGGACTGCCGCCACGTGGGGGAAGGCCAAGAAGGTAACGTTAACTGGGAGGTGGGCTTGCCCGGACGCCAAAATCAGGGTGACGCGCGATCGGCGCGCTTCGGAATCGGGCGTCTACGCTGGGCAATCATCGCGCTGTTCGTCGGCGCCATGGTGCTCAACTACCTGGCACGATCCGTTCTGGGCGTGGCAGCGCCGGTGATTCTGACCGAGCAGTCCATTTCCAACGAACAATATGGGTGGATCACCAGCGCATTTCAGATCGGCGTCATGTTTCAGCCGTTGGCGGGCTTTCTGCTCGACGGCGCCGGATTGCGGATCGGGTTCGGACTATGCCTCGCGATCTGGTCCCTGATCACAATGGGGCATATTTTCGCGAGCGGCTGGCTGTCCTTTGCCGGACTGCGCCTGACGCTCGGCCTGGCGGAAGGCTCGGCCCAACCGGCAGGCCAGAAACTGATCGCGGAATGGTTTCCTGCGCGGGAGCGAGGCGTTGCCGGCGGGATCTACAATATCGGAGCGTCGTTCGGCGCCGTGCTCGCCCCGCCGCTGGTAGCCTGGGCGGTGATGACGCAGAGCTGGCGCCTGGCCTTCTTCATCGTCGGCGCCTTGGGGCTGGTGTGGAGCGTCGCCTGGTTCGGCTGGTATCGATCTCCGGCGCGGCATCGCGCGCTGGGCGATGAGGAGCGCGCCTACATCCTTGAAGGGCAGGAGGCGCGACTCGCACCAAGCGGGGAGCGTCCGCATATTGGTGCCTTGCTGCGGCGGCGCGAGGTCTGGGGGATCGCGCTGCCGCGCATGCTCGCTGACCCCGTCTGGGGCATGTTGTCTTTCTGGATGCCGCTTTATCTGACGCGCGTCCGCGGTTTCGACCTCACGCAGATCGCGCTGCTGGCGTGGCTGCCTTTTCTAGCGGCCGACCTGGGTTGCCTGTTCGGCCCGATGGTGGCGGCCCAGCTTCATCGGCGTGGGGTGGCATTGGTCGACGCGCGGCGTTGGGCGTTCACGCTCGGCGCCGTGCTGATGACGGGGATGATGTTCGTCAGTCTCGCGACCAGCCCCTATCTCGCAGTTGCGCTTCTATGCCTCGGTGGGTTCGCGCATCAGACATTGTCGGTGACGGTCATCACGATGGCATCGGATCTTTTTCGCCGCGACGAGGTCGCAACGGTCGCCGGGATAGCCGGGTTGGCTGGCAATCTCGGCGTACTCCTCTTCACGATGGTGCTCGGGCACATGGTCGATCAGGTCGGCTATGGCCCGTTCTTCATCCTGCTCGGCCTGCTCGACCTCGTGGGCGCCGCGCTGCTCTGGATCTTGGTGCGCAAACCAGCATGACCGAAATTCGCAATCCTGTCCTGCGGGGCTTCAATCCCGATCCGTCGATCCTCCGTGTCGGCGACGATATCTTCATCGCGACATCGACCTTCGAATGGTTTCCGGGGGTGCAAATCCACCACAGCCGTGACCTGGTGCATTGGCGCCTCGTCGGCCGACCGCTCACCCGTGCGTCGCAGCTCGACATGCGCGGGGATCCCGATTCCTGTGGCGTGTGGGCTCCCGATCTGAGCTACGCGGATGGGCGTTTCTGGCTGGTCTATACGGACGTTAAGCGCTTCGGTCAGTCGACACTCGACGGAGCAAACGGCGTCTGTTTGCGTGACTTCCATAATTATCTGGTGACCAGCGAACGGATCGAAGGTCCCTGGTCGGACGCGGTGCGGCTCAACAGCAGCGGGTTCGACCCCGCACTGTTCCACGACGATGACGGCCGAACCTGGTTAGTCAACATGTTGTGGGACCACCGGCCGACCCACCCGCGCTTCGCCGGGATCGTCATCCAGGAACTCGACCGCAGATCGGGCAAGCTGGTGGGCGAGCCACATCGGATCTTCGAAGGGACCGAGCGGGGATTCACCGAAGGCCCGCACCTCTACAAGAGGGATGGCTGGTACCATCTGCTCGTAGCGGAAGGCGGCACCGCCTGGCATCACGCAGTGGTGATGGCGCGGTCGCGCAATCTTTTCGGCCCTTATGAAGTTCACCCGGACAGCGCTGTCGTATCCGCCAATGGGCGCCGCGATCTCCCGCTGACGCGCGCGGGCCACGGCGATCTGGTCGAAATGGCTGACGGCACGACCTGGCTCGCCTATCTCTGCGGCCGGCCTTTACCTGGGCGCGACCGGTGCATACTCGGCAGGGAAACTGCGCTCCAGCCGATGCGGTGGGGTGCCGACGGCTGGCTGAGAACGATCAGCGGCGATGGGTTGCCCGACCCCGCGCCGCAAGCCCCCAACCTTCCGCCCGCGCCTTGGGATGAAGAGCCCTGGGATGGCAGCTTTACCGGCACCAGCCTGCCGGCCGACCTGCAATGGCTGCGCACGCCCCACAGCGACATGTTGTTCAGCCTGACGGCGCGACCGGGATTCCTGCGTCTGTACGGCCGTGAGACGGTCGGCAGCCACTTCACCCAAGCACTGGTCGCGCGTCGCCAGCAGCATTTCCGCTACAGCGCGACCACCGCACTGGAATTCGAGCCCGCCAACTTCCAGCAGGCTGCGGGGCTGATCTGCTATTATAACAGCACCAAATTCTATTACCTGCATGTGACGCGCGACGAGGACGTTCGGCAGCTGCAACTGATGACCGCTTCACCTGACACGGGCCGCTGCGAAATGGCGCTGATCGAAGCGGACTTGCCGAGCGGCGCGATCGAGTTGCGAGTTGAGGTCGACCATGATGAGCTGCGCTTTGCCTGGCGCGGCGAAGGCGACACGGATTGGCGCATGGTTCCGCAGGTGCTGGATGCCAGCATATTGTCCGACGAGGCCACGCTGAATGGACTGCCCAACTTCACCGGCGCGTTCGTCGGTATGGCGTGTCAGGATATGGGGGGAACGGCGGCCCCGGCGGACTTCGCTTTCTTCCGTTACGAGGGGCAAGAAGCCTAAAGCATGCTGCGATTAGCTTACCCGCTCGGGCTTAGGTGGGCCTGGAGCTTGGCGAACTGCCGTTTCGAAGCACGCCTGAGCTCCTTCGAGACGCTGCTTCGCTCAGCTCGGCAGCGCCTCAGGATGAGCGGAAATGACTCAAGCTAATCGCTTACCCACTTCGGCCGCCGATGCGGCGCCGTCAGAGAGGGGTTGGGCCGACTGGCGCCGAGCGATTTCGTGCTCGAGTATCAGATCGGTGTGCTTGCGCCGCTGGCGTTGTGCCATGCCGATTTCAGCCACCAGGAGGCCGAGCGCCTCGGCGGCGAGCTTCCGCACCGGCTGATGTACAGTGGTAAGCGGGGGCCAGAGCGTCACGGCAGCGGTGGTATCGTCGAAGCCCACCACCGTTAATTCGCGCGGCACGTCAATCTGGCGGCGATGCGCGACGGAGACCACGGCTGCGGCCATGTCGTCATTGCTGGCAAAGATAGCGGTTGGCGCGGGACTCGCATCGAGGAGTTGCTCGCCCGCCGCCAGTCCAGAGGCGAAGCTGAAATCCCCTTGCGCAACGATGGTCTCGACACCGTCGGTCTCGCGCGCGGCCGCGTAGAAGCCGGCGAGGCGCTCGACGCTGGCCGCCTGATCGGAATTGCCGACGATGAAGCCAATTCTGCGGTGACCCATCGCGATCAATTCGCGCGTCATTTCCTGCGCAGCGCGACGATCGTCGATACGGACACAAATCGCGTCCTCAATCTGATGTGCTCCGACGGCCGCCATCGGCAGCCGGGCCGCGCGGAAAGCCGAGAGTACCGCGGCGGCCTCGCCCAGCGGAGGCGCGAGAATGACCCCGGAAACGCCCGAAGCAACCAGCCCTTCGAGCGCCGCTTGGGTCGGAGGCCTGCCGCCTTCGCCCTTCAACAGCACAAGCCGCGCGCCGCGATTGGAGGCTTCCTCGAACACGCCGGTCAGAAAGTCGCTCATGAAGGCGGCGCTCGGATTGGAATAGACAACGCCGATCTTGAGTTCGGTCGACGTTACCAGGCTCCGCGCGGCGACATTGGGCTTATAACCAAGAGCCCGGACCGCCTCGGCGACCTTGGCCCGCGTCTTCGCGCCGACGCCGGGTTGATCATTGATCACCCGTGAAACGGTCATCGGTGAGACGCCGGCTTGCGCCGCCACGTCGATCACCGTCACCCCCCGTCCAGGACGTCCGCCCCTTGCCACCCTTGCGCCTTTTGCCGTTACCCCTGAGCGTGACCTAATTCATTGCGCACATTGCGCAACATAGATCATCGCCGCGGCTGTAAAGGATGAGACGCCCCATCGAACGGCTCATCCCGCCGATCCGGATGCTTTCGTACCATTGACGTTACGAAGTTACATTGGCCTATTCCCGCTTAACCAAGTGGCGGGGGGGCGGATGGGACCAATGTCTGGGCTTCGGCTGGTTCTTGCGGCGGCGTTGGCCTGCGGCCTCATTTCACCCGGCTCGGGGCAAACGCAGCTGGCGCAATCGCAGTCGCAGTTCAACATGCAGCTCCAGCTCGACCCGGCAAAGCGAAAGCCAGTGCCATTCGAACTGGAGCGGGACCACATTCTGCTCCAGGTGCAGGTCGAAGGACGCAGTGCCTGGGCCATGCTCGACAATGGCGCGGGCCGCACCATCATCGATGCCAGCTTTGCGAAATCCGCAGGCTTGAAGGTGACTGCGCCGGTCGGTCAGGCGCGTACCGTTACAGGAGTGCTCGAAAGCAGCATCGTGCCCGACGCCCATATTGCGATCCCCGGCCAGGCCAACATCGAGGCCACGCTGGGGGCCATCGACCTTTCCTACACCTCCAAGGTGATGGGACGGCCGATTTCGCTGATCCTCGGGAAGGAGCTGTTCCAAAACCTCGCCGTCGCCATCGTGCCCAGCAACAAGGCGCTGGAGTTTTGGCCGAGCACCGCGGACAACCTGCCTCCGCAGGTGCCGCGGCTGTCGCTGCCGCCGAATGCCGGGTCGATCGTCCTCGATAACGATATACCGCAGATCCGGGGGGCGATCGGCGGGAAACCCGTGCTTCTCGCGGTCGATCTTGGCGACGCAAGCACGATCGCTATCAGCCAAGCGGCTTGGCACAGGCTCGGGCTCGACAATTCCGCTACGATAATAGGGGAGTCGGCGGCGGCCGATGGCCGTCCGATCCGGACGAAGACGACGATTGTCGGCGCCTTCAGGGTGGGATGGGAGAGTGGCAACAAGGCGGCGGTTACGCTCCTGCCCGTCCTCCCCGAGCATGGCGATGGGCGGCTTGGGATCGGCTTTTTTCGTCATTATGATTTTGTGGTCGATTTGAGAGCGCGTCGGATTTGGTTGCTCGGCAATGCCGATGCCAGTCGGCCGCTACAGGTTCCCAAAGAAGCGGTCGCGCTTAAGAGCGACGGGCAGATAGCGGCCGATGCGTACCATGCCGTGGAACTCTACAAATCGGGTCGCAGGACCGAAGCAGAAAAGCTGCTTGCGGCGCTTCGGCCGATGGCGCGATCAGATGTTGCCGCAAACAGCCTCTGCTGGGCAGAGGCGACCGCAGGCATCGCGCTGGACTCCGCTCTCCAGCTTTGCCGGGACGCCGTGAAGCAGAGCAATCGCAATCCCGATTATCTCGACAGCCTTGGCATGGCGCTGCTCCAATCCGGCAAGCTCGACGAGGCGCTCGCCGCCTATAATGAGGCGATCGACAGGGGGCAGGGCGCATCATCCCATATGGGTCGCGCGGTCATCCATGCGCGCATGGGCGACGCCGCGCTTGCTCAGGCGGACCTTGCGGCGGCGAAGCTGCACGATGCCGGGATCGAAGCGCGGTTCGCGGGATATGGCCTGAAGCTGGAGATGGCGCGCAAGCCGTGAGCTTATGAGGATCCGTCCCGCCCCCCTGAAGCTCAGGCCATCGGTTTTCAGGGAATTCCACCCAAATTGGCAACGATCTTCGATACGCGTTGCAACCTGTTTTACAGTGACATAGCCGTCGTCGCTGGGGGTGGCATGAGAAAAATTGTCAAGGTGCGCAAGGCTCGTGGGTCGCGGTTTAGGCTTGCGCTGATCGCGTTGACCTTTGTCTCAGCCGCATTTCCCGTCCAAGCGAGCGATGGCGGACCGGCCGCAAAAACTGCAGATGCGAAGCCGGCCGGGCAGCTGATCGAGGTGGAGCCTACGCCCGATTGGGTGCGGGAACGCACGATTCCGGAGCCAACGGACGCCCGGACCACGCGTGCCCAAAGCGGGGTCGCCTATTTGCTCGTTGATGAGCAATACCGGACCCGGGCCGACGGACATGATGGGTGGTACCGTTCGTCGAGTAAGGTGACGAACCGCAGCGGGCTTGAGGACGCCGGCCAGATCACTTTGACATACGATCCCAGCTTCGAAAGCGTTGGCGTGAATTTCATTCACATCATTCGCGACGGCAAGGTCATCGATCTCACGCGCGAGACCAAGTTCCGCGTGGTCGAGCATGAAGGCGAACTGGACGACGGCATCATAAGCGGCACGCTCAAGGCGATAGCCAATCTGCGTGACGTGCGCGTGGGGGATATCCTCGATTACGCGACCACCGTGCACACGCGCACCAGCCTGTGGCCGGGCCACGCATTCTATCATTTCTCGCAGCGATATTCGGAGCCGGTGGCGATGCGCAGTTTGCGCTTCGTCTGGCCTGCAGAGATCGCCCCGCAGTACAAATCGATCAACAGCGATATCGCCTTCCAGACACGCAAGATCGCGAATGCCGTTGAATGGGAATGGATCGCCCAGGACCCGCCGGCGATGCAGGTGGAGGATGACGTTCCTGACACTGCCTTTCAGTGGGGGCGCGTCGACGTATCGACAATGAAGGATTGGGCAGAGTTGGCCCGCTGGGCCACCGGGCTTTACCAAGGCGACGAGAGTCTGCCCGATGATTTTTCGGCCCGTTTGGATGCCATCGCCAAAGCTTACCCCACGCCAGGCGACCGGCTGACCGAGGCGAGCCGATACGTCCAGGATAACATCCGTTACGTCGGCGAAGAGCTGGGCGAAGGCTCCTATGTGCCGCGTCGCCCGAAGCTGGTGCTCACGCGCGGCTACGGCGATTGCAAGGACAAGAGCCTGCTGCTTGCCGTGGCGCTACGCCGTTTGGGGATCGACGCGGTACCTGCGCTCGTTTCCACCCGCGCGGGCGATCGTCTGCCAGATCGTCTGCCATCACCGCTCGAATTCGATCATGTGATCGTACGCGCGGTGATCGACGGCAAGGTGATCTGGATCGATCCTACGGGGACACACCGGGGCGGGCGCGGTGCGGCCATCGTTCCCTCTGACCTTGGCTATGCGCTGCCGATCCGCGCGGGGCAAACCGCGCTGGAACGAATGGAGGGTTTCGCCGACCATGCCGGTCGCATGACCGTGCTCGAACAGTTCACCGTGGATGAGGCAGGCGCCCTGCCGCTCACACTGCATGTCCAGACACGTTACACCGATGCCCGTGCAGATAATGTTCGTGCACGTTGGGCCGCCACCTCGGCCAAGAACCTCGCGGACAGCAATCTCGAATTCTATCGCAAGCGCTTCCCCGGGCTTATCGAGAGCAAGCCGTTGGAGCTCAGCGACGATCGAAATGGCAATGTTCTCACGATGGTTGAGAACTACACCATGTCACGCGAGGCGTTCAGCAAGGCCAAAATCTCGGCCAAGCTGATCACGAATGCCTACACGCTCCTGAACGTGCTGCCCGATCGGCAGGCCAGTCCGCGCATCCAGCCGCTAGCTTTGCCTAACTATTTGATGAGCGAGCAGACGATCGAGTTGCGCGTGAAAGACCGCATGCTCGACGGTCTCGACGATATCGATGCGAAGGGTGGCCCGATCGCTTTTACTCGCCAAACGAGCAAGTTGTCCGACGGCTTGCGCATTGTTTATCGGCTCGACACCGGGACCCGAGATGTCGCGCCTGCAAACGAGGCCGAAGCGATCTACGCGCTGTCGGACAAGATCAAGGACGAGGCAGGTATCGAGTTCTATCTCGAAAAGGCGCCACGTTCTTCTTCGCTGCCGACCGGTGTGGATGCCGCGACATGGTCTTCGATCAAGCCCGACATGGAAAAGGTCTTCGCGCTGACGCAGAAGAACGATCAATCGGCCAGGCTTGAGGCGCTGGCGCTGCTCTCTGCCATGTCGGGCAAGGTCGCGCATCCTTCGCCAGCCGCCGGCTTAATCGACGGGGTAAAAGGCGCTATTCTCAGCGAGTTGCGGCGGCCGCAGGCTGCCTTGGCCGCTCTTCAATCCGCTACGGCCCAGTTTGACGGCAATCCGGAGGTTTTCCGCCTCTGGATAGGATATGAACTGGACCTCGGCACTGGCGAGTCCGTCGTCAAGGCGATGCAGCGCACCCTCAAGGTTCAGCCCAAGATCCTCGCCGCGCTCGACCGGGATTGGGTGAGCGGCGCGATGCAGAAGGCGCGGGCGCTTGCGCCCGAGAAGCGCGAGACCGTCCAAGACGATATTTGTCTCGCGTTGGCCGCGAGTGGCTGGCAGCAGGACCCGCGCACGACATTTGGAGATTATGTCCTTGGCTGTGCGATCGCCGCCCACAGCCGTCGTGGCGAAATCGCCGAGGCTCGGATGGGGCTGGCAAAGGACCCGCCGACCGGCGCTTTGCTTAGCCTGGCTATCGACCGGCGCAACCAGGCGCTCTGGCCGGAAATCGATCGCCTCGACGCCGACGGGTTCCGCCAGAGCCTGGAACGCGAGGCGGTACGCGCCGCTGCCGCCGCCAAGGCGGCGCCCAAAGATTATGATGCGGTCAGCCGTCAGATGCAGGCCCTGCGCGCGCTGGGCCGTTTTCAGGAAGCACTTGCCGTCGGCAAAGCGCTCGCGAGCGACAAAGCGCAGATCGAGGTGGTGGGCCATGACGCCTTCTGGCTGGTCAACGAATATGCGGCTAACCTGCACGCACTCGGCCGGGTCGACGAGGCGATCGCTGCGTTGGACGGGGTCATCGCACTCGGCATTGATCGCTATCCCGAGCTTGCTTCGATTGCGATAAACCGCGCCGAGACGGTCAATGCCGCGGGACGCTCTCAGGCCGCGCTCGACAGCTTTGCCGAAATCGAGGCGCAGCATTTCGATAAGCTCAACAGTTACGGCAAGATGTGGGTTTGGGCGGGCAAAGCCTGTGCGCTGACAGCGCTGGGCCGCGCCGACGAGGCTAAAGCGATGTGGGCCAAGCTGACGAACAAGCCCGAAGACAATTGGAACGCGGCAACGGCCGCCGCCGCCTGCCGTGATGATACGAAGGTCATCGCCGATATGTTGGTAACACGGCTGCGCGACAGCGATGCGCGACCGGGCGCACTGGGCCTGTTCATCCAGTTCGGCGCGCCCGAAGCGCGCACCCCGGTCGAAAAAGCCATGCGGGATGTGGTCGCCAAGGCACGCGCCATGCCTCAGGTGCAGGCGGAATTCGCGAAATATGGTCGTACGATTCGTTACGCCGGAACGACGCAGGGATGGTCGGAATTTTGAGGCGTATCCGGGCCCGGACCCTTGCTGTCCTGAGGGCAGTCTCCGCCGTAACGATCGGTGGAGTCACGGCATCGCATCGGCCTATCCGCGCTCGATCGAATTGTTGGGGGGTGAAGTGTGGGCGATGGTCCGGGTCTGGTCTGGTTCTTGCCGGGGCGCTGGCCGCTGGAGGCCTTTCCGGGTCGGCGCTCGCGGTGGCGCCACGCGAGAGCCGCGCCCCGATCAGCTTGATTTGGGATGATGATTGCGGCTCCGATCTCGACTGCGTCTATTCACTGGAAGCGCTGCACCGGCAGATCGACCGGAAGATTGTCTCCGTGCGCGCGCTTATTCTCGACAGCCCCAATCCATTCGGCGCCCCGGTACTTCGAGCGTGGAACGAGCTTTGGCATCATTCCCTGCCGATCGGTGCCTATCGCGGATCGACGGGAGCGAAAGGCGCGGACAGCGGCTGGTCCCGCGCCGTGCGCGGTGCGCTGAGGCCGGACGACCTGAGTGCTCGCTATCCTGACTGCGTCAGCGTTTATCGTCAGGCGTTGGCCGGTGCCCCGCAACACAGCGTGCGCATCGTAGAGACGGGCTTTCCAACCTGCCTGGTCGCGCTGATGAAAAGCCTGCCCGACGCCATCAGCCCGCTTTCGGGACGCGACCTGATCAGATCCAAGGTCGAGGCGCTGTTCGTCATGGGCGGCGACTATCCCGGGCCGGCAGGCGAATATAATTTCCAAAGCTCGGCGGCCGAGAGCGGCGAGCTGTTTAGCGGTTGGACCAAGGGAAACGGCTATCCGCCAATCTATCTAACCGGCTTCACGCCCGGCGTGAGCGTTGTGCCGAAACTGGCCGAGGGTTCGTCCACCGATGCGGCGGTCCGGCTGGCCGAAACCACCGCCGGAGAAACGGCGCGCCCGGCATGGGACCTCATGTCGCTCCATCAGGCGATCGCCGGCATGAACTCTTATGTGACCAGCACCGACGGCACCAATCGCGTTTCGGCGGAGGACGGCCAGAATGTCTGGTCAGCGGATATGGGCTCGGGACATTTTTATCTCACCGCTGGAAAAGCTGGAGTGGATTACAAGGCGATGCTTGAGGCTTTCCTCAATCCGAGACCATAAGAAGGCGGACCGGGGGAGCAATGTCTCCCGGCCCGATCGCAGGCATGTGCGGAACTGCCTGCGTAATGCATTTGGGGCGGGCTAATCCGCCCGCTAACTTACAGCCCTTCGACGCTCTTACTGACGAGGATGTTCACCGCCACGCGGCGATTCTGGGCCTTGCCTTCGGGCGTGTCGTTGGGGGCCAGCGGGTCTGCCTTGGCCATGCCCGTTGGGGTTAGCATCCGATAGGGTTTCCAGCCGCACTGCTGCTGCAGATAGTTGATGACGCGCGCGGCGCGCTTTTCGCTGAGCCTTTGGTTGAGCTCGTCACCGCCGGTGGAATCGGTGTAGCCGACGACCAGCATCAGCGCATTTTCCTGCGCCTGGGCCTGGCTCGCCGCGGTGCAGAGCTGGGCTTTGTCTTCCGCCGACAGGTCCGCCTTGCCGACATCGAAATGCACGTTGGTCGTGCCCTTGATAACATATTTGTCGATATCGCCCATGCGGCCGCGCAGCGCCTCGGTCGCCGCGGTCTGTTCCTCGAACCGCTGGCTGGTGCCGTTGCGGATCATGGTCGCAGTCTTGAGATCGCTGTTGCGGAAGCTGATCCGGCTCGCCACCAGCTCGGGACCCGATTGTGCATCGCCCGGGCGCCATGTCTTCACGGTCACAGGCAGGCCATTGAGCAAGGCATCTTGGGCTAGATTACTGCGGCTGCTGAACAGCCCACCGCCGGAGCGGATCTTGGTTGCGCTGTCGAGCGCGACGACCGTGCTGCTGCCGTCGGCGGTCGTAACCTTGATTTTGTCGCCATGACGCGCGGTGATGACGCCCTTGATGTCGGGCCCCGGGCTCTTCACGCCGTTGATGACCACGCTATTGTCGGCGGTGGCTGCGGCAGAGGCGGCGGCCTGGTCCTGCACTGGGACAGGCGCGGGCGCTTGAGCCTGCTCCTGCGCGGAAACGCCAGCCGCCGCGGACGACATCAGCATCACGATCAATAGACGACTCGCCGGTCCCTGGGAAACGATACGCATCAGGCAAACTCCTTCTTCACTCCCCGGTCGCGTGTTTCGTGTTCAGAACGATCTGTCTGCCAGATGAACATGTGCGGCAGGATGCTGGAATCCGGGGGCGGATCGGGCTGGTCGTGCGGTGAGTTGAGCAAGGCGCGCGAATTTGTCGGCGGCTGTTCGAGCATTGGGGAAGCGGATGACGGCGTGATCCCAGTGACGCCGAGATCAGGGCGCGTATTTGGTGAAGATATAATCGCGGGACGCCACGGCCTTATGGCATGTGAAGCAGGCGTACATCGTTTTTTCGTCGGTGAGGGGTTTCAGATTCTTGTCGAAATTCGAGTAGCCCCAGCCGCCAGTGGCCGCATATTTCTTCGAATCCTTTTCGAGGAATTGAAGGTACCAATCGGGCGCCTCGCCGGGGACGAAGGATTGGGCGCGCCCGAAGGTCGCGTTATTTTCATCGGACGGGACCATCTTCCAGGCGACCCGGCCGATTATGCTTCCGTCCGGAAAGGGTTTTCCGGAGCGATAAGCCTTGATCGCCCTATCGTTCGCAATCACGACCCTGATGTCGTTCAACTGCCCCGCCTCGTGCGCGGCGGAGACGAATTTCCAGTCGCGATATCCGGCCGGAATTTTGGTGACGATGACCTGCTTGCCGGCTTGGCCATCGGCTTGCGCTTCGGCATTTGTCGATCCGGCGACCATGGCCGGCTGCGCCTGAGAGGTGTTGCTCTGATCGGAGGACGACGCGGCTCCCGCGCCGAGCAGGATCGCCGCGGTTGCGCCCGTCAAAAGCAGCCACATGGTTCGTTTCATCGCTCGCTCCTCCTCGGTTGGAATCAAACATACCGCCAACGTCAGGGTAAGTGCTTGCAAATTCGTCTAAAAAGATAATGCGCAAACCATAGGACTAGGGCAATAGGGACTTAAATCAAGCCAATGATAGGCGTTTCTATGGGAAGATCTGAATAACATCTTTCGGCGATGGCTGTAGCTGTTTGATCGACCGTACACTATCTGGATGCGCTAGTAGCGCGCGCGTCAAACGGAATAGACTATCTGCTTGGAAAAAATGCTAACGGCGCAACAGTTTGTGAAAAGATCGCCTTCCGAATAAGCGGACGGCGTTGCGCCTGAAGGAACGGATCGCGCGAGCCGACACCGGTTTTCAGGAGGTTTCCACCCAAATCGGCGACGCGACACCAATGGCCCTGTCAAAGCAGGTTGAGTTCTACAGAAACGAATAGGGATCCACGTCTACCGTCACGCGCACGCCGCGTGGCCATTCCAGCCCGCCAAGCCAGTCGCGGATCACGTCCTGCACGTCGAGCGCGCGACGGGCGTGAACAAGGAGCCGCTGGCGATGGCGCCCACGCAGCATCGAGAGGGGTGCGGGGGCGGGGCCGAAGACCTGCATGCCGTCCACGCGCGGGGCGGCGCGGCCGATCGCCTTGGCGGTGCTGGCGGCTTCCTCGGCATTTTCCGAGCTGACGATGATGCCGGCGAAGCGGCCGAAGGGCGGGGCGCCGGCGTGGCGGCGGGCTTCGGTCTCGGCCTCGTAGAAGCTTTCGGCGTCGCCCGAGACGAGCGCCTGGATCACCGGGGCGGCGGGCTCGTGCGTCTGGACGAGCACGCGGCCGGGCTTCGCACCGCGGCCGGCGCGGCCGGCGACCTGCGCGATCTGCTGAAAGCTGCGTTCGGCCGCGCGCAGGTCTCCGCCTGACAGACCCAGGTCCGCATCGACCACGCCCACGAGCGTGAGGTTGGGGAAGTGGTAGCCCTTGGTGACAAGCTGGGTGCCAATGACGATGTCGATATCGCCCGCTTCCATCCGGTTGACGAACTCGGCGGCCTTGGCAGGGGACCAGAGCGTGTCCGAGGTGACGATCGCGGCACGTGCCTCCGGGAAGAGCATCGCCACCTCATCCGCGATGCGCTCCACGCCGGGGCCACAGGCGACGAGGCTATTCTCCTCATGGCATTCGGGGCAGGCGCGCGGCGGCGGCATGACATGGCCGCAATGGTGGCAGGCGAGCCTCGCCGTCAGTCGGTGTTCGACCATCCAGGCGGTGCAGTTGGGACATTGGAAGCGATGGCCGCAGGTGCGGCAGAGGGTGAGGGGGGCATAGCCGCGCCGGTTGAGGAAGAGCAGGGCCTGCTCGCCTTTCTCCAGCGTCTCGCGCACAGCATCGACCAGGCTCGGGGCGAGCCAACGACCGCGATCGGGGCGGTCATGCGTCATATCGATCGCGGCGATATCGGGCATGGTCGCGCCGCCGAAGCGGGCGGGGAGCTTGACCTCTTCATAGCGGCCCTGCGCGACCTGCTGGCGGGTCTCTATCGCGGGGGTGGCGGAGGCGAGGATGACAGGAATCTGCTCGAATTGGCCGCGCATCACCGCGACGTCGCGGGCATGATACATCACGCCGTCTTCCTGCTTGAAGCTGGCCTCATGCGCCTCATCGACCACGATCAGACCGAGGTCGCGGTAGGGCAGGAACAAGGAGGACCGGGCGCCGACGGTGACCAAGGCCTCGCCGCTGGCGATGGCCCGCCAGGCGCGGCGGCGCTGGGATTGGCGCAGATCCGAATGCCAGGCGACGGGCGCGCAGCCGAAGCGCTCGGCGAAGCGCTTGAGGAAGGGCTCGGTCAGCGCGATTTCGGGAAGGAGGACAAGCGTCTGACGGCCGGCGCGGATCGCCTGGGCAACGGCCTCGAAATAGACCTCGGTCTTGCCCGAGCCGGTGACACCGTCGAGGAGGATGGGGGCGAAGGCCTTGTCCTCGACCGCGCGGATCAACCTGCCTGCCGCCGCGGACTGGATGGGCGAGAGATCGGGCCGGGCATGGTCCGGATTGGGCAAAGGAAAGGGATCGTCGACGCGGACCTCGACGGGCTCGATCGCGCCGGATTTGATCAGGCCGCGGATCACGCCGTCGGATACGTCAGCGATGGTGGCGAGCTCGCGTACCAGGCCCTGCCGATTCTCGATCCGTTCGAGCGCCTGCGCGCGCTGCGGCGTGAGGCGCGGCGGGATATGGCCAGTCGGGCGATATTCGATGATCGTGCGCGCGCCATCCAGCGCGGATGCCGAGGCGAGCGCCATGCGCAGCACCGCGGCGGGCGGGGCGAGATAATAATCCGCGGTCCATTCGATCAGGCGGCGGAGCGAGGGCTTGAGCGGCGGCAGGTCATAAACGCCGAGCAAGGGGCGCAGGCGATTATCGCCGACCTCCGCATCCGACGGCATATGTTCGGGCTCCCACACCACGCCGGCAAGCTGGCGTGGCCCGAGCGGAGCGAGCACGATCGAGCCCGGCTGGACCTGATGCTCAGGATCGATCCGGTAATCGAGCGGCCCGAGCGCGGGATTGAGCAGCAGGACGCGGGCGCGCTTGTTCATGGTGGCTCAAGTAGGAGCTGGCGACGAAAAAGGGAAAGGGGCGATCCTGCCAGCCGCATGACGAAGCTGGAGATTTGCGGCATGAAGGCAAGTTCTGGCAGCGGCGAGGGTTTGATGACTAAGACCGGGACGGCGACTGAGGCTTTCCGCCCGCTGGCCCATACTCCGGAGCATCACCGCGCGGAACGGCCGAGCCCGACGATCACGATCGTGGAGGATGGGGACGTTCGAGAGATCGCGGCGCCGCGCACCTGCGTGTTCGAGGGCGGCCTCGCGCGGGTGACGAATGTTCGTCTGGGCGATCGGGTGAGTTACCGGCAATATTCTGACCATCATCTGCTTCACGTCACGCTGAGCGGCGGAACGGCGCGTACATCCGGTCAGGTTCACGGAGGTCCATGGGTTCACCGGCCCGATCGAGCCGGTGCACTCTCCTTTACCAGCTGCCGGCGCGAGCGGCGTGGTATCGCCGAGCAAGGTGAAGTCAGCGGGCTGGAGATCAGCCTAGCGCCATGGTTCGTCGATGAGGTGTGCGAGCAGCGGATCGACGCCTGGCGGGATAGGTTCAATTCCGAGGATGCGAAGGGCTGGGCGGTTGGCAAGATGATTGCCGCGCAAATGTCGCGCACCGACGGAGAGCCGCTAGCACTCGACCACCTGCTTGTCGTGCTCGCGCGGCAGATCGGCCGTGTCTATGGCAATGCCGCGTGCCGGCGCGACGATGGCTGGCTGCACCCCGCCGCGCTCGTACGCATCGTGGATCAGGTCCGTGCGGAGCCCGGTCGCGCGATCAGGATCAGTGAAATGGCGCGCGATGCGGGGCTGGGAATATCCGCCTTCATCCGCGCGTTCCGGGGGTCCACCGGAACCACGCCCGCTGCCTTCATCAAGCAGGTTCGGCTGGACCGCGCGGCGGCAATGCTGAAGGAAGGGCATCACCCGATCGGGGAGATTGCCGGATTGACCGGTTTTGCCTCAGCATCCCACCTCACGCGGAGCTTTCGCGTTCAGCGTGGTGTTACGCCCGCCCGCTGGCGTGAACGGGCGCGACAAGCGAGCGTTTGAGAGGCCTGTCACAAAATCCGCGAAAACCTCCCACTATCAACGTGAGGGGTTCGCCCACAGTCGAGCCGTGAATAAATGCCCTCGAACACAAGAGGGCAGATGGGCGATGAGCACAAAGGCAGATTTATCTCAACGCGTACGGGGAGGCGGACGACCTGGACTTCTGACGATACTGATCGCCGGTGGCGCCGCCGGTGCGATCGACTTCATCTACGCGACGACCGAAACCGTGTTGGCGGGTGGTGCCGCCCTACGTCCGTGGAAGGGCGTTGCCGCGGCCCTCTTCGGTGTTTCCGCGGTCATTGAAGGCGGAGATGCAATCGCTGTGGCCGGTATCGCGCTGCACTTTCTGATCACGATCGTCGCGGCAGGGTTCTATTTTGCCGCCGCGTCGCGGGCTCGGGGGCTGGTCGATCATCCCTGGCCTGCCGGTGTGGTGTTCGGGATCTTGTTCTTTCTGGCCATGAACTACGTGATCCTGCCGCTCTCCGTGATGGGCCATCCGCTCTACGTCGGGCCCAAGGGCATTTTCGATGCGGTCATCAGCCATGTTCTGATGATCGGCCTACCGATTTCGCTCCTGACCGCGATGCGGTTGCGGGGGGCGGATTGAACCTAGCCATAGCAAGCCAGCCCGCGTTGTGGCCCATGGCGGCTTGGTGCATTGGGACGCAAACGCCACGGTGCGTAGGGGAGAGATATGAAGCTGTTCTGGTGCGCCGTTGCAGTGCTGATCCCCACCGGGGCCCTTGCGGAGCCGATCGGCCAGTTCGTCGATCATCGTGATATCGGCCAGCCAGCCTCGCCTGGCGCAGCGTCCTACGATCCGCGCACTCAAACCTACCGCGTTACCGGGGTGGGACGAAACATGTGGGCCGATCATGACGACTTCCATTATGTTTGGAAGCGTATGTCGGGCGACGTCACCGCCGATACGAAGCTGGACTTCGTAACCCCGGCGCCTCCGTCGGGAGCTATGGGTTTCCTCCATCGCAAGGGCGGGATCGTGCTGCGGCAGGACCTGGACCCGGACTCGGCCTATGTCGACGTGCTGCGGATGGGGAACCAGCAGATGTCTCTCCAATATCGCGAGGTGAAGGGCGGGCCGACACGGCTGATCTGGGTGAACACGACGCGCCAAGGTGCGGTTCGGCTCATGAAGATCGGCGACTATGCCTATCTTTTCACGGTGGCCGCGGACGGCAAGCTTCGCCCGGCGGGGGGATCGTTCAAGCTTCGGATCAGCGGGTCTTACTTTATCGGGCTGGGCGTATGCCCGCACGATGAGACAGCGCGGGAGATAATGGACTTCCGCGACGTGCATATCGCACCGTTACCGCGCGGAGTGACCAAGCCCCGTGGCGAAACATTGCAGACGGTCAACATCGCGACCGTCGCCGAACAGACAGCGCTCTATCACAGCCAGGGGCACATTGTGGCGGGGGGCTGGTCGCCTGATAGCCGCTGGGTCTATTTCAACAGCGGTGGGGCAGTAAGGCGCGCGGTCGCATGGGACAGCGATAAGGTGGAAGCGGCGGCCTCGTCTCGCGCCGCCCCTGCAAGCGTCGGCGCGTCGGTTGCGGGAACGAGGAGCATCGGCATAGCACAGCGCCTTTCGCCCGACGGCAAGTGGCTGGCTTATTTGACGGGCACTGCCGGACGTGCCCCTTCAACCGATCAGGACCTCGTTCTTGGCGTCGCCCCTGTTATCGGTCGGAAGCCGGTTCCCGACAAAGCGATCACGCTGGTCAAGCTATGGGGTAACGCAGCCTCGTTGCCGCGCTCGGCCTGGTCGCCGGACAGCAGGACGCTGGCCTTCGTCTCGCGGGATTAAGGCTAGAGCGGCGGGGAGTGGTGCACGGCTCGCGACAGGAACGCGCGAGGATCAGGCCCGATATTCGAATTCAACAAGATAGACTCTTTCGCCCGGGCCGTGCTTCGCCACCTTGAGAAGGTCGATTACGCCATCAAAACCTGATCTGCGTGCCAATTCGGGCGTGATGGCGTCGAAGCCGATCTCTCGAATAGAGGTCACTTCGATGGCGCCGGGCCCAAGCGGGTAACGCCCGCCCACCTTCACGCGCTGGCTTTGCCAGATGCGGACGCTGCAAGTGATCTCGCCCCGCATCACGCGCTCACGCAGACGCTTAGTGAAGACCATGAGGCTGTCCTCCCAAGCTGCTCAGTCGCCGTCGAACTCCTGATCGGCTTCGATCATGAAGTCCCGCGCGGCGGCGCGGTGCGCCTCCTCCTTGAAGACGTCGTCTGCCTGCGGTGCGACGCCTAGCAGATACAGGAGGCACCAAAGCGCGAACCTTTTCTCAGGGTCGCGTTCAAGACCGAATTGGACGCGGAGACGGTTGACGCCGCTGACGAGCGCGTCTTCGTCGAGGGTATCGATATCGGCGGTGCCGAAGAAGCGGATCAGCAGAGGGTCGAAATCCATGTCCCCGCTCTATCAAGGGCGAAAGACTTTTCCCACTGCGGCTGCTGATCCGCCTGCTCGGTGCACTCGACGGCTATGGACAGACAGCGCCCGACCCGCTCACAGGTCTCGGCGCAGCTTTCGCAGCTGCACGAAAGAGAGTCGCCGCAAGCAGCTATAGGGCGATGAAGAGGCCGCTCGATAGCAGGATGTGGTCCGCTCCACCCGGATCATTCGCTATCGATGGGGCGGTCGCCAGGAGGGCGGCCAGCAATGCTTGCATGATCGCTATGCCGAGCATCGTCCGCGCCATACCGGCGGATCGAAACCAGGCGGAGACCGCCCCCACCGCCGCAGCCATGATCAGCGTGGAAAACGCGATGCCATTGCCGTCGTCTCTGACGATCGTTGTCCATATCGTCAGGAACGATGCCGCCAGCGCGACGCCGACGCCCAACCGTTAGGCGCCACGTTCATTAGCCCATCCAACCATTACCCGCCTCCATTAGAGACCTGGAGCCTCCCTTTCGCAGAAAAGAGGGAGTTGCATGGTCAGGATGTGAGCAAGCTGCAAAAAGCGATGCTGAGGCGGACCTTGTCTGACGGCGCTACACACGCGATGGTACTCGCGCCGTAGAGGGGGGGCGCATGCGCTTAATCGCCACGATCCTGTTGTCGATCAGCTTAATCTCGGCGTCCCCGGCAGCGCCGCAGGATTGGTCTCCCCAACCTTGGCTGGCTGATCTTGCTCAGGCCCAACAGGCTTTCGCCGCGAAATATGCCAATCTTGACTGGCTGGAACATGACCGCGGGCTCGCTCTCGCCACCCTGTTCGAAATGGCATCTAAGCAAATTCGCTCCGCCCGTTCCGATGAGGAGGCCAAGGCGGTCATCAACCGGTTGATCGAGCGCATCGGCGATGGCCACGTCTCAATAGATTGGCCCCGAACAGCAGCGGACTGGAACAACTCCGTCACAACAGCGGTCAGGCAGCATGACATCTGCCAGGAGCTAGGTTTCGATGGAAATCGCAACGCGCCGGGTATTGCGGAATCGCTTCCTGGGTATCGCGCCGTCCGGCGGCCGGACGCCTTTCCCGCAGGCATCGTCCGCGTCGGCACTCAATTACTCGGCGTGATACGGATTGGCGGGTTTGAGCCACAAGGCAGCCCATCAATCTGCCGCGTGTCCCTGCAGGAACTCCACCGCTCAGCGGACGAACCTTGCGACGAGCAATGCCAAGATGCTGTTCTGACACAGTCCTATATCGAGCTCACGAAAGCACTGGAGGGGCAGATTCGTGCTTTACGAGCGTCGGGAGCTAAGACCCTGCTCGTCGATATTACCGACAATGGCGGTGGAACCGAATGGACAGAGGCCGCCGCTCGCATCTTGAGCCCCAGGACGCTCACCTCCGAGCGGCGGGGGTTTGTTCGTGGGCCGCATTGGTCGGAACAATGGAAGAGCTTGGCTACGCAGCTTACAAACGCAGCAGCATCGGCGGACACACGCGACCGTACGCGCCTCTTGAGCTGGGCGGCAGAAGCGGAGAGGGCTCGCGTCGACGCCGAGCAACGCTGTCCGGAGAGCCAAGCCTGCGCCATTGTCGGCCGCGCCGGCTACGCAACTGGCTTGGTCGGGAAAGCACGAGCGGGCGAGTTTGCCGGCAAGCCTTGGGCGAGCCTGGTTTTCAGCATCGCAAAGTTTCCGTATCACGACAGCGTCTGGTCCGGCCCACTCGTGGTGCTGGTTGACGATCAGACATGGTCGGCCGCCGAGGAATTTGCGGCAATCCTGCAGGACAATGGCGCCGCTGCCGTCATCGGGGCCCGCACCGGCGGAGCGGGATGCGGCCACACGAACGGGGGTACCCCGACCGTCCTGAAACATAGCGGCGCGACGCTCGAACTCCCGGATTGCCTCAGGTTTCGGGCCGACGGCTCGAGCGAAGTCAGAGGCGTTATTCCCGACGTGCTTACCGGTATGAAGGCCAGCGATGGTCGGGCATTCAAGGTCAAATTGATAGTGGCGCATCTTCCGGAAGCGGTCAGCTTGGCGCGCAAGAAGCAACTTAGTTAACCTCGTCGGCTCAGGTCGAATGCAGTTCTGCCGAAGCATCGACCGTGGATTTGCTCCCAAGCTGGGTTCGTGGTGTTCTCCAAGGTTGTAGGTGCTTAGCGCACGTCTTGGGTGTAGCACGGGAAGCGCGCCTTGGAGGCTAGGACGCACTATGCTCGTTCCTCGTCACGGCCTGATCCTGTTGCTCGCTGTGCTCATCGCGAGCCCCGCGAGCATGGCTGCGCAAGCCCCGCGAATAAGCAAGCCGAGGCCGGCTCCGCCATCTCCGTCGACCATGCCTCCGCTGCCTCCGGCCATTATCGACGACACGCTCACAATCGGCGGACACGAAGTCAAAGCGCGGCGGGTGGAAACGCGGCTCAGTGTCGAGGTGCGCGTCAACGGCCACGGCCCCTACCAATTTCTGGTCGATAGCGGCGCCGACACTTCGGTTGTCGGGATGCGCATCGCGCGCGAGCTCCAGCTGCCGCTCGGCACGCCGGCCATTCTGAATGGCATGACCGAACGCAGCCTAGTTGATCGGGTGAAGGTCGACAGCCTGACGTTAGGGCCGACAGAGGTCGAGGACCTGCAGCTGCCGACGCTGAGCGAAGACGATGTCGGCGGTCAGGGCATGATCGGCATCGATGCGCTGGTCCGGCGGCGCTTGATGATGGATTTCGAGAAGCGACTGATCACGGTCGAGGACGCAACCAAGCCCCCGAAACATCTGCCTGACGAGGTGGTGATCATCGCGCGTCGGAGCCGGGGCCAACTCATCCTGACGAATGTGAAGGCCCGGGGTGTATCGCTTGACGCGGTGATCGATACTGGTGCTGAGATGACGATCGGCAATCTGCTGCTCCGCGACAAGCTCGTGCGTCGTCACCAGAAGTTCGAACGCGTCGAGGCGATCGGCGTAACGGGCAAGGTGATCGATTTGCAGGTTGCGGTAATCGCGGAGCTTCAGATCGGTGGAATAATGATCCGGAACCTGCCGGTTGCCTTTGCCGATGTGCCCCCGTTCCATGTGTTCGGTATTGCCGACGAACCGGCGCTGTTCCTCGGTACCGACGTGTTGGAAACGTTCCGCAAGGTTTCGCTCGACTTTCAGGCACGCAGGGTCCGCTTCCAGCTACGGCGCTGCTCGATCCAGGGCATCATCGTTCGGACGTCTTACACTTTTGGCGAGACGCGATTGTCGTCGGACGGCACCGAGGTGTGCGCGCGGTAGGGCGCGCCTCTGGTGCAGGCTGATGCGCTTGGGCTGTGCGTCTATCCGTTCGGTTGGCGGGATATTGCGGGTCGCAGGAGAATCGCCTCGCAGCCCCGCCTCTTCTAGGAAGGGCTTATGGGTTCCAGCCGCTATGCCCTCACATCGGCCTGCTTGTTCGCCGCAATGTCGGCATCCGCGGACGGCGCGACGCCATGGTGCACAGTACCAGTGGCGCAGGCGCGCGCCATCCTAGCAACGAAGCCATTCGATCTCCCGCCCGCCGATGCCGCGCCTCACGCGCTGGCCAACGTCCACACCGGGGGTATGCCTCATCGAGGCCGTTGGGACGAAGTTCATTCGGCGATGCGCGATCTCTGGCTGATGCAGGAAGCCGCGCTTGCCTGGCGGGCCGGCGCAGGGCAGCCGCAATATGACATGGCGGTGCGGCTGCTGGTCGCCTGGGTCGAAACCTATCAGCCGACGCTCGATCCAATCGATGAGACCAGCTTCGACATGCTGATCGACACCTTCGCGATCATACGGGACAGGCTGGCTCCCGCGGATCGGATACGGATCGCCGACCGGCTCGATAAATGGGGCTGGGCCTATGTGAATTCGATCGCTCGGCTCGCGCTGCCGGACCACAGCATCTGGATCAACAATTGGCAGAGCCATCGAATCAAGCTGATTACGATGCTGGCCGCCGCAACCGAGGATAAGCGTCTGTTCGGGGAGGCACGTCGTCTGTTTCGGCTGCAGATCGCCGCCAATATCCACCCCGATGGCGAGACGCTCGATTTCGCCGTGCGCGACGCGCTCCACTATGTCGTTTACGATCTGGAGCCGCTGCTGCGGGCGGCGCTCGCCGCGCGCACTTTTGCCGGCGAGGATTGGTACCGTTGGGAAACCGCCGACCATGCCTCCCTCGCCGGAGCGGTGACGTGGCTCACGCCTTATGCCGCGGGTCAGGCGACGCATGAGGAATTCGTCCATTCGCAGGTGGATTTCGATGCCGAACGCGCCGCGGCGGGTGTGAAGGGCTATAAAGGCCCATTCGATGTGCAGGACGCCGCGTCACTCTATTGGCTTGCCGCTCGCTTCGATCCGGCGCTCGAACCGCTCGCGCGATCGCTCGGCAGCGTACCCGATTATCTGGCGATGTGCGGAAATTAGGAGAAGCGTTCCGGCATAACCGTTTGTTGGACAACGGTTCCTAGCGAACGGCACCCTTGGCTAGCAAACGCGGTAACAACGTAATGGCGCCCAGTATCGGCCATTTGCGCTGCCAGGGCTTGATCGCGATCGGGTGGCCTGAATGGCGGCTGATCTTCCAGGCGAGATAGTCGATTCCGCCGGCGTAGGTGGCGCTCGCCTTGGCGAGGCGGAGCAGAGTGAGGGCCTTGCCCTCGCGGCGGCGGCGCGCCCAAGCGCGTTTGCCTTGAATGCGCTCGGCTGAAGACATGGGCCGGTCGAATATCAGCCGTCCATTGGCGATATGCGCGGCGAGGCCCGCCTGCGCGAGCGCGGGCATGGTGAGGGCGCGATAGCGTTCGGGGTCGGCATCCACCACGGATCCCGCTCGGCCGTGGCGCTCGGCGCGCAACTCGGCGGCGTAGGTGAGCGCGAAGGATTGGCGCCACAGATCGAGCGGATCGAGGCTGTCGGGCAGGCAGG
>Ga0207647_10000743_pt1 | contig 25582 bp, 27 predicted proteins | sample KBSCornC2_FD_184295 | JGI IMG/M metagenome (GOLD analysis project Ga0207647, IMG submission 184295) | Corn rhizosphere microbial communities from Kellogg Biological Station, Michigan, USA - C2 (SPAdes) (version 2) | ecosystem: Host-associated > Plants > Roots > Rhizosphere ... | reverse complement strand
ATCGACCCACACCGCGTCCAGATCCGGCTTCAGGATCATGTCGGATTCGTTGATCGCCTTCCAGCCTTCGATCGACGAGCCGTCGAACATGAAGCCGTCATTGAGCTCGTCCTCACCGACGACGCCCGCCACCATCGACAGATGCTGCCACTTGCCCTTGGGATCGGTGAAACGGAGATCGACCCACTCGATCTCCTTATCCTTGATCATCTTGAGAACGTCGGACGCCTTATTCGCCATTGGAAAGCCTTTCCCCGTGATAAACCGGCGGCGGCGCCGGGCGCCGCCCCTTTTGCCTGAATATGTGCCTCGCGCGGGCGTTAGACCGCGTCGGCGTCTCTCTCCCCGGTCCGGATCCGAACCGCGGTGTCGATGGTGGTGACGAAGATCTTGCCGTCGCCGATGCGGCCAGTCTGGGCCGCATTCTGGATCGCCTCGACCACGCGCTCGGTCAGGGAATCGTCGACGACGACCTCCAGCTTCACCTTGGGCAGGAAGTCGACGACATATTCGGCGCCCCGATAGAGTTCGGTATGGCCCTTCTGCCGGCCAAAACCGCGCGCTTCGGTCACAGTGATGCCGGATACACCGACATCGTGCAGCGCTTCCTTCACCTCATCGAGCTTGAACGGCTTGATGATGGCTTCGATCTTCTTCACGCAACCAGCTCCCCCGTTCGGTGGCTTTCGCTTTCAATAAGCGTGCCATCCGGCCGCGCGCAAGGCGGCGCGCGATTCCTTTGCTGCAGTTGCAAAAATATGCCCGCAATTGCAGCAACGGCCGCGCGATCTGCTGCTTTTTGCGGCATTTTTTCAGGCCGGTTTGCCGGCGGTGTACTTCGAAATGCAGCGACTCGGGGCGGTCTTTATTTCGCGGTCACGACCAGCTCGATGCGGCGGTTGCGCGCCTTGCCCTCTTCGGTGCGGTTGTCAGCAATCGGATCGCGCATGCCGTGGCCGATGGCGGTGATTCGCCGCGCCAGGATGCCGGTGCGGATGAGCAACCCCGCCATGCGGTCGACACGCTCCTGCGACAGGCGCAGATTCTGTTCGGCCGTTCCGACATCGTCGGTGTGGCCGATCAGCGTCACCTCGGTATGCGGATAAGCGCGCAGGATCTGCGCGACCGCGTACATCGTCCTGAGCGTACTGGGATTGGGCTTGCTTTGCCACGGCTCGAACTCGGTCCCCACGAATCGGAAGAGGCGGGGCGCCGGGGCGTCGGAGGCCAAGAAAGCCGCCAGTTGCTCCTCGGTCGATCCGCGCTCCACGAAGATCGCGCTATCGGGAAGCCGGATCAGATGTGCGGTGGGCGACGGCTTCGGCCCCCGCTGTTTGGGCGCGGCTGCGACGGCTTTTCCTTCGGAAACGGGACGGTTGCACGACGCCGTCAGCAACAATGCTGCAAGCGCCGCCGCCTTCAAGACTTGCCCCACCCCCGTCATCGCCCGTCCCCACAAAACGAACCAAGCTCGGCAGACAATATGGCGAGCAACACCGTGCGTGCAATGGGCGGCCACGGCGGCGCTGCGAACGGCATCCGCATCTAGCGGCACGACCTGCTTTGCGCTTTACACCGCACCTAGGGCCACATCCGTGGCTATTTTGACAGATGGGGCAATCCATGACTGATCTTTCCCGCCGCGAAGCCATGATCTCGGCCGCGGCACTCAGCGGCCTCGCGCTCGCAAGCGGTGCCGCCGCGGCCGATCCGGCGCCCGCCGGCGCCGCGTGGGACTTGAGCGAACTTTATCCCAATGATGCCGCCTGGGAGGCGGAGCGCGCTGCCGTCGCCGCGCGCCTGCCCGAGATTGCAGCCTTCAAGGGGCGGCTGGCGGAAGGCGCAGGCACGCTACGGCAGCTGTTGCAGCTTCAATCGGATCTCGGGCTGAAGGTGGCGCGGCTCTACGTCTATTCCAATCTCAAGGCGGACGAGGATCTGCGCAACGCCCCCAATCAGGAGCTGCGTCAGAAAGCGACCGATCTCTACACCGCTTATGGCGAAGCGGGCTCGTGGCTGAACCCGGAGCTGCTCGCCTTGGGAGCGGCCAAGGTCCAGGCCTACCTCACCGCTGAACCGGCACTTGCCAAGTATCGCTTCCAGCTGGAGGACGTCGTCCGCCAGGCGCCGCATACGCTTTCGCCTGAGGGCGAGGCTATTCTTGCAGCGAGCCAGAACCCTCTGACGGGCCCCGGCGACATCCGCGTGCAGCTCGTCTCGTCGGACATTCCGCGACCCACTGTCACCTTGTCCGACGGCACCAAGGCGGAACTCGACGATCAAGGCTATACGCTGCACCGCTCGGCGCCGAACCGCGCCGATCGCAAGCTCGTCTTCGACCAGTTCTGGGCGAGCTATCACGCCTTCGAAAATTCGCTCGGCACCGCGCTAGCCAGCCAGACCAAGGGCGAGATGTTCCAGGCCAAGGCGCGCAAATATAAAAGCGCGCTCGAGGCTGCGCTGTCCGGCCCCAACCTTCCCGAGGGTGTATACCGATCGTTGGTGGCGGAGGCGAACAACGGCCTGCCCGTGCTGCACCGTTACTTCGAGCTCAGGCGGCGCATGCTCGGGCTCGATACGATCGCGTATTACGACATCTATCCGCCGCTGGTGAAACTCGACCGCACCTTCTCATTGGACGAGATGCGGTCGCTCACGCTCGCAGCGATCAAACCGCTGGGGCCCGATTACGGCAAGCTCTTCGCCGATGCCTCCGCCCGTAAGTGGATGGACCCACGCCCCCGGCCAGGCAAGCAATCGGGCGCCTACATGAACGGTTCGGCCTATGACGTGCACCCCTATCTGCTGCTCAACCTGAGCGACAAATATGATGGTCTCACCACCTACGCCCATGAATGGGGCCATGCGATGCACACGTTGCTCGCCAACAAGGCACAGCCGTTCGAGACCGCGGGCTACCCGACCTTCACCGCCGAGATCGCGTCGACCTGCCACGAACTTCTGCTCGCCAACTACATGGTCGGTCAGGCCAAAACCAAGCAGGAGAAGCTCTTCTATCTCGGCCAGCTGATGGAGAATTATCGCGGTACCTTCTACCGCCAGGCGATGTTCGCCGAGTTCCAGCTCGAGGTGCATGATCTGGCCGAAAAGGGTGAGGGCCTGACCGGCAAGAAGATGACCGAGATCAACCTCGATCTTCTGAAGCGCTATCACGGCCCGAAGTTCGAGATGGACCCGGCCTATGCAATCGAATGGGCCTACATTCAGCACTACTTCTACGGCTTCTACGTCTTCCAATACGCAACCTCGATCACCGCGGCGAACTTCTTCGCCGACAAGCTGCTGCACGGCGGCCCCAAGGAACGGGAAAATTATCTGTCGGTGCTGCGCGCCGGCGGATCGGACTACGGCTACAATATCCTCAAGAAAGCCGGGCTCGATATGGCGACCGCGACGCCCTACCAGACGATCGTGCGCAGCTTCGCATCGGTGCTCGATCAGGCCGAGAAACTGCTCGTCTGATCGGGCGTGCGGGGAACGCGCCCTCCGGCTCCCGGGTTGAATCGCCGAAGTTCAATCCGGGAGACGGATCATGCCCAGGGCGCTCATCATCGCCACCAATGGCTTCGAGCAGGACGAGCTCTTTCGTCCGCGCGAAGCGTTACTCGACGAAGGCGTTGAGGTGACGCTCGCCTCGCTCTCGCGTGATCCGATTCAGGGGGAGAAGCATGGCGAGAAGGGCGCGAGCATAACGCCCGATGCGCTGGTTACGGACGTGCGGCCGGAGGATTATGACGTGCTCATCATCCCAGGCGGGGTGGGCAATCCCGACAAGATGCGGATGGAGCCTGCAGCCATCCGATTGGTGCGCGACTTCATGACCGCGAACAAGCCCGTCGCGGCGATCTGCCACGGGCCGTGGCTACTCGCGGAAGCCGAGGTGGTGGACGGACGCACGCTCACCGCCTGGCCCTCGATCCGCACCGACCTGCGCCATGCCGGCGCCACCGTGGTCGACAAGGAGGTGGTGGTCGACGGCAATCTGATCACCAGCCGCAAGCCTGACGACATACCGGCGTTCAACCGCGAATTGCTGGCGAAGATTGGGATCAGTGCCGGCGTGATGGCGTAGGAGGCGAGGGGCGGGATCACTGTTAATCTCCATCCAGGGGCGGACCGGCACTCCCTCTCCCCAGCGGGGAGAGGGCTGGGGTGAGGGGCGCGAGCCGTAGGCGAGCTCTTTACCTCGGAGGTTTGGCCACCCTCTCCACATCCTCTCCCTCAAGGGAGAGGGCTATTCGGACCGCTTCCTCTAAGTCAAAAATTTCAACCGAAGCGGTCGCGCAGCTCGTCCTCGTCGAGCACTTTCTCGCGCCGCAGCATCCTCTTGCCGACGTAGAAGAGCCCGAAGCCGATCGCGAACGGAAGGCCGCCCACAATGAGCGGCAACATCAGCATGCCTGGACCCTCGCCGCCGCCCTCGCTCACGAACATGACAATCACCGCGAGCGAGCACAAACCGCTCCCCGTCATGATCAGGATGCCGATCGCGAGCAGGATGCCTCCGAACAGTCGCTTCATGGCGCTCTCCTCGCCCGCTCCAGCACACCGGCTCCTTCAGCACCAGGACGATAGAAGCTGTTATAGGTGTCGAACGGAATGATCTGCCCCTGCGGCGTCAGGAAATGGACGCAGCTTCGCTTCACCGTGCCCAGATCAAAATTGTAGCGATCCAGGAATTGGAGGATCACGACGCGGAAGCTGTTCGCATAGCTGAGCTCGGCCGGGATCAGGGCCTGCGGCAGACAGCAGAGCAAGCCCGCGAGCTTCTCCTCGGTATTGCATTGGGTCGTGGCCAGACTGAGCAGGTTGACCACCGCATCGCGCAGCGCCGGATATGCCTCATAGCTGATCGTGTTCGGCCCCTGCAGGATCAATTCGCGCGGGAGCAGCGAAGTGATCGGCGTGACATTGGCGCCATCGCGCAGTCCATAGCCGATGCAGATCTGGTCGGGATTGCAGGGCAGCGGGATCATATCCTCCAACCCGAACACGCCCGCGCGCGCGACCTCCCGCCGGATCTGCGTGAGCAACATGCGGTTGGCCTTGCCGTCGAACCCTTGATTGCGCCCGGCGTCCTGCACGGGCTGAAAGGTGACGCCGCGCACGCATTTCCATTGCAGCGCGTGAGTGATGATGTCGGCAATCTCATGATCGTTGACGCCACGCTTCACCACCGCGACGAGTGTGGTTGAGAGGCCCACTTGTTCGAGCGCTTCCAGCGCCTGCTGGCGCACGCGCGTGAGGCGCGCGCCGCGCAAATTGACGAGCGCATCGTCGTCGAGGCTGTCGAACTGCAGATACACTTCCAGCCGCGGCGCATAGCTGGCGAGCCGCTCGACGAAGGTGGGGTCCTGTGCGATGCGGATGCCGTTGGTGTTGATCATCACATGGCGGATCGGCCGCCTCTTCACCGCATCCAATATCTCGAAAAACTGTGGGTGAAGCGTGGGTTCGCCGCCCGACAATTGCACCAGGTCGGGTTCGCCCTCGCTAGTGACCAGCGCGTCGAGCATCTTTTCGATCGTGGCGAGCGGCAGATGGCCGCCATGCATATCCTCCGCATCGGCGAAGCAGACCGGGCAGGCGAGGTTGCAGGCGCTGTTGATCTCCACGATCGCAAGGCAGCTATGCTGTTCGTGATCGGGGCAGAGGCCGCAATCGAACGGGCATCCGGCCTCGGTCCGCGTCTGCGCGTGAAGGGGGCGATCGCCCGGCTTGAGCCATAATTTCTGCGAACGCCAATAATCCAGGTCGTCGGCGATCAGCGTCTTCTGCACGCCATGATCACGGCAACGCTTCAGATAATAGACCGCCTCATCCTCGATGATGATCTTGGCCGGCACCGGCACCAGGCACGTCTCGCAAAGGCTCGTCGTCTGTCCGTGGAAGATATAGGGCGCCGGCTTGCGCTCGGGTGCCGACAGCGTCCCGGCCGTCGCGGGCGATCCAGACAATTGCATAGGCCCCAAGCCCCATCATCAGCAGGTGGAACAGGTTGAACGGTCCCACCAAGGAAGGGTAGGGCTTCAGGAACTCACAGGCAAATCGCTGGACCGCATAGGCCAGGACGAAGGCGTGGAAGCCATATCGCACCGCCCAGCGACGCTGGCGGATCAGCGCGCGCCAGTAAATCGCAAGAAAGATCGCAACAGACAGCGATTCGTAGATCTGGACGGGGTGACGCGCGATACCGTCGCCGAGATCCACGCCCCAAGGCAAGCCGGTCGGGAGCCCGTAAGTCTCATCGGCAAGCCCCGCGAACAGGCACCCCCAACGCCCGACGATGATGCCGATAGCGAGGGGGATAACGAACGGTCCGCCGGTCGATCCGCGCACGCCATTGCGCCACTTCCAAACTTCGACGGCCGCAATCGCGCCGACGAGCGCGCCCGCAATGCTGTGGGAAAAGGTGGGTGCTGCGCTGCGCAGCGTGTTGAGCGATCCTGCGAGCCAGGCGCCGACCGCGCCGCCGGTGGCCAGGCTGACGAAGTAACCGGGCGCGGTCTGACGGGCGAGACCTTGGACGCTGTCGTGCCGATTCAGATAGACCCAACGACCGCCGAGGAAAGCGGCAAGCCAGGCGGCCAGATCGCCGACATGATGAAACCAGGGCGCCGTAGGGATGTGGAGCACGCCGCCTCCTTTCGAAAAGATCCTCCCCGGAACGGGGAGGGGGACCGCGCCGCGAAGCGGCGTGGTGGAGGGGGATTGCGGCTAGGGGAATAGTCCAGCCGAGCTCCCCCTCCACCATTGCTGCGCAATGGTCCCCCTCCCCATCGCATGGGGAGGATCTCAAACCACTCCATTCGCCTTGAAGTGCGCCAGCATCCGCGCCCAGCCGTCCTTCGCGTCAGCTTCGTTATAGGAACTGCGATAATCGGCGTGGAAGCCGTGGCCTGCATCGGGGTAGACGTGGATCGACGATCCCTTCTTGCCCGCCTTTGCGAGCGCTTCAGTCATCGCCTTGACCTGGTCCGGGCCAATCCCTTGATCCTGCGCGCCATAGAGCCCGAGCACGGGCGCGTGCAGCTCGCCCGCGCGCGCGATCAGCTTTTCCACATGGCCGTACCAGGCGACGCCGGCGCGAATGTCGGGATCGACTATCGCGGAGCGCCACACCACGGCGCCACCCCAGCAGAAGCCGGTGATGCCGATCCGGTCGGGTTTGGCGAAGCCCTGTTTCTTGATCCAGGCGGATGTCGCCTTCACGTCGCCGTCGACCTGCTCGTCGCTGGCTTGGCTCACGATCGGCATGATCTGCTTGAAATCGCTGATCGCGGGCAGATTGACCCCTGACCGGTAGAAGAAATCGGGTGCGACTGCGACATAGCCGAGCCGCGCCAAGCGCCGGCAGATGTCCTTGATATAATCGTGGATGCCGAAAATCTCGTTGACGACGATGATCGTCGCGTGACGCGCTTTATCCTTGGGCCGCGCGACATAGGCGGGTAGCGGCTTGGGCGCGCCGTTGGGGATCAACGCCGCCTCGACGATCAGTCCGTCTTCGGGCGTGTGGATCGGATTGGCGTCGGCGGCGAGCGCGGCGACCGCATAGCCCGCGAAGAACATCGTCACCGCAGCACGACGGCCGACATGCAGGTCTTGGGGCTGGGTTCCATCGGGGCGGGTGAGGGTCAGCATGGCAGGCATCCTCCGAAGATGGGGCGGCAAGGCTACGCCGGGGAGCCGGCCAAAGGCAATCGCGACATCGTTGACGAGTCCTGCTCGGTTGCGCATCCTTGACCACAACAGGGAGTAAAAAGAGATGATGCGAAAGAGCCGCGTTGCGCTGCTCACGGGCAGCTTTTTTGTCGCGTCACTGGCGACCGCCGTTCCCCCCAAAGTCCAGCAGAAGGTGACTGGGCCGGTCGCCAATTACTGGGTCAGCGCCGCCACTTCGAGCGGCACCGGCTTCGGTGCGATGGGGATGGGCGGGCCGGGCGGTGGGCGCCCCTCGGTCGGAGAGGTCATGCGCATGATGCGCGGCGGCAGCCAGATCGCCCACGGCCTCACGCTCCAATTGGGATCGACCCAGTCGAGCGCGGACCCCAAAGCCGATCACACGCCCGGCACGGGTACACCGTTGGCGCTGGTTACGCCCAAGGCGGTCCCAGCCCCGGTGCCGGAGGAAACGGTCGAGGAACAGCCGACCATGCCCGAACGGCCGCGCGGGCGGATGCTGATTTATTGGGGCTGCGGCGAGCATGCGGGCCCCGGCCAGCCTTATGTGATCGATTTTTCCAAGATCGGGGCGGGCCAGCCGATGCCGCGCTTCCCGTACATTCCGGTCCATCACCAGAACCCGCCCTCGCCGGGCCGCTACGCCACCTATGGTGAATGGCCCAACGGCCGCTCACGCGCCGAACCGCCCGCCACCCTAATCGGCAACCACGTGATGCACGGCAGCTATTCGCCCGACATTCGCTTCACGCTGCCTGCGGGCAAGGATTACATGCCGCCGCTGGTGCTCAACGCGAGTGGCAAGAGCCCGGCGGGCGCAACCATGCTGACATGGCAGCCCGTTGCGGGGGCGACCGGCTATTTCGCGGCGATGTTCGGCGCCTCCGCACAGGGCGGTGGCGACGCGACGATCGTGATGTGGAGCTCGAGCGTGCTGCAGACCTTCGCCGGCGGCGGATTGCTCGATTATCTGGCACCCGCCGAGGTCCACCGCCTGATCGGCCAGAAGGTGGTGATGCCGCCAAGCCAGACGCAATGCGCGATTCCCGCCGAAGTCACCGCTGCCGCGCCGATGGGGATGCTGTCGATGATCGCCTATGGCGACGAGGCCAATTTCGCCGATCCGCCTCGGCCCGCCGATCCGAAGCTGCCGTGGAACATCAGCTGGACCACCAAGGTGCGCTACAAATCCACCACCGGCGTGATGCTCGGCATGCCCTCAATGGGTGGTGCGGGCGCAATGTCGCGGCAGGATGATGCGGACGATGCGCCCGGGCAGCACCGCTCCGCCGCCGAGCCCAAGAAAAAGAAGGGTGGTCTGTTCGGCAAGCTGAAGGACGCCGCCGAGGGCGCCATTCCGCATTGACGGCAGCGGCCCATAGGCGAGCGTAGAGCTGTGTGAGGTTAGCGAATCGCCCCGGGGCCGGCTGCGCTGATCGGTCCTGATGCGTCGCCCCGGCGGAAGCCGGGGCCGCAGAAGTTTGCCAGGACCTCTCACCAAGCCCCTCGGCGGCCCCGGCCTCCGCCGGGGCGACGGACAGGCGAGGAAGCGCCTCTACCCTCAGCCGTTGGCGCCATCATTATCGGCGCGCGTCGCGATGAACGGCTGCACCTTATCGCTCTTGTGAACATTGGTGACGCCGGCATCGGCGCCGCCCGCGCTCTTCTCCTCGTCGCGCGTGCCCACATCGGTCGCGGTCCCGCCGCCGCTGCGGCCCTGTGCTGAAGGGGCACGCTCGGCGCCTTCGATCAATTCATGATCGTCATGCGCACGCGCTTCGTCGGTGCGATGGGTTTGCGGTTGTTCGGCCATCTCGCTTCTCCTCTCGTAACAAGCGAGCGAGCCGCGGGCGGGGTTCCTCAATTCAGGGCGAAATGCCGCCCGTCTATCCGTTCCGGGAAGCGAGGAGCTGGTCTCGCGATCGCCGTTCCAGCTCCCCGCATTGCCAAGGCCCGCGCCTCAGACCTGAGCGAATCCCCCGTCCACGAACAGCTCGCTTCCCGTCATGTAGCTGCTGTCGTCCGATGCCAGGAATGCTGCTGCGCCTGCAGTTTCCGAAGGATCGCCCAGCCGCCCGATCGGGGTGTTTACACCCAGGGCCTCGAACGCCTCCTCACCGACCACATCCAACGCCAGCTCAGTACGCGTCGGCCCCGGCGACAGCACGTTAACCCGGATGCCGGTGCCGCGCAGATCCTGCGCCCAGCTGCGCGCGAAATTGCGCACAGCCGCCTTGGTCGCGCTGTAGACGCTGAACTGCGGCGTCCCCATCTCGCCCGTGGTCGATCCCGTGAGGATGATCGATCCGCCTGCGCGCATCAGCGGCAGGCCCTTTTGCACGGTGAAGAGCAGGCCTTTCACGTTCACATCGAATATCTGGTCATAATGTTCGGCCGTGATCTGCCCCAGCGGCGCAAAGGCGCCCGTGCCGGCATTGGCCAGCAAGATATCCAGGCCGCCCCGTTCGGCTTCTACCGCATCAAATAAGCGATCGAGGTCGGCGGGCTCGGTCACCGAGCCGGGCACGGCGCGCGCCTGATCGCCCAAGGTAGCCAGCGCCGCGTCCAGCATCGCCTGCCGCCGGCCGAAAATATAGACGAATGCCCCTTCCTCGAGGAAGCGTTTGGCGGATGCGAGGCCGATACCGCTGCCTCCACCCGTCACTACTGCCGTCCTGCCTTCAAGTCTTTTCATGTCATGCCTCCGTTCAAGAAGGCGTAGCTGGCGAGGCACAAACCTATCGACAAGTATGCACCTTTTGGTAAGTACCTAGAAATGAGCGATGCGGTAGAAGCCTCTCCCAGTTTCACCTGCGGCCTGGACGCCACGCTGCGCATCATCGCGGGCAAGTGGAAGCCGCTGATCGTCTATTTCCTGGCACAAGGGCCCAATCGCTACGGTGAGCTGCGCCGCGCCATCCGGGGCGTCAGCGACAAGATGCTGATCCAGCAACTCAAAGAGCTCGAGGCGGACGGAATCGTCCTGCGCACCGATTATAAGGAGGTGCCGCCGCGCGTGGATTATACCCTAACGCCGCTCGGCCACAGCCTCGCCGCCGCTCTCGCTCCGCTTTGCACCTGGGGAGCAGACAATATGGCGGAGGTTCAACGCGTCCTTGTGGAACGGGAAACGTGGAGCCGCGCGGGCTAGTCCCACGCGTTCAGCTGTTGCTAGATGCGGGCTGCAGCGACCGCGGATTGCAACCCCCGCTTCCGACGAACCTCGTAATCGTGAAGGCTCGGCAACAACTGGGGCTCGCTAGGCCAAGCCATGCGAGGCGACAAATGCGAGGTCATACCGGCAAGTCGGAAATCGATCCGAATACCGTCAATTGGCTCGATGCCCGAGCCGCGCCCTATTGGGGCCACCGTTTTTTTGACGGTTAATTAATCCGCTAATGGTGATTGCGGCTGCCGCCGTGGCTCTCGGCTCCAACAGCATATGTTCCGCCCCCGAAATGGGTGTTCGCAACATGCGCCCGCATTGCGTCATAGTCGCAGGCTTCGCCAATCTCGCGATGGAACTGGTTAAAGCTTTCGCGCGAAGAGAATATTGTCGCAGCGTAGCAGGAGAATGCAGTGTTTAGCCCTGCATTCTCAGCCGCTTTTTTCACCTGTTGCGGGGTGGGGAATTGTCTCTTGCCGTATTGGGCGGATAATAACCGAGGAAGTTTGCGAGTGTAGGTCCGAATTGCGCGGTCCTTTGCGAAAGACCGAAGATAGTTCCTTAGGCCCACCGTGCTTCCCCTACAGATTCCTCAGCCTTCGATCCCCGGCTTATGCGGCAGATCGAGCCCCTTGAGGCTCTTGGTGAAGATCTCCGCGCCGGTCTCGGTGATGCCGATCGAATGTTCGAACTGGGCAGAGAGCGAGCGGTCGCGGGTCACCGCGGTCCAGCCGTCGTCCAGCACCTTCACGTCGGGGCGGCCGATATTGATCATCGGCTCGATCGTGAAGAACATGCCGGGCTTGAGCTCGGGTCCGGTGCCGGGTCGGCCAAGATGGACCACTTCGGGCGCGTCGTGGAACAGGCGGCCGACGCCGTGGCCACAGAAATCGCGCACGACGCCATAACGATGCCTTTCAGCATGCGTCTGAATGGCGTGCCCGATATCGCCTAGACGAGCCCCCGGCTTGGCCGCGGCGATGCCCAGCATCAGGCATTCAAAGGTGACCTCGACCAGCTTGCGCGCCTTGAGCGGCACATCGCCGGCAAGATAAGTGCGGTTGCTGTCGCCATGCCAGCCGTCGAGCAGCGGCGTCACGTCGACGTTGACGATATCGCCTTCCTTGATCGTTTTCGGACCCGGAATGCCGTGGCAGACGACGTGATTGAGGCTGATGCAGCAGCTGTGCGTATAGCCGCGATAGTTCAGCGTCGCCGGAACAGCGCCGCCCGTGATCGTCATGTCATAGACAATACGGTCGATTTCCTCGGTCGTAACACCCGGGCGGATATGCGCGCCGAGTTCATCGAGGATCTGGGCGGCGAGCCGGCCCGCGCGGCGCATGCCTTCGAACCCCTCTGGTCCGTACAGCTTGATCGCGCCCGTGCGCGTGACGGTCTCGCCTGCGGCGACTGTCTGATATTGCGTCATCGCGCGCCATATAAGCGTTCGGGTGGCATTTTGCGAGGCCGGCCAAGGCCATGCGCCTTGCATTTCCGATAGGCGCGTGGCCGCTTTCCCCCGCGGGGATCAAGCTCTATGGCACGCCCATGGCCGAACGCATCTGGACTGCCGCCCTTTGCGTGATCGGCGATGAGATTCTGTCGGGGCGCACCCAGGACAAGAACATCGCGCAGGTGGCGCTCTGGTTGAACCTCCAGGGCATCCGCCTGGCCGAAGTGCGCGTCGTTGCCGACGATATGGCGGCGATCGGCGGCGCGGTGACGACTTTATCCGCCGCGCATGATTATCTCTTCACTACGGGCGGCATCGGCCCGACCCACGACGACATCACGGTCGATGCGATCGCTACGGCGCTCGGCCTACCCGTAATCATACACCCCCAGGCACAGAGGCTGCTGGAGGAATATTATGCCGATCGGGGCGGCCTTACCGAGGCGAGGCTGCGCATGGCGCGCACGCCCGAGGGCGCCTCGCTGATCGTCAACGAACGGTCGGGCGCGCCGGGCATCCGGATCGGCAATATCTTCATCCTCGCGGGCGTGCCACACATCGCGGGCGCGATGCTCGATAGTCTGAGCGGCAAGCTCGAAGGCGGCCGGCCGATCCTCTCGGCGGCGGTCGGCTGTTGGGTGCAAGAAAGCGAGGTAGCGGATCTGCTGGCGGAAGCCGAGCGCACGCATGAAGGCTGCCAGATCGGCTCCTACCCCTTCTTTCGTGATGGTCGCACGGGCGCCAATTTCGTGATCCGGTCCACCGACGAAGCGGGGCTCGACCGCTGCGTCGCCGATCTGATCCAAGCGTTGCTGGGGAAAGGCTATGCCCCGGTTACCGGTGGGATCTGAGGCGCGCGCCGCATCACGAACAAGGTGATCAGCGCAACGAGCGCGGCAGCGGTCGCCATGGCAAAGCCGATACCGGGGAAGCGAAACGGCGCCGCAGGGCTGGTGAACCAGGCAAGCGCTGGGTTGTAGAGCGCAGGCGCGATGATCGCGCCAAGCGCCTGCAGGCTTCCGTTAAAGCCCTGCAGCTCGCCCTGTGCGTCGGGCGGCACGCGGCGTGACATCAGACCGCTCATCGAGGGCATCACCAGACTCTGCATCGCGGTGAGGGCGAGGATGGGAAAGACCAGCCAGCCATTGCGGATCAGCGCATAAAAGATGAACCCCACCATTGCGCAACCGATGCCGATCTCGGCGGCATGGCGTTCGCCGAAGCGGCTGACCACCCGTCCGACCAGCAGCACCTGCGACAGCGCCATCAGCAGCCCGACCATCGCCAGCGAAGCGCCGATGATGCCCGGCGTCCAGCCAAAGGCGGCGATTGCATAGAAAGCCCAGGTGGTGGGGTAGATCATGCTGGCGAGATTCCACCAGAAGCTCGCAAAGGCGACGGGCAGCACGCCCTTGCGCCGCCCGAGCGCGAGCAGCGCACCAAGCGGATTGGCGCGTTTCCACTGAAAGGGGCGGCGGTTGGCGGGTGCGAGCGTTTCCGGGAAGACGAACAGGCCGAAGACGAAATTGGCGAGGGCGAGTAGCGCGGCGGCATGAAAAGGTGCGCGGGGTCCCAGTTCACCCAGTAGACCACCGATCGCGGGCCCGACGACAAAGCCGATACCAAAGGCTGCGCCGATCATCCCGAAATGGCGCGCACGATCTTCGGGTGCAGATAGATCTGCCATTGCCGCGCCGGCCGGGCCGAAAGAGGCGCCGAACAGGCCGGCAAGCGCGCGCCCCAGAAACAGCCAGCCGAGCGTCGGCGCAAAGCCCATCAGTGCATAATCGGCGGCGAAGCCGGCGAGCGATCCCAGGATGACCGGACGCCGACCGAAGCGATCACCAAGATTGCCCATCGTCGGGCCCGTCAGGAACTGGACGGCGGCGTAGAGAACGCCAAGCCAGCCGCCGATCCGGGTGGCCTCGGCCAGCCCGACATGGCCGAGCTTCATGATGATTGCCGGCAACACGGGCATGACGATGCCGAAGCCGATCGCATCAATCAGCACGGTCAGGAAGACGAAGCGCACGGCGCGTTCGGTCGGGGCGCTCATATATCGGCTCTTAGCTGTTGTGCGGCGGGCTTAGAGCCTGATCCCGGTTGGTGGAAGCGTTGCGCGCTTCCACCGCCTGCAGGGGTTCACTTATCAGTGCAAATGCCCATGCGCGTACGTGACAGCGCTCGCGCCCTGCCTGATGCGCATGGCCTCGCGGGCCGTTACTTCTTGGCCGTGCTCTTCGCCGCGCGGCCGCGCTTGGAGGCGGGGGCGGCCGGGCCGCTCTTGCGTCCGAGGCCGATCGCCTTGGCCAGCGTGCGGCGCTTCTCCGCATAATTGGGAGCGACCATGGGGTAATCCGCGGGCAGCTTCCACTTGGCGCGATATTGCTGCGGCGTCATGCCATAATTGGTCTGCAGATAACGCTTGAGCATCGTCAGTTTCTTGCCGTCTTCCAGGCAGACGATATAGTCCGGCTTGACTGAAGAGCGGATCGAGACAGCGGGCTTTTGCTCGGTCGCTGCGGACGAAACGGTTTCCTGCCCAAGACCGCTCAAGGCGCCATGCACCTTGGCGATCAGCTCCGGCAGTTCGGAAACAGTCACGCGGTTATGGCCAACATGCGCCGCGACGATATCGGCGGTTAGCGACAGGAGCTCGTTTGTGGTTTCTTCGGCCATCGTTCGGACCCTTTTTTAGAGGGTCAGCGAATTAGCAGATCAGTACGGCGTGCGCGAGCGATTTTGAGGGGGCCAGGCGAAGATTTCGCCGATCGCTTGTCTTTTGCCGCCTGCGGCGAATTAACGATTCAGATATGAAAAAGGGCCGGCGAAGCTCGCCGGCCCTGTCATTTGGCCTTACTTAACGTGGGCCGAAACGTGCTTGTTCATCTCGAACATGCTGACGCTCTTCTTGCCGAAGACCTTCTCCAGCTTGGCGTCGGCGTTGATCTGGCGCTTATCCTTGCTGTCCTGCAGGCCGTTCTTCTTGATGTATTCCCACAGCTTGCTGACGATCTCGCTGCGCGGCATCGCGCCGGAGCCGACGACAGCGGCCAGGTCGGCCGACGGGGTGACGGGCTTGTGAATGCCACCGGTTTTGGTTGCCATAATAGTCCTCCTTTTGCGGCCCCTCTCTTCAGGCTGGGCCTGCTATCCCGCGAGGGAACGCCTTTGGCAAGCCTCTCTTGGACCATAAATCACAGCTTTATGAGGCTGTTGGCGGGCATGCCGGGCAGCGACTTGGTTTCACCCCTTCTGCAGATGCGGATATTCCACAAGTGTATCAGTAAGTTAGAGGTTCCGGTCTGCTATCGTCCCTCCGGGTCAGCGAGCGGCTCGAGCTGATTGTCCTGCCGTAGGAAATCCCCGCCCCTCCTACGCGAACTTCAATTCGGGCGGGCTCGATCGGCTTTGGAGATGTTGGAGGGAGCCAATCGGCGGGTGCATGCATTAGTCGCCGCAGATCGACCGGATGGGGTGAAGATGGACCAGCAACGCGACTATCTGATCTTCGCGCCCGGTGACGTGGACCTGACGCGCTCGCCCCTCAGGCGCTCGCTCGACGTCGAAACCTATGTCCTGGGTGCGTTCAATCCCGGGTTCACCCGGCTGCCCAACGGCAATCTGCTGATGATGGTGCGTGTGGCCGAAGCGCTCAAGGAGCCGATCCTGGGCGATCATGTGCGCGCGATCCGCTGGACCGAGCATGGCTATGTGCTCGACGAGCATTCGCTGACCGCGGTGGCGATGACCGATCCGCGCCAGTTCGATGTCGGCAACAGCGCGTATCGCCAGCTCGCGCTGACCTCGCTTTCCTGGCTGCTCCCGGTCGAATTGTCGCCCGACGCGCGCGCGATCGTCGCGATCCATTACGATAAAGCGATCGAGCCTGCGGCCGATTATCAGCATTATGGGGTGGAGGACGCGCGCATTACGCGGATCGGCGATACCTGGTACATGACGACCTGTTCGGTCTCTGCCGAGCGCCATTCGACCACCCTGCACACGTCCACCGACGGGCTGAATTACCGGCTCGAAGGGATCGTGCTCGATCACCAGAACAAGGACATGATCCTTTTCGAGGGCAAGGTCGGCGGCAAGTTCATGGCGCTGACCCGCCCGCTCGGCGAAGTCTATTTCGCCTATCCGGAGACGAGCCCCTTCCTCGGCGGCCCATCGATCAATCTCGCGGAATCACCGGACGCGCTCCACTGGAAGCCGGTCGAGCAGCCCTTCCTGCGGCCGAAGAAGGGGTCGATCTCGTCGATGAAGCTGGGCGGGGGTACCCAGCCGATCCTGACAGATCAGGGCTGGATGATGATTTATCATGGCGTGGAGACGCGCGCCAAAGTTGGCGTCTATCGGAGCTTCTGGGCCTTGCTCGATGCCAAAGAGCCATGGCGCGTGCTGCGGCTCGAGGATAGCGAACCTTTGATCGAGGCTGATCCCGCGCTGACCGGGCCGATCGCGCATCAGCTTTATCTGCCGACCGAGGTGGTGTTCACCACCGGCATCGCCGAGCATGGTGACGATTATATCATCGCCAGCGGCGAGGCCGACCTCGCTTGCCGTATCACGCACCTGCCCAAGAGTCGCTTCGCATGACCAAGGGAAGTTGGTGGCGGAGCGGGGTGATCTATCAGGTCTATCCGCGCTCCTTTCAGGATACGAACGGCGACGGGATCGGTGATCTCGCCGGTATCGAGCAACGCTTGGACCACCTGTCCGCACTCGGCGTCGATGCGCTGTGGATATCCCCCATCTATCCCTCGCCGATGGTCGATTTCGGCTACGACGTGGCCGATTATACCGGTGTCCACCCGATGTTCGGGACGCTCGCCGATTTCGACCGGCTACTTGCTGCCGCGCATGATCGAGGGCTCAAGCTGCTGCTCGATTTCGTACCCAACCATTCGTCCGACCAGCATCCCTGGTTCCTCGAGAGCCGATCGTCACGCACCAACCCGAAGCGCGATTGGTATATCTGGCGAGACCCCGCACCTGATGGCGGTCCACCCAACAATTGGATCAGCGATTTCGGCGGCCCGGCTTGGGAATGGGATGAGGCAACCGGCCAATATTATTACCATGCGATGCTGCGCGAGCAGCCCGATCTCAACTGGCGCAATCCCGATCTCAAGGCCGCGATGCTGGACGCAATGCGCTTCTGGCTCGATCGCGGCGTCGACGGGTTCCGCATCGACATACTCTGGCACATGATCAAGGCGGCTGCCTTCCCCGACAATCCGTCTAATCCGGAGTGGAAGCCGAGTATGGCTGAGAAGGAAAAGCTGCTGCAGCTCCACTCGACCGATCAGCCGGAGGTGTTCGCGATCGCGGCCGAGATGCGCGCGCTTGCCGACAGCTATGGCGACAAATTGCTGGTGGGCGAAATCTATCTGCCGATCGAGCGGCTGATGGCCTATTACGGTAAAGCGGGCGAGGGCGTGCACCTGCCTTTCAATTTTCAGCTGATCGACGCGCCTTGGCACGCGCGATCGCTGCACCGGATGGTGGAGGCCTATGAAGCCGCGCTTCCGCCGGGCGGCTGGCCCAATTGGGTGCTCGGCAATCATGATCGGCCGCGCATCGCGACCCGCGTCGGTGCGGCCCAGGCGCGCGTCGCGGCGATGCTGCTGCTGACGATGCGCGGCACGCCGACCATTTACTATGGCGACGAGCTGGGCTTGGCCGATGTCGCGATCCCACCGGATCAGGTTCAGGATCCGCGCGAGCTGCGCGAGCCCGGGCTCGGCTTCGGCCGCGATCCGGTGCGCACGCCGATGCCGTGGGACGGATCGCCCAATGCGGGCTTCACCAGCGGCGATCCGTGGCTGCCGCTCAACCCCGATTGGCCAACCCGCAACGTCGAAGCCGAGGCGGCCGATCCGGATTCGATGCTTACACTCTACCGCGAATTGCTGCGGCTACGTCGCGCGCATCCCGCGCTTAGCCTCGGCACGATGCGCTTGTTGGAGGCTGAAGGCGACGTGCTCGCTTATGAACGGATACAAGGCGCAGATCGGATAGTGGTGGCGCTCAACCTCGGCGATACGCCGCATGATGTGGATCTGCCTGGCGGGACGGTGCTGTTGACCACTGTCGGTGCCTATCGGCCGTCGCGCCTGGCACCGAACCAGGGCGTGATCTTGCGGGTGAGCGACTGATGCGGGTTGCGATGCTCGCGCCCATCTCCTGGCGCACCCCGCCCCGCCATTATGGTCCATGGGAATTGGTTACCAGCCTGCTGACTGAGGCGTTGGTTGCCAAAGGCGTGGATGTGACATTGTTCGCGACCGCGGACAGTTTGACCAAGGCCAAGCTCGCCGCGGTCGTGCCGACCGGCTATTCCGACGACCCCAGCCTCGATGCCAAGGTCATGGAAATCCTCCACGTCTCGAACGTCTTCGAGCATGCGCACGAATTCGATCTCATTCACAACCAGGCGGATTTCGTACCACTCGCTTTCTCCCGCCTGGTCGACGTGCCGCAGGTGACGACGATCCACGGCTTTTCGAGCCCGCGGATCGTGCCCGTCTTCAAGCGCTACGAGGACCGGGTCCATTATGTCGCCATCTCGGAAGCGGACCGGCACCCCGATCTCAGATATGCCGCGACGATCCATCACGGCATCCGGATCGAGGAATTTCCCTTCGATGCAACAGGTGGCGAGGACCTGCTCTTCTTCGGCCGTATTCATCCCGACAAGGGGGCTGGCGATGCCGTGCGCGCGGCACTCACCACCGGACATAAGTTGCTGATGGCCGGCATCATCCAGGATGAAGGCTATTATGCGCGCGAGGTCGAACCTCACCTCGACGGCCAGCGCATCGTCTTCAACGGCCCGCTCGGAGGGGAGACGCGGCTCCGCGCGTTGGGCGGCCATAAGGCACTGCTGCACCTGATCGGCTTCGACGAGCCGTTCGGCCTTTCTGTTATTGAAGCAATGGCGTGTGGGACACCCGTGATCGCCTATCGGCGGGGATCAATGCCCGAGCTGATCGAGCATGGCGTGACCGGCTTCCTGGTCGACACATTCGAAGAGGCGGTGGATGCGATCGGCCGCATCGGCGAAATCGACCGCGCCGCCTGCCGCCGCGCGGTGGAGGAACGCTTCACGGTTGAACGCATGGCGCAGCGGTATCTGGATTTGTACCAGCAGATCCTGGGAACCACGCACGGCTAAGGCGCGCTTGATGCTTATATGGCGCGATTGTTCCACGTGTCGGACCTCCATTTCGGGCGCGAGGACAAAGCGGCGATACGGTGGTTCGCCGACTTGGTCCGCAGCGAGAAACCCGACGCGGTCGTCTGCACCGGTGACCTCACGATGCGCGCGCGCAAGCATGAATTCGCAGCCGCCGCGGATTGGCTCCAATCGCTAAGCGTGCCGGTCACGGTCGAACCGGGCAACCATGATTTGCCCTATTTCAATCCGCTCGCCCGGCTGCTGAACCCTTATCGCCGCTACCAAGCGGTCGAGGCGATGATCGAACGGCCGCTCGATCTGCCGGGCGCGCTGATCGTGCCGCTCAAAACCACCGCACGCCTGCAATTTCGCAATCTCTCCTGGGGCCGCGTGTCGCGCTCGGGGCTTAAGACCGCGCTGGAGATATTGGCTGAAAAGCCGGCAGGCTCGGTCGCGATCATTGCCTGCCATCACCCGCTGATCCGCACCGGCTTTACCGGCCATGGCGATACGCACGGCGGCGCCGATGCACTGGCGTTGCTGGCCGAGGCCGGGGCGGATGCCGTGTTGAGCGGTCACGTCCACGACGCCTTCGATGTCGCGCATCATGAGGCGGGTCGCGTGGTCAGGCTGATCGGGAGCGGCACCTTGTCGGAACGGCTGCGCTCGACACGGCCCTCCTTCAACGAATTGTGCGTGGAGGCTGGAAAACTGGAGGTGATTTCGCGCGTGATGGCTTGAGGGGCGGCGATAACCCGGCCATCGTCCGGCGTATGCGAACCCTGATCCTTAGCCTCGCCCTGCTCGCCGCGCCTGCCGCGGCGGCGCCCGATCCTTATGCCGCGCGCGTAGCGCGCATTCTCAAGGCAACGCCGCTGATCGACGGCCATAATGACTGGGCCGAGTCCCTGCGCGAGCGCGAAGGCGAGGGGCGCTGGACGATCGACCTGACGCAGGGGCTCGATCGCAAGACGATACCCTACAATACCGACATTGCGCGGCTGCGGCAGGGCATGGTCGGCGGGCAATTCTGGTCGGCCTGGGTCTCCGCCAGCCTGCCGCCGCTCGAGCAGGTCAAGGAGACGCTGGAAGAGATCGATCTGATCCGCGATATCGTCGCCCGCTATCCGCAGACGTTCGAGCTCGCCTCCACCGCCGCTGATGTACGCCGCATCCACAAAACCGGCCGTATCGCAAGCATGATCGGCGTCGAAGGCGGCAATCAGATCGACAACAGCTTCTCGGTGCTGCGCGCCTATCGCGCGCTCGGCGCGAGCTATCTGACGCTAACGCATTCGCTAACGATCGAATGGGCGGATTCGGCGACCGACGATCCCAAGCATGGTGGGCTTACCCCGTTCGGCGAGGCGGTGGTGCATGAGCTCAACCGGCTCGGCATGCTGGTCGATCTCAGCCACGTGAACGAAGATACGATGCGAGACGCGCTACGCGTCACCAAGGCACCCGTCATCTTCTCGCATTCGGGCGCGCGCGGCGTCGACGATCATCCGCGCAATGTATCGGACGAGGTACTGAAATTGGTCGCCGCCAATGGCGGGGTGGTGATGGTCAATTTCTCGCGCGGCTATGTGTCAGATGCTTATCGCCGCTGGTCGGCGGACGAAGCGGCGGAGAAGACGCGGCTCAGTGCGCCACCCTATGGCGGCCTCTATATTGGCCAGCCCGACAAGGCGGCCGCCGCGCTGAAGGAATGGCACAAAACGCATCCCGCGCCCAAGGTGACATTGACGGACGTCGCCGATCATCTCGATCATATCGCGAAAGTGTCTGGGATCGACCATGTCGGGATCGGCTCGGATTATGATGGGGTGAGCAACAGCCTGCCCGACGGACTGGAGAGCGTCGCCACCTATCCCGCTTTGTTGGCGGAAATGCTGCGTCGCGGCTGGAGCGACGCCGATGTTGCCAAGCTCGCCGGCGGAAACGTGCTGCGCGTGATGGAGCAGGCGGAAAAGATTGCCGTGTCGATGAAAAGCGAGCTTCCCGCGACAGCTACCCTGGCTGCGCTCGATGGCGGGAAATGAGCTTCGTTCACCCTGAGTTTGTCGAAGCGTCGTATCTTTCGAAGATAGAGGACGGCGCTTGGACAAACTCAGCGAAAGGTGGGAACTTCCGGCGCCAAGGCTCAGCGCCGGAAGCGGTAGTAGATCGCGCCTACGCAGTAAGCGAGAATGGTCAGCTTGAACCACAGGCACGCCGTCACGATCGCGGCAACGCGAAAGACGGGCGCAGGCATACCGCTGGTTTCGGCGAGCCCTGCGCAGGTGCCGAGCAGCATCGAGCGGCTCGACACCTGGCGGTTGTCATAGTCCCGGATCATGTCCCTCTCCTTCTCCAGGTAGCGCATCGGTTCAGCCCGCAATGTGGCTGGGGCCGACGGCGGCGAGGATGCAGGTCGCGCTGACGAGGAACGACATGAAGCCGACACCAAGCTGAGCGGCCAACGAAGACGTATAATTGGTCATTTCAAATCTCCCTGTGGGGTCTCGTCGCCGGACCGTTCCGGCGATGCCAACCTCATTGCAGGGGGCGTGCCAATTGCTCTTCAGAGGGGATTTCTGGGCGTGTTGGCAGATCTTTCTGCGCCGGACACCAAGTGCTGGCGAAAATTCCGATACGTTGGCGAAATTATGCGGAGACGCTCAAGGTCCCGGGGAACCCGAGCACGACCATCGGTGAAACTGGCCGGATCCGGACAGTCGCAGCGCCGGCCTTAATCGTAGCGATAGGGATTGCGGTCGATCGTCGTCGTCCCGCGGGTCTGATTGCAGAGGAACACCTTGCCGGTGAAGTAGATGCCGGGCTCCTTGATCGTCTTCGCGATCTCGAACGCATGGCGTAGATCGTCGACCGTCATCTGAACCGGTGCCTCGTCGGGCTGCCAAGTGACGCCGTAGGGATAATCCTCGCCTTTGGTGCTGATCTCGACATGGCAGCCCATCACGTGGGCCACGGGGTGTGTGTCGACGAAGTCGATCAGGCGCTGCATGCTGTCGAACCAGGGTTGCCAGAAGCTGATATAGCATCGGCCCCGGTAGAACATGTCTCCGGTGTACAGGATTCCGGTGTAGCTGTCGTAAAAGGCGCATTCGGAAACGACATGGCCGGGTGAACCCCAGATCAGGATCTCGCGCCCGCCCAGGTCCAGCATCACGCGCTGCTCCGGGAAGTTGGTCATCCCCCAGAAGCCCAGCATCTCTTCGTGGGTCAGCCCCATGTAGCGCGTGTTCGGCCGGTCGGCGAACTGGTTGGTGCCGGCATAATGGTCGGCGTGAAGGTGCGAAAAGGCGACCAGCAGCTCCATGTCGGCCGGATTGCGGCCATTCCGCCGGCACCAGCTTTCGATGCACCCATCGACCGTACCGCGCAGGTCCCAGTCGTTACGCAGCTGGGTGAAGCCCTCGTCGAGCAGCAGCACGCGATCATTGCCGAAATAGAGCGGCGCGAAGGGGGCTTCGTAACTATAGGCCTTGTTCTGGCGCAGGATCGCGGTGTGCGGATTGTACCAATGCACCTGCAGGGGCGGGTCTTTATTATCCATCAGCGAGGGCGAACCACAGATCCACTTCGCGGGGAACGCACCCGGCGCGGCATCCGCGCGCTTGAAATCGATGCGCGGGCCCGGCGCCCGAACGGCCGCTTTCAGCGCGGATTGGGCCGGAAGGATTGCCGCCGCGGCCGTGAGCGACAGGAAGCTTCTACGCTGCATTTCGGGCTGCATCGGGGTTTCTCGCGGTTCGGGCTGCGGTTCGCGGGCGTCTCAGAACGGCCGCGGAGGATCGATATTGGGCACGCCGTCGAGCCAGGCGGTGGTGCGCTGGTCCGGACTGACATCGTTCAGCAGGATGAAACTGGGTCGAATCAGCATCAGCGACTTGCCCGCAACCTCGCGGGCATAGGTCAGCCCCTCGTCGAGCAGGGCCGGATCCATCTGCAGCACGCGCTCATAAGGTTTGTAGGTGGCGAAGCGGGGATAGGCCTTGCCGGGAACGAACATCATCTCGACGTGGCCGCCCATCACCCACTTCACGGCATGCGCGTCCCGGAACCGGATCAGCCGTTCGAGCGAGGCAACATAGTCCCGGTCGTTGCTGATTTGGATCTTGCCCGGATAGAAGAGATCGCCGGTAAACAGGAAGCCGGTATAGGGATCGAACAGGCTGATCCCGTCCTTGTGCGTGCCCGGCGTCGGGATCACATCGATCAGGCGCCCGCCCAGATCAATCCGCCCCGTGCCGCTGGGCCAGGCGGACAGGCCGTGAAAGCGCTTCATCAACTCGAGCGGCTTCGGCTGCAGCGTCGTGCCTGGCCGGCCGGCGAACTGCACCATCCCCTGGTTTTGCGCCACGTCCTCACCCGACGTCAGCACCACCGTCAACGGCAGGTTGGGGCGGCGCCGCGCCTGGCCCCAGCGTATCATGATCGCGTCCACCGTCTCGCGCAGCGGGTAGTAATGCGAACTGGCGTGGGCGCCCGTGTCGATCAGCAGGGCCCGCTCATTGCCGAACAGCAGGTAAGTGAACGGTGCCTCCCAGTGGGAGCAGACGTTCTGGCGGAGGATGAAGCTGTCCTCATTATATTGCATCACCTGGATGCGCGGATCGTGGTTCTTCGCCGCGACGTTGGACCCATAGATCCAGCGCATCGCAAGGTTGCCGGGCGCCGGCCCGTCGCTCGCATAATCATGCACCACCGGCGCGCGCGCATGCAGCGGCACCACACTGTCCGTATTCCGGACACCCGGCCGGTTATAGCCGAGCGCAGGATTGCCATTGGGATAGGCCGATCCGGTCGCGGAAGCCGGATTGCCGTTCAGATTGGGATTGTAGGGGATCAGGCTGGGGGCGTTTGGTGGCGGCATCGGCGTCCTCAGCGGGGAGGGAGGGGCGCCAGCCAGCAGTCACCGCACGCGATGGGCCGGATGGCGAACCTCTATTGTCCGCCCATGAAATCGGACGCCCGGGTGCGGCGCATTAAGTCAAATGACGTACGGTGCCACCGTCGCTCGCATCAAGGCAGCCCGCAGGCTCAGCCGATTTTGCCGCGGCGATGCTCGCCCTTGACCCAACGTACCGTGCCAGAGCTCGCGCGCATCACCACGCTGTCGGTGGTCATCATGCCCGCGCGGTGCTTGACGCCTTCCAGCAGCGAACCGTCGGTCACGCCGGTCGCGGCAAAGATCGCGTCGCCTTTCACCAGATCGTCCAGCCGATAGATGCGATCGAGGTCGGTCACGCCCCATTTGCGCGCGCGCGCGCGCTCATCTTCGTTCCGGAACAGAAGGCGGCCCTCGAACTGGCCGCCGACGCAGGTGAGCGCCGCCGCCGCGAGAACGCCTTCGGGCGCGCCGCCGGAGCCCATATAGATGTCGATCGTGGTGTCAGGATCGCTCACCGCAATCACGCCGGCCACGTCACCGTCGGGGATTAGCATCACGCCACAACCGATCGCACGCAGTTCCGCGATCAGTTTGTCGTGGCGCGGGCGATCCAGCACGCAGGCGATGATCTCGTGTGGGTCGACACCCTTGGCCTTGGCGAGCGCGCAGACATTCTCGGTTGGGCTCTTGCCCAGTCCGACCAGCCCTTTGGGATAGCCCGGCCCGATAGCGATCTTCTCCATATAGACGTCGGGCGCATTGAGCAGGCAGCCTTCATCCGCGATCGCCAGCACCGCGAGCGCATTGGGGCCCGCCTTGGCAACGATCGACGTGCCCTCGAGCGGATCGAGCGCGATATCGATCTTCGGTCCGCTGCCGCGGCCGACCTTTTCGCCGATATACAGCATCGGCGCTTCGTCGCGCTCGCCTTCGCCGATCACGACGGTGCCGTCGAATTCCAGCTCATTGAAAGCGTGGCGCATCGCTTCGACCGCGGCGGCATCGGCGGATTTCTCGTCGCCTCGCCCGACCAGGCGGGAGGCCGCGATTGCCGCCGCCTCCGTCACCCGCACCATTTCCAGAACCAACACGCGATCGAGCGTCTTTGAAGCCTTCACCGCCATCGCGCGCCTGTCTCCTGTCCCTGAACTTTGTCGAGCGATAGGG
>Ga0207647_10000739_pt1 | contig 25635 bp, 13 predicted proteins | sample KBSCornC2_FD_184295 | JGI IMG/M metagenome (GOLD analysis project Ga0207647, IMG submission 184295) | Corn rhizosphere microbial communities from Kellogg Biological Station, Michigan, USA - C2 (SPAdes) (version 2) | ecosystem: Host-associated > Plants > Roots > Rhizosphere ... | reverse complement strand
AACATGCGTGAATGCACTACTGTCTCAACTGATACCGCGCCGCTGAAACCCAACAAGCGCGTCAACTATACCTTCGGCATGGTCCTCGGCGCCGACGAGTTTCGCCAGGAGCAGGAACACAACGCGTGGATTAGCCGCAACAGCAACCTCCTCCTGCACGGCTCCGGCACGGTGTGCGGCTTGCGCGTAAGCACTCATCCATTACTACCAGGAGATACCGAGATACGCATCTCTCCAGGCTACGCCATAAGCCCGCGTGGCAAATGGATCTGGGTCGAGCGCGAATTATGTGCGCGCCTCGGCGAGTGGCTCGCGCGAAGTGCGGTGAGCTTGAGTCCGCCTCTGACTGGCCGTCAAACGGCATACGTGAATATTTGCTACGACGAGTGTGAAACGGATTTGGTGCCGATTGCCGGACAGCCCTGTGCTGATGAGCAAGACACGCGGGCAGCCTCGCGCATTCTTGAGACTGCGCGCGCGGAGTTTTCCTGGACCCCACCATCGCCCGACGTTGAAAGGCAGTTTCGCGCGTTCGGGGAGATCCTCAGGAAGGTCGAGATCGCCGAGGGAATAATTTCACCTGACCAAAGCCAACTACTTATTGATCTGGTGCGGGGTCTGAGTCTCACCACGTCGCCGCCAATCGTTCTCTCACCGCCGATCGAGAAGATTCACCTTCCGGAACTAACGGCCGCTGAAACTATTCGTGAAGCGTTGGCAGTGTGGATTACGGAGGTCTGTCCGACGTTGTGGCCGGGAGACCAGGCGGACGATTGCGTCCTTCTTTCCTGTGTTCATTTTGAGTTGGACGGAGATAGCAATCTCGTTACCAGCAGCGTAGAGGTCGAGAACTGCGAACGTCCCGTGCTGGTGCCTGATCGGCTCAAGCAGGAATTGTTCTTTATCAACACCGGCAAGCAAGGCCCGAGAGGACCAGAGGGCCCGAGAGGTCGTGATGGAGTAGATGGCGCTCCGGGAACGCCCGGCACCGATCTCGATCCTGACTTAACGCATATATGCGGCATTAATTGGACGCACGATGGGCCGACAGTTGCGAAGCGCTTAGCTCTAAGAGGTGTCGATCGTCCGGTGGTGGCAGTAGCCTTTTCCAGACCCGTGCAGTCGGAGGATCTGAACACTGTTACCGTGAAGGTCTTAACTCACATGCAAGAGGAACAGGCGGGTGATTACAAAGTAGTTTGCCTGTGTCCCATCGAGGGTGAGGTAAGACCCGCGATACTGGAAGTCGAGCGTTCTCCTGAGAATACATGCTTGATCCTGGGCGTCAGGAAAGTTTTTGATCAAGGCACCCGGGGAGAAAAGGTTAACGGCGTCTTGTTTTTCCTTCCCTTTGCTGAATTTGGACGCCGGTTCTTTGTCGAGGTCAAAGGAGACTTCATTCGTGACGAAAGAAACGTATCGATTGACGCCAATCACCTCGCTCCCTGGCTGCCACAGCGTTTGACAGGCGACAGGGTAGCCGGCGGTCTCTTCGAAAGTTGGTTTACGGCCGTAGAGGTGCCTCCGGACAGGCCAAATATCAACGTCGTGGACATTCGCGGTCTACTTGACGCAGGTCTCAATCCCGATGTTGCCAGACGCGTAATTGAGGAACGCGCGGTGCGAGCTTTTGCCAGTCCGGCGGAAATGCGCACCAGGCTGGGAATGACGGCTGCGGCATTTAAAGAAATCAGTCCGCTGATAAGCACCGGATAACTGGTAGCGATCGGAAAGCCCCCACTAATAAGAGACGGCGGCTATTCGATTGGCGCCAGGGCTGTCGGCAGTGCGAACACAAGAGCAGGAGCAATATGAGCAAGCAACTCAACGAGCCGATCACTGAAAACGGAATTCGCAACACTAACTTTTTCAATGGACGGCTGCTGACTGCGAGGGATTTGCAGACTGACCAGCAAGCGGAGCGCTCGCAACGATGGCAGCTGGGCCGCGCTATTGGTGAGGGGATCGTTCAAGGGCTCGAAGTAAGTCTCGTTTCGCCAGGCGATCGGACCACGGCTCCAGTCGTTAGCATTACGAAGGGCCTGGCGATCAATCGGAAGGGACAGCTTCTTTCTCTGCCGAACGACGATCAGGTTGCGCTAACCCGAACTACAGAGCTGCCACCTCCCGAGGCAGGACTCTTCGGAGAATGTGGCTTGCCGACTACTACGTTCAGCAATCTCGATAAAGCGATCTACTTGCTGGTGGTTGGACCGGCTTCAACATTTCGCGAACGAGCGCCGATGCGCAGTGTCGAGGCGAACAACGCTCTCGCTGGTTGCGGCAGCAAGTTTGCCGTTGAAGGCGTGCAGTTTGAGTTGATCAAACTCGACTTCAACACGATGACCACTGTCAACGAGACGACCCGCACGCAGATCACAGGGATGCTGAACTTGAGCGACGCCGCCAGCATTTCGAAACTGCGTAACATTCTCGCCCATCTCTGTTTCGAGACTGAGGAGCCAACGCCGCAGCGGCGTGATCCTTTCAAGCGCTTAGCAGGGAACGTCAACTCTGGAGCAGTATCTGAACTACGCAGGTTGCGGCAAATCAGTGATTGCGAAGTCCCTCTGACCCTCCTCTATTGGAGCGGTTCCAGCGTTCAGTTTATCGACAACTGGGCCGTGCGGCGTTTAGCGCGCCGCGTCCCGGAGCTTGATGTCCTTTCAATTCTTCGCAGTTACGGATACGAAAGACTCCTGCAGTTTCAGACTCAATTGGAAGACCTATTCAACCGCTTGGGCGGACTCGCACCAGTCGAGGTACAAAACTATTTTCAGTATCTTCCAGCCGTAGGTTATTTCCCTGTGACAGGCGCCAGATCGCCGCGTGGTTTTTCTCCGACGAACTTCTTCCGCCAGCACGCAATTGGTCAGACGGGCGACCTCACGGTCGAAAGATTTGGCGCCCTGCTGCGCGAATCATTCACCTGTCCCAATGTTGATCTGCAAACTAGATCTGTTTTTCAAACTTACCGGGTCCGCGACAATATACGCGCTGTCGCTGCATCCGCCTCGCCATCGCAGCTTTACCATGTGTTCGTCGACCGCTCGCTCAATGGTCCATTGGCCAGCGACGGCGTGGCTAAAGCTTTCGTCGACGCGTGGGATGCTTACCGGGGTCTGATCAAACGTCGTGTTTTTCTTCCAGCTCCTTCTGACGAGGCAAAGATCGCCGCGCAGCACACCATCACGTCGTCCATTAGGGATGTTCTCGACGTGGCAAACCGCCAACACGCGCTGGCCGGCGCGCGCGCTCTTGACGCTGACGCAGCGCTCGAGGCGTTTCGAGAAATATATGTTCTGCAGAACGATTTAGCTCGACTCTTTCAGTCGAACATACCAGGCATCATCGATACTCAGGATCGTGAAGTTTTCGCTCAAAGGCTCGCGGACCTGCTCAATAGAACCACCACCCCAGGGATCCTCGCACTCGATCCCGCAATCACAGCACGCGATCTGCGTGCGACTGTGGCTGCACAAAACGCCATAAACCAATTTGTGGGAAGCTGGAGCGGCGAAGGAGTTGCACTGGGCCCGTTCGGCGCTAGAGATCCGGTGAGCCCGGAAGGCGTCAATCTTGTGCGTGGACGCACCGAGCCCTTTCCGCACAGCTTTACCGTCTTCAACAGCACCGATAAACGTTTGACCTTCGGTCTCGAGGCGCAGTTAGTCGGTCCGGGCGGCGCTTGGACGGGTGAGGCGACTATCGAGAGCACCAGCCGCGAAGAGATTTCCAGAGTCGATCTGGCCAGCGGGGATTCCGCCACCATTGTAGTTAAAGTCAAAGCCCCCCTTACCGCCAATGTTCGTGATATTGCCACATTGACGCTTTCGGTCATCGCCGGACCGCCGACCAGCAGAATCAGCCAGGCAACATTGTCACTGACCGTGGCCGAAGAGTCCGGGCCCCCGGTGACCAGCACGGTCATTTTTGCAGGGACAGCGACGACACCAGCTGGTGATCCTGACAATGCGAACGAGAATCAGCCTTTTACTTATGGCTTCAATGTACGATACAGCACCTCGACCGGCTCCACCGCGGTCGAGCGCTTCCGCTTCAGGATAGATTTGACTACAGATCCTACGCCCAACGATCTCACGAACGGTTGGCGAGTCAGGAGTCAGGGTCAACCCCTTGCCAACCCTTCGCCTGGAGTCTTTACTCGCGAGGTTGATTTGACCCCGAGCGTAACATCACTAGTAGAACTCACAATCTTTTCGCCACGCGTGAGGACTGGGACAAGTCAGACCGCTGCGTTCACAGTCCGAATTGAATCGGTCAACCTTACAACAAAACTCTCGCAGGACTATCCCGAGAGCTCGCGACCGGAGACTTTCCGACTGCGTCTCAGAGGATCTTCGTAGAGATCCTCTCAAGAAAGGATATGAAGAAATGATCAGTACACCGGTAACGTCATCGAGTATTACTGAGGCACGCACGTGGCTACGCCTCCTCAGCTTCGCCATCCTGTTTTGCGCCGGCAGCTCGACCGCACAGGCAAGCTCACCTTGCACTGTCGGACTTCCATCCGGAGCTGCAGCTACTCTGGACGGTAAGGCAACCAGCACCTCTGAATGGAGCGATGCCGGGTTACTTCAATCGAATGATCCTTGCCTTGCTCTGCTTGCCGATAGGGTTGGTGGAGCCGATATATCGCGCACCGTAAAAGTCTTTTCAAAACGCTACACAAGCACCGTTAGCGGACTCCCGGTGATTGCTTTCCTCTTCGAAGTACCTGATGCCTCTCGACTTGGTCCTTCGGCTTGCGGTGGCGAGTTATGTCTGGGCGAACGCATTGTGCTGCAATTCGACGCTAATCGTTCGCGCGGCCCACAACTCGCCGGCAGTTCGACTGCTAACTCGCAGGCGAACGATTACCAGATTATTTTCACTCACAAGTGGGGAACTACTGGCACGGACGTCATTACAAATCTGACGGTGGCAGTCTTTGAACGCCAGTCAACGCCGCCGGACTGTACAAACCCGGAATGGGTTCCAGCGAACGGTGAGACGTTCAACTCAAACGGAATGAAAGCTCAGCGGGTTATCAGCTCGGGGACGGGCTATTCCCTCGAAATTGAAGTTCCTCTATCTTTCCTCGGCAATCCCACCACTGACATCGGCTTTGCGTTTGCAATTCTCAACGATATCGGTACCGAGGGCACATGTTCAGGGATTGTTTGCGATGGTTTCGGAATAGGTTTCCCCAATGCCAGCACTCTACCAGTAACAAACGCGACCAACCCCATCACGCCGTGTTTCGGTAACTGGGTGGTTCCCGACGAGTGGGGCACCGGAGTTTTTGGCTTGGCCGCCGGGTCAGTCAGTGTTTCTCGCTCTCCGGATTATTGGTCAAATAATGGTCTCTTAATCTACAAGTGTTCTAACACGACAACCCCTAACTACCAATACTTCAACAACCCGCCGTGCCAGGCGACTCTCAAAGCCAACGTCGTCAATGCCACTGGCTCGACGCAAACACGGAACCTTCTGTTCCTTTGGTCTCCAGTGGGAGCCGGCACGCCTGCTAATTACAATTTCATCGAGCTCGTAGAACATGTATCGCTTCCAGTTGGAACTACGCCGGTATTTACGAGCCTCTGGAACCGGGTGCCTCATAACCAGATGGCACACCCTTGTGTGCGGGTTTACGTTCTACCTGACGCGTTCGTTGCTTCATTTCCCAGATCCCGAGTAGTCGCTCTTACCAGGACAGCAGCGGATGTTGCACAAATGGAGAGCGCCTACAATCTTTCGCTGGGTCAGTGGACCCAAAAGAACATCACGCAGATTACATCAAGACCCGACTGTGATCTTGGATGCGACAGCACTGGGGCCAATGACATGAGAGAGCTACGGAGAGATGCGGGGCGGCTGGAAGTGGCCATGGCGACTCGGGTTGAGCCATCGTGGCCAGAAGGCGACGCGCAAAGGGCGATCGATGACCAACGACTGCCTGGCAGCTTATCGCTCACTGGGCCCAATGTGTCCGGTAGCAACGGAAACATGGTTCCACCGCAGAAGCCGCCAGTCGTTTCGCGACCTGGCAATGACGTTCGCATGACCCAGGAAGAATTAGATATCTTCAGCCGCAGTAACGTGATTGTGCAAGTGCGCGCGGTCGGCTTCGCCAACACGGCCTCGACGGTGACGCCAAGATACAACTTTCTTGAGAATCTCGGCGGTGTGATCACTCTAGTGCCAATTGAAATACTCCAACAGAGAGGATCGGTGTCCTTCCAATTCAACGTCACCAATGACAACCTCGTCCACACGATCTTTCTCGTAGTCGATATGCTTAAACCGTCTGGTGTCTCGCAAGCACAAATTGCTCTGGATACGGGGCGAAAGGTTTACGCGCCAAACGAAAACCGTGTTTTCACAGGAGTCGTGAGCCTGCCTGGGGTTGGACCAGTGCCAGGTTTCAAACATTGGGGTCTCAGCCTGCACGCGGGGGTCAGCATCCCGCATGGCGACTTCAGCAACTTTCTCAATCCAGGAGCGAACGTCGCCGTTGATCTCGAGTATCGCTTCAACAAGATGTTTTCGGTGGAAGGCATTTACGGGTTCCACCACTTCACCGGCGACACGATTGGTCCCTTCAGCTTTAGCGACCTGAATGTGCACCAGGTTTCCATCAACGGGAAGGTCTACGGCACCACTTCGCCCGTGCGGCCTTTCTTCAACTTTGGTGGCGGTGTTTACAACTTCGGCTCGGGGCCTTCGGTTCACGGCGGACTCAACCTCGGCGGGGGTGTGCAGTTTGACGTCAAATCCAACTTCGCCGTCGAGGGAGTTTACAACTTACACAACGTCTTCACGTCCGGTTCGAACACAACGTTCTCTGCCGTACAGGGTGGAGTGCGCTTCCGCTTCTGATGACAACGCGGTCTGCGAACATGTTTGCTGATCAAACATCGATTGGAAAGCTGGTCGCCCACTGCCCGGCGCAAACCGAATGCGTGCCGGCACGTCTGCGGCTCTCGCATCTGCTGCAGAGCGCAGACTTCACGCCCACGGGTTTTCCTCCGCAGTCAATCCTGATCGTGCGGCACGCATTTGGTCCAAGGTCGATCTCCCTCACCTCTTTCCGTCTCGGCTCAAAGTGGGAGAACGAGGTTCGTGAAAACATGGGCCGTCTTTATCGCAGCGCAGTGAGACCAGTAGGCGGGATCGTTCCAGCCGGAGCACAGGCGGTGCTATTTGCCGACATCGGCGAGTGGCTCGCCTGCCTGGGTCTCGCGGTACAGACCCGTCTCATCGAGCAAAGTTGGTGTTGGCGCGCCTGTTTGCGAAAGGAGGCGATTTCATCTTCGCAGACGCTTGTTCGCAATTGGACCAGTGCGCCGCGATTTGTACCGGCGGCGGTGGTGCACTTGGCCGAGTGGAGTTGTGTCAACGCTGTATTCGAGCTCTTTTCGCCTGGTGAATCAAACGCTATTCTCGCCGTACTAGCCAATGAGTGGAACTTACCGAAAGAAAAGTTGCCGCCCGCAGATCCGATCAAAATAGAAGCGGTCGCAGCTTCGTTTTTCACTGTCGAGCGAGCCTTCCCTTCCCTGCCCTCAATCGATGGATTCACATCACATCGACAAGCCAAACTCGCTAAACAAAAAGCAGCAGCAGCGGGCGGCTCCTCATCGCTCCGAATCGATAGTGACGATGGCGCAGAACAAGAGGCACTGTGGCTACGCTGGTTGCCATCGTTGGAGAGGTCATGCGAAACGTTGCCGCTCGAGACACAACGTCTGCTCGCCATTGCCGTCGCGCTCTTTCATGCACCGGCGCTGGCCCGCTCGACAGCGTTTGCAGCAAAGGTTACTCGTCGGCTGTCTGCGATTGCTCGACGCCAGGCCGCACCGGTGGATACCAGCCCGTCACCGGCTGTCGCCGTTCCTGTGCCCAGAGTTAATGTCGATGAACGAGTTGGACCAACCACAGTACAAAAGTCTTCCGAAGACTCGCCGCCGCCGATCGCCAAGATAACGAGCAACGACGCGAGAGCAACGGCCGAAAGCGAAACTGAGCCGTTGCGGTTCTGGCGGAATCTGTCCGGCTACCAGACAAGAATCGGCGGCGTTCTGTTTCTCCTTAATCTTCTCCAACAGACACGACTCCCCGAATGTTTCGATGAAGAATTGGGCCTGTCGCGTCACCTCAGCCAGTGGAGCCTTTTGGAATTGCTCGGCAAAGCTTTGCTGGGACCATCAGCAGAAGATTTTCATGATGATCCAGTCTGGACCATCCTGCAACTTCTCGATGGCAGAGCGCCAGGAGACGTGCCGGGCGCCTCGCTGCCCGAACTTAACGAGTATCGAATGCCGGCTGAATGGCTCAAGCACTTCGTTGATCCCGATGAACCGTTAGGCGTTGAAAGCTCAGCGGGTCGTTTGCGGCTTTACCATCGCTCAGGTGAGTTTACGGTGGTCGATTGCGCCCTTGATGAGCTGAACGTTGCCGAGCGAGCTGACTCGGAATTGGAACGGTTTTGGTCACAGGGCGTTTCCGTTGAATTGGAGGAGCATGGCTCGCTCGATGAAGAACTGAGTGAATCATTTCTTCATCGCCTGCGTGGATCAACTGAATGGTCAAGTATGTCGCATTCGCTGCGTCGTTGGTTGTGTTGGACGTTTCCGTTTCTCAACTATGTTCTGGTACGTGCTCTTGCAGAAGACGAAGATCTGGGACAACTCTTGCTGCAAAAGACCGGCACACTCTACTGCACAACGACACACGTAGATCTCGTAATGCAGCTGGATCAAATCGCCCTGCCAGTACGGCGCGCTAGTCTGGATGCAGATCCGGGATGGCTTCCCAATCTGGCGCGCGTCGTGTCTTTCCACTTTGAATGAGGATTCGAAAGATGCCGCCAAGTGTTACGCCCTTCGAGAACCTGCCTCCGAACGCCGTTGGCCACTTTCGTCTACTCTTCTACGCGGCGGTTCTGAGTATCACAAACTATCTGCGACGCCTCGCAAGCGAATCGCCGGCTCCGAAGTTATTTCCGTTTCTGGAAGGATACGAACGCGAGCTGCGCGGCTGCATCCCTGCTGAGATCGATGCGAGCGCGGGGCCGCGCTGGTGGCGTGAACAAATCAAGTTATGGGAACAGCAAACAACAGCGCGGCTCCCTTTGCGCGCGCTCGTCCGTAGTCTGGAGCTAACGAATGAAGAGTTGACTGCGCTGATGCTCGCGGGCCTCGTGGAGGAAGATATTCGCTTCGGTTCGCTCTTCGCTGCTTTGCAGGAACCGTTGACTGCGCGCCGCCCATGTCTCGGACTCGTTGCCGCCCTCTCATCGGGTGAAGAAAATCGCGGCGAGCTAAAAGACTGGTGGCAGGTAGTGCAACGCCTGGTCCAGGCTGGTCTGGTGGTCGTGGAAAATCAGACCGCGCCGCGCGCCGAATGGGTGTTGCGCGTTCCTAACGTCTTGTGGGACGTGATCCGTGGCCGCGCGTCCGCGGAGATCAGTCACAACTGCAAGATCGTGCCTCATGACGAGTTTCCGCCGTTGAAAAAGCTCGTGCTCGACGTGGAGTTGCTGAATCAGCTCGCGCGCCTTCCGGCGGCGATGGCCAGTGGCCAACTCGATGCCGTAATCGTGCGTGGGATGGCCGACAGCGGGCGACGCAGCGTAATGGGATCTCTGGCGCGCTCGTTAAGACGCGATCTTCTTTTCTGCGACTACCATATCCAAAACAATTCCGCTGATGAGGTTTGGCAAGTGATCGGTCCCCTCGCGACACTGACCGGTGTGTTGCCAGTCATCGCAGTCGATCCTGCGCCGGGTGAAACGATCGAGCTACCGCCGCTCAAGGGCTATCGAGGACCGATCGGTATCATCATGCGGAGTGAGGGCGGCGTGAAAGGCAAAATCGTCGAGCAAGCCTTGACTCTGACTCTGAAGCCGCCTTCGCCCGATCATCGCGAGAGTGTTTGGCAGACCACCCTCGGCGAACACTCAGGACCGGATCTGGAAACGATCGTTAATCGCTTTCTCCTTCCCCTGGGCAATGTTCATCGCGCTGCCCGCATCGCTACCACCTATGCCCTGCTTGAACGACGTGAAGAGGTCACGACTGCGGATGTACAGCAGGCCTGTCGTTCGCTCAACCGGCAAAAGCTGGACACGCTGGCCCAACGGTTAGTCGTGAGCGGCGGTTGGAGCGATCTGGTACTGAATGACGGGACCACGCAGGAACTACTGGAGTTGGAATGTCGTTGTCGCCAGCGAGAAAAATTGTTGGTAAATCTCGGTCCCGCTTTTCATAACACCTTGAATTGTGGAGTGCGTGCTCTGTTCAATGGTCCAAGTGGGACGGGCAAGACACTCGCTGCCAAGATTCTCGCGGCTGTGCTGCAGACGGACGTGTATCGTGTGGATCTTGCGTCAGTCGTCAACAAATACATCGGCGAGACGGAGAAGAACCTCAGCCAGCTCCTGGCCCGCGCGGAAGAGCTTGACGTGATCCTCTTGATCGATGAGGGCGACGCGTTGATGACGAATCGCACGGACGTGAAGTCTGCGAATGATCGTTACGCGAACCTGGAAACCAACTATCTCTTGCAACGACTGGAGACTTATCAAGGCATCGTTATCGTCACGACCAATGCAGGTAACCGGATCGATACCGCCTTTCAACGTCGCTTCGACGTAATCATTGATTTTCAACCACCCGACGCTTACGAGCGACTCTTAATTTGGCAGCATCATTTACCTTCGAAAAACAACGTAAGCGCGGGTTGCTTACAGGAGATCGCACACCAGTGCGCGTTGATTGGCGGACAGATTCGCAACGCGGCGCTTTATGCCTCTCTGCTTGCGCTTGCTGATGGTCGTGAGGAGGAAATCAACGATGCGGATTTGGAGACAGCAGTACAGCGTGAGTATCGCAAGGCCGGAGCTTCGTATCCGTTTCAAAAACAGATCATTGCTAACGGCCACGAGGACGCTCTGGAAAAGTTCTTAGCGGAGATAGGTTGATTTATGCCACTCGCGCGTACCAGACCTCGGCGAAAAGGAATTGCGACCGAAGAGTCGCCTCCCGCTCCTGCTGAAAAGGCGGCAACGCCGGAGCAGGCTCAACAGATGCCCGCTTATGCGCAAGGGCACGGAACGATTGCGGGCGTCCCCCTGCTCGATGAAGGACCGGCGCAGATCGCCCCGCAGGAAGATGAAGAGACTCAGGCGCCGGAAGAAGAAGAAGTCTTCGATCAAAGTCCCGCGTCCGTTTCGGAAGTTGCCGGCGAAGGTGAAGAGACTCATGCGGTTGCTTACTCTGTGACGCTGCAAGGCAGAACCGACGCCGACTATCGCAGCTCGTTTCGGACGGAACGCGTGGTAACAACTGCCGGTACCGGATGTGATGGCTGCACTGGTGGCGATTGCGTCCGCGTGCGCGGAACACTGGTGTCAACTTATACAGTTACCACTACCGTTACTCTTCCGAGCGTCAATGACTTTCCCGATCTGACCCCATGCCAACGCCGGCGTGTGCAGGATGCCATCAACAATGTTCTCAGGCCTCACGAGCAGCAGCATGTCAGCGCCTTTCGAACTTATAACGGAACCACGCGCCAGCGTTTCGACATGACCCTCTGTCGCGATGCTCTTGATGCCGCAATGCAAAGCATGCACGACGCTGAGCAGCGCACACGACAAGCAGCCGCACAGGCACTCAGCGATGCCCTGGATCATCCCCCCTTCATCTTTAACGTTGACATCGATTGTGAAGAGCCACCGGCGCGCGGGAAACGGAGCGCGGTCGATACCGCCGCTCCCGGTGATGAAGAGATGGAGGCTTGATTCCTCTGGAAGTGCGCGAGTGTGCGCGAGTTTGTACATGCATGAGTCTCAATCGAAAGCACCGACGAACGGGAAGCCTGCCAACGCGGGAGAGTCGTCGTGCGCGGCATGCGGTGACCTCGCGACATCAGTCCACGCGCAAATGATGCCGGCTTATGCCATGGGCCAGGATGTTCCCGGTGTTTCTCTCTTTAGTTCTTCGATCCAAACCAAACTCGCTGTCGGCGCTCCTGATGATCCGTACGAAAAGGAAGCTGACGCCATCGCCCGAGACGTTATGAACTCGCCTGCCAACGTTACTAATGCCGAACAAGTGAGGCGACAAGTGATGCCAGTCCGTTCTACGCGTGCAATTTCACGGGTGGTCCAACGCGCGCTGGAGGAGGAGCAAAATATTGGATCGCGCGACTCAGATCACGAAGAGATGCCAGTTCAACGCAAGTGCGCGGAGTGCGAGCGTGAGGTTGTGCAGCGTAGGTGCGCAGAGTGCGAGCGTGAAGAGTTGCAGCGAAAATCCAGGGAGGCCACGGAGGACGAGAGTGGAACATGGGCACCGGCTGAGGCCGAAACGAGCATCGAGGCCATGCGTGGCGGAGGCAGTAGCATGCGGGAATCCGTTCGCACCTACTACGAATCACGTTTCGGCTACGATTTCAGCAGCGTTCGCATACACACAGACGCGCGCGCCGCGCAAACCGCGCAAGCGTTGGGCGCGCGCGCATACACGCTAGGCGCTGACGTTGTTCTCGGCGCAGGCGAGTACGCGCCAGATACCGAATCGGGCGGTCAACTCCTCGCACACGAATTGACTCACGTAGTGCAGCAGGGAGCGAGCACGCCCCTGAGCCCCACAACAAGCGGCAGCACCGGCGACTCGGTGGCGTCTCAGTCTGCGCCCACAGCCGCTCCGGCGCCAAAGCTGATTCAACGCGATCCTCCCGAAAATGCGACGATCACTTCGAGTACCCCGACCGCACAGGTCGCTCCCACGTCTCCGAATACTGCGGCCATGACCGCGTCCCTCAGAGGACTCCATTTTCAACCACCGGCTGGGACAACCTTTGCGGCCGGCTCAAGGGTCAGGCAGGGATTGATGCTTGTGGTGCGCCGCCTCATTGGCGCGCAATATCGCACGGGCCTGGAAAATGAGACGGAGGCTTTCCTCGAATCTAACACTGGGATACAGGGGCTGGGCGACTTAGCCGGAGAGGCATCGGGAGGCGAGGATTTCACGCCATTTTCTGTCACGCTTAACTTGGCCATTGCTCTCATTGGCTGGCTTGAAGAACGCAACTACTCGATCAACATCTCTCAGGAACAAAGGGATCTCCTGCGTTACGGCATGTTCACCTCCATGGCGTGGCGCGACATTAGGTCAACCGACATCATCGACGAGCTTGGTATCAACCTGCCGGCTTGGTACAACGAAGATCTATTCCGCGCGGAAATGGCTAGCAATATCGCACTACTGCGCGTTTACATCGATGCCGCCACGCGATACCGCGCTACGGGCTCGAATCGGGCCGAGGGGATCGACGCGCTTCGTCAAATCGTCGAGCAGATCACGATCGGCGCCCGACTGCTGGAAGCAATCCGTGCTGATGCAGCACTCGCCGGGCATGTAATGTATCAGGCCCTTTGGCCGCCTCCGGAAACGACCGAAGCAAATGCACCTACGGCTCAGTCAGGACGTGCCGCGGGAACGACTGCGCGCCCGGTCGCGCAGCGGCCAACGCCGGCTCCGCCCGATCGCGCGCCGAACACCAACATCGCATCCGTCTTGATCTCGTTCTCGGCGACTCAACCCGGAATCGCGGAACGGGCAGTTCGGCAACCTGCGGATCGCCAAGCACTCCTGGATAGGTTCATGCGTTTCATGGCGCGTGTCGGAAGCGAAACCCAGGGTGACCAGCGGGTGGTCGAACGGCATGGCCGAGCCAACGCTCCTCCTATCCCAGCGCTGATGACCAGTCATCCCGCATTGGAGCCGCCGCTATTCGATGCAGCGCTCGACACCGATCATGTTTTCTCGATGCAGCTTCAGTTCGCTGATGTCTTTGAAGCTTTTCTGAATTATGCCTACCTGTGGGAGTACGCACGCGTACCGGACGAGCAGCTCGGTCAGGTAGTTGATGTCGAGACGCTGCCTGGCGTGACTCCGGACTGGGGCGACGTCGCTTCCGCGCGCTTCAATAGGGCGGGCCGGTATGCTGCTGCCGATGTGCGCCGAGTCATGGACGATTTGGGTCCGGCAGGCGTCAACGCCCTCACGCTCGTCGAAGCCAATTCGATCCTGCGTTACGTTGGGACTGCAATTCGCCTGGGCCTGGAAATACTGACCACGCCGCGCACCGAGAAGCACGTCGTCTTTCCTGGCCCAGGACTGTATGTGGTGCGCTGCAAGGCCGTACCGTACCGAGACGGCGAAGGTGAGCTTGTCCGCGTGCCGAGCGTGGCCTATCTGCCGGTGTTGGCGCGGCCGCCACAGGAGATGGCAGAAAGTCGCACTGCTGCCGATGTATCCATGCGCGAGCGACAGATGCAACGGGTGGTTGATCTGCAGCTGATGTTGTCGGAGCCCGTTTCCCACGCAAACCAGGAAGAACTAGAGGAGGAACTTCGAACTCTTTCACTCTCGCTTGGACCACTGGAAAACATTCTGGCTGAACAGGTGCGATTGCTTGAGCAACGCAGCCGTGCGCCAGAAGCGAGCGCCGCCGAGCGCGCCGCCGCCGAGCGGCAATTGGGCAACCTGCGCCAGATAATCGAAGTTCGCAATGCGCGCGCAGCGGATCGCAGTATGGTTGGGGCAGACTTGATTCCCGCCAACTTCGTTAGTGATGAGGGACAGGTCATGCGCCTCACACTCGAGACTGTGCCTGGGGCAAACGCCGGCAGCCTGGTCCAATATTGGGTTTCCGACTTGACGACACCCAATAGCTCACAGGCGACCGGGATCGGTGCTGATCCGACTGCTGCCGTGTTGCGCGCCGTACGTACGATTCTCGAAGGTATTCATGGCTATGGACGGGGCTACGCCACGCTACACTTTGGCGGCCGGTCACACACACTGCGTATTGAAGCCAGCCTGGGATCTATTCTTGTTGAGGCCGTTGAGAACATTAGCACCGCGATCTCAATCGCGGCGGTAATCGCCGCTCCTTTCACCGCCGGCGGGTCTTTGGCGCTGTTGATCCCGGTCGGTGTTGTCGGCGCAATTCCCTCGGCTTACCGCCTTATCTCGCGAGCAGCCGACGATACGTTGCGCCTCGACATGGCAACGGTGATGGATGTCGTAAACATTGCCGGAACAGTCATTGGCCTGGGCGGGGAAGCTGCCGCGGGTCTGCGCATGCTTCGGTTGGGACGGGGACTAATGATTGCCGGAATGGGAGCCGATGGCCTCGGAATGCTGCTGATGGGCGCCCAGATTATGGAGCAGATCGAAGCGCTGCAGGACGTGGAGCCCCCAGGCGTCAGGGCCGCACGCCTGATGGAGGTTATCGGACAAGCAATGATCCAAGTCGGTATTATGGCCGGCTCGGCGCTGTACCAACGTGGACGCGCCGAAGAACTCGGTGAAGCGATGGCGCCACCGAGAAGGGACGCAGACGTCGGCGGCACTCCGCGTCGGACTCATGGGATTGAGACGCCTGAATTTACTCGATGGTTCGAGGGGCTCAGCCGTGAGACCCGCGCGACACTCGAAGGTCGCCCGGATCTGCGGCGCTTGTTCGCCGAGATGGATCCGATGACGCGCCGTGTCCTCACTCGGTGCGGCAGCAGTTGCATCCCGCCAAACGCGTCCGCCACCGATGTCGCGCGCATCGAGGGTCTTCTCCGCCGCCTCGGGCTTGGCGCTGGAGATGAAACTGCAGTCGAAATATTACGCGAGTATTTCCACGACAATCGCGACAGGCTCGATGCCGCCATTACCCACGTGGAAAACGCCGCAAGCATTGATGACCTCAGAACGCGCCTGGTCGCACCCTTCGCGCCAAGCGCACTGCCTCATCCCGAAGCATCTCCGAGAGGCAGACGAACGCGGATTAACCCGGGCGAGGACGCGGCGGTGCAGCGCTCATTGATGAGAGAAAATGAATCCGCAGATGTCCTGGCGCACGCCGGTTATGACGTAGAACAGAATCCGGGTATCGTCAACGGACGCCGACCTGATTATCGAATTGAGGGTCGTATCTTCGATAATTATGCCCCTTCCACATCTAACCCGAGGAATATCTGGAGCGAGATCCAGAACGCAAAGGTGAATTCGGGACAAGCAGATCGAATAGTGTTGAATCTGGAAGATAGTTCTGTCTCTATAGATGCCTTAAGAAGACAGTTTCATGATTGGCCAATGCCGGGTCTTAGGGAGGTCATTGTGATCAGGGATGGATCTGTTTCTCATTTGTGGCCCTGACAGAAGTTTGAAGGAGAAGAAGAATGGCAATTGAGTTTGAACTGTTTTTAGAGACCAGGCTAACGCCCAGGCACATTTTTGAACTTATCTTGAACAGTACCAGTGTTAACGCTCGCATTGAACCGTCAGATAAAGGCGAAGTATTCATATGCATCGATGAGTCTGAATTGACAATGCGGGTTTTTGCTCCAGAAAGTGTTCGACACCACATTCTTGAACAAAGCTTGGCCGTTAGACCCACCGTGTGCGTTCTATTTCGTTTCGAAAAATTTGGAGACACGGAGGTCCAAAAGACCAAAATGTTGCGGTTGTCCTTTGAGCTGCTGGAACGCGTTCCCGGAAACGTCGCTCTCTTATTCAACGGAGAAATTGTTTGGTTTCTCCGAAGGGATGGAGAGCTGATTCTAAATAAGAACGTTAGAGTCTGGGATTCTCATCTTGATCTACTAACTCTCGCTTATGAGATGAGAGATATTCCAGCGCTCTAATCATGCATGAAATCTCAATCGAAGAAGCGAAGAATGGAAGCCTGCCTGCGTTGGAGAATCGTTCGACCTGTTTTGCAGTGATTTTGCCACCTCATCCAGGCTGAGTCGGAGGGATCAATCCCACGGGAAAGTATGAAGGCCCTAGCAAACTTCCAGGATATTCACTACGGTGAAATGATCGTCGTCTGCGGTTGCGGGGAATCGTTGAACGAACTCACGCAGCCCGAACGTTTCATCACGATCGGCGTCAACGATGTTGGGCGGCGCTTCACTTCGAACTATCTCGTCGTTGTAAACCCGCGTAATCAATTCACCGGCGATCGTTTCAGTTATGTTGAAACCTCGCAAGCCGAGTATCTCTTCACCCAACTCAATCTTGGTCTGTCGCGAGAAAACATCGTCAAATTCAAACTCGGCACTTACGGTGGCACAGATCTTTCCAATCCAAACGTGTTGCATCACACGCAAAACTCGCCTTACGTCGCGCTGTGCCTGGCCGTGCAAATGGGGGCGAAATACATCGGCCTGATCGGCGTGGATTTTACTGACCACCATTTCTTCGCGCAGACGGGCACGCACTCACTCTCGCCGCAACTCTCAATCATCGATCAACAATACCAACAACTCTATCAAGCGATCAGAGAGCGAGGCGTGGAGGTCTATAATTTAAGCGCCCGGAGTCGCCTCACTGCCTTTCCGAAAATGTCTCTTATTGACTTTGCAAGTCTGCAATCGACTGCGCATCTCGAATCTGCCCCCAGCCAAAGAAAAATTTTCTTTGTCAATTACAAGTTCCTGTCTTGTGGCGACGTTTTTACCGACGGTCTGCGACATGCAGCAGAGAGTTTGGGCATCTCACACCGCGAAGCTTACTGGGACGACGCCGAATTGCCGGCAAAGGTCCACGAGTTCAAGCCGGATTTGCTTTTCGTGGTCCACGGACGGCGCTTCGTCCAGCGATGGCGCGAAAGTTTTCCTTCGCTGAAGAAGGCGGTGTGGTTGCTGGATGAGCCATACGAAGTGGACGACACTGCTCGATGGTCCAATGTTTTTGACGTCGTCTATCTCAACGATCCGAGCACTCTTGATTGTCATCGTAATGCACACTACCTGCCCGTCGCTTATGACGCTACAGTGCACAGCGAAAACGGAAACGAACGAAAGTATCAAGTCGGATTTATCGGAGGCGCCAACACAACGCGCGAGCGCTATCTTGAGGCCCTGCTGGATGCCGGTCAGCTGTCATATGTTGTTGGCGGACCGTGGAAATCCTTGCCGCTTCGCCGGGTTTCTCTGGCCCAGAATATCCCGGCCTCTGAAACGGCCGAACTCTATCGTCAAACCAGGATCGTCGTGAACCTATTTCGCGACGTCCATCACTATAACCGGCGCGGGATTCAAGCTTACTCAATGAACCCGCGCGTCTATGAAGCGCTGGCATGTGGCGCAGTCGTAGTGTCTGAAGCCAGGTCTGAAGTTCCTAGCGTGTTTCCCGAACTCCCAACATTTAGCGACACTTCAGAACTATTAGAATCCGTTAACAATCTGCTTACAGATCAAGAGCGGTATCAACACCTGAAGCATGTCTGTCGCGCGCGCTTGCAAGCGCACAGTTACCGCGAACGTCTGCTGCGTGTTTTCGAGACCATGGAGTGGCCCGCGGGAGTGCGGCCAACACACCAAGTCTCAACAAGCGAGGTTGCTATGGAAAAAACAGATCCTTTGGAACAAAGTTCATCCGTTGCGTTGGACGATTGGCAGGAATGTGGATCCGTTGTCCAGAGATCTGAAAATGGCAGCATCGCTTTCAGCAAAACTCACGACGAGGGCCCGGGATCCGAGCAGGGACTCGCGAGTAAGGAGAGTTTTCAGAGCGTCGAACTATCGTTTGAAGTCAATCTCGAGCGAGACGCTTGCTTTATTGCAAAACTCTTCCAGACCAGTCCGTTCGACCAGAAAACAAACTCGTATCACCTCTATTGTCATCCTGGTCACACCTACCTGGCCCGGCACAATCACATATTTCAGTCCGTTGACGTAGAGCGTGATAAATGGCAGCGGATCAATCTCAAGTGTCACGAGAAGAATATAGAGCTCGATGTCGACGGGACGATTTCCGCCTCAGTTGTCGACGGAATCCTTAAGAGCGGTTATTGCTTTGTCGGTGTAAAGAACGGAACGGCGCGGCTACGCAATCTAAAGGTGCGACGCTTAACACCGGTCGATCGTGAAAGCGTTAAGACACAAGCACCGGAATCACTTCGAGAGCCTGTCCATGTTCATCCGCACCAGATCCTGCACCGGAGTGATCAACCAACAGTGCCAACAGTCACCATTGTCACGACCGTTTACGATCGGGTGAACTGCCTGGTTGACTGTATTCGTTCGGTCAACCAACTGTCGTACCGCGATATTGAACACGTTGTTGTCTCTGATCATCCGCCCGGGCCAGTAGTCGATCGCATTTTGGCTTTGATACAAGCAGAGTCTACCTTCCCTGTGACTTACGCCAACCTCAACACTCGTTTCAACAATTGGGGTATCGCGCCGGCTTCCGTGGGGCTTCACCTTGCGCGTGGTAAATATGTCTGCTTCTTCTCCGATGACAACGGTTACACCCCGGGCCATTTCGAACCGTTAGTGACGGCCCTCGAGGAAGATAGCGAGATCGGATTCGCGTATAGCTCGTGCGTGTATGCCGGCCGCCTGGTCCTCCGCAATGCGCCACCAGTTCCGGCAGGAATCGATCTTGGTCAACCACTCTTTAGAAGAGAACTGTTTGACCGTTACCTGGGTGGCACTCTGCCGTTCGACATGCTGGCTTGGGACTGGCACATGATAGAGGCATTCATGCGACAGGGAGTCAAATGGCGCCATATCGATCGTGCCAGTTTCCTGTTTCGCCTGGCCGCGTGTAGAAAGAGGGTACCGGCTTGATTCCCTATTGCATTGCCTCATTTCGTCCGAAGTATTCCAGGCTTCTGATCGAGGACTTGATCCGTAAGACGACCGCGCCGTTCGAGATTCTCCTCTGGTTGAATGTTGACGATGCGGACTACAACTCATTTCTCGACGAGCAGATCGCGCGCCAGATGCCTATCCGTATTATCGGAAAGACACCGGAGAATATCGGGATGAGGTCTTACCCACTGCTGTTTGAGCAGGCCCGCCATGACTTGATAGTCCAAATCGATGACGATGTGATCGCGGTCTCCAAAAATATTGCGGAGCAGGCCCACGAGATTTTCTGCAAGTTTCCTCAGGTCAAACAGTTGGTCGCAGATGTGTGGCAAGACGAATTTACAACCGGCGCCAGACCGCCGATGCCTGCATATCGAACGTATGATGCCGCTTATGGATTGTATGATGGTCCAATTGACGGTTGGTTTAGTGTGTTTCACCGATCGGTTCTTTCGTTGATAGAACGGAACGTGTCAGAGTATCTCCCGCTTGGAGGACTGTTGCGGAATCGTTTGAGAGCAAAGGGCAATCTGGGACTGCTGTGTACCAGGTTTAAAGTCTTCCATGTAATCGGACCACATTACGCTTCCTATTTTGAGATGCTCGACTTTGAGATCGAAAAGTATCGCCGGCTCGGAAGAATGGACATTGTGGAATGGTATGAGACGGCAAGATCAAGCCTCCCGTCGAAGGAGGAACTGGAGCCGCGCGTGAGCGGCATTCTTGCAGCCCTCGCATGAACGATAGTTGGATAACGACCTGTGAGGTGGGAATGGATAAGACATTCACGATAATAACGCCGACAATGCTGCGGCCCAGCTTGATTGATACTTGCCGCAGTATTGAGACGCAAGCCTACAACCGGTGGCAACATTTGGTTGCGGTCGATGTTCCACTCAACGATACAACACCCGAACAGTTACAGCTTATCGACAAGATCCGACACCCCAAGCGTGAGATATTTCACTGCGAGGTTTCCCATCGAAACTATGGCAATACATGCAGGTGGGAAATGTTTCGCCATGTTTACGGCGACTATCTGGTCTATCTTGACGACGATGATGTCTATCTGGGCGAAGTTTTCCAGATACTAAACCGAGAAATATCAGACGAGGTTTGGGGAGTTTTTCCAATTGAGAGGTTTGGTGAGCTTTTCCTTCACCTCCCACCGCGAATCAACTTTACCTCCGGGGCACAGTTCTTCTACAAACCGATTTACCCCTATCCTGACGGCAGCAGCTACGCTGCCGATGGTGAGTTGATAGAGTTTCTCCGAGTGAAGCATTCTTATTTGGTGATCAATTCGCCACCGCTGGTACGAGTTGCGAAACAAAACTTCGGACGCTGATGCGGGTCAAGCGACCTTCAGTCTGTGCTGAACTGTGGCGATCTGTGGACAGACTTCTCGGCACATAGGGTATCAGCTCTTAATGTTTGAGTGGCCCATCCGTACGGCGCTTTGGCCACAGAGATTCCCAAGGCCTTAATACGAGCGCCGGCGTTTATTCTGAAAAAGAATAGAATTATTTTCGGCGGCGGTTTCAGACCGCGCCCAGCCTTTGGAGTATATGGGGTATTAGAACTGGATGGTCCAAGAAACTTTGTCACGCTATAGTCACGTGACTCGATGAAGATCACTGTCAAAGCATGTCAATCGGTGCAAATTCAGATGGTCCAGTAACGGCGGCAAGTTGTAATGAATGTTAAAGTTATGTCACTCGATGTAAATCAATGCACGAGTAACAGCGCGCTTTCATATCCCCAAGGTCGGCGGTTCGATCCCGCCCCCCGCTTCAATGGCTTACAACAAAACAGAAAAATCGAGCTCGAAGGATTTGTTGTGAAGTTGCTGTAGTCCTTCTCAAAAACTTCGCCTCGTCCCATTCGAACATTCAAAAACACTCAGCGTTTTGAAGTGTTACTGCGCCTTTCCGGCTGTACTTGTGAGCACAACTCCCACGCTCGAAATTCTTAGCCTGCATGAAAAGTAGACGAATTACGCGAGATGAAATGGGGAAAGCTGAATCCGCAGAAGGCAAACATCCGGCGACTAGCAGCTAGAGGGTTTACAAGTTCGGCCAACCCAAAGTTAAGCTTCCGATCACCGAAGACAAGAAGGTCAGCCTTACTTCCGCCAATATGTAAGGACAAGACTTTGACGATACCGGGACTAGTTGAGACTCATGACGCCAGCGCTGGCGGCAAAACCGACGCCGAAGCCCACTATGATCGCCGGTCCCGGCCAGTCAGTCTTTTGAGCCAGCATGAATCCAGTAGAAGCGCTTGAAAGATTTCCGTAGTTCTTTAGTATTTCGTAAGAACCGTGAACCTTCTCGGAGTTCCTATCCAGGTCTAACTGCGAGCAGACGCCATCCAGAATTTTCTTACTGCCGGTATGAATGAGGCAGTCGTCCACCTGGCCCAGATTGGAAACCGGCGAATCTGGATGATCGAGAACCGTCTTCAGTGTGCTAACAGCGTAATAAGCTCCGCGGGCAGGCACGTTTCGTCGCATGAAATATTGTGGTTTGCCCTTCAGGAATGAATGAGAACTGTTGCTTGTCATCGTGAGGAGATTTACATCTTCCGTCGCCTCATTGGTTAAGTGGGAGATTGGCCCAAAGGCTGGCTTGCCTTCTTCGCTTCCGACTAACAGGGCCACAGCGCCGTCACCGAAGAGCATTGATTGAATGATAAAGGTAGTGTCTAGCCTTTGTTGTTCAAACTCATCAGCATTTAGCTTGTGGTTCTTCCGTAATCGAAGAAGCTCGCGAAAGCCGTGGTACTCATTCTGCAGGAGTGCTGCCACAAACGGAGTATGGGCCTCTGCCATGAGGACCATCGCCATACGTCCTGGATTTGCCGCCAGATACCACTGAGCCACTTCTATGGATTTCAATAACACGGAACAGCCCTGGGCCTGCATGCTGACGGTCCTCAGCGAGCGCGATAAGAGGCCGTGGGTCTGTCCCATCACTTCAGAGGCAAGACACGGTAGCATCTGGTCAGGCGTATTTGTGCCGGCTATCAGCAAACCGATCTTGGAAGGATCTCCTTTCCACTGCTGAATGCAAGCGCGCGTCGCTTCGACACCCAACTGCGTTGTCGAACTGGTAGCTTTCATCGGTTTGCCCGCCAAATAATCGGGATAGTTCTCAATGGTCGAGTAGCGCTGGTCTACCCCAAGGCTGTTGATTGTGTTGATGAGTTCGGGAGAGAGCTTGTGCATTAGGCCCGCAACAATGTCTGTCGTCTTGAATGAGTGTGGCGGTATTGCAGTGGCCGCGGATAAGAGGTTGATCATTAGACCTTATTTCTTTCTACTAACTTTTTGCCTCCTGCCGCATAGCCCTGCACGAAGCCATTTCTAAACTGCTGCGACCGAGCGGCCTTATAATAGTGTGAACGCTGGGAGTTGTAGCTCTGTCCGCGGCGAGCATCACTGGACCCAGTGCTCAACCCAGCTTGGTATCCCTGGTTCAGAGCAATCTGAGCGCTGTTCTTGTAGTAGCCACTGTTGTTCCCATAATGGTCATTACGATCGTAACGATCATCACGACGAGCGCGATTCTGGTCCTGGTTGCGATTCCGACGCCAATCTCGCTCCTGGCGATCACTGCGATTGCGATCACTGCGCTGCCATCGACCGTTATTGCGATCCTGCGCTTGAGCAGTAATGCCAGCCATTCCGATTCCAAGCACTAAAGACAGAGCTAAGATTACTCCCCCAATTTTGTCCCTATAGTCGATTGTTCTCATCTGTTGTTTTCTCCTCGAGTGTTGAAGATGGCAAGGTGCATGCCGTTAACTTGAAAAGATGAATCCGTTTGTTCTAAATCAGTTATCAGGGCGTGGGACAAAGCCAAATCCTCAATTGGTGTAATGGTGGCTCAGATGAGATCAAGTAGAGGGTAACGCCGAACGAATTTGTGGCTGGCAACAAAACCGAACCGATCCAAAAGCCGGAAATACTAATATTTCTCTCGTCCAGTTTTGGGGGATGTGTCTTACGGCTTTCCTTTGCCTTTGCTTTTTGCCTTTTCCGGCTGATTCGGAGTCTGCCCGCCCCTCGGTGACGTCTGCTTGCGTTCCTGCTTTGATGCACCTTTAGACTGCTGCTTCGCCGGGCTGCCTACTTGTTCTCCCTGCGGTTGCTGTTGGGCTTTGCGCGGGGCTTTCGTTTGAGTGGCCTTTTGAGTGGGCTCCTGAGCACGGGTCTCTTTCTTCTGTTGCTGCTCAAGCTGACGCACTTGCTGTTGAGCTTTCTTATCGCCACGCTTGGCTTCGACGTCGGGCCGTTCTACTTCTTGTTTGCGTGCATGGTCCACCTGCTGCGACTCCTGCCACTCGTCCTTAACCTTGAACTTTTGATTTCTGGCATTGTTGGAAACACGTTCCACGCGCATCGACTTCGCCAGGTCCTTCCTGGACGTCGACTCTCTGATATCGCCGCTGACATAAACCGGCGTGTCCCTGAGTTTCTTCGCAATGCCTGGTGGCAGATCGATCTTACCGCGGCCCCATGCCGAATGAATCACCGCGTTTCGCAGTGGAGTCAGTGTCAAAGGATCGAGCGTTGGCCTTAGTGAGGCCAACACCCGGCTGTCAATCCTTCTGATGCTGCGCGGATCTATCGGGCGACCCCAGGCGTCCACCGGCACAACGGTCACGGCGCCCGGGATGCCAAAATTGATAAATTTTCCCGGCACTATATTCGCGCTCGTCAAATAACGCGGCTGCCAGTTGGCGTCATAATAACGCGGTGCATAAATGTCTCCTGGGCCAAGCGGCAGCCAGCCGACTTGGTTGCCGTCGTTTAGATTAACGAAACCAACGAGGGCCGGGGCATACGCCGGCGTCGTGTTCACGCCCTCAGGAATCCAGTACCACTGGTTATTAACGTTGGCCCAACGTCCATAATGATAGGGCGCGTAGCCCCAAGGCTCACTTGAAACCCAGGTTGGCCCATATGGATAATCATTGGTCCATTGGCCTTGCTGATAGGGAACCCAGCCTGAATCAACCCGCGGCCTCCAAGCATTGCCATAACCGGCAACGTTCTGCCAGTCGCCGTAATAATCCAAGTCGTTGATGCCCGGAATGGTCGAACTCGCATACTTATAACTCGCTCCGCTCCGGTAAGGATCGTAATAATAAGGATCGCTAAGATAAGCGTCGTACTTGTTGTAACGACCGTCGTAAGAATTCGGATATTGATACCGGTAATAATCGTCCACTTGATTTCCGGCGTCCTCGTTATTCAACCGCGACAACGCTACCTCGGTGGCCGCCTGGCCCACGAGCGTAAGCATTTCGCCTTTACTAATTTCCCCGGAACCCGATTGTCCAACAACCCGCGCGAGTCCGCTGAGCACTGAGATGAGCACACCGCCATTGTTGTCAAAACCGAGGTTGTAAAGCCCTGGTTGATCGAAGTTAACCGCGCCGTAGGGTGTGGCTACTTCAAACAATTCATTACGCTCTAAATGGCCGACTTCAAACATTGCCGAGCCGTCGCGGAGCGCGAGCTGAGTCCGGCGGTCTCCCAGCGATACAACATCGAGTGAAGTGTTTTGATCGAGGCGCGCGAAATTGCGTCCGCTAAAGGCGAGCGAGGCGTGCGAGTTATCACGTGTGTAAATCCGATCCCCCTCTGAGAAGGGTTGATTCGGGGTAGCGGCTATCCACTCCGCATTCGGATCAGCGGCCTTAGTGTTAGGGAGGCTATCGCTGAAAGCGACCTCGCCATCCACTCGTTGTATCCGAGCCGCGTAGGGCAATTCCTCGGCGGATGCAGTCTGTTCGTGCTTCATCCAAAAGCCCACGCCTACGGCGGCAATGAGCGCAACCGCTACTGCCATCAGCGTAATATGCGGCCATACCTTGATCCTGTTCATAGATCTCCTTCTCAAACTTCTCTACTCTAAACTTAACCGAAGCATAGTCCGGCCATAGTT
>Ga0207647_10000737_pt1 | contig 25661 bp, 22 predicted proteins | sample KBSCornC2_FD_184295 | JGI IMG/M metagenome (GOLD analysis project Ga0207647, IMG submission 184295) | Corn rhizosphere microbial communities from Kellogg Biological Station, Michigan, USA - C2 (SPAdes) (version 2) | ecosystem: Host-associated > Plants > Roots > Rhizosphere ... | reverse complement strand
GTCCGTCAAACGTGTCTATTCGTCCGTTAGGAACCGTGATCAACGCCACGCCCGAACCTGTCAACATACCGATAATGTTTCGAAGTGCGATATCGGGATGCAGAAGATGCTCCAGCACTTCGATACAGTAGATCACGTCGAACTGCCGTGTTGCCCCTTCGTAAATGTCGAAGTAACAAAACTCGACACCCGTAACTTGCGAGCGAGCGATAGCGAGTGCGTTTTCAGAGTACTCAAAGCCGGTAAGCGACAGCGTTTGCGCTTTATGCTTCAATGCGTTTAGCAGACCGCCGGTTCCGCAACCGACGTCGGCAACGCGCTTCATCTCATAGTCAACGCCGTGGGATCTCAGTAATTCTATGAGGCGATCGTAAAAGCCGGGATCCAGATACGACTCGACAGTTTCTTTGTCGGAGTAAAACTCGTTCAGACCTTCTTTTGAATTGTGGTAGAGCGGCGACGAAACGACCGGCGCGGGTGGCATTTTTGAATTGCTGTTCTGGGGCGGCTCCAGGCGATAGACACCGAGCCCAGCCAGTGAAAACGCTCTTTTGATTAGCTCTTTCATGAACAAGTCGCAGCCCACTCCTGCTCCAACAATACTCCAGCGTGAGACGCCGGCGGCATGCGTCCGGTGCCGAAGAAATCACCGGGCTCAACCACAATCGTTACGGCCTGCTGGATCCAATCAGTGATTGTCTCGTTGGAACGGATTATCAAACTCAATGTGTAGCTTCCAGGCGCAAGCGGAAGTTTTCTGATCTTGCAGGTGAAAAAACCCTCCCGGCCGATTGTTTGAAAAGTCTCACCGGCTACCTGGTTACTGAGCAGGCTAACAAACGAGCCCTTGTCAGAAGCAATTCCGATACCTGCTGTTACTCCTTCGACTCTGTCCTGCTGGCTCGAGTAGTAAATGCGAAAGTTAACTTCCTGCCCCGAAGCAATGAACTCAACTTCATTTCCATCGCGATCGAAGCTCGCAAAATCCTGGATGCGAACTTTTCCGTTCCCTTGCCGGTCGGTGCGTTCAGCAAGCGAAGTTTTGGTAATCGTGTGAACCTCTGTCAGATATGTTTGCACCGCGTCTTCGACACCACCCAGAGGATACTTAATCATGCCTTCCCACAATACCATGGCCTTTGTACACAAGGTCGAGACGGCCGCCATGTTGTGGCTGACAAATAGAACGGTGCGACCAGCGCTGGCGACGTCGCGCATTCTGCCGAGACATTTCTTCTGAAACGCCGCATCGCCGACAGCCAGCACTTCATCAACGACCAGAATTTCCGGTTCGAGATGCGCCGCGACAGCAAACGCGAGCCGCACGTACATGCCGCTGCTGTAACGTTTGACCGGAGTGTCGATAAATCTCTCAATTTCCGCAAACGCGACGATCTCGTCAAACTTCGCCGCGATTTCCTTGCGCGACATGCCCAGGATCGAACCGTTGAGAAAGATGTTTTCGCGACCTGTCAGTTCCGGATGAAAGCCTGTGCCGACTTCCAACAGGCTCGCTACGCGCCCGTACAGGTCAACACGACCAGTGGTTGGTTCCGTGATGCGCGAAAGGATTTTCAGCAGGGTCGATTTACCGGCGCCGTTGCGGCCGATGATACCGACCACATCGCTTGGTTCGACTTCAAAACCGACGTCCTTCAGAGCCCAGATTGATTGTGTCTCTTCGCCCCGTCGCAGATAACGTAACGGCAGACGGGCCATGTCCATGACCGCTTCACGAAAAGTCGAATAGGCTGCTGCTGAGCGGCCGAGGTAGTAGAGCTTGCTCAGATCCTGAACTCTGATGATCGGTTGCATCAGTAACTGTTAGATGATGTCTGCGAAGCTGCGTTCCACGCGTCCAAAAGCATAGATCGCATAGAGCAGACTCAAGATGGTCAAACCCGAAGCGATACCGAGGGCGGGCCAATCAAACGGGAGTCCGAACAGCGCAGAACGATAGCCTTCGATAATTCCTGACATTGGATTCAACATCAGTAACCAACGCCATTTCGGTGGAATCGAAGTCGAGGGAAGAATGACGGACGAGACGAACAGCCACAACTGAATCAGAAACGGGAGGGCAAACCGCACGTCGCGATATTTGACGTTCAGAGCGGAGAACCACGTTCCCACGGCGAGACTGAACAATGCCGTCAACAAGACGAGCACCGGGAGAAACAAAACCTGGATTGTGGGAACGACGTGGTAGTAGACCATCAGCAGGATTAGCAGTACGAATGCGAGCACGAAGTCAACCAGCCCGGCCATCATCGCCGCTGCCGGGACGATCAAACGTGGAAAGTAAACCTTGGTGATCAGATTGGCGCTGCCGACGAGGCTGTTGCCACTTGCCGTAATCGAGTTTGAAAAGAACGTCCAGGGAACAAGACCGGCGAGTGCAAAGACGGGATAGGGAATTCCAGCCGAAGCGACCCCGGCAATTCTGCCGAAGAAGATCGTAAAGATGATCATCATGAACAGCGGCTGCAGGATGGCCCATGCGGCGCCGAGTGCAGTCTGTTTGTAACGCACCTTGACGTCGCGCCAGGTGAGAAAGAAAAGCAACTCACGATACGCCCAGATGTCTTTGAAGCTTAGCAGGGACCATCGCTTAGTTGGTTGAATGACGACGAGAGGCTCGGCGGGCAGTCGGAAACTTTGCATACAGTTCTAGAATCAGTCTACTGCTTCATCAGCACGCATAAAGATTGTCCAAAAGGCGCCAGGTGGCTGGCCGTAGTTCCGTTTTCAAATTTGATCGGCTCCGGGATCGGCACGTAGGGTTCGTTGCCATCCTTGATAACTTCCATCTTTAGATCGAGATGTTTCGCCCATTCGCGCAACATATCAGTCGAGATGAAGACGTTTAAAGGTTGATCGCCGATGCCGACGTCCTTGAGATTATTATTTCGAAAGATATCCCAGTGTCCTTCTATTCGAAAATCCAGGAACGAAAGAACTATCTTTCCGCCTGGTTTTAAAACTCGCTTCGCCTCACGTAAATAAACAAACGACTCTTCATGGAGGAGATGCGTGAGAACCGAGAAGAAACAAACCATGTCGGCCTGCTCGTCCGCTTCCGGAATTGTAAGTCCCTCGGCCATCTGAAAGCGCCAGTCGGGCCGCTGGACAATCTTACGAGCATATTCGAGGAGTTGCGCCACGACGTCGATTCCGAGGTACTTGCCCGTGAGATACTCCGACAGTGGTTTCGCCAGGCGACCTGATCCACAACCCACATCGATCACGTAGTGGTTCTTTTGCAGGCCGTGCAGAATGAGTGTCTCGCGCAACAAGACGCCGATTGCCTCAAACTCTCCTCCGACAGCTAACTTCGCTGCTTCATCGTTAGAGTAGGCGCCCCTGAGAATTTGAAATTGCCTGCGGTGAGTCTTACGGAAGTCGGTTTTGGAGGCCCAGTTCCGGCCGTTACGACCCGTCAAAGGTCCAATCACACGGTAGTTGATGCTATTTATGATTCGGCGAACGCTCATGTATTGAAATCATCAGTCTAGCCTAAGTTGACGATCTTCATCCACAGATTACGCAGATTCTTCAAAATAATCTGTGAAATCTGTGGATAGATCTATACAGCCCTGGCGTTTGGAGTCGCAACCACAAACTGAGAATACCCTTATGCCTTCCGCGACTACACCACATCGCTCTCTTCACCGGCACCAGGGCGAGCCGGGAATGACCCCGTTGTAAATATAGTTCGGCCAGCTCAAAGAGTATTCGTGTCTTTGCACCGCGAATGCTGGCGTGATATTTGAAACGCAAATCGCGGTCGATGTTATCAAGCATCTTCAAATTGACAAGAAGCTGATGGGATCGCTTTCTGAGAGACCATGCCCCCGCTACATGAACACGATATGCAGCCATTACTTCGTTGAGATAACCGATCTTTCCGTACTGCGCCTTGAATATATGGAGCGGCCAATCTCCGACTTTGGCGGTGAAAAACCATTCCGGCATTTGGACCACCGGATCGCGGCGATACATTATCGAGCAGGAAGGAATGAAATTTCCCCAAAGCAGTTGTTCGATGTCTGTAATCTCTTTTTGATCGACCGGACAAAGATTCTCGGGGCCTTCGCTGCCATCCTCGTAAACAGCCTTCACGTTGTGAAAACAGATTATGCAGTCGTTCCTTGCCTCTAAAAAATTAACCTGCTTCTGCAGTTTGTGAGGACTCGTGAAATAGTCGTCACCATCAAGGACGGCAATATACTCACCGCGACAGCTTTCCAGCGCCTGCAGAAAGTTCATCTTTCCGAGTAGATGGCGTTCGCGGTTCGCCACTTCGGGGTCACGCAGCAGCACGCGGATCTTGTCCGGGTGTTGACGCGCAAGCTCCGTTACCACCGCTCTGGTGCGATCGGTCGAAGCATCCTCGCCGATAACAATCTCGTAATCAAAGTCCGTGACCTGCATCAACACGCTGTCGACTGCCTGCGTGATGAGGTTTTCCTGATTGTAGGTGGTCATCAGGACGCTGACTTTGGGGCTGCTCGAAAAAGAATCAGGATCTCTCGGCACGGAGTTTTTCGGATAGTTCTCGACCATTGGTGACTACCAGCCGAATCATTCCACAAATGGTGCTGATGTCATAAGGCGTGATGGATGTTCCAGTGGGTAAGGATAGCACACGGTCTGAAACGCGCTCCGTTTCGACCAACGTCAGCTGCGACAGACTGTAAGGTTTCATTCGATGACAACCGGGATAGAAATAACGGCGTGCCAGCACATTCTCGTGATGCAGGATCTGCATGAGTTCATCGCGAGTAACGACGGTCGTGGCGCCATCGATCTCGAGCACCACGTATTGATAGTTGCTTTTTTCTTCTTCATTCGCAGGCAACAACGTGACGCCGCTCAGTCCGGCAAGTTCTTCCGCATACTGTTTGCGATGCCGGCGATTGACTTCAATAAAGTCGGCCATGCTTTCCAGGTTAGTCAATCCCATGGCAGCAGAGATTTCAGTCATCTTTCCGTTTGTACCCACGCACGCGATCTGGTCGTAGCTGGTGAAGCCGAAATTCTGCATCAGGCGCACTGCTCGGGCCAGGTCGTCGTCGTTTGTGACAATGGCTCCGCCTTCAGAGGAGTTCAAAAACTTGGTGGCGTGAAAGCTAAACACTTCAGCGTTGCCGAAGTTACCAATCATGCGTCCCTGATACGAGCAACCAAACGCATGCGCCGAATCAAACAGAAGCTTTAGTCCGTGCTTTGCGGCGATCTCTTCCAGCCTGGCAATGTTGCAGGAACTTCCCCATAGATTGACAGCAATAATTCCTGTAGTGCGAGGCGTGATCAGACTCTCGATCTTGTTGGGGTCGATGGTGTGAGTCTGCGGATCGATGTCGCAGAAGACTGGAGTGAGCTCCTGCCACTGCAGCGCATGGGCTGTGGCCACAAACGTAAACGAGGGGACGATTACCTCGCCTTCAAGACCAAGCGCGCGGATCACAATCTCCAGCGCGATTGTTGCATTACAGATTGCAATGCAATGTTTGACGCCAGTTAATTCCTGAATACGCTGTTCAAACTCATCCACGTACGGACCATTGTTGGTGAGCCACTTGCTGTCGAGAATCGCGTTTACGCGTTCCGCGAATCTTTGTCGGTTTCCGATGTTGGGCCGGCCCACATGCAACTGCTCGGCAAAGGCCGGATGACCGCCAAAGATTTGCAGATCGCTGATTACATTCTTGGGCCGGTGTGGCTTTGGTTGTCCCTGTGACATTTGATTGTGCTTGAAGGTTCCAGTAGTGGTTCAGTTTGAATACGCCGAAGGCGTTGGCTAATTTCAGCCCAGGGTTGGAGCGCAAGCGACAACCCTGGGTATCAATTCAAAATATACGCTAAACCCTGAAAGGGTTAGGCGGTTGGCGAACTCTTACAGAGTTTCAATTCATCGTGGATTACAAACCCAGGGTTGTCGCTGCGCTCCAACCCAGGGCTGAAGTTAGCGAACGCCTTCGGCGTTTTCAAACTGATCAGTACCAAGGTTCCTCAGGCTTTCCGTAAAACTCCGGGTACGCTATGCTCTCGCTTCACGATGCAAGCCTCCCATTCTCTCAGGTACATGCCGCAGTTAGACGCATTACGAGCACTCGCAGTGCTGGCGGTAATGGTCCATCATTTTCTGCCTGTCGATCGTTTCATTCCCAACGACTACGTTACGCTCGGTCTTCTCGCTGTACGGCTGTTCTTCGTATTGAGCGGGTTTCTGATTACGGGAATCCTTTTGAGCTACCGTAGTGATGAACGCGGTAACGCATTGCGACGCTTCTATTTTCGTCGCGTGTTGCGCATCTTTCCGATCTACTACCTGACACTCTTCATTGCGTTGGCTCTCCAGGTGCGACCGATCCAACAGGGCGCTTTCTGGCACCTGACGTATCTCAGCAATTATGTGGCTGTATTTCATCCCGAATGGATGGGCCCGGCCAGCCATTTCTGGACTCTCGCAGTTGAAGAACAGTTTTATTTCGTCTGGCCATGGATTGTGCTTTTTGTACCCAGTAAATATTTAGGCAAAACGATCGTCGGTACCATTGCGTTAGCGGTGCTCTTCAGAGCCTTTGTCCTCTTTGTCTTGAGCGCTTCGCTCGACGCCGCAGGACTCTTCACTTTCGCCACACTCGATTCTCTCGGCGGCGGCGCGCTGCTGGCATTGTTTCACTACGACGAAAGGCTTCGCACTCGATTGCCGGGTCTCATGAAGTGGTTCCTGATTGCCGGCCTCGGCATAGTGACTCTAACTACACTTCTCTATATTTACAACAAGGGCTTCAGAATACTCCATACATTCGCCTTGCTTGGCATCTCGTTGCTATTCATGGTCCTAATCGAGAAAACGGCGCGCGGGTTTAAAGGGAGAGCGAAAAGTGTAATGGAAAACCCGGTGGTTCTTTACATCGGGAGGATCAGTTACGGTCTTTATGTCTATCACAATTTCATGCTGGCGATAGTCCTCTACTATTTGCTGAAGAGGTCGGCCGTGCCGGACTATCGTTTGGTTGCACTGCTTGCTACCGGCTCGACGTTTGCCGCCGCCGTGTTGTCGTGGCATTTGATTGAGCGGCCACTGGCGAGACTAAAAAACAGATCCAGCTTCGCCGCCCGCAAACCTAAGAGTCAGGAAATCTGCTTGGACACAGTCAGAACCACCTCGCGATAGCGGGTGGGTACGCCGTAGGCTGCGCACTCCCCCGCTACCGCGAGGTGGTTCTGACTGTGTCCAAGTACGGATCTACGCCCCGGCGCGGGCGAAGAGGACGGTTTCCTCGGTGTGGATGGTGAAGTGATCGAGGAAGAATTTGTAACCCAGTCCGAGCTCATTGAGATATTCGGGGATCTCGGTCAAATCGTTTTCTTTGTGATAAACCGAAATCGCGAGGCGGGGCTTAAATGTGCGTATCGTCTGCTCAGCGCCCTTCAAGGCATTTAGTTCCGCTCCCTCGACGTCCATCTTAATGAAATCAACTTTGGCGAGATTCTTTTCCCTCACGAGATCATCAATTGACACAGTCGTCACCTGCAAACTCTTGCCTCCATTATTCTGATGGCGAGTGCTATCCAGCGACGTACCAGGCCCATGCGACACGTATTCAAAAACTTCATCCGAGACGTTCCACAAGGCCCTCTGATCGAGTTCGATGCGTGGTGCAAGCTCAGGATTCAGGTTCACATTGCGCGCAAATATCTCGAGGTTCTCAGGCGTGAACTCAAATGTGAAAACGCGCCCCTGCGCTCCGGCGGCGTGAGCAAAATATAGTGCCGTGTCTCCCCAACCGCCCCCCGCGTCGATAACATAGTCAGAGTCCTCGACTTTGATTGGCGGTATTGCCTTCCCATATTCGTACTGCTTCAACATGAACGTACTGACCACTCCGCCCATCGTGTAGTAAAGCTCAATCGGATACCCAAGTTCTTCGAGCGTTAAATGACTGAGCACTGCCTTGGGCGTACTCACCTGTATTCCCTCGCGGCTTTTGACCAGTCTTCGCACCTGCTGCCGCTGAGACCAGTAAGAAGCATTGTTGAGCGATAGTTTTACTTTGCGCGGACCAAGGAGACGGTAAGTAATGAGTTGGACAAGCGTGGATTTCGAGTGTTCATCCTCCAGCAGTTCGTAAAGATCTGACCATCCCTCGACCGATCGATCCAATTTTTCCCGATCAAGGTTAGGCGCATTAGCCAGCGGCACAATCGCGAGAGATCCGGCAAGCAGTCCATTCAATTTTGAAATCAGCGAACTCTTGAGAGTTGATTTGTATGGACCAAATCTTTCGGCGTCCCAATTGTCAGACCCATAGCAGTTCGTCATGCTGCTGGTCAGCTCGTTCATCAACGCGATCGTGAAGTCAGTTTTATTTGAACTCATGCGCCGATTCTGCCCACACTGTCTCCGCTCTCCACTCGAGCGTCGGACGTACTACACCAGGCCATTTACCAAACCAATTTCCCTCGCGAACACTGTCGAGCACTTCAAAAACCAATATGTCGGGAACTACATACAGCGAGCTCGAGTCCTGCACAAACTGAATGGTAACCACGTAAGTGCCATCGTTCAGGAACCGCGGTGGAATTCTCACCGTTTCGCGGTTGAGTCCACACGGGCGGGTCTTCTGGCCTGAGCCCGTCGCGAACACGCACATGCCCTCTGCCGTGTACATATGCAGAGTGAGACCCAAAGCTGCGTCTACCTGAAAACTCCAGAAATCAAACTCGATCTCAACTTCCGTTTCAACGGAGATCTCCTGCTTGCCATTCGGACCAATCCCACGAACACGAGCAGAGCGAACGCGGACCGCTTCATTCCCGGGCGCCGTCTCCGGGTTGTCCCAGGTTTGTTCGAGAACAGGTAGAGTCGCTTGTTCAAGATAGTCGAGTACGACTTGCTCTGTTTCGCCGGCCGCAACAATCTGTCCCTTGTCCAGCCAGATCGATCGCGGGCAGAGACTCCGGACTGCCGCCATGTTGTGGCTGACAAACAGCAGTGTCCGCCCCTCTCTCGCTACCGATCCCATCTTTCCCAGACACTTCTTCTGGAAGGCGGCATCGCCAACAGCGAGTACTTCGTCAACCAACAATATTTCAGGCTCGAGGTGTGACGCCACGGCAAAGGCGAGTCGCATATACATGCCGGTTGAGTAACGTTTCACCGGAGTGTCGAGAAAGTCTTCCAGCTCTGCGAAAGCGACGATCTGGTCGAACTTCAGATCGATCTCCTTCTTCTTCATTCCCAGGATGGCGCCATTGAGATAGATATTTTCTTTGCCGGTTAACTCGGGGTGAAAGCCGGTGCCGACTTCGAGGAGGCTCGATACGCGACCAAACAATTCAGCGCGACCCGTTGTCGGTACGATGATGCGCGACAGGACTTTCAGCAGCGTCGACTTTCCCGCGCCGTTGCGCCCGATGACTCCGAGCACCTCACCGGGTGCGATATCAAAACTGACGTCCTTGAGCGCCCAGATTGTTTCGCCGTTTTTTGATCCGTTGAGACCGGCCAACTGCTTGAGCGGTGAACGCACAGCACCAACAAGCGATTCTCGCAACGTCTGGTAACCAGGACCTCTGGCGCCAAGCCGGTACTGCTTACCCACGTTTTCGACCCGAACAATTGCTTTCATTCGATTCCGTTGCCGAGCTCACGAAGCACCGCGTAGCCAATTCCCGTTTTTCCGAACCCGTTTCCGTTATAAAAAAGATAACTCCGGTCGCGGTAATTGTAGCGGTAGCAGTACTCCATCATCTCGGAGTCCCAGCCACTTTCCGATCTTTCGATACCCGCTTCCGCATCTTTCCTTGTCCACGCGACCCCATCTTCCGATTCGGCATAGCCAAGCCTGTAACTCTGTGTGCGATCCGTGCGGTAGCCCCAAACATCGCGATAGGAATACAACATTCGGTAGCGCCCGTGCTCCCTGTAAACGCACGGCCGGCCGATCGCATCACTCTCAGCGACGTAGCCGATGCAAACGTCGTTCGTCTTTCGCCAGCGTATTCCGTCAGTCGACTCAGCATATCTAACATAGTAGCGGGGCTCGGGTCGCTCGGCGACGGTCTCCCAGCCAGTACACGACACATACCACATCCGCCATCGATCTTCTTCGCGCAACACGCATGGAGCAGTATTGAAGAAGGGTTCGTCAAACGATCGATCCAGCAGTGGACCCTCTGAAACCTTCCGGAAACTCCGTCCGTCATCCTCACTGACCGCCAGCCCGATGGACAAATGATAAGGAACGGAAACTTTCAGGTTCCAGCCAAGATAGTAAAGATACTTTTTGTTTTGATGATTGACGATCCACGAGGGCATGATGCCGCTGTCATCAAATGTTCCGGGACGTCCGAGTGAAAGAACCGGCTGGTCATGAATGTAGAGCACATTCTCAGGTCGCTCAGCGTCGACTTCGATATAGGATGTTTGCGAACGACCGTTTCCATCCCTGGCGCCGAAGTAAATTCGCAAGGTCCCCGATCGAACTTCCTCGACTACCGGAAGCGAAGCGTGAGAGACCATCCAGTCGAAGTTACGATCAGGCGCAAAGATGACACCTTTCTTTATCCACTTCATGTGCGAATACAATTAGAAATCCAAATCTGTGCTCAGCACATCACCTTTCTTCGCGGGATTTCCTTTATAGACTCCCCAGGGGTCTGTGTCTTTCGTTACTGCAGCAGCCATGGCGATGAATGATCCTTCGGCAATGTGAATACCGTCGCGTATCGTTGCGTTGACTCCGAAAAAAGCGAATGACTCGACCACGCAGTGGCCTGACAAGACCACGTGCGAGGTAAACGAAACATGATCTTTGATCACACTGTGATGGCCGATGTGATTGCCGCTCCACAGCACCACGTTGTTGCCGATGGATGTGAATGGCTGAATGGTATTGTCTTCCAGTATGAAACAGTTGTCTCCGATTGAAGTGCCGGGGAACACCCTTGCCTTCGAGCTGATATACGAGATCATCTCATAGCCCTTGTCGCGGATTTGGTAATAAACCGATTCGCGCAGCTTGTTCATTCGGCTGGGAGACATGGGAGCGAAGAACTTGAACTCCGAGGCTGGGTAAGTTTCTTCCACGTCCTCAAACGCGACGACCGGCAGCCCTTCAAAGGTCTCGCCTTCCGGCAGGTATTGCTTGTGAACACTAAAGGCAACCACTTCATGTTCGCTATCATGCTGCAAGTAGAACTTTGCCAGCTGCGCAAAATCCTGAACGCCAAAAATGATCACCTTCGCCATTGCTTAGTCGTGGTTGCTGTTCGCCGCAAAAGTCTGAGATCGAACTTGGACCGGGTCAGTACAGGGAGCGGTAGCGACCTGGTCAGTGATTAGCATTTTGGTCCCATCGTTTGACCAGGTCGCTACCGCTCCCTGTACTGACCCGGTCCAAGCACGGAATCTGAGTTTTGAGGCAAAGCCTCGTGGTCGTGATAAACGTAAGTCGTGTATTCGTAGAGACCGTAATCGTTGCGGAAGACGAAATTTCGCGACAGCTCGTTCTTCAGGAACTCGGCAAGAGTATCAAACGGCAAGTGAAAAAGATCATCTCGTTCCCAATCCACGTGCTTTGTCATTACGTTGAACGCGATCGCCACTGCCGCATGCGCGAACACGCGCCCTACCAACTGCTTGAAGTAAGACAGCATCTCGTCGAAAGATAGTTCGCGTTTTTCGGTGAAAACGCCGTTCAGCACGATATAGTCGAAAACCGGCAGCGGCGTGTCGTCATCGAGCAGGTCGAGGTTGAAGAATCTATTGCCGGGAAACTTGCTTTGCGACAAGCGCACAAACCTCTCAGACAGATCTAGGCCCGCGTATTCGATATGGTCCAATCGCTGTTCGCGAATATATTCATTGAGGTGCGCGGCGCCGCAGCCAAAATCCAGCAAGCTGACTCGCTGCCCCGGTGACTGAGGTCTGATTACGTCGAGCATGACGCGATAGCGTTTTTCAACATCCTCCGCTTTAGGCCAATCCACGCCGAGATGTGAGTCGCCATATTGCTCGAGGCAGGCCTCGTAATGTGAAACTATGCTGAGATACTTTTTCTCCACCATTCAAGCAAACTCACCTTTGCGATAAGGCGGAAAATAGTCGTTGGCCTCTCGATCCCTCATAATTTGATCGTATCTCGACAGGTCGAAGATGCGGCCGCACAAATAAGCCGTGCGCGTACCAGTGGCCCAACCGCGCTTGAAACGAGTCAGACCATCTGAGCTGTCTTTGGCTGAAAGACCAGCTCCTGCTCCGAGATCCAGCCATTGCAGCCCCTGTCTCGAGAAGTATTCAAGCACGTGCCAGAACAGCGCGAAAGACGCCTCGAGCTCGTAACCCAGATCGCTATAGGCGCCAAGATGATAATAGGCGACTTCTCGATCGGTGTACCAGAGAGTCATTCCGACTGTTTCGTTCTCACTGATCGCGCGGAACAGGGAAATACCGGGTACGGCCAGTTGCGCCCTGAATGAATCCGGAGAAAATGCGGTTAGACCACGAATGCCATGACGTCGAACCAGATTAGCGTAGAGCTCGATCCATCGATCGGCGAATACGCCTGCGTCTTCGACGCGCTCGATATCAAGGCGTTCGAGTGCCTTTTGCGCTTTGCGGCGATGCTGCGTCGCTACAAAAGACTCGGGTGAACGTGAGAGTTCAGTCACCAGGTGTTCTTTGAAAGGAGTGACCAGAGCGGGAAAACATTTACCGAGTTGTGCCGGAGTATGGTTGCCAAAGGGATCGGCGACGATAGTGAGTGTGACAAGCTCGCTGCGGAGTTCGTCGAGATCGAGATCGAGCTGCGACCAATCTCGACAGGCAAATAGAGGATAACAACCCATCGCATCACGGTATGGCGTGTCGAGGATCGGTCTTTCGAGTATCCAACCCTCACTGCGTGGCAACGCGCGCGGTTTGCCGAATTCAGCCAGCGCCGCCGCGTACCCCGGATGGGAATAACCATTCATACGGCTTTGCTCAAAAGGCCACTTGGACACAGTCAGTACCGTCCGCGGTAGCGGATGGGTTAACCATCAGGAGTAAGAAAGCATTAGCAATCACGCGTCTCTACAACGTACCCATCCGCTACCGCGGACGGTACTGACTGTGTCCAAGCCCGACGCCCTGACTTTTTGTGCAAAGCCCATTCATACATTAGTTCAGAACTCGGTTGGCCGTGAACGTGCCAACCTCTGAACGGAATTTAAAAGCACTCTCTTCCTGATCGACACTGGTGACGAAGATTAACGTGCCCGAAATTGTGTTGCCGGAACTGAACCTGCCCTTGAACATCATTGTCCCCACCTCCCGGCAGCACGTACCGATGGGCAACTCAGCCTCACCGGAAAAGCTGACGCGGTTGTTCGTCAGTTGCGACCATACGGCCGGCACTGGTTCGCTGACGGGCTTATCATCCGGCGCGGTGTCGAGCAGCTTGAATGAGCCGGAGCCATTTTCTTTCCCCTCGAAGATTACATTCTTCTCGAGGCCTGCCATCTTGAACGTCACGTGCCAACGACCAACCAGTGCGGGCCCCGGCGTCTTGTCCTGACGTTTTATCCCAAACGCTTCAACCGCAAATAATGACAACCCGATCAGGATAAATAAAAAACTCAGCCGTATCTTCATTTCTGGATCTCCCGCTCCCAGCAAATAACAAGGCGGCTAATCAGTCAAGACTAGCCGCCTTATTTAACCTCCGAGTAATTAGGAATTAATTACCCGGTGCAACAGATGTACAACTCGGACATCCGTCAGTGCCGTTACCTATGATCGAGTTGTTGCCGAAGGTGTTGACAACACCATTGGTGCTGACCAATACACCGTTGGCTGTGTTGCGGTCGATCATGTTCTGATTGATGGTGACGCCGGAAATTCCAACGTTACCTGCGTTACCCGCACGAACCCCGTTCGCACCGTTCACGGAAATCTGACTATCCCAAACGAATACGTTCGAGAAGTTGGAGCCGGCAGCATCCGAGAAGATGCCGTTCGTGGTGTTGTTGGAGAACACTGAATTGCGTGCCGTTACGCGGGAACCCGATCTGGCGTGCAAGCCATTCGCGCTGCCGATTAACGATACGTGTTCCAGAGTGACATTAACCTTGTTCGCTGCTCCACTGGTAAACGTATTGATCGCGTCGAGGGTGTTGTCCCGGATTACGGTGTTCCTGACGTTTAAATTCAGATCATTCGTTTCGTTTACAGTGATGCCATTACCGGTATTGAAGCGGAAGATGACACAGTCTTCCACGTTAACGGTCTTGGCTTGGAGGATGTTGATTCCGTTTATCCCGTTACAGAATCCGTTGATGGAGATACCTCTGATTGTGATTACGTCAGTGGAAGCGGCGTTGATGATGATCCCGTTTACCAGGGAGGCAAGGATCGAAGCAAACGTGCCGGTACCATCGAGCGTGATCGACTTGGTGATCGTCACTGCACCGTAACCACCTGGATCGAGGGCATCAATCTCACCGCAGGCCGCGGTCTTGGAGATGGCGCCAGCCCAGGTTTTGCATGGGGCAGTACGGCTACAGGGGTTAGCATCGTCCCCAACGCCGGACACCCATGTACGGGAGGCCTGTGCCTGGGCGATCGAGACTGTAGCAAACATGAAGATCGCGATTGCCATAACCTTGATCGTGAACCGAAACTTACTCATTTTTAGTCTCCTTTAGTTGAAGGTCGTGGGGGGCCATCAGTAGAACAAAGGTTTATGTTTCTGTTCACTGTTGCGCCGAATTTCCCCGCAGTTAAATAAAGAGTATTTGGTCATTAAACGATTAATTAGTTGACCATTCCTCGATGAAAATCGCGCTGGGGCGGCGCCGAGAGCAAGGTGACGCCGCCCGCCCGAAACTTGGCTACTTGAACTTGAAGTTCGCTGTATGAACCGTACCGTCTCTTAGCGTAACTGTGAGCACACGGCACGTGTTCTTCCACGAGCTTTCAGTCTTCCAGGTGTACTTGTATCTGTCCGAAGCCGCATCGTAGCTCAGTGAGCTCTGACCTGCCGTCTCCGTTTCTTCGACCGTTGAGATCGGCACTCCCGAAGCGCAGCTGACCTGCACCGAGCTTGGCGAACCCGACGCGAAGATGTTAAGCCCCTGGTTACCACCCAGGCTGAATTTAACTGGAGCGGCCGCACCGGCCTTCATTTCGTTCAGCACAGGCGGATTATCGATTGGTGAGAAGAAGCCCGTGAAGTTATAAGGCGAAACCTCTACGGTCCTCACTTTGGTGTCAGTATGTCCAGACGGATCGCTCACTGTATACGTTAACGCGTAAAAACCTACCGTATTGGTGTCAACGCTACCCGTCACGACAATTGCCGATGTCAGGTTACCCGCACAACCATCCGACGCAGTCGCACCAGGATCGGTGAAGACTGTGCCGAATCCAACCACCATCGGATTAGCACCGTTGAGCGTAATTACAGGCGCAACGGTGTCCTGCACGGTCACTATTCGCGTCGTCTCAGTCGTAAAGCCATTGGCCGTCGCCGAGTAAGTGATCGTGTAGGTTCCGGGCGCGTTTGGATTGACGGTCCCGGTAGTAGTTACCGTTATCGGGTTGCCGCAAACCGTCGCGGTGGCCCCGGGATCGGTAAAGCCGCTACCACACTCGAGGGTGATTTGATCGTCACCGTTGAGAGTGATTGTCGGCGGAACATTGGAAGTACCCGGCTGGTCCACTTCGTCTTCAGGGAACGTTCCAACGACCACAGTTCGAGTCGCGGTCCTTTGGTTGGTCCCATCCGTCGCCGTGTAAGTGACGGTGTAGGTGCCGGCTATTGCCGTGTTGACGGAAGTGGCTCCGCCTGGTCCGGAAATAGAAGTTGTGACTGGTTTCGCACCCGCACAGGAGTCGAAGGCCGAGACGCCGGGATCTACAAACGGCGAGCATGAGCCTTGTTGAATCTTGTATGGATTCGCACCGTCGATAGTAATCGCAGGCCCTTCAGTGTCAGTGACATTGAGGGTGCGAGTGGTCGAAACGGAGTTCGCGCCTTCTGTCGCCGAGTAAGTGGCGGAATAGGATCCAACAGCAGGCGCGTCAGGATCAAAGCCACCACTATAGGTAACTGTTACATCGATGCTCTGACCTGAACCATTGATTGCTGTTGCTCCCGGATCTCCGAATCGCTGGCCGCACTCCAGGGTCAGTGTATTCGCGCCGGTTAGCGAGATGGAGAGAGCGCCAGGATTGTCGACCGTCACCAGAAAACTGCTTGTGGCCCCGGTTTGAGCCGAGCAGATGACCGTGGTAGTTCCCACTGAGAAGAACGAGCCGGAAGCCGGATTGCAACTAATCGCCGGAATCGTCTCGCCGCCTTCGCCGGTGGCCGCAGTGCCACAATCGCCCGTTCCCGTTGGCGTGGTATACGTCACTACTGCACCTGCCTGACCAGTGTCTGCACTCACGGTGATATTTTCCTGAGTGGCGAGCTGGCAGGGGGTGTTAAGGATGTCTACGGTCGCCGTGGAAGTATTGTTGTCTTCACCGTTTAGATTCGGAAGCTCGGTTGTGCCGCTGGCAACGGTGCTCGTATTCGAAATCACGGTGCCGTTAGGAACGGCGTCGATTTGATAGGAGGCAAGGAAGAAAGCTGTCTCGCCACGCTGGAGGCTCGCGATCGTGCAGGATGTCGAGCCAGTCTCACCTACGGCCGGACTAGTGCAGTTGAACGTTGGTCCAGCAAGTTGATCGAACGAAAGGAACGTCGTGTTTGCCGGAACATCATCGGTAAGCACCACCGCGGTCGCCGGGCTTGGACCATTGTTGGTTACCTGAATCGAGAAAATCGCCTGGCCTCCGGACGGAGCAGTGCTGGAAATCGCGCCCTTCGAAACGGTCAAATCCACGGCTGGGTTTGTTTCGTCAACAACCGTAAAACTCGTTGTCGCCTGAACCGTTCCGCCGAATGGGTCGAAGAGAATCACGCGCCAGTCACCGAGGCTCGAAGACGTAGACAGCGTAAAAGTTGCGCTGCCATTAGCTGCCGCGACTGTAGTGCTCTGAACCGTGACGAAACGTGCATTGGACCACAGCACTCTCCAACCTGGCTTGGCATTAGTAAATTTCGCGCAAACAGTCAGGTCAGTATCCTGGACATTGAAAAGTGTCTTTGACGTGGTGCAGTTGCTCGCAAAGGTGGCCACCGTGGGTCCAGCGGCCTGCGGCATTAGGAAATTGAAATTCCGTAATACGACACTCTCAGGCGAGGAAAATGTCGATTTATCACTCTTATGTGTAATTAAACTACTATCACTGGGCGTTGTGGGAGAAGAGGCCGATCCAATAAAAAGTGGGATGGCCAAAAGCGCCCCGACAACAATGAAAACCGCAATCATTAGATAACGCGGCCCACTGTAGAGGGATCTGCGTTTCGAGGGCGAAGCATTGATCATTCTGGGTTTTCTCCTTGAGGACTTATTTCGAAATGTCTCACGCGAGGAGACCCGGGCCCTTGTGCCCGATTAAAAGGAAGAACTTATCGCTGGATTTGGTCTGCGAAAATTACTAGCAGTGGCTTTAGTCAGAAAAGTGGCCAGATACTACGACCAGCGTAGTTAGCATGAAAATTTGCATGGAGTGGACCAAACTGCTTGCCCACTAGCTCTGAGCGAGGAGGTCACGCGACCTAGTCTCTAAAAAGCGGGGGATGTAATAGTCGATTTTCCCCAGAAGGTCAAATTGCAATTCGATGATATTTTTGTTTCGACGCTCAGAGGCGTGTATCTTAACACCGCCATTTTCGGTTGAGAATAGTCTGCTATGAAAACTTTCTTCGTCACGGGCGGCGCGGGTTTTATTGGGTCCTGTTTTGTTCGCCTGCTGCTAAACGAAAATCGGGATTGCCGCGTAGTTAACATGGATGCCCTTACCTACGCGGGTAATCCTGATAACCTCGCAGGACTCGATTCCAGCAGACATCGCTTCGTTTGTGCCAACATCGCTGACCGCGAAGCAGTTCTCGCAAACCTGGACCATGACACTGATGTGCTCGTGAATTTTGCTGCCGAGTCACACGTGGACCGGAGTATTGCTTCAGCGGACGAATTTCTCCGCACCAATATCATCGGCACACAGGTCTTGCTCGATGCCGCTCGAGCCAAAAACGTGAAGCGGTTTGTGCAAGTATCGACTGACGAAGTGATGGGAAGTTTGCCTGAAAACGAAGAGAGTTTTTTTACGGAAAGCTCGCCCTTCGCGCCGAATAGTCCATACGCTGCTTCCAAGGCTGCGGCGGAGCATTTCGTTCGTGCCGCACATCACACTTTCGGACTCGACACCATCACGACGCGCTGCGGAAACAACTATGGGCCACGACAGTTTCCGGAAAAATTACTGCCTCTCGTGCTCGCGAATGCGATTAACGACGCGCCCGTTCCGGTTTATGGCGACGGGATGAATGTGCGCGACTGGATCTACGTCGAGGATCATTGTCGAGCGATTCTCGCGGCCATTGAAAAAGGGCGCCCGGGCGCTGTTTACAATATCGGCGCGCGCAACGAACGCAGAAATCTCGATGTTGTCGAGAGTGTGCTCGATACACTGGGGAAACCGCGGAGTCTCATCACGTTTGTAAAAGATCGTCCCGGACACGATCGACGTTATGCGATCGATCCGTCGCTGGTCGAAAGAGAACTCGACTGGAAGCCGCGCGAAACCTGGAGCAGCGGTCTGAAAAAGACTATCGATTGGTACCGTGAAAATGGGCAATGGATTGAAAAAGCCAGAAATCCCGCTTACCGCGAGTATTACAAAGCTCAGTATGGAATAGAGGTCATAGCGGATTGAGAATACTGATTACGGGAGCGAAAGGCCTCGTCGGAACTGCGCTCGCCAGGCATTGTTCAGCCGGCGGTGACGCGGTCATCAGTTACGATCACAAGGGGCTTGATATTACTGATGCAGGCGCGGTTGAGTCAGTCATCCTCAATGAACGACCCGAAGCAGTAATCAATTGCGCTGCGTGGACCGACGTCGATGGTTGTGAAACCAATTCCGAGAAAGCACGGCAGTCAAATGCGCTCGGACCGGAGAACCTCGCCCGAGCTGCGCTCAAAGCCAATGCGGCCTTCATCACGATCTCGACGGACTATGTTTTCGACGGCGAGAAAGAAGGGTTTTACACGCAACGCGATCAGCCACGACCGATAAGCGTCTATGGACACTCCAAACTCGAAGGTGAACGACGAGCACAGGAAGCAAACGCGCGCACGATCGTGGTTCGATCGGGATACATCTTCGGTCCGGCAGGAAAGAATTTTCTGAGCACGGTCGTGTCGCGGGCGCAGCGCGGCGAGAAATTGACGGCGATTGTTGATTACTGGGGCACACCCACGTATGGGCAGGATCTGGCGGTCAGGCTGCGGGAACTTGCCGCAATGGATTTACCCGGCGTGTATCACGTGGTGAATTCGGGCGAGGGCGCCAGTTTTGAGACATTCACCCGCGAAGCTTTGAGATTGGCCGGGTTGGACAGCGACACGCTCGCAGTAGTCAGCGGCTCCGATCTCAACCGCCCGGCGCCCCGGCCCCGAAATTCAAGATTAAAATGCCTCCTCTCGGAGGCAATCCGTCTCCCCCCTCTCCCCCACTGGCACGACGCCCTGGCCCGTTTTCTATCCACAGATCACACAGATCCATGATTCAATCTGTGTAATCTGTGGATACTTTTGCTATTATCCTGAGCCTCTAGCTGCGTGTGTTTGTTAAATTATTTACCTGTCTGGACGAGAGCCGAACACCATGATGTCGCAAGATAACCGTTTGATGCCCATACCTGCGGGCGAGCGTGGTCTCGATAGACCGCTCACCGATGTTAGCCAGGTCAGGTCCTATGGGCCGGCCGCCACCGAGCCCAACCAGCTTCGCGATTATTTATTCGTGGTGCTCAAGCGCAAATGGCTAATCATTAGCCTGTGCCTTGTGGTCACTTCGCTCGTCGCGGTGCAGATGTTTCGCCAGCCTTCAATCTACGAAGCAGAAACGACCATCCGCATCGAACAGCGAACGCAGAACGTTTTGCAAACCAGAGACTTCGTCCTGAACGCCCAACCGGACGCGAATTTCTGGGGCACACAGATAAAGCTACTGCAAAGCAACACGCTGGCGAGACAGGTCGCACTGAGCCTGGATCTGCAACACAACCCAAACTTTTTTGGCAGTGGCGCGCAGGGCGGAGTTTTCACGGCACTGCGACGCATGGTCTCCGGTGAGAAAAAACCGCAGGCTGCTCCTGCCAAAGCTCCTGGCGGGCTCCAGGTAGTAGGACAGACGCAACTACAGGAAGAGCCATTGACAGCCGAAGAGCTCTCCGCACTCGAGCCTTACGAGGATGCCATCATCGGCGCCGAAAGAGTTGAGGGAATCGTCGGCACCAACCTTTTCAATATCAAGTATCGCCACACGGATCCGGAGATGGCCCAGAAGGTGGCCAACGCCCTCGCTGAAGTTTTTCAGGCCAACAACATCGAGCGTGCAACGCAGAATTCAAGTAAGGCCGGCGATCTTCTGGCTCGCGAGATCGCTTCGCTTCAGGAAAAGATCAGGCACGACACGGAATCTTTGTTCAACTACGCACGGGAAAAAGGACTGAGGCCAACGCTTGATTCTTCACTCGACGTTCAGGGTCAGCGCCTCCAGGATGTGAGTAAGCAGTTGCTGGCGGCAGAAGACAGGCGAAAGAACGCGCAGGCAATCTATCTAAGCGCAAAATCTTCCACCGATACGAATTCCATTCCCGAGATACAGAAGTCAGAACGCATCACCAATATGCAGGGTCGGCTCTCCGAGTTGAAAGAGAGAAAGGCTGCGCTAAAGGTGAGCTACACCGATGAGTGGCCGGAAGTCAAAAAAACGCAGGCGGCGATTGAACGTCTCGAAGCTGAACTGGCCAAGGCATCTCAGGAAGCGATCGGAATGCTCAAGGCTGATTACGAAGCAGCCCTGGCCCACGAAAACAGCCTCCGCCAGATGTACAACGAACAGCGCGGTGTCACCGATCAGCAGACGCGCGATCAGATCGAGATGGCGGCTTACACGCAACGCCTCGAGACCAATAAGCAGTATTTGAACACTTTGATGCAGAAGCAGCGCGAGGTTCAGATTGCACAAGGTGATAAGGGCAGCGAAGTCAGAATTGAAAACTACAGCCGCATACCCCGTGCGCCGGTAGGACCGGCTCGGCTGCGAAACGTCATGATCGCGTTCGCGTTGTCGCTGGTCGCCGGAATCGGTCTGGCGTTCCTGCTCGACTTCCTTGACGACACTGTGAAGTCGATTGACGACATCGATCGTTACATTCACCTGCCCGCGCTCGCCATGATCCCGGCGAGCCGCGGTGCCGCGCGTTTGAAAGGACTTCCCCAGGCGGCTAGTCCCGGACCTTCAGAAAGTACGGCACTCGCGATGATCGACGACGTGAGATCGCCGATCGCTGAATCGTACCGTCACTTGAGAACGTCGCTCTTATTGTCGTCTGCAGGACAACCGCCGAAGACGATCCTGGTTACGTCAAGCCAGCCGTCCGAAGGAAAAACAACGACGGCGATTAATACTGCGTTCATGCTGGCGCAGACGGGCGCCGAAGTGCTGATCATCGACTGCGACTTGCGACGGCCACGGCTGCACAGTCAATTTGAAGTTGGAAATTCGAAAGGTTTGACAACCTGGTTATCGGGTGAGAGGAATCTCGACAATCTTCTACAGACATGCGCGAGGACCCCGAATCTTAAGATTTTGACGTCCGGTCCAGTGCCCCCAAATCCGGCAGAGTTAATCGGCTCAGAGGAGATGCGCAAGCTTTTAGCACAATTGAGCGAGCGGTTTGCCCACATCATTATCGACTCGCCTCCTGCGATTTCATTCACTGACGCTTCCATCCTTTCGACGATGGTTGACGGCGTCATGCTGGTGGTTCATGGCGGCAGAAGCTCGCGCGCCGTTGTGCGCAGGGCCAAGCAGCAGTTGCTGGACGTGGGCGCACACATTTTTGGTGTGGTGCTGAATAATGTGAAGCTCGAGTCGCAAGACTACTATTATTCCGGCTACTACTCGAGCTATTACTCGACCGAAACGGATGGCGGGCGAGGTGCTTCCGCAGGTGAGACTGCCTGATTCTCCTCTTCATCCACAGATTACACAGATTGATCTGCGTAATCTGTGGATGGCTTTGATCTCCTGATTCTATGAATGTTCCTCTGTTGGACCTTCAGGCCCAGTATGTCGCTCTTCGAGATGACTTGCAGCAGGCGGTAGAGCGTGTAATGAGCTCGCAGCGCTTTGTTCTTGGCGACGAAGTGCGCGGGCTGGAAAATTCGATCGCCGGCTATTGCCAGACTAAACACGCCGTCGGTTGTGCGTCGGGCTCGGATGCTTTGTTGCTGGCTCTGATGGCACTCGACGTGAAAGCCGGTGACGAGGTGATCACGACGCCTTTCTCGTTCTTTGCGACAGCAGCGTGTATCACCAGACTCGGCGCACGTCCTGTGTTTGTTGATATTGATCCTCCCACTTATAACATCGATGCCTCGCAAGTTGCTGATGCGATCACCTCGCGAACCAAAGCCATCATGCCCGTGCATCTTTACGGGCAGTGTGCGGTGATGGATCCATTGCTTGAAGTCGGAAAGCGCCGCAGTGTCCCGATCGTTGAAGATGCTGCGCAGGCAATCGGTGCGACCGACAACGGGCGTCCGGCGGGTTCGATGGGATTGATTGGCTGTTTCAGTTTTTATCCGACGAAGAATCTCGGTGGCGCAGGTGACGGCGGTATTTTAACTACGAACGATGACGACGTCGCTGCACGCCTGCGGCGACTGCGCGCGCACGGAGGCGCCAACGAATACGAACACGATGAAGTCGGCATCAACAGTCGTCTGGACGAGTTGCAGGCTGCGGTGTTGCGGGTAAAGTTTCCGAGTCTCGATCGCTGGTCTGAAGAGCGGGCGCAGAAAGCAGCCCTTTATTCAAAGCTGCTGAGCGAAGCTGATTTGAGTTTTCCTTTGGTAACACCGCACGTCAGAGATGACGGGCGACATATTTTTCATCAGTATGTGATTCGTGTTCCCGGAAATCGCGACGCGCTAATGGAACACTTAAAGACACGCGGCGTTGGGACAAAAGTGTATTACCCGATTCCGCTTCACCTGCAGGCGTGCTTTAACTACCTTGGTTACAAAGAGGGACAGTTTCCGGAGTCGGAAAGTGCAGCAAAAGAAACTCTTGCGTTGCCCGTTTATCCGGAACTGAGCGAGGAGCAACAGGTTTACGTTGTCGACTCGATTAAGAGTTTTCAGAACTGAATGTCGCTAAAACTCAGCATCATCACACCTTCATTCAACCAGGGCCGTTTTCTGGAAGAGACGATCCTGTCCGTACTGAATCAGGGTTATGAGCCGCTCGAATACATCGTGGTCGATGGCGGCAGCACTGATGAGAGTGTTTCTATCATTCGTCGTTATGAAGACAAGCTGGCTTACTGGGTCAGTGAAAAAGATCGCGGTCAGGTTCACGCGATTAATAAAGGGATCGAACGCGCCACGGGCGACATTCTCGCGTTCATCAACAGCGACGATCTTTATTTGCCCGGCGCTTTGACGGCGGTGATGGCCCACTTCGCTGACAATCCAAAAAGCGAATGGGTTTGCGGCGACACGCTCATGTTCGGCGAAGGCCACGAGACGCGAATGATTCATGCAACAGTGCCCCAGTCGGCAGCACACTGTTTGGCGTGGGCCTATCGCGCGCCGCAGCCGGGCCACTTCTGGAAAAGAGAGCTTGTTACTGAAGGATTTCAGGAGCGCTGGAACTACGACTTCGATCACGATATGTACGTGCGTCTGCTGTTGGCTGGTCACAAATGTGAATACTTGCCGTTGCCGATGGCGGCTTATCGTCTGCACGAAGTGAGTAAGACGGTCGCAGAAGGACACCGGCAACTGGAAGAGTTTGATCGGATCGCTGAATTCTACGAGCCACAGTTGCAGGGCGCCGATCAACGCTGGTGCAAGGCTACGAGATTTCTGCGGCTCTCATATGCAGCCAGCGAAGCCGGGCGCAAATCCGAAGCGGCGAGTTGGTTAATGCGAGCCTTCGCCACTCATCCGGAAGGCGTGTTGAATAGACCGTTCTGGGGATGCTTGCGGCGACTTGCGGTTAGTAGCAATGGCGGTTAAATACGGACTGGATTTACAATCCCGTCCAACCTTACTTGTTGTGGAGAAAACTTATTAATGTCAGACAAGACCAAAATACTAGTCACAGGAGCGGGTGGATTTATTGGCCATCACCTCACGAAGTATCTGATCGACCGCGGTTATTTCGTTCGTGGCGTTGACGTCAAGGAACCGGAATACGAGTCGACGGCTGCGGACGAGTTTCTACTCCTCGATCTTTCCAAAGAGGAAAACTGTCTACAGGCGACTGAGGGTATGGATCAGGTGTATGGGCTCGCAGCGAACATGGGAGGCATTGGATTCATCGAGAACAACAAAGCCGTGATTGTTCGCGACAATACGTTCATCAATCTGCACACCATCGAAGCGGCGCGCGCGAATGGAGTCAAGCGTTATCTCTACACCTCGAGCGCGTGCATCTATCCCGGCTACAAACAGAAAGAGACCGACGTCACGCCGTTGCGCGAGGACGATGCCTACCCGGCTGACGCTGAAGACGGATATGGCTGGGAAAAACTCTACATGGAGAGAGTTTGCCGTCACTACACCGAAGACTTCGGACTCGACACACGCGTCGTCAGGTTTCACAACATCTTCGGACCGCTTGGCACTTACGACGGCGGGCGTGAAAAGTCACCGGCTGCGATCTGTCGCAAAGTCGCACTGGCGGAAGACGGCGACGAGATCGAAGTGTGGGGCGACGGTGAACAAACGCGCTCGTACTGCTACATCGACGACTGTGTGGAAGGCATCTATCGCCTCATGCAGAGCGATCATCGCGCGCCCGTCAACCTGGGCCAGGATCGGATGATCTCGATCAACGAGCTGGTAGATATCGTTTCAAACATCGCCGGAAAAAAGATCCGTAAGCGCTACGATCTGACAAAGCCGCAGGGAGTCAGAGGTCGTAACAGCGACAACACACGTTTGCGCCAGGTGTTGAACTGGGAGCCTTCGATCTCTCTGGAAGACGGTTTGAACATCACCTATCACTGGATCGCCGGCGAGCTCGCGAAGCAGAGAGCACCGGAGAAGGCTCTGGTAACCAGCTAGATGAAACGCCGTAGCTTCCGAGCAGAGCGGGAGTTTGGCCTGATTGTCGGCGGCGTCTTTGTGCTGCTCGGTCTGTGGTGGCTTTATCGTGGAAAGTTTGCGATGGCGGTATATGTCGTCAGCGCCGCCGGCTCAGCACTTATTCTGTGTGGGCTGGTTTTCCCACGCCTGCTCACTACGCCACGGCGGTTGTGGATAAAGCTCGCGGAGGCGCTCTCGTACATCTCGAGCCGCGTAATCCTGGCCATCGTCTTCTTTCTGGTGCTGACGCCGATCGGGCTCGTGAAACGTGCGATGGGCTGGGATCCATTGCAGCGCCGCACCGGCTCATGCGACACATTTTGGCAACCATATCCCGATCGTAACCCACGCCATTATGAAAAAATGTACTAGCC
>Ga0207647_10000734_pt1 | contig 25696 bp, 25 predicted proteins | sample KBSCornC2_FD_184295 | JGI IMG/M metagenome (GOLD analysis project Ga0207647, IMG submission 184295) | Corn rhizosphere microbial communities from Kellogg Biological Station, Michigan, USA - C2 (SPAdes) (version 2) | ecosystem: Host-associated > Plants > Roots > Rhizosphere ... | reverse complement strand
CCTCGCATTATGCCCGCGGATTTCACCCCACCGCGACCGCCGGCACCTATGGGGCGGCCGCGGCGGCGGCCAAGCTGCTTGGCCTGTCGAAAGACCAGATCATTGCGGCGTTCGGCGTCTCCGGTAGTCAGGCGGCTGGTTCGCTGCAATTTTTGGTCAACGGCGGCTGGAACAAACGTTACCAGGTCGGGGCGGCGGCGATGAACGGCGTGATTGCCGCCAACCTGGCAGGCCACGGTTTTCTTGGCGCGAGCGAATCGATCGAAGGCAAGCATGGTCTTCTGACCGGTTATAGCGACAAGGGCGATCCATCCAAGGCGATCGCGGGCCTCGGCCCGGTCTTTGAAACCATGAAGATCGGGGTCAAGCCCTATCCGAGCTGTCGGTATACACATGCGGCGATCGATGCCCTGATCGCCATGCGCCGCGACCACAATCTGACGCCAGAGCAAATCCGCAGCGTCGAGATCGGCCTGCACCGTAACGGCATCACCTTGACCGGCGATGCCGAAACCAAACGACATCCGACCTCCATCGTCGGCGGGCAATTCTCGATGTTCTTCACCGGCGCGCTGGCGCTCGACCAGGGCTCTTTCGGCTGGGACGATTATCGTCGCCTCGGCGATCCCGCCATCAATGCGTTAGCCGACCGCTTCACGGTCGTGCAGGACGATCGCCTTGAGCATGGACGAACCCACCCGTTCGGCGCGCGTGTCAGCATCACCACCGATGATGGCGTGCATGAGCGATTGCACGTCGATCCTTCGGGCGAACCGAATTCCTTTCCGGATAGGCCGGCGCTGCGACAGAAATTTCTGCAGCTCGCGCGGCCGGTGCTGGCGGAGAGATCAATCGCGTTTGCCGATGCGATCCTCGACATCGAGAGCCGCGCGGAAATCATTTCGGCTACCAGATTGGGGCGGGCATGAGGGATGGTTTGACGGAGCCTGCGAACTTGCCAGATGGTAGTCACCGAATTTCTGATATGATTTCGTCAAAACGAGAGAACCCATGAGCTGGCAACCTTCCAATGACCCGGTGCCGGGCGATCCAAAATCCTGCGATGCGCTGGAGCTCGTAATCGTGCCGCGCACCCGAGACCTCGGCGATGGCTTTGCCGTGCGGCGCGCATTGCCGCATGGCCAAAGGCAGATGGTTGGCCCTTTCATCTTCTTCGATCATTTCGGGCCGGTGCAATACATCGCCGGCAAGGGCATGGATGTCCGGCCGCACCCGCATATCGGCCTTGCTACGGTAACCTATCTGTTCGACGGCAGCATCATGCACCGTGACAGCGAGGGCAACGCCCAGGAAATTCAGCCGGGCGCCATGAACCTGATGACCGCGGGCCGCGGCATTGCGCATTCCGAACGGACGCCGGATCTTCAACGCCAGCACGGACAGAAGATGCTCGGCTTGCAGAGCTGGATCGCGCTGCCAAAAGGCGCAGAAGAAATCGCGCCGTCGTTTCAGCATTACGCCGCCGACCGGCTGCCGACGGTGCAGGATACCGGCTTCACCGCGCGCATCATCGCCGGTCGGGCCTTCGGCGTCTCGTCTCCCGTGAGCATGGTATCGCCGTGGTTCTATACCGAGGTCACCGCGCAACAGGGGGCACGCATTCCCCTAGATCCGGATCACGAGGAGCGCGCTATTTACCTCGTCGAGGGCGAAGTCGAAATTGCCGGCGACCGCCACGAGGGCCCGCGCCTCCTGATTTTCCGGCCCGGCGACCGCATCACCGTGCACACGCAACGGCCGACACGCATGATGTTTCTCGGCGGAGATGCGCTCGAAGGCCCGCGCCATATCTGGTGGAATTTCGTATCTTCCAGCAAGGAACGGATCGAGCAGGCCAAGGCCGATTGGAAGCAGGGCCGCTTTCTGCCTATTCCCGGCGAGCACGAATTCATTCCGCTACCGGAATAGGCTTTTTGGCCGCGATCGCCGCTCCAGCCGGCTCTCAATCGAAAGTCCGATAATGCCTGCCTTGCTTCATAGCGATCTTTCCCTGCCCCGAATCGCGCGCGGCAAGGTTCGCGACGTCTATGCCGTCGGCGATGACCGCGTGCTGCTTCTGACGACGGACCGCATCAGCGCCTTCGACGTCGTCATGGTGGAGACCATCCCGATGAAGGGCGCGGTGCTGACCCAGATCAGCGCCTGGTGGTTCAAACAGCTCAGTGCCGTTGTTCCCCATCACATGATCAGCGCGGATACCGATGAGATCATCGGCGAAATCCCGTCCTTGAAAGGACATCGCGGGGAGATTGCGGGCCGGGCGATGCTTTGCCGACGCACCCGGGTATTCCCGATCGAATGCGTGATCCGCGGCTATCTCTCGGGCTCGGCCTGGAAGGAATATTCAGCCCAAGGCACGCTTGCTGGCGAGAAGCTGCCGACTGGACTGGTGGAAAGCGGCAGGCTGGACCCTGCGATCTTCAGCCCGGCAACCAAGGCCGATACCGGGCATGATGAAAACATCCCGATCACAAGGATGCGTGAGATCATTGGCGCCGACGACGCCTATACGCTGGAGAGCATGACGCGCGCGGTCTATACGCTCGGCGAAACGATCGCCAATGAACGCGGCATTATCATCGCCGATACCAAATTCGAGTTTGGCCGAGATCAAGACGGCCATATTCTTCTGATCGACGAAGTGATGACGCCCGACAGTTCGCGCTTTTGGGCGGTCGATGCTTATCGTCCGGGGCGTCCCCAGGCGAGCTTCGACAAGCAGCCGCTGCGCGACTATCTCGACACCGAACGTCGTGCCGGCCGATGGAATGGCGAGGCACCGCCGCCACCGCTTCCGCGCGAGGTCGTGCAAGCCACCAGCGAGCGTTATCTGGAAGCCTACCGGCGTCTCACCGGCCACGATCTCGTGATCGGCTAGCCGCCGGAGTCAGGCGGCGCCACTCAGATAGGTTTCGCGACGACCGACCATTCGCTCCGCGGCAGCCTTGGCCTCGGCCTTGGTCGCGGCGGCACAGGTGCGATATTCGAGGTCAGAGGTGGGAGCACCGCGACGGCCAAACCACGATCTCGATTCGGTCACCAATTGGGCCAGCGCCTCGGCGATATTGTCGACGGCTCCGAACGAGTGCAGCGCACCTGAGCCCGCAAAGCGGACCTCATAAATTCCCGGCAGGATCGGAGCCTCGATATTTTCATCCCGGCCGGGACGCGGGTAACGCTTCCATTCGCTCCACTTGGAGATCATGACTGCCTCGACGCCGGCAATCGGTGCCCATCATCGGCGCCGCTGCTTCAATTGGTTGGTGACGCGCTTTCTTTCGGGCGCGCCGATCCGCTCGGCCTGGAAACATTTCCATAGCCATTGGACCAGAACCGCATTCATTGCTATTTGTTCCTAGAAAGCCGCGACGGTCGCGACCGAGAAGGCCTGAAGCGCCGCAAGAGCGCGAATCTGAAACGGGAGGACGCAGCGATGAGTGACAGGGCGGACAGTTACGTTTCCGGAATCTCGGATGTTCCGTTGCTCGGCACCACGATCGGCCGCAGCCTCGATTTCGCCGCGCGCCGATGGGGCGAGCGCGAAGCGCTGGTTTCTCAAAGCCACGGCGTCCGTTGGACCTGGCGCGAGTTTGCCGGAAAGGTCGATGCCCTCGCGGCCGGGTTTCTGGCGCTTGGGCTTCAGCGCGGCGAGCGGATTGGCATCTGGTCGCTCAACCGACCGGAATGGACACTGACGCAATTCGCTGCCGCCAAGGCCGGACTGATCCTGGTGACGATCAATCCAGCCTATCGGCTGAGCGAGCTTGAATTCGCACTGGCGAAGGTCGGCTGCGCAGCGATCGTGACCGCCACCGCCTTCAAGACCAGCAATTATATCGAGATGCTGAATGCGCTATTGCCGGAGCTTGCGACCGCCAAGCCCGGCCAGTTGCGCGCCGCCAAGCTTCCGGCCCTCCGCGCGGTCATTCAGATCGGCGAACCATTGTCGCCCGGCGCGATCGCCTTCGAGGAGGTCGCCTCGATGGGAGGGAGCCGCCACCGCGAACAGATCAGAGCCTTGGGCGAGTTGTTGCAATTCGATGATCCCATCAACATCCAGTTCACCTCGGGAACCACCGGATCACCGAAGGGCGTGACGCTCACCCATCACAACATCCTCAACAATGGGTATTTCACCGGCCGCGCCATGCGGCTCACCGAACAGGACCGCATCTGCATTCCCGTTCCGCTCTATCACTGCTTCGGCATGGTCATGGGCAATCTCGCCGCCGTCACGCTGGGCGCGACAATGGTCTATCCCGGCGAGGGATTTGACCCGCTCGCAACGCTGCAAACCATCGAACAGGAGAAATGCACGACGCTTTATGGAGTACCGACGATGTTCATCGCCGAACTCGATCACCCCGAATTCAAGCGCTTCAACCTGAAATCACTGCGCACCGGCATCATGGCCGGTGCGCCTTGCCCGATCGAGGTGATGAAGCGCGTCAACAGCGAGATGAACATGGGCGAGGTGACGATTGCCTATGGTATGACCGAAACGAGCCCGGTGAGTTTCCAGAGCGCGGTGGACGACCCGCTCGATCGCCGCGTTTCAACGGTCGGGCGAATTCATCCGCATGTCGAGGTGAAGATCGTCGACCTCGAAGGCCGGATCGTCAAACGTGGCGAGCGCGGCGAGCTTTGCACCCGTGGTTACAGCGTGATGCTGGGCTATTGGGATGAAGCGGCGAAGACCGCGGAGGTACTCGACCAGAACGGTTGGATGCATACCGGCGACCTCGCCACGATCGACGAGGCCGGTTATTGCAACATCGTCGGCCGCATCAAGGACATGGTGATCCGGGGCGGCGAGAATCTCTACCCGCGCGAGATCGAGGAATTCCTGTTTCGGCATCCGAAGATTCAGGACGTGCAGATTTTCGGCGTGGCCGATATGCGCTATGGCGAAGAACTCTGCGCCTGGATTCGCGTCCGATCCGGCGAGACGCTCACGGCCGACGAGGTGCGCGCCTTCTGCGAGGGCCAGATCGCCCATAACAAGATTCCGCGTTATGTGGAATTTGTCGACGAGTTTCCAATGACGGTCACCGGCAAGATCCAGAAGTTCCTGATGCGCGACGCGGTGGAAAAGCGTCTCGGCCTGAAAGCGGCGAAGACCGCCTGAGGCCGGCGTCGCAACTCGCAATCTGCCGTTGGCGAAACTTCAGGTGTTCGTCTCGCCGAACTTAAGGAGATGAGATCATGACGACCTACACAGGAAAGTGTTTTTGTGGAGCTGTCGAAATCGAAACCAAGGGCGCGCCAGAGGGAATGGGTTACTGCCATTGCTCCTCGTGCCGCTCCTGGTCGGCCGCTCCACTCAATGCGTTCACATTGTGGAAACCGCAAAACGTACGCGTGACGAAAGGCGCCGAATTCATCGCCACGTTCGCGAAATCGGAATTGAGCCAACGACAATATTGCAAGCGCTGTGGAGGCCATCTCATGACGGACCATCCGCCGCTGGGACTGGTCGATGTTTATGCCGCCACCATCCCAACACTGAAATTCGTGCCGGCCGTGCACGTCAATTACTCCGAGACGGTCATGCCGATGAAGGACGGTCTGCCAAAGCTGAAAGACTTTCCTGCCGAATTGGGGGGTTCAGGTATCGCGATTCCGGAGTAATCCGGGGGAATGCGAACCCGGAACATCGCCAGGATCTTGACGTTCCAGATTTCGGATCTGTCGCTCGCGCGACGTCGGGAATGTCAAGCGCTTCCTAATGGTCTGTCAGACCGGCAGCCCCGCCTGCTGCGCCAGCTCCTTCAACGATACATGCGGGCGGGCGCCGATATGCTGGATGATTTCGGAAGCCGCGAGTGCCGCGAGCCGCCCGGCCGTTTCGTGGCCGACATTGCGCACCAGGCCAAATAGAAAGCCGGCGGCAAAGAGATCGCCGGCGCCGGTGGTGTCGACCACCTTCTCGACCGGAGAGGCCGGCACCGCAACAATCCCTTCTCGGCTCGACACCACGCAACCCTTTTCGCTGCGGGTCACCACGCCGAGCTTCACATCCTCGCGCAGCTGTTTCAACGCACCGTCAAAATCAGAGGTCTGATAGAGCGCGTGCAATTCCGCCTCATTGGCGAACACCACATCCACCGTGCCCCGACGCATCAGATCAAGAAACTCTCCGCGATAGCGATCCACGCAGAAGGAATCCGAGAGCGTGAGCGCGACCTGGCGCCCGGCCTGATGGGCGATGGCGGAGGCCTTCACGAAGGCTTCCTTCGCGCTTTGCGGGTCCCACAAATAGCCTTCGAGGTAGGTGATGGAGGCAGCAGCGACCTGGGCCGCATCGATATCTGCAGGCGAAAATTCCTGCGCCGCGCCTAGATAGGTGTTCATGGTGCGCTCGCCATCGGGCGTCACGAGGATGTAGGAGCAGCCGGTGGCGGGCCCGGCGGAGGCCGACGGTGTCTCAAAGACCACGCCGGCGGCGCGGATGTCATGGGCATAGAGTCGGCCGATCTGATCATCCCTGACCTTGCCGACATAGGCGGCGCGGCCGCCAAAGCTTGCCACGCCGACGATGGTATTGGCCGCCGACCCGCCGGAAACCTCGACCGCAGGGCCCATGTCGCGGTAGATGGCGGCCGCGCGCGGCTCGTCAATCAGGGCCATGCTGCCCTTGACCATGTCATGCGCGGCAAGAAACCCCTCATCCGTCTGCACCAGCACGTCAAAGAGTGCGTTGCCGATCCCGAGAACATCATATTTGGCCGAGGTCATCTCTGGGATTCCTGCTGCAGATATAAGGCGGGGCAATTGATCAGGCGCGGACTACCAGACCCGGACGCTGCCAGCAAGACAGCTCGGGATCCGCCCATCGTCTCCCGCCCAATGGCCTCGCACCCGCCCCTGGCTCCCCGTATAAGTGGCGATCTCTTTCAGACGAGTGCGGCACCTCATGCGGCAGCCGCTGGAAATTTGAATGGTTCGCTCGCTTCTCACGGTCTTTTCAGGAACGCTGTCCTCGCGCTTGCTTGGATTTGTCCGGGACGCGATGATCGCGAGCCTGCTCGGCGCAGGCGCCATTGCCGACGCCTTCCTGGTGGCATTTCAACTCGTCAATGTCGTAAGGCGATTGCTTGCGGAAGGCGCTTTGAACGCTGCCCTGATCCCCGCCTGGATGGAGGTGCGCGACAAAGACGGCGCGGCGGCCGCCATTGCCTTTGCGGGTCGCGTGCTCGGCACCATCACCACGGCGCTGATTGTTGCCACCGCCCTGCTCGGCCTGTTGATGCCACTGGTGATTGCCCTCATCGCGCCCGGCTTTGCTGGTCGTCCCGCCTTGGAGCTTGCGGTCAATGACGCCCGATTGATGCTGCCCTATCTCGCCTTCGCCGGTCCGGTCACGGTAATGATGGGACTTCTCAACGCGCAGGGGCGTTTTGCGCTCACCGCCTTCTCGCCGCTGTTGTTCAATGTCAGCTTGATCGCCGTGATGATCGTGCTGGTCGGCTGGCGGGCCGATCCGGAGTGGGCGGCGATCGGCCTTGCCGCTACCATCGGCGTCGCGGGCTTGCTGCAACTGTCGATCCTCCTGCTGCGCGGAGGAAGCGGTGGCTTAGCGAGCCCCTTCCGACCCACGATCGACGCCGAGATGCGCGGCTTCCTGGTGAAAGCCGGTCCCGGCATGGTTGCCAGCGCCGGCCCGCAATTGCTGATCGTCGCTGCCGCCGTCATTGCCTCCCATTCTCCTTCAGCGGTGTCCTGGCTCTATTTCGCCAATCGCCTGATCGAATTGCCGCTTGGAATCGTGGGCGTAGCCATCGGCTCAGTCTTGATCCCGGAATTGACCCGCGCGGTTCGCGGCGAGGATCGGACGCAAACGACCGAGGTGGAATCGCGTGGACTTGAACTGGCGCTTGGACTGTCGCTGCCGGCCACCCTGGGGCTGATCGTGTTGAGCGAGCCGATCGTGCGCGTGCTGTTTCAGCACGGCGTCTTCACCGACATCGACACTGCGGCGACCGCACAGGCGCTCGCTTGGCTTTCGCTCGCCCTCCCCGCGCATGTCCTTGTCAAGGCGCTGTCACCGGCGTTCTTTGCCCGTGGTGATACCGTAACACCCTTGTTCGCTACCCTCATCGCACTGATCGCAACGGTCCTGCTCGCGATGGCCCTGGGCTGGTTTTTTGGCGCCAGCGGTGTCGCTGCTGGCCTCGCGGCCGGCGCCTGGAGCAACGCCTTGGTCTTGGTCCATCGCGGGCTTGCAAGCTTCGGCTTTTCGATTGATGCAGCCGCGTGCCGGCGTTTGCCGAAGATCGCGGCTGCGTCGCTCGGCATGGGGACGGTATTATGGCTGATACTCCACGCGCTCATCCCGCTCGCCGGGGATCAGCCGGGCTTCGCCCAAGCCTTAATTCTCGGCGTTTTGATCGTCGCGGGCGGAGCCGTTTATGCAGGCCTGTTGATGCTACTCGGCGGCTTCGACTGGCGTGAAACCCGACAGGCGCTTCGGCGGCCGGGATTGTCTGACTTGCGCGACTAAGCCCCACATGGCAATGGGACGGGCGCGCACGGCCCCATTGGCAGGGCGCGACCTCTCGAGAAATGCGCGGGAATTCGGCATGGCATTCGTTGAACGGGTTTTCTCAGGCGTGCAGCCAACCGGCAATCTGCACCTCGGCAATTATCTCGGCGCCATCGTCAACTTCGTGAAGATGCAGGACACCCATAACTGCATCTATTGCGTCGTCGACATGCATGCGATCACTCAGGGCCTCGACGTCTGGGGCGGACCCGCCGAGCTTGCCCGCAATACCCGCGAGGTCACCGCATCCTTCATTGCCGCCGGCATCGACCCGAAAAAACATATCGTGTTCAACCAGAGCCAGGTCGCCGGCCATGCCGAGCTCGCCTGGATCTTCAACTGCGTCGCGCGAATCGGCTGGCTGAACCGCATGACCCAGTTCAAGGAGAAGGCCGGCAAGGACCGTGAGAATGCCTCGATCGGCCTCTATGATTATCCGGTGCTGATGGCGGCCGACATCCTGCTCTACCGCGCTACCCACGTGCCGGTCGGCGAGGACCAGAAGCAGCACCTCGAATTGTCGCGGGACATCGCCCAGAAATTCAACAACGACTTTGGCGACTCAATTCGCGGCCGCGGTTTTGCTGACGGCCTGTTCTTCCCACAGCCGGAACCGTTGATCACGGGCCCGGCCACGCGGGTGATGAGCCTGCGCGACGGGACCAAGAAAATGTCGAAGTCGGATCCGTCAGACTATTCGCGGATCAATCTCACCGATGATGCCGACACCATCGCCCAGAAGGTTCGCAAGGCCAAGACCGATCCGGAGCCGCTGCCAACTGAGGAAAAAGGACTGGACAGCCGGCCCGAGGCCGACAATCTCGTTGGCATCTTTGCCGCGCTCTCCGGCCGCTCGAAGGCTGAGGTGCTCCGCGAATTCGGCGGCGGGCAATTTTCCGGCTTCAAGAACGCCCTGGTGGAACTGTGTGTCTCAAAGCTTGCCCCGATTGCCGGCGAGATGAAGCGGCTGGTTGCCGACCCCGGCTATATCGATGCGGTGCTGATTGATGGCGCCGACCGCGCACGTGTCATTGCCGAAGAGACCATGGCGCTTTCCAAGGACATTGTCGGCTTCATCCGCAAACGCTGACGAAATTGCCGCTTCCCGCCTCCCCAAGCCCAAGGGAGTATGGCAGCATGCGCCGGCATAGACGTGCCGGAGCAGCATGACCAAGCAGCGGGAAAGCTATGCGGCGGGCCACAGGCCGAAATGCCTGGTCATCGTCGACGATACCGAGGAAGGCGATCGCGCTGTCTATTTTGCCAGCCGCTGGGCCTTGCGGGTCGGCGGAGGGGTGGTGATGCTGCGCATCATCGAAACCAGCGAGCAGAACCAGGAATGGCTCGGCGTGGCCGACGTCATGCGCGCCGAAGCGCATGACGATGCCGATGCCGCGATTGAGCGCGCCGCCAGCCGGGCTCAGGCCATCGCCGGAATCGTGCCGGAGCGCGTCATCCGTGAGGGTGATGCGCTGGAGCAGATTCTCGACGTTGTCGATGGGGATGCCGATATCGCGCGGCTGGTGCTGGCGGCGAGTTCCGGCGCCGAGGGTCCCGGCCCGATCATTGCCCTGATGGCGAACGAAATCGGCGCCTTTCCGGTACCCGTGACCCTGGTGCCCGGCCGTCTGAGCGACGCCGACATCGACGCCCTGTCCTGAACGCAACCGGTTCCCGGCGGAAAGGCAGGCGGAATCGGGTTTTCCATCTTGATCGTGCGCTGGCCATCGCCATCTGCTAGAAAGCCTCACGCGCCGGCCTTGAACCGGCGACGCCGGAGAATCCCATGTTCATTCAGACCGAAGCCACCCCCAATCCCGCCACCCTGAAATTCATTCCGGGCCGGACCGTCCTCGATAGCGGCACGCTGGAGTTCGCTAATAGCGAGGCCGCGGCACGCTCGCCTTTGGCCGAGAAGCTTTTCGGCGTTGCCGGCGTGACCGGCGTGTTCTTTGGCGGCGATTTCATTACCGTCACCAAAGCGGGCGGCGACTGGCAGCACATCAAGCCGGCGATCCTCGGCGTCATCATGGAACATTACATGTCGGGCGAGCCGCTTCTTGTGGATGGCGCGGCGACCAGCGATGACGCAGCGGACGAAGAGGACGAATTCTTCGACGAAGAAGACGCCGAGACGGTCGCGACCATCAAGGACCTGATCGAGACGCGAGTGCGGCCGGCAGTGGCCAATGATGGCGGCGATATCACCTTCCGTGGATTCAAGGAGGGCGTGGTCTACCTGAACATGAAGGGCTCCTGCTCCGGCTGCCCGTCATCGACCGCCACGCTGCAGCACGGTATCCAGAACCTGCTCCGGCATTTCGTGCCCGAGGTCGCTGAAGTCCGGCCGATCTAAGCTTTTGGAATGTCTCCTGGCTCGCAACGGCCGGGGATTGGCCCGGCCAGATCGGTTGCGCCTGGCACTTGTGGTCGGTTCTGAGGAAATCAGAACCGAGAGCCATTTTTGAAACGCTTTCTTCGCGCGGACCGGTATCCACCTCGCCTGAAAACGCGATAGCATGGAAGGATGCTGATCCTTGCCATTGATACGGCGCTCGATGCATGCGCCGGCGCCATCCTCGACACCGCCTCGACCGAGGTGATTGCCCGCGAAGCGATTTCCATGAAGCGTGGCCATGCTGAGGCCTTGATGCCGCTACTGGCGCGCGTCATGCAGCAATCGGGGCTGGCCTTCAGCGAACTCGACCGGATCGCGGTGACCACCGGCCCCGGCAGCTTTACCGGATTGCGCGTTGGGTTGTCCGCCGCGCGCGGGTTGGCGCTCGCCGCACAAAAGCCGGTCGTTGGCCTGACCACGCTTGCGGCCTATGCCGCGCCAATCGTAGCGCGAAACGATCCGCAGCCGGTGCTGGCGGCAATCGACGCCCGGCACGACCATGTCTATTTTCAGCTCGTGACGGGGGACGGTCATCCCCTGGTGTCGCCGCGCGTGGCGCCGATTGACGAAGCCGTGCAGGCCACAGGCAGCCATCCCGCGCCCCATCTGGTCGGCAACGCGGCCCGTCTTCTTGCCGCCCGCTGGCCTGCCGATCATCCCGCACCCGCCAGTGTGGATATGCAGTCGGCTCCCGACATCGCCTGGGTCGCCTGGCTCGGCGCGGCTGTCAGCCCCGATAGCGCGCCGGCCAAGCCCTATTATTTGCGCGCGCCCGATGCCAAGCCGCAAATGGGCGCTGCACCGCCTCAGGCTTCTTCGTCCCCATTCCCATAATGGCCTGGCTATCCAGATTTTGGCAGGGCGATCAGCTCGCAATCGAGCCGGCGGGCCCTCGCGATGTGCCGGTGCTGGCCGAATTGCACCGGGATTCCTTTTTTCGCGGCTGGGGCGAACAGGAATTCGAAAGCATGCTCGCAGAGCGCAATACGCTCCTCCATCGCCTGCGCCTCGGCCGCAAGGTCATTGGCTTTGCGGTATCGCGAATGGCAACGGATGAGGCGGAAATCCTGTCGATCGCGGTCGCCCGCGGTTACCGGGGCCGCGGCTTTTCCCGCCAGCTCCTGATGACCCATATGGGGCATCTCGCGGGACGCGGCATTCGTACTTTGTTCCTAGAAGTCGAGGAAAATAATCAGCCGGCCCGGCGGCTGTACGAAAGGGCGGGATTTGCTATCGTCGGGCGTCGCGATCGCTATTATCAGCAAGCCAATGGCGAGCGCCTGAATGCTCTTTTGATGCGCCGTGACTTGTTGTAACCTGCAAGCAATGGCAGAAAGCGCCCATGACTGCTCTAAGGTCCAAGGCCTCCCCAGACACGCCCTCCGGTATCGAGGCGCGCTGCGCCGCCACCGGCATGCGCATGACCGAACAACGCCGCGTAATCGCGCGGGTATTGGCCGAAGCAGTCGACCATCCCGACGTGGAAGAACTGTATCGTCGCTGCGTAGCGGTCGATGACAAGATCTCGATTTCCACGGTGTATCGTACGGTCAAGCTGTTCGAGGACGCAGGCATCATCGAGCGGCATGATTTCCGCGAAGGCCGCGCGCGCTATGAGCAGATGCGCGACAGCCATCATGATCATTTGATCAATCTGCGCGACGGCAAGGTGATCGAATTTACCTCCGAGGAAATTGAAGCCCTGCAGGCCGAGATCGCCCGGAAGCTCGGCTACAAGCTGGTGGATCACCGCCTCGAACTCTATTGCGTTCCACTGAACGAAGAGAAGTCCTGAATATTTCCACTCCCGAAGGCGACAGCGCTGGTGACCCCGGCGGCGCGACGTCCGGGCGCGCCTATGATCTCGTGATTTTCGATTGCGACGGCGTGCTGGTCGACAGCGAAGTGATCTCGTGCGCGACGCATGCCGAGGTGCTCTCGCGGCATGGCTATCCGATCACGCCCACAGAGGTGTTCGACCGCTTCCTCGGCCGATCCTCGCGGCAAGCCACCATCGAGATCGAATCCGAACTCGGCCGCGCCTTGCCGGAAGAATTTCATCGGGAACTGCAGGAGGAGCTGTTCGGCGCGTTCGCGGCTGGGCTGCGGCCTGTCCCCTATATCGAACGCATCCTCGACACCATCGGACGGCCTTTTTGCGTGGCCTCCAGCGGATCGCACGACAAAATGCGGGCCAGTCTCGGCGCCACCGGCCTCTACGAACGATGTAGACCCCATATCTTCTCGGCCACCCAAGTCGCCCACGGCAAACCGGCGCCCGATCTTTTTCTGCTGGCAGCACGTGAAATGAAGACTTCGCCGCAGCGATGCGTGGTGGTGGAAGATAGCGTTTCCGGCATCCGGGCCGCCCTGTCTGGCGGCATGACCGCCTTCGGCTTTACCGGTGGTAGCCATTGCCGCCCCAATCACGCCGAAGCCTTGCTGTCAGCCGGCGCGAACGCGGTTTTCGCCGATATGCGGCAATTACCCGACCTGATCGACCAGTTTCGCGCCCGCGTGACCGGCCCTTAAGCTGGATTTCCGGCCATTTAGGCTATATCTGAGCCTCGCGCCCGAAAGGCTGTTTTGCTCTTCCATCAGGTTCCATGTCCGCGCCGCGCAAGCTGCATATCAAATCCTACGGCTGTCAGATGAACGTCTACGATGCCCAGCGCATGGTGGACACTTTGGCGCCGGAAGGCTTTGTGGAAACCGAACGCGTTGACGATGCGGACCTCGTCATCCTCAACACCTGCCACATCCGCGAAAAGGCCTCCGAGAAAGTCTATTCGGAGCTTGGACGCTTGCGGACGATGAAGGAGGAGGCCTCAAGTCACGGGCGCGAGGTGAAAATCGCAGTGGCCGGCTGCGTGGCGCAGGCCGAAGGTGCGGAAATCATCCGCCGGGCGCCGGTGGTCGACGTCGTGGTCGGCCCGCAGAGCTACCATCACTTGCCGCAATTGCTGCGGCAGGCCGCGGAATCGGGCCGCGCCCTCGAAACCGAATTCCCCGTCGAAGACAAATTCGGTTTTCTGCCGCGGCCTACCCCTGCCGCCATCCGCACGCGTGGCGTTTCCGCCTTTGTCACCGTGCAGGAAGGCTGTGACAAATTCTGCACATTCTGCGTTGTGCCTTATACGCGCGGCGCCGAACTGTCGCGTCCGGTGCGGCAGATCGTCGAGGATGTGCGCAGGCTCACTGATAATGGCGTTCGCGAACTCACCTTGATCGGCCAGAACGTCAATGCCTATCACGGCGAGGGACCGGATGGGCGCGCCTGGTCGCTCGGCGAGCTGCTCTATCACCTCGCTGAGGTTCCCGGCATCGCGCGGCTGCGCTATTCCACGAGCCATCCCCGTGACGTTGACGAGACCCTGATCGCCGCCCATCGCGATCTTCCTGCCCTCATGCCGTTCGTGCATCTGCCCGTGCAATCCGGATCCGACCGGATCCTGTCGGCCATGAACCGCAAACATACCGCCGATGATTACCGGCGGGTCATCGAGCGTTTCCGCGCCGCTCGCCAAGACATTGCATTTTCATCGGATTTTATCGTGGGCTTCCCCGGGGAAAGCGAACAAGATTTTGCCGCGACCCTCGCGCTGGTCGCACAAATCGGTTACGCTTCCGCCTATTCATTCAAATATTCGCCCAGGCCGGGCACGCCGGCGGCGGATAGCGAGGAGACGGTATCAGCGGTCGAGATGGACGAGCGGTTGGAGCGCCTCCAGGAATTGATCGACAGCCAGCAATCGGCCTTCAACCGGGCCTCGACTGGCCGCACCGTGGACGTGCTGTTCGAGCGGGCGGCACGCAAGCCCGGGCAAATCGTCGGACGCACCGCCTATCTGCAACCGGCCCATGTGATGGCGTCTCCCGATATCATCGGCAAGGTTCTGCCGATGACGCTTGATAGCCTCGAGCGCTACAGTTTTCTCGGCAGCCTCGCATCCCCCGATACCGATGCTCCGAGATCGGGCGTTCGCCGACCTGACGCTCTCCACACTCTCAGTCCGGGAGCCTGAACCCTTGCCCAAAAGCGCATCGGATTCGCCTTCTCTCGTTTCCAGCCGCAAGCTCGACCGCGACATGTCCATCCCTGAAGCTCAAGTCGTCATCGATTTCGATGACAACCGGGCCGCTTCCGCTCTGGTCGGGCCCTACGGCCAGAATCTCGCGATGGTCGAGCGAAGGCTCGGTGTCGTCGTCGATTCCCGCGGCAACCGCATCACCATCGCCGGCGCGCAGGATAGCTGCGATTCGGCGCGGCGCGTGCTGGAGATGCTGTATGGGCAGGCAACCCAGGGACACGATCTGGCGCAGGGCGATGTTGACGGCGCGATCCGCGCGGTGATGGCGCAGGGGTCCCTGTTTGAGTTCGACGCCAAGGCCACGAAGCCCACCTTTGAGACGATCCACTTGCGGAAACGCCAGGTGCGGGCGCGGACCGCCGCCCAGGACCTCTATATCCGCGCCCTGAAAAAGCATGAGCTGGTTTTCGGCGTCGGTCCCGCCGGCACCGGCAAGACCTGGCTTGCGGTCGCCTATGCCGCGCAACTCTATGAGCGCAAGGAAGTCGATCGCATCATCCTCTCGCGCCCGGCGGTAGAAGCCGGCGAACGGCTTGGCTTCCTGCCCGGCGATTTGCGCGAGAAGGTCGATCCCTATCTGCGTCCGATCTATGACGCGCTTTATGATCTGATGGATTCGCGCATCGTCGAGCGCGCGCTACAGACCGGCGAAATCGAAATTGCGCCGCTCGCCTTCATGCGCGGGCGCACCCTGACCAACGCCGTCATCATCTTGGATGAAGCGCAGAACACGACCTCCATGCAGATGAAGATGTTTCTGACCCGGCTTGGCGAAAATAGCCGGATGATCGTTACCGGCGACCCTTCGCAGGTCGACCTGCCGAATGGACAACCTTCAGGCCTTGCGGAAGCGGCCAAACTGCTCAATGGCGTCGAAGGTATTGCTCAGGTAAGATTTTCGGCCGAAGACGTGATCCGCCACGAACTGGTGGCCCGCATCGTCGCCGCCTATGAAGGATTGCCACCGCCGGCAACCGGCAAGCCTTGAGGCGACCTCCTCCGTGCCAGCCTGCGCCGGAGGCCGTCTCCGGCAGCAAACGGGTTTCTTTTTCAATGGCGCCTTCCGCCCTTCCCCTGACCGACATCCTCGTAGTGGCCGACTGCTGGCAGGCCGAGCCGGAAGCGGAAGCGGTCATCCAGCAGGCCATCCGTTTTGCCGCTGACAACGTGGACATCGGCCCGGATGAAACCGAGCTTGCCATCATGCTGACCGATGACGCCGGCATTCGTACCCTGAACAGCAACTGGCGTGGCATCGACAAGCCGACCAACGTGCTGTCGTTTCCGGCGCTGCAGCCCACCGGGGCGCGGGGTCCGGACGATGCGCCGCGAATGCTGGGCGATATCGCCATCGCCTATGAGACGACTCGCCGCGAGGCCGATGAGGAGGGCAAACCTTTCGATCATCATCTCAGCCATCTCGCCATTCATGGATTTCTGCATTTGATTGGGTATGACCACGAAAACGATGTCGATGCCGAGGAGATGGAAGCGCTGGAGCAAACAATCCTCGCCCAGCTCGGCATTCCCGATCCCTATGCGGATCGTGATCCTGAAACCGACCGCGGACGGGCCGACTGACGATGTCCGATTCCGATCCTGTCCAGGATAATCCGCGCAACACCCGCAATCTGCCCGCTGTCGTTCCCCCGGGCGAAGCCTCGCGGCCCGCACCCGATAACTGGTTGGTGCGCGCCATCCGCTCGCTGTTCGGATGGAAGCCGGGTTCGGTGCGCGACGATCTGCAGGTCGTGCTGGATGCCAGCACGCCGGACGATGTGGGCTTTTCGGCCATCGAACGGACTATGCTGCGCAACATCCTGAGCCTGCATGAGCGGCGCATCGCCGATGTCATGGTTCACCGTTCGGACATCGTGGCGGTCAAGCGCGATATTCCGATCGGCGAATTGATGAGCCTGTTTGAGAGCGCGGCGCATTCGCGTCTCGTCGTCTACAACGAAACTTTGGACGATCCCGAAGGGATCGTCCACATCCGCGACCTGCTTGCCTGGATGACGGTCAAGGCGAGGGTGGCCGACACCGGCAAGACCAAGCGAAAGAAGCCGCTGCCGGCCGGCCTTGATTTGCGCGCCGTCAACCTGGCGATGCCGCTGTCGGATGCGAACATCATTCGTAAGCTGTTGTTCGTGCCGCCTTCGATGCGGGCGATCGATCTGCTGGTGCAGATGCAGGCGTCGCGCATCCATCTTGCGCTTGTCGTGGACGAATATGGCGGTACCGATGGACTGGTGTCGATCGAGGATATCGTCGAACAGATCGTTGGCGAGATAGACGACGAACACGACGGCGACCAGACGCCGTCGATCGCGCGGCAGCCCGATAATTCCTTCATCGCCGACGCCCGCGCCAGCCTCGAGGATGCACGCGCGGTGATCGGCGAGGATTTCATCACCGGTGAAGCCGGCGAGGAAGTGGAAACCCTTGGCGGCTATCTCGTGACCCATGTCGGCCGCTTACCGGTTCGCGGCGAGGTCATCTCGGGACCCGGCAATTTCGAGATTGTCGTGCTGGATGCGGACCCACGGCGGGTGAAGCGGCTGCGGATCAGCCCGCGCAAGGAACGGCCGGCGGCCCGATCCGTTCGGGAGACTCGAAAGCGCGACGCTGCGCCCGAGGCAAACTCGCCCCCAAACAGCGACCGCTCGAGCTCCGGCGACGGAACGGAGACGCCGTGAGCCTGGCAAACAAGCTTCGGGTGGCGGCTCTCGCAATCATCCTGTCCTGGGGCTGGAAGCGCGCCTTCATCGCCATCATGGCCGGCGCGCTATCGGCGCTGGCGATGGCGCCCTTCAATGTCTGGCCGGTGCTGTTTCTGACCTTCCCCGTCGCTGTCTGGCTGATCGATGGCGCCGGCGCCGGTCGTTACCGCGGCGTGCCCGCAGCCGCCATCAGCGGATTCTGGTTCGGTCTCGGTTATTTCGTGCCGGGTCTTTACTGGATCGGTTACGCCTTCCTGGTCGACGCTCAGATCTTCGCCTGGCTAATGCCTTTTGCGGTGCTGGGGTTGCCTGCCTATCTGGCGCTCTATACGGCGCTGGGCTTTGCGCTGGCGCGACTGATCTGGACGCGCGATGCCTCCCGTATCCTTGCGTTGGCCGCCGCACTCACAGTGAGCGAATGGCTCCGCGGTCACGTCCTGACCGGCTTTCCCTGGAATAGCTTCGGCTATGCGCTGACCGAGCCGCTCGCGCTGGCGCAAACCGGCGCGCTCGTCGGACTCTGGGGCCTGACGTTCCTCGCGGTGGCGGTCTTTGCCGCGCCGGCGACACTGGTTGACGGCACATCACGCGGCCGAAAGCCGTGGCTTGCAAGTGTGACCGCAGGAATAACGCTCGTCGCAATGATCGGGTTCGGCGCGGTTCGCCTGCAGCAGCACCCCACCCTGCTCAGCAATACCAAATTGCGGATCATGCAACCCAATCTGCAGCAGGATGTCCGGTTCAATTACGCCGCCAAAGCGGAGGTGATGAAGAAATATTTGACGCTCTCCGACCGCTCGACCGGGCCCCAATCGACCGGTGTGCGCGATACCAATATCCTGATCTGGCCGGAATCGGCCTTTCCGTTCTTTCTGACCCGCGAAGCCGACGCCATGGCCGAGATCGCGGGCCTGTTGCCCAAAGGCACTGTGCTGATTACTGGATCGGTTCGCGCCCCCGATCTGCCAGTAGGGACGCGGATCACCCGGGCCTACAATTCAATCTACGTCATCGATCATGATGGCAGCGTGCTGTCGGTCTACGACAAGCTGCATCTCGTCCCGTTCGGCGAATATCTGCCGTTTCAGGATTGGATGGAGCGGATCGGGTTCGTGCAACTGACCAAGGTGCAAGGCGGATTCATCGCGGGCACGCGCCGCCATTCCGTCAAACTGCCCGGCGCGCCGCCTGCGTGGCCGCTGATCTGCTACGAGGCGATTTTTCCGGGCGACATCGCGGGCGCCGATGAACGCCCGGGCTGGATCGTCAATCTGACCAATGATGGCTGGTTCGGGATTTCGACCGGCCCGTATCAGCATTTGCAGCAGGCGCGGCTGCGCGGAATAGAGGAAGGGCTGCCAGTGGCCCGCGCGGCCAATACCGGCATTTCGGCGGTGATCGATCCTGTCGGCCGAACCGTCGCGCAGCTTGATCTCGGCATCGAGGGCGTGCTGGATACCAACCTGCCAGCTGCCATCGATCGCCCGTTTTACGCCAGGTTCGGTGACCTTCCCGTTACTATTCTGGTGTTGGCAACGCTCGTGATCGTAACCCTGCGGCGTTTGATGACTCGCGCGCGATAAGGCTGTTGAAGTTGTCTTACTAGATGACCACACGCTTCGCGTGTTTAATTTCGACACGTTCCCTTGCGCGACTCTCCAGCGCCCGGCACCCATCGCGCCTGCAGCATCGAAAAAGGGCGATAGCTTTCTTTCCTGATTTGATCCCGCGGGCGCTCGGCGGCATACTTGCTCACGGTTTTGTTCCCGTCCCCTGAGCGCAACGGAGCCCCGGAGATGTCGGCCAAGGCACCCAATCCGGTCGATAAATATGTCGGCAGCCGCGTACGAATGCGTCGGATCATGCTCGGCATGAGTCAGGAAAAACTCGGCGAGGCCTTGGGGCTTACGTTCCAACAGGTCCAGAAATATGAGAAGGGTACCAACCGCGTTGGCGCCAGTCGCATCCAGCAGATCGCCGAAATCCTCCAGATACCCGTCTCTTTCTTGTTCGAAGGCGGACCAAGCGGCCGGGCTGGCAGTACCCAGACGGATGGGACGGCATCGCCGGCCTATGTCTCCGATTTTCTCGCCACCTCGGAAGGTCTCGCGCTGACACGGGCGTTTACCCGCATCACCGATGCCAAGCTTCGCCGCAGCATTGTCGAAATGGTCGAGCAGATCGCCGCGCGTGAGGGACCGGACCGGCGCTGAGTCGCGTGCGGTTTTGTTTGAGGCCCGGCTGAATCTGGGATAGGCGAATGCCTCTCCATTCAAGATGCCGTCCCTCGGCTGGCCAAGCCTTCCATGAGCGCAAAACCCCCTTTGACATCCAAGGACGAAAACCAGCCAGTTGCGGCAGAGGCCGATGGTGGCGGCGCGACGGGACGCGCGTTTTTCGGGCGCCGCAAGGGCCACAAGCTGCGCCTGCACCAAGCCGATCTGATTGAAACCCTGCTGCCGCGTCTGGCGCTCGATATTTCGACGCCCCCTCCCGGCGACCTCATGGAGTTATTCGATACGCGCCCGGACGGGGTTCGACTCGAGATCGGTTTCGGCGGCGGTGAACATCTGATCGCAGAAGCCACCGCCTTTCCAGGAATCGGGTTCATCGGCTGCGAACCCTATGTCAACGGCATGGCCAAGATCCTCGCCCAGATCGAGACGCTCGGCCTCGCCAACATCCGCCTGTTTGCAGGCGATGCCGCCGAACTGCTGGCCTGGGCGCCCACACGCTCGCTCTCACGGATCGATCTCATTCATCCCGATCCCTGGCCAAAGCGAAGGCACTGGAAACGCCGCTTTGTGCAGGATCAGACGATCGCCGCGATGGCGCGGGTGCTCAAGCCCTCAGGCGAATTCCGCTTTGTCAGCGACATCGACGATTACAATGCCTGGACGCTGGCGCATCTGATGCGCGCGCCTGATTTCTTCTGGACCGCCGAGCGAATGACCGATTGGAGCCAGCCATGGGCCGGCTACACCATGACCCGCTACGGCCGAAAGGCGGAGCGTGAGGGCCGCAAGGCGTCCTATCTGATTTTTCGCCGCCTGGGCTGATGGGTTGCTGATCAGCCAGCGGCGGCGGTCGCGGGCGATCCGCTCTGCCAGAATTTCACCACGCGTTCTGCGGTCGAGGGTATCAACCGCATGAAATTCTGCCGTGCGATCTCCATATCGGCAGGCGCCGGCACCCGGCTCGGACCGAAGCGAAGCAGGATCAGCGCCCGCACCGTCGCCCATTGCAGCCCAAGCGCCTTGCCGAGAATGATCACAGGGTCGTAGCGGTCACCGGACACCAGATGATCGAGTGTCGATACCTTGACGCCTGATATCGCCGACAGCATCGCCACCGATTCTTCGTAGCGATAGGCCTTGGCAAAACCCAGCAAGGCCGCTTCGTTGAGATCGCCGGCACGGTAAAGCGCAAGTACCGCGCGCTGGGCAGCGGCAAAATCGCGCTGGATTCCGCCGCGCACCGGAGCCCCGGTGATTTCATTCAGCATCTGCTGGATCATCACCTGCCGCTCCGGCTTGACCATTTGATGCAGCCGGTGCCGCACCGCATCGATCGAGCCGGCGAGCAGAGTTCGCAGCTGCGCCTCCGGAAGGTCCTCGCGCTGGCCGAGCGTTAGCGTCAGCACGCCATCTCGGGCGGCCTTCTTCACCAGCGTGGCATAGCCGGTTTGCGAAAAGAGCGCGCCTGAATTGCCGGCGACCCGGCGAACTACTTCGCGGTCGCCTCGCCGGATGATGAGGTCCGTTATTCCCGCCGATAATTGAGGCCGCTCGGAAATCGCTAGCAGATGGCTTTGCCCCATCTGGCGGGCGACATCGGACAGCACCTGCTCGTCCACCACCAGCGAGCGACGAAGCAGCGGGCCGGCGATCAGGATTTCTGTTTCCTGCGCAAGTTGGTTGACCACGCCCGACGGCGCGTTGCCCAGCATGGAAAGACGCTCCGCAAGTTCCATGCGCGCGGCGGAGTCGGTAAACGGGATCAGGTCGACAAGGATGCTGTCGAACAAATCGACATGGTCGGGCCGAAAGCGTGGCGCTCCCTGCAGGAACAATTGCGCGATCTGGCGGACGATTTCCGATCGCCGGCCGGGCTCAACCTGCCTGACAAACTGCTCCAGCTCTGGGATCAGCGAGGCGACGCCTGCCATGGAACACCAAAACACAACGGGCCGACCGGTCCGGCAGGCATTGCTCGGGAATTTAGGCGTCGTTGGTGAATGAAGCGTTAGGCAATCGCAGCGCAACATGGCGGGCCCCGGCCGGCCCGGTCCGCGATCAGGCCTTGCCGGATCATGGAAAACTCGCTATATCAGCGCCAACTTATCAAGTCTCATACGAGAGCGTATTGAGAGTGGGCCCCCCCGGGACCCGCTCTTTTTTATTACCTGATCCGACCTCCGCGCTGGAGCGCGGATCGGGCCGCCGCCGGGCCTGGTTGGCACCGGCATTGATCCATCACGAGTGAGATCCGATCCGATCTTGGACATGACCGACGCCGTTTCTGGTTCCACGGACCTAGAGCTACTGGCCGAGCCGCGCCTGGTGGTCGAGCCGGGGGTCGCCGCCCGGGTGTCGGCCGTTGCCGGACCTGTCCTGCAGGGCATGGGTTACCGGCTGGTGCGGATCAGGATTTCCGGCGAGGCCGGCTGCACGGTGCAGATCATGGCCGAACGCCCCGACGGCTCGATGCAGATCGAGGATTGCGAGGCGGTGTCGCGGGCGCTGTCGCCGGTGCTCGATATCGCCGATCCGATCGACCGGGCCTACCGGCTGGAAATTTCCTCGCCAGGAATCGACCGGCCGCTGGTTCGGCGGTCCGATTTCGAGCGCTATGCCGGTCATCTGGTGAAAATCGAGATGGCGGCACCGTTCCAAGGCCGCAAACGATTTCGCGGCGTGCTCGACCGCGTCGAGGGTCACGAAGTGCACCTTCGCCGTGACGATGTGCGCGCCGGCGAAGACCCGGATATTGCGCTGGTCATGGAAGACATCGCGGAGGCCAGATTGGTTCTGACGGACGAACTGATCGCCGAATCGATGCGGCGCGGCAAGCAGGCCGAGCGCGAGCTCAAGCAGCAGCTCGGGCTCGCACCCCCTTCGCCGCCACACGCCAAGAAGAGTGCCTCGCAAAAGGACCACGCACCGAAATCGCGGCTGAAACCGCAAAATACCAAAAAACACCGCCTCGCCCGACGGGCCGGCGAAACCGATCACCCAGAAGGAGACTGAGCCATGGCCGCTGTCAGCGCCAACAAGCTGGAACTGCTGCAGATCGCAGACGCCGTCGCGCGCGAGAAATCGATCGACCGCTCGATCGTCATCTCGGCGATGGAGGACGCCATCGCCAAAGCGGCGCGCGCCCGTTATGGCAGCGAGACCGATGTTCATGCCGAGATCGACGCCAAGAAAGGTGAGTTGCGGCTGTCGCGTCACATGCTGGTCGTTGACGTAGTGGAAAATCCCGCCAACCAGATTTCGTTAAAGGATGCCCAGCGCGCCAACCCCGGCGCTCAGATCGGTGACACCATCGCCGACACCTTGCCGCCCCTGGAATATGGCCGCATCGCCGCGCAATCGGCCAAGCAGGTCATTGTGCAGAAAGTGCGCGAGGCCGAACGCGACCGCCAGTATCAGGAATTCAAGGACCGCATCGGCGACATCGTCAACGGCATCGTCAAGCGCGTCGAATATGGCAGCGTCATTGTTGATCTCGGCCGCGGCGAGGCCATCGTCCGCCGCGACGAGATGCTGCCGCGCGAAGTATTCCGCAATGGCGACCGTATCCGCGCCTATATTTTCGACGTGCGCCGCGAAACCAGGGGTCCACAGATTTTCCTGTCGCGCACCCATCCGCAATTCATGGCCAAGCTGTTCGCACAGGAGGTTCCTGAAATCTACGACGGCGTGGTCGAGATCAAGGCGGTGGCCCGCGATCCCGGCTCGCGCGCCAAGATCGGCGTGATTTCCAGGGATTCCTCGGTCGATCCGGTCGGCGCCTGCGTCGGCATGCGCGGTTCGCGCGTGCAGGCCGTGGTGAACGAGCTGCAGGGCGAGAAGATCGACATCATTCCGTGGTCGCCCGACATCGCGACCTTCGTCGTCAACGCGCTGGCGCCCGCCGAAGTCGCCAAGGTGGTCATCGACGAGGACCGCGAGCGCATCGAGGTCGTGGTGCCCGACACCAACAACCAGCTTTCGCTGGCGATCGGCCGTCGCGGCCAGAACGTGCGCCTCGCCTCCCAGCTCACCGGCTGGGATATCGACATCCTGACCGAGCAGGAAGAGTCCGAGCGGCGTCAGGCCGACTTCGAGAACTCGACCCGCGTGTTCATGGAAGCGCTCAACGTCGACGAGGTCGTCGGTCAGTTGCTGGCGTCGGAAGGCTTCACCTCAGTGGAAGAACTGGCGCTAGTCGACATCCGCGAACTGGCCGGCATCGAAGGCTTCGACGAAGAGACCGCCACCGAATTGCAGACCCGCGCGCGCGATTACCTCGAACAGCTCGAAGCCGAGTTGGAGGCCAAGCGCAAGGAACTCGGCGTCGAAGACGCCTTGAAGACGGTGCCCGGCGTCACTTCGAAGATGCTGGTGAAGTTCGGCGAGAACGATATCAAGTCGATCGAGGATCTGGCGGGTTGCGCCACCGACGATCTGGTCGGCTGGACCGAGCGCAAGGAAGGCAGCGAGCCGACCAAGCACCCGGGCATTCTCGACGCCAACGAGATTTCGCGCGAAGACGCCGAGCATCTGGTGATGCAGGCGCGCGTCGCCGCCGGCTGGATCTCCGAAGCCGATCTCGTCAAGCCCACGACGGACGAGGCCGAACCGGCCGCGTCCGAAGATCATCCGGCTTAAGCGCGTGTTCCGCAAAAGTGGAATCCGGTTTTGCGATAAGAACTCGCGCCGATGATTAAGGAAATGCCAACGCATGCTTGCCCTCGCCGACCCGGCAGATCTCGACGACGGCCCGCGGACCAACCGGTCCGGGACCGAGCGGATGTGCGTGGTCACGCGGCAGGTATGGCCGGTTGATGACCTGATCCGGTTTGTCGTCGGCCCCACCGGCGAGGTCGTTCCGGATCTCAAGCGCAAGCTGCCAGGCCGCGGGCTGTGGGTTTCGGCCTCGCACGCGACGGTAGCCGAGGCGGCCAAGCGCAAGCTGTTCGGCCGCGGCTTCAAGCGCGAGGTTCAGGTCTCGCCGACGCTGGCCGAAGACACCGAACGCCTGCTGGTCCGTGGCACGGTCGAGGCGCTGGCGATGGCGGCCAAGGCCGGCCACGTGGTATCCGGCTTCAGCAAGGTGGAAGGCGCGATCGAACAGCGCCAGGTCGTGGCGCTGATCCATGCTTCGGACGGCGCCATCGACGGAATCCGCAAGCTCGACGCCAGGCTGGACAGCCAAACCCGGCAAATGGCCGAAAACGCCGGGAAATCGGCCGATATTCCGGTTATCGTCGCGCTGACCTCGGAAGAATTGGATTTGGCACTAGGCCGGTCAAATGTGATACATGCTGCCCTGCTCGCAGGCCCGGCGGGCAAGACATTCCTGTCGCGAAGCCAGATCCTGGTCCGATACCGGACGGCGAGCGACGGCAAAACGGGCAACAAGACAGCAAGATTCCGCTGAATAAGAGATTTGGCTGACGAAAGACTGCGCAGACATGCGCAACGCAACAAGATTGGGACTACTGTATGGTTGATACGAAAAATCCTGGCGACAAGACTCTCAGCGTCAGCCCGACCAAGACCTTGACGCTCAAGCCGCGCGTCGAGCAGGGCACGGTGCGCCAGAGCTTCAGCCATGGCCGTACCAAGCAGGTGGTGGTGGAAAAACGCGGCAAGCGCCGCATCGGCGGCGACGCACCGGCGTCGGAACCCGCACATACACCCGAGCCCGTTGC
>Ga0207647_10000729_pt1 | contig 25809 bp, 25 predicted proteins | sample KBSCornC2_FD_184295 | JGI IMG/M metagenome (GOLD analysis project Ga0207647, IMG submission 184295) | Corn rhizosphere microbial communities from Kellogg Biological Station, Michigan, USA - C2 (SPAdes) (version 2) | ecosystem: Host-associated > Plants > Roots > Rhizosphere ... | reverse complement strand
GCCGCCGCCTCCGTCACCCGCACCATTTCCAGAACCAACACGCGATCGAGCGTCTTTGAAGCCTTCACCGCCATCGCGCGCCTGTCTCCTGTCCCTAAACTTTGCCGAGCGATAGGGCGCGCATATGACCTTGTCGAGAAAGCTCCTGGTAGCGCTTCACAATTCGATGCGGGATTATCGCCGTTTTGGTGATATTCGTGGATCTCAATTATGGCATCAAGCGCGATAGAAGCGCATCGGCGGTGCATTGAGCGGAGACCTGCCATGCGCCTTGCCATCGCTCCGGCTCTTCTGCTGACGGCGTCCGCGGTCGCCGCCCCTGCCGGGCCGCCCGTTCCTCCCGTCTCGAAAACCACGCCCGCGCAGCAGATGATCGCGCTCTACCGTGATGAATATGCGCATTGGCGTTTCAAACCCTGTCCCCCGGCGCGAGCGAGCGAGGTCGTGGTATGCGGCAATGGTCGGGGCGGATCAGCCTACCGTATTCCTCTGCCCGATGAACGCGCGGCGCCGGACTGGGCGCGAACGGCGACCGGCGATCTGCCCAGCGCAAAAGAGGCCCTGGCGTCTACCGAACAAGGCTGCGGCGCAGCGGCGCACTGCCAGAATCATGCGACGGCGGACGTGGTCACCGCGGCGATCGGTGTAGTTCAAGTGGCACGCGCGATCGTCGATCCCGAAGGCGCTTCCGATTATGCCGATCGGCACCCTTGGAAGCCGCAGCAATAGGCTGCGCTACGTCGCGCTCGTGACTGTTGGTCCCGTGCTCTTCCATTCCCCTCCGTCACCCCGGACTTGTTCCGGGGTCCACCGGGAGACAGGGGAATCGGTTGAACTTTTTGGGCTTAGGCTCGGGCACCGTGGATACCCGAACAGGTCCGGCATGACGTTTCATGTTCGGGCCAACCCGTCCTAATTCGCCAGAATGTGCATCAACATCGGCGGCCCCAGCAGGCTAGGCGAGCCTTCGAGCTTCTCGAGGGCCGCTGCGACCGAGCGTTCCGGCCCCTCGTGCGTCACCATGACCAGCAGCACGCTTCCGTCATCGGCGGCGCCGCGTTGAATGAGGCTTTCGATCGACACACCGGCATCGCGCATCGCCGCGGTCAATTCGGCAAGCACGCCAGGTCGATCGGCGACGGTGAAACGAAGATAGGCGCGTCCTCGCCGCTCGCCAGCGGGTGCGATCTCGGCCTTGGCGAGGCTTCGCACCGGCATGGCGAAGGCGGGGCCATATTCGCCGCGCGCAATGTCGATCAGGTCGGCCACGACCGCACTCGCGGTCGGCCCTTCGCCCGCGCCGCGGCCCTGGAACAGCAGCCTGCCGACGAAATTGCCCTCGGCAACCACCGCGTTTAGAGAGCCGGTGACGTGTGCAAGCGGATGGCCGATCGGCACCAGGCAGGGATGGACGCGCTGGAAAAGCCCCTTTGGCCCCGCCTCGCCGAAGCCGACCAGGCGCACGCGATAGCCGAGCGCGGCGGCCTCGGCGATATCGGCGCCAAGCACATGGCGAATGCCGGTGATCGCCACTGAACCGAAATCCACCTCGGTCCCGAAGGCGAGGCTGGAGAGGATGGCGAGCTTGTGCGCCGCATCCACGCCGTCGATGTCGAAGCTCGGATCGGCCTCGGCATAGCCGAGCGCCTGCGCTTCGCTCAGCACCTCGGCGAAGTCGCGGCCCTCGGCCTCCATCGTGGTGAGGATATAATTGCAGGTGCCGTTGAGCACGCCGTAGACATGATCGATGGCGTTGGCGGCGGCGCCCTCGCGCAGCCCCTTGATCACCGGAATGCCGCCCGCGACCGCAGCCTCATATTTGAGCGCCGTATTGGCGGCCTCGGCGGCGGTGGCGAGCTCCAGCCCGTGATGCGCGAGCATCGCCTTGTTGGCGGTCACGAAAGCCTTGCCGTTCTTGAGCGCGGCACGCGCCAGCGTGAGGGCCGGGCCATCCGACCCGCCGATCAGCTCGACCACCGCATCGACGTCATCGCGCGTGGCGAGCGATGCGGTATCGTCGGCCCAATCGAAGCGCGAAAGATCGACACCACGGTCACGCGTCCGGTCGCGCGCCGATACTGCGACGATCTCGATGCCGCGTCCGGCGCGCCGTTCGATCAGCGCCTGATTCTGCGCGAGCAGCTTGATCACGCCCGCGCCAACCGTTCCGAGCCCCGCCAGGGCGATCCGTAGCTTCTCTGCCATAGGGCTCCTCCCCTAGCCGCCCCGCCTCATGTTGCAAGTCTGGGTGCTTGGCGGGTGGAACGGGCACAGGTCGCGCTTCGTTCTTGTGGCAAATGCTCAAGGAGACGAAAAATGGCTGATCAGCAGAGCACGATCGACGAAACCGGCACGCTCACCGAGGAAGAAATCGCCGCCGCCGAGGAGCGGGACGCGGCCAAGCGGGGCCAGTTCGGGCAAACAGGCGACCGGATCGACCAGTCGATGGGTCATATGGGTGGCGCAGGAGCGTCGGGCTCAGGCCCGGACATTTCGCATCAGAGCCAGCCGACCCCCGGCAATTCGACCGACGAGCCGAGCCGTTGATGGGCGAGCCAGACAACCAGCCGGATCCCGGTGCCGCCGAGCGCGGCCACCGGGCTTCGGTCCGTGGCAACGGAGAGGTCCACGGGTCGGGTTCCGGGGCGGGCGGCGGTGGCACGCCTGAGGATTTCGACTGGGATCCTGCGGCAGGCGCTGAGGGCGACTTGGAGCCGCGCAGGCCCCCGCCCGCCGAGACGGGCGGCGACGCACCGAGTCACAACAGCCGCTAGCTAAGAACGGAACGTCCCTCTTCCGCCATCCCGCCGAAGGCAAGGGTCTACCGGGCCGCGAGTGGGGGTGCGCTCGGGAGGGTGCCGGAACTGGTCCGGCACGCCATATTCAGTCCGCGTCGCGCTTGCGCCGGGGACGACGCCCCTGTGGGGTCGCGCGTGCCTTGGCCGCAGGCTTCTGACGCGCTCGACGTATCAGGGGGATTGCTACAAGAAAGCCGACTGCTGCGGCCACCGCGCCCCCGATCAAGGTCACGCCCAGTGCACCGACAGCAGGCCCGGTCTGTGCCTCGGGCGCCTGTTCCGGCAGATGCTCGAGCGCCTCGTCGCGCTGCGGATGCGGCGCGGGCTGCTGCGGGTAAGGCGGTTGGGCCGCGGGCGGCACCGGGGTTGGCGGGGTTTGCTCTTCGATCATGCTTCGCTCCAGAGCGACTCGTGCGGTCGCAGACAAGGGCCTAACGCACGACTTTGCTCGCGGAAGCGGTTCGTATGCGAAACAGTCCACGATATCCACATTATCCACAGGGCAGACCCCCTATTTTCCGCTGGTACGACTCGGGGGCGCATGAGACCTTCAACTCGTGCTCGGGGGACGGGCTCTAAGGGAAACCGAAGAGCGAAGAACCCAGAGGACAGCCGAAGCGGAACGAGGATGCGAGCTCTGCGGAGCTCACGGATACGCGAAGCGACGGACAGGCGCCGGAAGAGATGACGATGGCGAACGGGCCGCAAGGTTAACGTCAGCAATCGACATCCCAAGAAGGGCCGCTGACCAGCGAAGGATTTCGGTCCGACGCAAAGCAGCGACGCCTGAGCGATCAAGGACCGCGCCCGCAAGGGCTATGACCCGCAAGGGTTCTGGCCCGAAAGGGCTCGGAGACCGGAGCCGCTCGGCGCAGTGGGGGCTGGTGGCGACACCAGCCCCCATTTTCGTTTCCGGAACTATCGCCAGCCGAGCCGTTTCCGCCGTCCGCCCCTCATCCCCCGCCACCCCCGAGCTTGCCTGCCCCGGCGCAGGCCGGCGTTCCGGGGTCCACCGGGAGGCAGAGCAGGCTTCGAACCTCCATTCCTGCGCATGGCAATCGGTGGATGTCGGAACGAGTCCGTCCGGACGATTCAGGTTCAGCTCCTGTCCGCGCTGGCAGGGTCAAAAAAGCGTCGTCATTCCCGCGGAGGCGGGAATCCATAGTCATCGACGATGCGTATCATCTGAACGACCGAGTATATGGATCCCCGCCTACGCGGGGATGACTGACCAGGGCGAACCCATGAGGATTTCCCAATAGCCATAATAGGGACGGTGACCGGACCTCATAGAGGACGGGTGCAAATACGCCGTGCCAATAAGGATGGATGGGCGACGCAATACCCAACGTGTCAGACGTCGAGATCGGACCGATCAGGGCGAGGCATTCCGCGCCTCAAAGTGCCGGCGTAAACTCCACCGGCTCGCTGAGCGGAGCCTCCGTCCGCTCGCGCTCGATCAGTTCGGCATAGCGGCGGGCGAGGCGAGCATAGCCGCGCCGCGCGGCGCCCGAGGCGCGGAGTTTGGAGCGCACGAGCGATATGCCACGCCGGTGGTAGAGATCGATGAGGTCCATAACCCGTCTCCTCTGCGCGTAGAGCGGGAGCCGTTCTATCTGTCATCATGCCGTGTCCGGGCTCCAACGGCCGGCACGAATCTGTGGATAACATGGAAATAGCCGAGTCGCGGAGTCGATTCCGTCAGGTCGAGCGCCTCAGGCGGCGGGATGATTGCGCCATTCTTCCGCCAGAATGGAGAAGAGTGCCGTGTCGCGGACATGGCCCGTCCAGGTGATCCGTTCGGCGCGGATCAGCCCATCCTGCTGCGCGCCGAGCTTGCGCACGGCCGCCTTGGAGCGTTCATTGCGATCGTCGACGCGGAATTCAACCCGGCGGATGCCGCACGCGAAAGCCCGGTCGAGCATCAGCCTCTTCACACGGGCGTTGAAGCCCGTGCCGCGCAGGAAGGGGATGATATAGGTGTTGCCGATCTCGACGGTCTGCCTGGCAGGGACGTAATTCAGGAAAGCGCTCATGCCGACCAAGCGCCCCGCCTGCAGGATCGCAAAGGGATAGGTTGCTGAACGCGCGAGCAGATCGTCGAACTGCGCGTCGAAATGGTCGGGATCGTAAGAGACCGAGTAGATCGGCCAGATGGCGAGATCCTTGGCGCAGGCGGCCTTGAGATTGGCGCGATGATGCTCCGCCAGCGGCTCCAGGCGGATCATGTCATCGGCTATCGGTGATCCCAGCGGTTCAGTCGTCGTCATGATCCAGATCGCGCGCCACCGTCGGCGAGCGCAGCAGGGCGTCAATCCGCGCGCCCTCATCAAAGCTCTCGTCGGCCAAAAACTTCAGCTTGGCCGCATATTTAAGGTTCACCGCCTTCGCAACCGCTCCCTGGAAATAAGCGGTGTTGGTGCGCAGTGCCTTCAGCACCTTCTCCTCGTCGGCCCCCAGCAGCGGCTTCACGAATATCGTCGCATGCTTGAGGTCGGGCGACATGCGCACTTCGGTCACGGAGACGTGATGCGAGGCGAGCACGTCATCATGCACGTCGCCGCGCATCAGCAGATCGGCGAGCACATGGCGCACCTGCTCGCCGACACGAAGCAGGCGGACCGAGCGACCTTCGGGGGTTTCGTTGTGGCGCATCGTTCTTCCATTCCCTCCCCCCTTGCGGGGGAGGGCCAGGGAGAGGGGTAAGATGAAGCCGGCTCGACGCCGGATTTCATCTTGCAAGGAGCGAAGCCTCGCGGCGCTCGCACCCCTCTCTCCAACCTCTCTCCCACAAGGGGAGAGGGGCTTTGTAGTGATTACAAAGTCCGTGCGCGTTCCTCGACCTCGAACGTCTCCAGGAAGTCGCCCGCCTTGATGTCGGTCGAACCCTCGAACGTGACGCCGCATTCCAGACCGGCGCGAACCTCCGCAACGTCGTCCTTGAAGCGGCGCAGCGAAGCGATCTTGCCATTGTAGATGATGACGTCGTCGCGTGTGAGACGCGCGCGCAGGTCCTTCTTGATATAGCCTTCGGTGACGAGCAGACCGGCGGCCTTGCCGTGCTTGCCCGCCGAGAAGACCTCGCGCACTTCGGCGCGGCCGACCACGGTCTCGAAATATTCGGGACCGAGCTGGCCCGCCATCGCGGCGCGGATCTCGTCCAGCAGATCGTAGATCACGTCATAATATTTGAGCGCGACCCCGTCCCGCGTGGCGATCTCGCGCGCCTTGGCATTGGCGCGGACGTTGAAGCCGATGATCGGCGCGCGGCTCGCGGCCGCCAGCGTCACGTCGCTCTCGGTGATGCCGCCCACGCCCGAATGCAGGATACGAACCTGGATATCGTCGTTGCCGATCTTCTGCAGCGAGCCGATGATCGCCTCGACCGATCCCTGGGCGTCGGCCTTGACCACCACCGGATATTGCTGCGCCTGCTTGTCGCGCAGCGCCGAGAACATCGATTCCAAGCTAGCAGGCGCGCTGGTGGTGCGCTTCTGCTGGATCACGCCGGCACGATAAGCGGCGACCTCACGGGCGCGCGCCTCGTTCTCGACCACGGTCAGCTGATCCGCTGCACCCGGAACACCGGAAATGCCCAGAATCTCGACCGGAACCGACGGGCCGGCAGACTTCACCTGCTTGCCCTTGTCGTCGATCAGCGCACGGACCTTGCCGCTCTCCGGGCCGACGACGAAAATGTCGCCCGTCTTGAGCGTGCCGCGGCGGACGAGCACCGTGGCGACCGGGCCGCGGCCCTTGTCGAGCTGCGCCTCGATCACGACGCCTTCGGCGGCGCGGTCGGGGTTGGCCTTCAATTCCATGACCTCGGCCTGGAGCTGGATCTTCTCGATCAGCTCGTCGAGACCGGTCTTAGCCGTGGCCGAGACCTCGACCTCCTGCACCTCGCCGCCCATGCTTTCGACCTGGACGTCATATTGCAGCAGCGCCTCGCGCACGCGCTGCGCGTTGGAGCCGGGTTTATCCATCTTGTTGATCGCGACGATCATCGGCTTGCTCGCCGCCTTGGTGTGGTTGATCGCCTCGATCGTCTGTGGGCGGATCCCGTCATCGCCCGCGACGACGATCACGACAATGTCGGTCACGTCGGCGCCGCGCGCGCGCATTTCGCTGAAGGCTTCGTGGCCGGGCGTATCGAGGAAGGTGATCTTCGACCCGTCCTTCTGCGTCACCATATAGGCGCCGATATGCTGCGTGATGCCGCCCGCTTCGCCCGCGGCGACATCGGTGCCGCGCAGCGCGTCCAGCAGGCTGGTCTTGCCGTGATCGACATGGCCCATGATCGTGACGACCGGCGCACGCGGCTGCAGCGTATCCTCGGGATCGACGTCGGTCTCGGTGACGATGTCGACGTCGCTTTCGGAGACACGACGGATATTGTGGCCGAATTCGCTGACCAGCAGCTCGGCCGTATCCTGGTCGATCACCTGGTTGGAGGTGACCGGGGTGCCCATCTTGAACAGGGCCTTCACCAGATCGGCAGTCCGCTCGGCCATACGATTGGCAAGCTCGGCAACCGTGATCGCTTCGGGAACGACCACGTCGCGCACCTGCTTGACGGCAGGCCCGCCCATCTGGTGCGCGCGCTTGTCCTTCTCCCGAGCGCGCTTCAGAGCGGCGAGCGAGCGGGCGCGTGCGCCGCCATCGCCGTCGTCAAGAGCACGGGTGACCGTAAGTTTGCCCGACTGGCGGCGGTCATCGCCCTGGCGGCCACGCGCGGGGCGGGCCGGCTCGGGACGCTTGGTGACGACCGGCGTGAAGCGGCGGGGCGGCGGTGCGCCGGGACGTCGAGACGCCTCGTCATCCTCTTGCGATTCAGGCTCCGCCGGCTCCTGCGCTTCGGGAGCGGGCGCCGCAGCGGCGGCGGCAGCGGCAGCCGCTGCTTCCTCTGCGGCCTTGCGCTCGGCCTCCTCGGCGGCGCGGCGATTTTCCTCGGCGCGGCGTTTTTCCTCCTCGGTAGATTCGCGCGCGGCAAGCTCTTCGCGACGGCGCGCATCTTCCAGCGCGGCCATGCGCGCTTCCTCGGCCTCGCGCAGCAGGCGTTCCTGCTGTTCGCGGCGCTCGAGCGCGGTCATCGGCCGGGCGGCGGGCGCGGGCTGCGGCCGCGGAGCCGGTGCGGCGGGCGCAGGCGCCGGGGCAGCCTCGACCGGCGCCTGAACCTCGGGCTCGGCAACGGGTGCGGGGTCGCCAGGCCTGCGCAGCACACGCGCCTTCTTCGTCTCCACGATCACCGTGTTCGAGCGGCCATGGGAGAAGCTCTGCTTCACCTTGCCGGTCTCGACCGTACGGCGAACGCCGAGCGGCGCGCGCATACCCAGTTTCGGCTTGTCGTTATCGCTCATTCTGTAACCCGAACCCTCGTCAAATTCTTTGAACGCCAAACACGCCTTGCGACTGCCTCGCAAGGCTTAAGGCCTATCCGTCCAGTCCAATAAAGCCGCGCCACCGGCCAAGCGCCTGGTTGACGCGCGCGGCAGCAGCCGGCGCGATCAAGGCGAGATGTACCACGTTCTCTCGTCCGAGCGCCATCGACAATATGGCGCGTGTCGCGGGGATTGCGAGTCCCCTGACGTCCGAACCTTCCAGATCGAGTCCGACGCGTAGCGCCTGGTCCAGCTTGCGCGTGCCGTCGGCCGCGGCGTCATAGGCATGGAGCAGCAGCTCGACCGTGCCCTTGCGCGCGGCATCGACGATTTTTTCGGTGCCGGTGATGATCTGGCCCGCGCGCGCCTCCAGACCCAGCCGGTCAAGCGCGGCGCGCTCCAGCGCCTTCTCGATCTGATCGGCTAGGTCAGCAGGCACGTTGACCGCGGTCTTGAAGGCACGCGACAGCGCCTTGCTGAGCTTGCCCTTGGTGATAGCCTCTTCAAGCGCCTTGCGATCGACCCCGATCCAGGCGCCGCGACCCGGCGCCTTGGCGCGGATATCAGGCGCCACCGTCCCGTCGGGCCCGAGCGCAAGCCGGATCAGGCTCTCGCGGGGCGCCTTCTTGCCGGACAGCACGCAGGTGCGTTCGGGATCATGTCGCTCCCCCTCCCTGCCAAGCGAGGGGGGTGGGGGGTGGGTGTGGCCGGCACGGGAATTTTCCGCGGCGGAAACACCCTCCCCGACCCCTCCCTTGGCAGGGAGGGGCTTTGTCACCTTCAGGCCGTTCCGCCGCTCATTGTCCGCCGTTCGCATTCGCGACCTCCTGTTTGGGAGGGGCGGCGCGATCGGCAATGAGGATGCCGTTCGATCCGTAATTCTCGGTCGAGTGTTCGTTGATCACGACCTGCACGGCGGCGGCGGGCTTGCCCAGCCGCTCGACCATCGAGCGCGTGATGTCGGCGACTACCGCCGCCTTCTGCTCGCGCGTCGCGGTGCCCGCCAATTCGATCGCAATGAACGGCATGCGTCTTATGCCTCCTCGTCGGCGAACCAGCCAGCGGCTTGGCGCGCGGCCATGATGATCTCCTGGCCCTGCTCGGTGCTGAGGCCATAACCCGCCAGCACGCCGCCCCGGTCGGGCTTGGGCGCGGGCGCGCCTTCCTTGCGGCGGCGCGGTTCGGCGCGCGGCTTTTCGATCAGCTCGTCGGTCGACAGATCGCCGACATCGTCGAGCGTCTTGATGCCCGCCTTGCCGAGCGTGACCATCATCGCTTCGGTGATATAGGGCAGTTCGCCGACCGCATCCTCGACGCCAAGGCCGCGGCGCTCCTCGCGATTGGTGGCCTCGCGGCGTTCGATCGCCTCGTTGGCGCGGCTCTGCAGCTCGGCCGCGATTTCCTCGTCCAGCCCCTCGATCGTCGCCAGTTCTTCGGCTTCGACATAAGCGACTTCTTCAAGGCTGGAAAAGCCTTCGGCCACCAGCAGCTGCGCCAGCGTCTCGTCCACGTCGAGCTCGCTCTGGAACATCTCGCTATTCTGGATGAATTCCTTCTGGCGCTTCTCGCTCGCGTCGGCCTCGGTCAGGATGTCGATCGCCTTGCCGGTCAGCTGGCTGGCAAGACGCACATTCTGGCCGCGGCGGCCGATGGCGAGGCTCAGCTGATCGTCGGGGACGACTACCTCGATCCGCTCTTCTTCCTCGTCGATCATCACGCGCGAGACCTGGGCGGGCTGCAGCGCGTTGACGACGAAGGTGGCGTTGTCGGGCGACCAGGGGATGATGTCGATCTTCTCGCCCTGCAGTTCCTGCACGACCGCCTGGACGCGGCTGCCCTTCATGCCGACGCACGCGCCGACCGGATCGATCGAGCTGTCGCGGCTGATGACGCCGATCTTGGCGCGGCTGCCCGGATCGCGCGCGGCCGCCTTGATCTCGATGATGCCGTCGTAGATTTCGGGAACTTCCTGCGCGAACAACTTCTTCATGAAGTCAGGATGCGCGCGGCTCAGGAAAATCTGCGGCCCGCGATTTTCGCGTACGACCTTCAGGATGAGCGCGCGCACGCGATCGTCCTTGCGCAGCACCTCGCGCGGGATCTGCTGATCGCGGCGGATCACGCCCTCGGCGCGGCCGAGGTTGACGACCACATGGCCGAACTCGACCGACTTGACCGTTCCGACGATGATCTCGCCCGCGCGATCCTTGAATTCCTCATATTGGCGCTCGCGCTCGGCGTCGCGCACCTTTTGGAAGATCACCTGCTTGGCGGCCTGGGCGGCAATGCGGCCGAACTCGATATTGGGCAGCGGATCGACGATGAAGTCGCCGACCACAGCGCCCTTCTGCAGCTTCTGCGCGTCGTTGACCGAAACCTGCGTGAAGTAATTCTCGACTTCTTCGACCACCTCGACCACGCGCCACAGGCGGACGTCGCCGGCATTGGTGTCGATCTTCGCGCGGATGTCGTTCTCCGCGCCGTAGCGGGCCTTGGCGGCGCGCTGGATCGCGTCCTCCATCGCCTCGATCACGATCGCCTTGTCGATCAGCTTCTCTCGCGCGACGGCATCGGCGATCGCGAGCAGTTCGGCCTTGTTGGCGGAAATGGCGGTGGCCATGGCGGGTAGTTATCCTTCCTCTGAAATACGATCCGCGCCCTCAATCGAGAGGGGGGCGGTTGCCTTGATCAATGCATCGGTCAGCAACAGCTTGGCGCTGGCGATCTGACCGAATGGAATTGCGACCTCGCCGACCCGTTCCGCATACACCTTAACGGTGTCGCCTTCGAGTCTGTCGATCCGGGCGTCGAATTGTTTGCGGCCATCCAGCGGTTCGGCGAGCTTGATGCGTGCATCGAATCCGGCCCAGTCCGCATAGTCCTTGAGCCGGGTCAGCGGCCGATCGATCCCTGGCGACGAAACTTCGAGCCGATAGGCCTCTTCGATCGGGTCGTTCGCATCGAGCACGTCCGACACGCGGCGCGACAAGGCTTCGCAGTCCGAAAGGTCCAGCTGCCGCGTGTCGGGCCGCTCGGCCATGATCTGCAGCGTCGGGTCCGATTTGCCACCGAACATCGCCACGCGCACGAGATCGAAGCCGAGGGCCTTAGCCTCAGGCTCAATCAATTTCGTCAGCGCAGCAATATCGGCCATGAAAACTCCTTAAGCGCCTTCGCGCCGGTGCCTTGCGGCGCCGGCCTCGGCAGAGTTTCCAATGTCGAGAGAAGACTTGTGCCACATAGTCGCAAGGGCGGCGTACCGCAAGCACCGCGCATGGTGTTTGCGTTGTTAACCTTCTTGCAGCTAATTAGCCCTAGATCGGGCCGGATAAGCGCGACGAATCCCGTGGGAGAGCGGAACATGAACGAGCAAGGACGATGGGTCCTGGCCGATGCCTCGACAGCGGGCATCGTGCGCTTTGGCGCCACGACCCCGGGGTCGAACCGGCTTGAATCGATCGTCTCCCTGTCGGGGGATGCACATCCGACCTTCACTGACGCGCTGCTCACTTATGAGCGCGAATCCGGGATCCCGTTGCGCGGCGCGGAATGCGTGCTCGCGGTGCCCGCCCCGCCGGCGGGCGATGCGATCCCCGTCGCCCGCTCGCGCTGGACGATTTCGCGCACCGGGCTCAACGCCATGTTCGGTCGCCCCGTGGCGGTCATCAACGACGTTGCCGCCACCGCGTGGTCCTTGCTCTCGCAGGGCCCCAGCAAACTCGAACATTTTGGCGGGCCCGCCTTCGACTTCACGCGGCCGGGGCGCTGGGCGGTGATTCTGATCGAGGACGGCGTCAACGCTGCCGCGCTCGATGTGTCCGAGGATGGCCGCTGCCACGTAACTGATGGCGAGGCAGGCAATGCCGGATTCTCGCCCTCTGACGACAACGAGATCGAGCTGATGCGCAAGATCCGTCAGCGCAACATGCACGTTTCGTGGGAATTGGCGCTGAACGCGGGCTGGGCGGAACAGAATGCCAGCGCTGCCGAGCGTGAGGCTTGGGCGGGATTGGCCGGTTCCTTTGCGGGCGATTGCGTGCTGCAATTGGGCGCCTGGAGCGGCATCATCCTGACCGGACGGCATGTCGCCACGCTGCGCGACCCGCGCCGTCAGGCTATCTTTACGCGCCGATTGGAAGAAAAAAGCCGCTACGGCCGCTTCATCGCCAGCGGCTCGCGCGCCTTCCTCGCCATGCGCGACCCGCTCGCGGGCGGACTGTCGCTGCTTACCGCACGCCACAGCGCTCGGTTGAATTAGGACCTTAACGCCTAATCAGGAACGACCGAGGCGGGTGGTGCGCGAGCCAGGCTGAAACACCCGATCCCTCATTTGCGTCCGATAAGCTGGGCGAGCGCATCGAGGTAATCGGCAAAGGCCGTTCGGCCCGCATCCGTAATCCGCGCGCGGGTCAAGGGCTTGCGCCCCTGGAACGTCTTCTCGATCGCAAGATAGCCGGCTTCCTCCAGCTTGCTCAGATGAACCGACAGGTTCCCCTGGGTCGCCGACAAAACCCCCTTCAGCTCGTTGAAGTCCGCGACCTCCGCATCGGCGAGATAGGCCATGATTCCCAGCCGCATGCGGCCGTGGATCACGTCGTCGATCTTTCCGATGTCGAAGCCTTGCATGGGTCAGCGGCGCGCCGGCCCGTTCCGCATTAGCAGCCAGCCGGGAAAAGCCATCAGCAGCAGCAGGCTGAAGGCAAGCAAAAGCACGAACAGGTGGCTTCCGATCAGCAGCGTCAGCAGCAACGCGCTCGCGAACCAGCCGGCGGATACAAGCCCGATCCACCCCCGCCGCCGGATCGCATAAGCGATGTACCAGACTGTCCCCTGCACGACGCACACCATGATCGGATGGAACAGCCAGATGGTGATGCTTTGCTGTCGGATAGCAAGGTAACCGAAGATGGTCGCCGTGGTCATCGCCGCCAGCCCGGCGCCGCCGAACGCGGCATTCAGCGCGCGCGTGCCGATTCCGTTATGGCTGATCTTGCGATCGCGGATGACCAGCCGCGCCAGGATGGCGAGGAAGATGACGGTCGGGAGCACCCCAACCGCCAATCCCAGCAATGGCGGGCCCTGCCAGCCCGACACGAGCATGCCCCATTGCGCGATACATTGCAGGCCGTAGCAAAGCCCCCCGGCCAGCAAGCCTCCGCCCACCGCTCCCTGCGCCTGGCCGCCTTCGCTCACCAGTGCGCGAAGAAAGGCGAGATCGTCGCGGGCGGTATCCAGATCCTCATTCACGTCGCTGCCGCCTCCAGCACGGGCTTCTCCGCTCGCCAGGAATAGCGGCGACCATTCAGCCAGAGCCCCAGCCGGCTGTGCCGCACCAGTACATGGTAAGTCGCGAACAGCGCAATTGCGGCCCCCGCGACCACCATCAGGAACTTGACGATCGCTGGCGCGGCGAGCGGATAGACCAGCACCTGAAGCGCCATCACGACCGGCAGATGGAGCAGATAGACCCAGTAGGATGCGTCCGCGCAATAGCGGATCGTCGCATTGGGCGTCGACAGGAACCGCAGGGCCGCGCCCAGCAAGCCCAGCGCCCAGCACCACGCACCGCATCCGTAGATCAGCGCCAGCGCGACCCTGCGGGCGACCTCGGCTTCGGGCACGAAGACCGGCACCTCGCCGCCAAGCATCACGATCAGGACCGCCGTCAGCACGACCGCCGCCGCCAGGTGAAGCTGCCACCAGCGGGCGATTGCCGGAAGGACCGACGGCTGGCGGTTCAGCAGCCATCCGAACGCGAAGGCGGTCCCATATGCCGCCAGCGCCGTGGAATTGGGCACAAGGCCGGTATCCGGCGTCGGAATGCCGACCGAGGGTATCCATTGTGCATTGAGCGACATCGCAACGATCGCGGGAATTGCGAGCAGCAGCCCCGCGAACGGACGTTCGGCCATGAAGCGGATCGGCGCGTCGAGCCCCGCTGGTGAAATCCAACGTAACGCGAGCGCGGCGAGGTAGAACCATATCAGCACGTACAAGAACCACAGGTGCGTCAGCGGGAAGGTCGCAAGCGTGATGGCCGGCGGGGACGGCTGATTGGCGGACAGGACACCTCCGCTCGTCTGCGCGGCGCCCCAGATGAAGCAGGCGAGCAGTGCCGCCGACAGCGGAAGCCAGAAGACCAGGAGCGGAAGCAGGATGCGCTTGGCCCGGTTGCGCGCGAACCCGCCCGCCCCACGCCGCTCCATCAGCATCCGCCCGAAAAAGCCCGCGACCAGGAAGAACAGGATCATCCGAAACATGTGCAGGGTCACGAACAATGCGCCCAGCACGGGCGAAACGCTGTCGCGAACCACCCAGATCTGCGGTCCCGGCAGGAAGGACATGGTAGCGTGGAATGCCACGCCGAGGAGCAGCGCGCCGCCCCGGACCGCATCGAACGCGTGAATACGTCCCCCGCCCGAGGGCGCGGTCAAGATTTCAGCCATGTGGGTCGCTCCTTGAAAGAGGCGGTTTGATCCCACATTCAGTTTATTTTGTAAACCTGTTTGTATAACTAGCCATCGGCCGACGGCAAGCCCAGCCCGGGCGGCGAAGATCGTGCCCGATCAACCCGAACGAGCAGTTTGAAATACGAGATTGGTCACAATCGTTCAGCGTCGATGAGGCCGCTCTTCGGGAGGCCGTTCAAACCGTGGGCAGGCGAGTCGAAGACGTTCGCAACCATCTGCGGAATAAGCACGGAATTAAGTGATGAGAGCCCGCCGAAACGAGACGGGGGTGAGCTGGGGTGTAAGCTTCCATTGAAGCGAATTGCCACAGTCGCTGCAAAGGATCAGCGGCACTGGACCTGAGATGAATGGGCTGGCTGCTCGATGCAGGCAGCACCCCCGACGACTTCGACGTGGCCAGCACCGGTCACGGAAATGTTCGCCGTCTTCGATACGTCCGCATAGGCCGATCCTGCCCCGTCGATGGCGATGCTCGCGCTCTCGACGCGCAGCCGCTTGGCATCGATCGAACCTGGTCCGCCGACCACATACGCTGCGCTCCGTGCGCTCCCCTCTACAGTGATCTCACCCGCGCCGCTGGTCGCCAATTGAACATTTCCGACGTCGAGTTGCCGAACCTCAATTGTACCCGCGCCATCCGTCGATGCGGAGAACATGTCTCCGCGTACCCCATCGATCTTGACCTCCGCCGCACCTTCCAGCCGGACGGCAGAGAGATTAGGTGCGAACACAACAGCATTCACGCCCGATCCTGGGTCCCAGCTCCAGGTTGCGCCTTCGCGAAAACGGATCACCAGCGTGTCGCCCTCGATGGTGGCGATCGTGTCGGCGAGCAAGGGTGGTGGCCCAACGAGTTGGACGTGAGCAGGTTCAGAACTGACGAGAACGGCAACCTTGAACGGACCAGACACCTTTAGGCGATCAAACGTGCCGAGCGGAACATCACGAGACCGATAGGGGTCTGGCTGATCTTGGGCGCTGGGGTGTGTGGCTATTGGCGGACCGTTTACGGCACCTTGATGCGCAATCGACAAAGCGATTGCCGCGGCAGCGACAAGGATCACGAGCAGGACTCCTGCATAGGCCAGCCGACGATTCGGGCTGAGCTTGTCCACCCAAGGGCGTCTGCTTGCCCGATGAACCACCCACAGTTTGTTGGGTCCCACATTATTAGGGGGTGCGCCTTCCGCCTGCCGGAAGATCCGAGCAGCTTCGCGACTGCTCGAAACGCCGAGGTGCCGTCGCGCCTCGCGCAAATGCTCGTTCACGGTATGAACGGATATGCCTAGTTCGCGTCCCGCCGATTTGGCGTCATAGCCATTCAGAAGGAGGCGTAATATTTCCTTCTGCCGCTGGGTGAGATTCTGAACGTCGCCGCCCCTCATCAAGGTACATATCCGCGAACAGTCTGATGCGGGCAATGGGTCGATTTCGGCCGGCCTGCCTTCGCGAATCGCCGGCCCGAGGACGGATCAAGCTACCAATCAATCCGCCACATCGCCGCTGGCTCATGTCGCGGCCAGGCGCTATCCGCCAGCATTCCACGCGCTGTTACGGGATTATGCCTCATGCGTCTTTGCCCGCTGCTTGCCGCCGCCCTGATTGCCTTGCCCGCTTGCACGCAGGCACAAACCAATGTCGGCGCGGTGAGGCCCGATGCGGATCAGCCCTTCACGCTCACCACGATCGAGCATTTCCACTTTCCCTGGAAAATCGCCTTCGTGCCCGATCAGCGGCTGCTGGTGACCGAAAAGCCGGGCAAGATGTGGCTGGTCACGCCAGGCAAGAACAAGATCGAAGTGAGCGGCGTGCCCGCGGTCGCTTATGCCGGCCAGGGCGGCCTGCTCGCGGTCGCGGTCGCGCCCAGCTTCGCCAAGGATCACGGCATTTATATCTCCTATTCGGAGGGGACGCCCGATTCTTCAGGCCTCGCCCTCGCGCACGCCACGCTCATTGCAGAAAATGGCAATGCGCGACTGGATGACTTCAAGGTGATCTGGCGGCAGCTCCCACGCGGTGCGGGCGGCCAGTTCGGTGCCTATATTGCCTTCGCGCCCGACGGGAAAAGCCTGTTCCTGGCGTCCGGCGAGCGGATGCGCTTCACCCCCGCCCAGGATCCTGATCAGGCGCTCGGCAAGATCCTGCACCTGACGCTCGACGGCAAGCCCGCGCCCGGCAACCCCTGGGCGGGCAAGCAGGGCGCCACCACCGTCACCGTCACCGATCCGCCTGCCGATACCGAAGCGGCCAAGACGGCGGAGGGGCGCAAGGGCACGGTCCCCGCACCCAACATGACCCCTGCCGAAACGTGGAGCCTCGGGCATCGCAACCAATATGGCCTCGCCTTCGATGCCTCCGGCAAACTGTGGGAAACCGAAATGGGGCCCCGCGGCGGCGACGAGCTCAACCTGATCGAGCCTGGCAAGAATTACGGCTTCCCGCAGGTCAGCTACGGCATCAACTATAATGGCAAGCCGATCCCGAGCCATGACAGCAGCGATCGCTATCAGAAGCCCGTGCTCTACTGGACGCCGATCATCGCGCCGGCGGGTCTGACCTTCTATTACGGCAATCTCTTTCCGCAGTGGAAAGGTTCCGCTTTCATCGGTGCGCTTGCCGGAAACGGGCTGATCCGCATCGCTTTCGACGGCGGCCCTCACCAGGCGAACCGCTGGAACCTCGGGCACCGCATCCGTGACGTCGTTGCCGGACCTGACGGCGCGCTGTGGCTGATCGAGGATGAAACGAACGGCAGGCTGCTGCGTCTCACGCCCAAGCAATAAGGGGGCATGTCATGGCTGACGACTGCATCTTTGTCGGCGCGACCGCCGAGGGGCAGCGCGAGGATCTCAATCTCAAGCGCGCCAATCGCCATGGGCTGATCGCGGGCGCGACCGGCACGGGCAAGACGGTGACGTTGCAGGGCATCGCGGAAGGGTTCAGCCGCGCGGGCGTGCCCGTATTCGTCGCCGACGTGAAAGGCGATCTCGCCGGGCTGGCGATGCCCGGCTCGCCGATGGCGCCGACGCATGCGCCGTTCGCTCAGCGCGCGACCGAGATCGGCATGACCGATTGGGCCTATCGCGACACTCCCGTCATATTCTGGGATCTGTTCGGCAAGGCGGGCCATCCCGTCCGCACCACCATTTCCGAAATGGGTCCGCTGCTGCTCGCGCGGCTGATGGATCTCAACGAAGTCCAGGAAGGCGTGCTCCAGATCGTCTTCAAGGTTGCCGACGAACAGGGCATGCTGCTGCTCGATCTCGCCGATCTGCAGGCGATGCTCGCCTGGGCGGCGGAAAATGCGGCGGACCTGTCGGCGCGCTATGGCAATGTCACGCGCGCCACGGTCGGTACGATCCAGCGCCAATTGCTCCAGCTCGAAGCGCAAGGCGGCGACAATTTCTTCGGCGAGCCCGCGCTCGACATCCACGACATGCTGACGGTGGGGGATGACGGCCGCGGCATGGTCAGCGTGCTCGCCGCCGACAAATTGATGGCGGCGCCCAAGCTCTACGCGACCTTTCTGCTCTGGCTCTTGTCAGAGCTGTTCGAGACGCTGCCCGAGGTGGGCGATCCGGACAAGCCGAAGCTCGTCTTCTTCTTCGACGAGGCGCATCTGCTGTTCGACGATGCCGCGCCGGCCTTGCTCGACACGATCGAGCAGGTCGTCCGTCTTATCCGTTCCAAGGGCGTCGGCGTCTATTTCATCACGCAGAATCCGATCGACGTGCCGGACGACGTCGCAGGCCAGCTCGGCAATCGCATCCAGCACAAATTGAACGCCTTCACCCCGCGCGAACAGAAAGCGGTGCAGTCGGCGGCGCAGACCTTCCGCGCCAGCCCGGGCGTGAACGTCGCGACCGCGATTACCGAGCTGAAGGTCGGCGAAGCGCTGGTGTCGCTGCTCCAGCCCGACGGCGCGCCCAGCCCGGTCGCGCGTACCTTGATCCGCCCGCCGTCATCGCGCGTCGGGCCGCTCACCGACAAGGAACGCGCAATCATCATTTCGACCTCACCGCTGGCGGGCAAATACGATACCGCGGTCAATCGTGAGAGCGCCGCCGAGATGCTCGCCGCCAAAGCGGGCGATGCCAAGGCCGCGGCGGAGCAAGCAAAGGCGCAGGCCGAAGCCGCGAAAGCGCAGGCAGAGGCGGCCCGGGCCGCTGCGGCGCAGGCCAAGCTGGATGCGCAGGAGCAGGCGCGCCGCGACCGCGAGGCTGCACGCGCGGCCGAAATGCAGGCCCGGGCCGAAGAACGTGCACGCGTCGCCGCGGCGCGTGAAGCCGCCAAACCGACGCTTACCGACAAGATGCTTCAATCCGCAGCCCGCTCGGTCGCCTCGTCGGTAGGGCGTCAGGTCGCGGGTCAGCTCGGCGGGCAATTGCTCCGAGGCCTGCTCGGAGGGCTGTTCAAGGGCCGCTGAAGATCCTCCCCATCGCAGATAGGGAGGATTAACGGGCTTTCGTGCAGAATTGCGTCGCATCAAATCTTCCCGCTCACCCGGTGATTCTGGCTGCGAGGGCGTCTAGAACCGCGCCATGGCTACGATTCTAGACAAAGTACCGACCGTCTCCCTCGCACAGGAGGCGTCCGACCCCGAAGCATTCGCCCAGGCGCTGGGTGGCTCTTTCCATCGCTACGGTTTCGCCATCGTTTCCGATCACGGCGTTCCCACCGAGGTGATCGCCGAGGCCGAACGCCAGGCCAAGCTCTTCTTCGCTTTGCCCGAGGAGACCAAGCGCCGCTACCACACCGGCAAAGGCGGCGCGCGCGGCTATACCCCCTTCGGGATCGAAACCGCGAAAGACGCGACCGCGCACGATCTCAAGGAATTTTGGCATGTCGGGCGCGAGCTGCCCGAGGGCCATCCCTTCGCCGATATGATGGCCCCCAATCTGTGGCCGGACGAACTGGCCGATTTCAAGAAGGCCGAGCTGGCGCTCTTCAACGCCCTCGACGCCTGCGGTGCGCGCCTGCTGCGCGCGATCGCCCGCTATCTCAACCTGGCGTCCGATTTCTTCGAGGACACGGTCCGCGACGGCAACAGCGTATTGCGCCTGCTCCATTACCCGCCCGTGCAAGGCGAAGGATCATCGATCCGCGCTGGCGCGCATGAGGATATCAACACGATCACCCTGCTGCTCGGCGCGGAGGAAGCCGGGCTGCAATTGCTCGATCGCGACGGCAATTGGCTTCCGGTTCAGCCCAGGGAAGGCGAGTTGGCGGTCAACGTCGGCGATATGCTCCAGCGGCTGACCAACAATGTGCTGCGCTCGACCACCCACCGCGTGGTCAACCCCGCGCCCGAGCGGCGCGGCGTCTCGCGCTATTCGATGCCCTTCTTCCTGCACTTCCGTCCCGATTATCTGATCGAGACGCTGCCCCAGTGCATTTCGGTGGACCGCCCCAATCTCTATCCCGATCCGATCACCGCGCACGATTACCTTCTGCAGCGGCTGAGGGAGATCAAGCTGATCTGATCACCCCCCCGTGGCTCTCAAAATGCTCATCTCAGCGGCCATGCCCAGATCACCAGCGGGGTTCCTACGAGAACTACAAGCAGGGAGAGGGGCGCGCCGAGGCGGGCATAGTCGCTGAACTTGTAGCCGCCGGGACCGAGGACGAGCGTATTGCACTGGTGGCCGATGGGCGTGAGGAAGTCGCACCCCGCGCCCATCGCGGTCGCTATGAGGAAGGCTTCCGGCCGGTAGCCGAGGTCATGCGCAAACACCGCCGCGATCGGCGCCATGACCAGCACCGTCGCCGCATTGTTGAGAAACGGCGTCACCGCCATTGCCGCGACCAGGATGAGAGCGACGGCACCCCATGGCGGCAAGCCGGCGGCGAAGTGCGCGAGTCCCGTCGCGATCACATCGGAGGCGCCCGTGGTGCGCAGCGAATCGCTGACCGGGATCAAAGCGCCGAGCATCACCAGGATGGGCCACTCCACGGCTTGATAAGCTTCGCGCGGCGGCAGGGCACCTGTTGCGACGACGAGCCCCGCCGCAGCGAAGAATGCCACCGCCACCGGCACGATCCCAGCGGCGGTCGCGCTCATGGCCACCGCCAGCAGGATCAGCGGCAGCCAGCTTCGTCCACGGCTGCCGAGCCGAAGCGTGCGTTCTGCAAGCGGTAGCACGCCGAGATCCCGAAGCCGCTCCGGCAACGTTTCGAGCGACCCTTGCAGCACGATGACGTCACCGGCGCTAAGCTTGGTCTGCCCCAATTCACGCGTCAGCCGCTCGCCGGCGCGTGAAACCGCGATTAGGTTGACCCCGTAGCGCTCTTGAAGACGCAACCTTCCAGCCGTCTGGCCGATCAGCACCGAACTCGCGCCGATAACGCCTTCGACCACGCCGATCTCATTTCCCTGGCCGCTCGGCATCTCGCGATGCTCGCCCGCAAGCGCGAGGGCGTCGCCCGCGATCGTCCGCTCGAGCGCATCGGGATCGCCCGCCAGGATGAGTGTATCTCCCTCGCGGAGCATAACCTGTGCGGCCGGGATGGTGCGTACCTCCGCCCGAAGGAGACCGGTCACGCTGATCTCTCTTTCGTGGCGCTCCACGAACTCGCGCACGGTCTCGCCCACGGCAGGCGAGTTGGCCGGGATGCTCGCTTCCGTGACGTAACCGCTGATGTCGACCGCGTCGCTGAGCGTGGCACTTGCGCGCCGCTCACGCGGCAGCAGACGGTAACCGAACCGCAGAAAGATGAGGCCCACGACCAGTAGCCCCAGGCCGGTCGGCAGATAGTCGAACATGCCGAAGGGCTTGCCGGTCATGCTCTCCCGCACGCGGCTGACGATGATGTTGGGCGATGTGCCGACCAGCGTCGTCAACCCGCCGAGCAGCGAGGCAAAGGACATCGGCATGAGAAAGACTGACGGGCTGGCATTGTTCTTTTTGGCCATCTGAAATGCGGCGGGCATCAGCATCGCAAGCGCGCCGACGTTCTTAACTAAGCCCGAAGCGACGCCGACCGTGGTCGTGAGGACCAGCAATTGCGAGCGGACCCGGCTCACGCGCCTCGATACGAACCCGAGCGCACGCTCGATCAGTCCAGAGCGCTGCATCGCGGCCGACATGACCAATGCCGAGCCGACGATCACCACAATGTCATCGGAGAAGCCGGAAAATGCGTCCTTCGGTTTGACGATTCCCAACGCGAGCGCAGCAAGCAGGGCAAGGATAGCGGTGACGTCGTAGCGGAAGCGCCCCCAGATGAAGAGCGCCATCATGCCCGCGAGCACACCGATGGAGAGCCACTGCGAGGCCGTCACTGGGCGCCGCCGGGATGTTGTATGTGCCTTTTCGTGTGGGGGTCGGGTCGATCGGCTTGGTCAAAGGGCAATGAAGTCGTGTCTGAATCGCATGTCATGCGGTGATAACGCTGAACGCGCTGAATCGATTCCGCTGACGATCGACAGAGAGCGCATTACTGGCGCGCAGGCGCAAATCGACAGTTTTGGATCTCCCTCGATCACCCGCTGCGCCCGTCTGGGCGTCGTGCAGGCTGCCACGGGTTGGAACCGTTCATCTACACGCTGGAAGCAGATGGCATCCCTCACCCGCGGTTCAACGGATGCGCTAAACCGCTTCTGTGTGGAATCCTCGGTTGGTCCTCGCCGCTCTGCGTCCGTTGCACCGGCTTGTGGAGGAGGCCCGGTCCCGTCTCAAAGATTCCCCAATACCGCACGTCAGCGCCGTGACTGAAGGAATGGCGCTTCCGGCAGCCACCGTCTCTGTGGCGAATGATCGGTATCGGGGCGCTTTCCAGACAGACCGTTTCAAGCCAAGGCACCGGCAGCTACTGTCTGGAACGGACGACCAGCGTCGCTGAAATGAACGAGCGTCTATGGTTGGGTGCAGCAATCGGTCTGGAGACGCTTTGCCTAAAAATTCGAACGGCGAGTCAGACAATTGTTGACTTACGGACAATCAACCGCGGCTCCAGGCGTAAGGTTTGAGGTGCGCCGCCGGCCCCTGTACTCAGATCAAGAACGCGCTTCGCCGCCATATCCCCCAGCCGATGACTGCTCTGGTCAACGGAAGTCAACGGCACACGCAGATAATCAGCGTAACGCAGATTGCCGCAGCCTATGAAGGCAATATCCTGGGGAATGCGCAGTCCGGCCTGCATCGCGGCGTCCATGGCACCAATGGCCGACAGATCATTGTAGCAGAAGACGGCATCCGGCGGTTCGCGTAAGGACAGCAATTCCTGCATTGCATGGTAGCCGGTAGCATCGCCGCTTTCTTCAAAGCCATCGCGCATGACTAGATAATCTTTGGGAAGTTCGATGCCGGCGGCGGCCAGCGCGCGTTGGAAGCCTTTGAGCCGGTCCGCCGTCGGACTGATGCCACGCCCGCCGATATGGGCGATCCGCTTGCGGCCGATGCCGACCAGATGGCGCGCCGCAAGTTCACCCACCATGAGGTCATTGGTGCCGACGAAGTCCATCGGCAATTTGGGAAAATGACGATCAATGAGCAGGATGGGTGTGTTGGTTTCCGCCAGAGCCGTGGGAGGATGCGTTGCCGGGCGACAGGATGCCACCACCAAGACATCGACGCCGCGCGCTAGAAGGGTTTTGATTTCCTGTTCTTCGATATCCGGATCTTCTTCGGAAGAGGCCAAAACCAGAACCAGACCCTCCGATCGCAGCGCCCCGGCCAGTGACCGGGCGAATTCGCCGAAGAAGGGATGGATCAGATCCGGCACTACCAATCCGACCGCATCGGAATGTCCGCCCGCCAGCGCACGCGCCAGCATATTGGGCTGGTAGTTCAGCTCGCTCATCCGCTTCAGCACGCGCTCGCGGGTTTTGTGACCGACATCGGTCTGGCCGCGCAAAACCTTTGAAACGGTAACCGTCGAAACGCCGAGATCGCGGGCTATGTCTTTGAGTCTGACTGCCATTGAGGGAGCTTTTCGAGTGCGTTGAAACCGTTGCTTGATCTATTCAGATACTCCCCGAGCTGCATCCAGATAAAAGACGGGGGGCTTAATTGAAGCGTGTTCGCGTCCATAAGGCCCAGCAGCCTGCCGCCAGCGTCGCCAGCAGGAGGACACAAAGGACCGCAACCCATTCCCAGCGCATGGCGAGCGGCGGTACAACCGCATCAGCGCCCAGCCAGGCAAACAGCGAGACGGCGACGGCCACGATGGCCCAGTCCCACCAGCGCCGTTTGCCCGACCCTTTGGTGTCGTCACCATTTTGGGCCTTCAGTGCATCATTGTAATCAAGGTCATAGCGGTCGCACTCGCGTAGCAAAGCTGCATCGCGGTTACTTATCTCATCCGCGCCAGCTGCCGCCGTGCTGATGGCCAGCGCCCCCAGGATCATGAGCAGCGAACCGCCAACGACCAGCCCGAGATGTAACGTATCGGCCGCCGTCAGCTCTCCGAATACAAGCGCGCCCCAGGCCAGCCCCCATAATTGATTGGTATTGGACAGCGGAATGCCACGGCTGATGCCGAGATACTTGGTAGCATATTGCTGAAACAGGTCGCCAATAACCCACACAAAGCCGCCCAAAAACAGCCAGAACAGCACCTGACGGTGGTGCAGAAGCTGTATTGCGGAAGAGTTCGGGCCGCCATCGAAGCACCAGGTCAGGGTCAACATCGTGCCCAGTTCGCCGAACGTGAAAATGGTGACGAAAGAAAGAGGGCTCATGCCGCTCAGATAGGCTTTGCGGTAGGGTACATACATGGTGCCCCACATCAGGCTGGCGCCAGCTGCCGCAGCGAGGCCACGTCCGGCGTGTGGTGATGCGCCGCTATCGTGAAGCGTGCTGAAGCCCAGCATGATGGCGGCGGCGATGATTGCCAGAGTGCCAAGTAGCACCTTGCCGGTGGTTCGCGCGCCGCTCCCCCGCATTTCACGGAACAGCAGCCAGCCCCATAGCAGCCCGACCAGCGAATTGGCGTTCCACAGCGGAAAGGCCGTAGCCAGGCCCACATCACGAATGGCGAATACGGTCAGGGTGTTGGCAACAGCCCATAGTGCGCCAGCCAGAAGCGCCCAGATGATAAGGTGCGGTTTGGACGCGATGTCCGAAAACACGAAACCTGTGCCCTTCATCAGGGTCGGAAAGGTCCACCGCGCGGTGAAGACGCCTGCCACCATGCACAGGGATATGGCGAAGGGAGAAAAACCCGCCGTGACCAATTTGGTCGGCGCTTCCGCTGCGCCAAGCCAGGCGCCGGCGGCCAGGCCGCACAAAACGCCCAGCATATGTTGAGGATTAGCCGATGCCGCGGCCGTCTTTTGTGAAGACGCCATGATGGCGGTCCTTTCTTTCCCTGGGATCTATCCGGCTTCGGAGAAGCGTGTTTTAGGTGATGATCACCAGAAGAAGGATGCCGCTGGCAAGAACCAGCGCGGGAATCCAGAACTGAATATCAGTTAAAACTGCGCGCACTATGGACGCACGTGTCGCGTGCTGCTGGTTCATCCGCATCCTCGTTTCCCATGGGCTTGTCCTTCTCTCTGCGGGAAGGTTTGAAGCAGCCACGGAGCGTTACCGATGACGTTCGATGTGTCAAGGCACCGTTACCAGCGTATGAAAGAGGTTATTGAGCTTTTTGGTGGCTTGCGATAGGCCATTTACGTAAGCGGTAACGTTGGCAAAGCGTGCCGAGATCTGAGGACGCGTAACGATGGGCGCAAACGCCACACAGGCTGTCGGTGAAGGTCGCTACAAGGAAGGCAAGGCCGAGGAACAGTTTCGTCAATATGACGTGACTGCCGTTCCGGGCGTCGCCCGGTTCTATCGCGACAATCACGAGCAGATGACCGTTGACTATGTTCTGCGCAAGGAGGCCGAATATTTCGGCCTCACCCGGGGCAAGAAGTCGATCTGGGAGGCAGCTGAATTTCTGAATGCCCTCGTCGATGAGAGCGATCCGGACACCGATCTGTCGCAGACCGATCATCTTTTGCAGACGTCGGAAGCCATGCGCCGTGACGGACAGCCGCGCTGGATGATCCTGACGGGCTTTCTGCACGATCTGGGCAAATGCCTCTGTTTATGGGGTGAACCGCAGTGGGGCGTGGTTGGGGATACCTATCCCGTGGGCTGCGCCTGGTCGGAGCACATTGTCTTCCACGAATATTTCGCCGGCAACCCGGATCGTAATGTACCGGAATAC
>Ga0207647_10000726_pt1 | contig 25871 bp, 25 predicted proteins | sample KBSCornC2_FD_184295 | JGI IMG/M metagenome (GOLD analysis project Ga0207647, IMG submission 184295) | Corn rhizosphere microbial communities from Kellogg Biological Station, Michigan, USA - C2 (SPAdes) (version 2) | ecosystem: Host-associated > Plants > Roots > Rhizosphere ... | reverse complement strand
ATCACATCCTATCCAAAACACCATAATCATAGAGAATCTCCACTGTGAATGGACCCCGAAGCATCAATATCTTGACCATCGTGAATGCTCTGGATTACGTGATCGTGCCGCAATCCGTCCACCGCCTCGTAAGACTGAAAATGCGCCGCCCGCTCACGACACGCGGCGGGCGTGAATCCATTACCGACCTTGCCAGCAATGATCCGCCACTTGTCGTGCTCATAGTCGCTCAGTGCGCGCTGAAGCCTCGATAGCTGTTGGGATTAGCGTATTTTCCCTCTTGAGATGACCAGTCAAGAGTGTGTGTACCTACCATCTCATCCGTCCATATAACATCCTTCGCCTTCAATTTCGTGCAGTACCTCACCTGCAAAGTCCCACTCGTTCGACCGGGGAAAAAGTCCGCAATTTGTTTCCATGTCAGATTCTTCTCCTCCTTCAAGTCCACCAGTAGCGCATCCTCTTCGGGCGTGAACTTGAGCTTCGGGCCTCGAGGCCTTGGCGCCGGGTCGGGCATCCCCGGCTGGCCCACCACGCTGGGAGGACCACCGGATGTGGTGGGCGACGTGTCATGAGCATCTAAGAGCTGGGGCGGAAGACGGTGGTGGTGATGCTGTTGCGGAACTGGGAGAGCAATTGGAGGAGCGTATGCATGTGCTGAGGGCGGAAGCGATGTAGAAGGGTCGGCGTGGCTACTGAACATCGCATTATCGCCCTGCTCGGCAATAGTTGTGCCATCAACGGCCAGCGCTGGCAGGTGCTCACGGAATCCGACAGTTTTAGATAGAGATTCCGCCGACCCCATGTTTGCCCCCAAAGTTTCGCCCTCCCCCTATCTAACAAATCGCGTGTATCAACCGCCCCTCGAATTGGACCTTAGACTGTTGCGTCGCTTGCCGATTGCAATGGTGCCTCAGCGAGCCCTAGCCCTCTTAACCGACGGTTACGTGACGGTGCCTCAGCCCGATCAGCCGCGATTAACGCCTGAACTGGAGGAACCCGCTTCAAAGCGTTGACTGCCGTGCCATGCTCCTCAGTAGCGGCATAGCGGCGCATCGACCACAAGGCCGACCCCAAGGCAGCGACCGAGTAAAAAGGCGAGCTGGCCTCACCTCCGAAGCCACCGTAGAAACAACTCACGATGCTATAGCCCGCTATCGCAAACGCAGCGGCCGCAGAGTCGCTGATCGGGAGCCTCACGCCGGTAGTGCGCCGCATCAGCAGCATCGCCCCGCAAAGGCTAACAAAAACGAGAAGCAGTCCGACCATTCCGGGATACCCCGCGGTCAGCCCGTAGTTGATGTACCCGTTTACTATATCAATGATGTCCTCGCCCTGCCGAAGATCCTCAAGGTGGTTCATCGCAGTCTGCAGCGAAGTCCCGAAGAGCGGATGTTTGGCAATTTCCTCGAGTCCGCGATGCCACAGCAGGAAGCGGTAGTCAGCGGACCCCGCCTCTCCACTTCCTCTACCAAGTACCGACGCGAAAAATTCGGAGAATTGCGCCGCCGCGAGCACCATCAGGAAGAGCCCGGCGCCTACGGCAACCTTAGCCAGAAGGTCAGGATAACGGCGGCGATAGAAATCAAAGGCTATCACACCAATAGCCAAGGCCACGAAAGCGCCACGTGAATTAGCTGAGAGCAGCCCCAGGCCCATGACACCTAGTGCAAAGAGCCACTTCCAAGCAGAAGCAAAATTCGATCGAACGGCAAAGAGCATAATGGTTGCCAACGCCAGGAATATGCCAAGCGATGTCGATTCCTGGAAGGAAGCTGGCGAGCGAATAACGCCGGCCCGAAGCTTCAGATATGGGTTCATAACCGAGTTAATATGGAGCGTTGCCTCGATATGTTTGTAGATAAGCCAGTGAAGGCGCCCCTCAACTGTCGCCACCGCCGCCATGACAAAACCGGCAAGTGCTATTGCCAGCGTGAAGCGACGCACCTCCGTCGCGTTGGTAAGCGAGCGGCTGACTGCAAAATAGGGCAAGAGCACGACCAACACGGTGATAACCGTCTGACGTAACACCACCGTCGGAGAGTCACTGCGCGCCTGTGCCAATTCCAGAAACGCTATGATCAAAATTGGTATGTCGAAGTGTGATCGGCCGGGGGTTGGTGCTCCGCGACGCTTAACCAGGAAAGCGATCCAGACTCCCAGCGACAGGAAGACAAATTTGCTCAGCGGCAGCAGGTAGATGCTGCCGATAGCAACCTTGTCCTTGATCGACGGACAGGAGACTAGCGCCACCGCGTAGAGCGCTGCCGCATCAGACCGGCTCTTGGCCAACAGCGGTATTATCAACAAGAGCGCAGCATAGACTACCCAGACGGTATATCCCCACATGCCGATGAGAAATATCGAGAGGAAGATGGTCAGTGGTCCGCGCTTTACCCATTCCGCGTCCTCCTTCCGCAAAAGAGCAGCAAAGCCGTAAACCGCGAGCGCGATCACCGCTAAGCCCTTGATTGTCATCAGGATTTCGGAAAGCATTCAGCGACCCTTTGGCGTGGGCTGAACCCACTGCTTGTTGGTTTGCACCCGACCAGACGAGCGGGAATGTAGCTCCGCCGCAGCTGCTGAGCGAGATGGGAGTCGAGCTTCGATCATCGCCCACCGTGCCGTGTAGGCGTTTGCTCGGGCGGCATCACTTCCGGTTCGCGACAAACGCCCCACCTCACGCTCGAACACATAGCAGGGCTTAACCGGCCGGCCCTGCGGAAACAAGCAGAGACAATTCAGTCGAGTGCCCCGCGCCCGAGGCTCTTCCAGGTCGCGACCAGCCAGGCAGCCAAGGTCAGCAGACCCGCCATGCCGAGCATCGTCAGCTGCAGCCGATCATGCGGCGCCTGCGCTACTCCGGGAATATGCACGAGCAGGACGAACGAGGACATCATCAGCGCTTCGATCGTCGCGGCCACGCGCACCCGGATACCCGCTAGCAGGCACGCACCGTTGAGCGTGTGGATCGCCCCGGTCAGATAGGCAAAACCCAGGCGCTGCGGCAGCCAGGCGGGAACCATCGCTGCGGTGAAATCGGCATAGACGAAGTGCGACGCGCCGAAGATCACGAGGCAGAGACCGAAGCCCAGGCGAAGCAGTAAAGCGCTTCTGTCGCGGTCGAAACAGCCGGTCAAAGTCGCCAGCCCGAGCGCATTGGCCGATGCCTCGGCCAAGCCGAGCAGTGAGCCGACATTGAATTGCATCACGACGTGGGGGAGGTGGAGCAGCAACGCCCAAACGGCGACCCAGCCCGAACCCAACATTGCCGCTCGCGCGCGCCAGCGAGGGAGGAACAGCCCGATCCCGCCGAGGATCAAGATTATGCCGGAGAGAAATGCGAAGGGGGCTTTCCAGGCTGCCCCATCGGGCGTCGGCTGCCAGGTCATGAGACTGTCGCGGTAAGCGAAATTGAGCACGCCCAAACCGATCAGCACCACGCCCGCGATCATCGTCGCGGCTTGCCGCATCTTGTCCATCTTCGCCTCCCCCCTCTTCGCCTGCCCCTCAATATTCGAGCTTCGGATACCAATCCGGCGCGCGTCCCTGCGGCGTCATGTCGAGGATCGTCCACAGCGGCATCAGGTCGGGCGCCCCGCGCGGATCCTGTCCTGGATCGGCAGCCTCGGGCCCCATTTCAGCGCCGTAGAACAGGCGGATGGTGCCGTCGCGCCGCGTGAAGACGTTTAACGCGGGAATGTCCTCGTGGTCGTTCACCAGCGCGTGATAATCCCGGCTGAAGGCGCCCGTCGTATCGCTGATCAGCCTTAAGCCGCGCCAGCCGCGGCTCTTCGCAAACTCCGCCATGCGGGCGACCGGCGATCGAGCGATCACGGCGAGAGCCACATTCTGCATGATATCCAGCGCTTCGCCATCCAGCGCCGACAGGAACGAGGTGCACATCGGGCACGGCCGTTCGCGTTCGGGGCCGAACATCCAGCTGTAGGTCACCAATGTCTCTTTGTCGCCGAAGAGATCGGCAATCGAAACGGGCCCTTCGAGCGCTTCAAAGCGATAATCGCCCGTCACCTCCCCTCCGGGCGGGAGGGCGCGCCGCATTTCCGCGACGCGTTCGATATGACGGCGAAGCTCGATCTCTTCCGCAAGAAGCGCGGTGCGAGCGGTGCGATATTCCGCGCTCTCGTTCGGATAGGGCCACGCGCTTCGCGCAGCCATTTCCCGTGCATCGCCCAACGCAGCCGCCATATCCGCCTCCGAAAAGATGCCGAAGCGGACCTAGCCTATTCGAGGAGCGCTGGGGACTCCTGAAATCGTATTGCCCGGTAAGCGGGTCAGCGTTCGAAGCTCTGGTCCTGCACCTTGTTCTCGCCGCCTGTGCCGGCCGTCCCCGCGAAATCACCGGGCGCGTCCTCGACGCCGCCAGAGCGACCTTCGTCGGATTTCTTCACCTGCTCAACCGAATCATCGGCGTTATCCGGATCCGAATCGGGATGAGGATCGGGGTGACTGGCCATGGCATATCTCCTTTTCACCAGACTCAACGATTTGCCGCCCGACCCGCTCCCTCTTGTCCTTGCCCTTCGGCTTTCGCTGCTATAAGCGCCCGCTTCCGACGATCGTCCCGCGGGCGTGGCGGAACTGGTAGACGCGCTGGATTTAGGTTCCAGTATCGAAAGATGTGGGGGTTCGAGTCCCTTCGCCCGCACCAGCCCCGCTTATGCCGCCGGCAACCCATTTCGAAGGCTTTGAGTAAGCGATCATGCAGACTGTCGAGACGTTGAACGAGGGCCTCCGCCGCTCCTACAAGCTCACCATCCCCGCGAAGGACATTGCGGCCAAGGTGGACGCAGAGGTCAAGCGCGCCGCGCCGCAGATCCGCATGCCCGGCTTTCGTCCCGGCAAGGTTCCGGCGAACCTGATCAAGAAGATGCACGGGCCCGCGCTCGAGCAGGAAGCGCTCAACACCGCTGTTCAAGAGGGCGTGCAGTCTCTGATCGCCGAGCAGGGCCTGCGTCCGGCGATGCAGCCGCAGGTCGCGCTCGAGCAGGACTATGCCGCGGGCAAGGACGTCGAGGTGAAGGTCGAGCTGGAAGTGCTCCCAACGGTTCCCACGCCCTCGATCGAAGGCATCAAGCTCGAACGGCTTACGGTCGAGCCGACCGCTGAGGAAGTCGACGCGCAGATCGCGCGCTTCGCTGCGCAGCAGAAGAGCTTCGCGCCGGCCAAGAAGGGTCACCCCGCGGTCGAGGGCGATCAGGTTGTGATCGATTTCGTCGGCAAGACGGAAGATGGCGTCGCCTTCCCCGGCGGTACGGGCGAGGACATGGCGGTCGAGCTCGGCTCGGGCCGGCTGATCCCTGGCTTCGAGGCCCAGCTGGAAGGCGTCAAGGTCGGCGACACCAAGACGCTCCACGTCACCTTCCCCAAGGATTATGGCGAGAAGAGCCTGGCCGGTAAGCCCGCGACCTTCGACATCACCGTCAAGGAAGTGAAGGTTCCGAGCGAAGCCCAGATCGACGACGATTTCGCCAAGAGCCTAGGCCTGGAAAGCCTGGAGAAACTCAAGGAGCTATTCAAGGGCCAGGTCGAGCAGGAGCTCAACGGCCTCACCCGGACCTATATGAAGCGCAAGCTGCTCGACCAGCTCGCGCACGGCCATGATTTCCCCGTGCCGCCGTCAATGGTCGAAGCCGAATTCGCGCAGATCTGGAATCAGCTCTCCCACGAAGCCAGTCACGAGGAAGATCCTCAGGCGGCGCTCGCCGAGATGGAGAAGGACAAGGACGATTATCGCGCGATCGCCGAGCGCCGCGTCCGCTTGGGCCTGCTGCTGTCGGAAATCGGCCGTCAGCATAATGTCGAGGTGAGCGCGCAGGAAATGCGGATGCTCGCCGCGCAGGCCGCGCAGCAATATGCGCCGAAGGACCGCGAGCGGTTCATGGAATATGTCACCACCGATCCTGTCGCCGGCGCGCAGCTGCGCGCACCGCTGTACGAGGACAAGGTGGTCGATTTCCTGTTCGGCAAGGCCGAGATCACCGATCGCACCGCCACTCGCGAAGAGCTCGAGGCAGCGATCGAGTCCGAAGACGATGCGATCGGCCACGTCCATGGCCCGGGTTGCGGCCACGACCATCATGATCATGACCATGATCATGGTGCCGCCAAGCCGAAGAAGCCCGCCGCGAAGAAGGCCGCTCCGGCCAAGGCCGAAGAGAAGGCCGAGGCCGCACCGGCCAAGAAGCCGGCTGCAAAGAAGGCTGCCGCTGCGGATGAGGCCCCGGCCAAGCCCGCTGCCAAGGCCAAAAAGGCCGAGCCCGCAGCCGAGGTAAAGACCGAGGAAAAGCCGGCCAAAGCCCCGGCCAAGAAAGCCGCGCCAAAGAAGGCGTAAGCGGAATAATCTTGTCTAGCCCTCTCCCCTTGTGGGAGAGGGTTGGGAGAGGGGTCGCGAGCGGAAGCTCGCGTCCTGCCTGATTGTGCTCGCAGCCATCGAGGCTGCTCGCACACAACCCCCTCTCCAACTTTGAGGTCGGTCATGCCCCCGGCATGACCTGCGGAACGCGGGGCATTCCGCACCTCAAAGTTCCTCTCCCACAAGGGGAGAGGGCGCTCTAAGGTCACTGCATGAATCCGCGCATTGCAGTCATCCTCCCCTGCTACAATGAGGAAGCAGCGATCGGTCTTACCGTCGCAGGCTTTCGCGAGGCGCTGCCGCAGGCGGACATTTACGTCTTCGACAACAATAGCCGCGACCGTACCGTCGAAATCGCGACGCAAGCGGGGGCGATCGTCCGACACGAGCCGATGCAGGGCAAAGGCCACGTCGTGCGCCGCATGTTCGCCGATGTTGAAGCCGACATCTATGTGATGGCGGACGGCGATGCGACATATGACGCTCAAGCCGCGCCGGCGATGATCCAGCGGCTGGTCGATGAACATCTCGACATGGTGGTAGGCGCGCGCGCGAGCGAAGTGGACACGGCCTATCGTCGCGGTCATCGGCTGGGCAATCGCGTGCTGACCGGGATACTGGCGCGGCTGTTCGGGCGGACGTTCAGCGATATATTGTCGGGCTACCGCGTTTTCTCGCGGCGGTTCGTGAAGAGCTTCCCGATCCTGTCGGCGGGGTTCGAGATCGAGACAGAGATCAGCGTTCATGCCCTAGAGCTGCGCATGCCGGTTGCCGAGATGGTAACCCAATATGGCGCACGGCCGCAGGGCTCTTCCTCCAAATTGTCGACCTACCGCGACGGCTGGCGCATCTTGCGCACGATCCTGACCTTGTTCCGGATCGAGCGGCCAGTCCTCTATTTCGGATCGATCGGCGCCGCCCTTGCGCTGATCGCATTCGCGCTTGGGACGCCGCTGGTGATCACCTATGCGCAAACCGGGCTGGTTCCGCGCTTCCCCACGGCGATCCTCGTGACCGGGCTCGCGATCGTCGCCGCCTTGTGCTTTTTCGCCGGCCTGATCCTGGATACGGTGGTGCGGGGACGGCGCGAAATGCGGCGGCTCGCCTACCTTGCGCTGCCCGCGATTTGAATATCGCGCCCAACTTGTTATTGCGTTGCAACAAACTGCTGGCTTGAGACTGGGACAGCGCGTGAGACCGGGGATTTCGATGGCCGATATCGACGCAAGTCAGACCTATCTTCTGCCCGCCGAGCTTTCGATCATCGTTCCGACGTTTAACGAATCGAAGAACGTCCCACTGCTCGCCCAGATGGTGGCCGACGCGCTGCCCGGCGTGCGCTGGGAGATGATCTACGTCGATGATAATTCCCCTGACGGGACCTCGGCGACGGTGCGCGAAATGGCGCTGCGCGACCCGCGCATCCGGGTGATTCATCGTCATAATCGGCGCGGGCTCGCCAGCGCCTGCATCGAAGGCATATTGTCGAGCGCGGCCCCTTATGCCGCGGTGATCGACGCCGATCTGCAGCACGACGAAAAGATCCTGCGCCCGATGCTCGATCGGATCAGGCAGGGCGACGTCGATCTGGTCGTGGGCAGCCGCTATGTCGAGGGTGGCGGCGTAGGCGATTGGGACCGCAAGCGCGTGATGGTGAGCAAGGTCGCGACCCGCATGGCGACGCGTCTTACGCGCACGCCGATCAGCGACCCGATGAGTGGCTTCTTCATGGTGCGCCGGGATGCATTCCTGTCCGCCTTGCCGAATCTCTCTTCGATCGGTTTCAAGATTCTGCTGGACATCGCCGCGAGCGCGCCGGTGCCGCTACGCGTAGCTGAAGTGCCATACACCTTCCGCACGCGCCAGCACGGCGAGAGCAAGCTCGATAGCCTTGTGCTCTGGGAATATCTGCAGCTGATCCTCGACAAATCATTCGGCCGCTATGTGCCGGCGCGCTTCATGAGCTTCGCGCTGGTCGGCGGGTTCGGCGTTTTCGTGCACTTCACCGTGCTTACGATCATGTTCAAGTTGATCGGCGCGAGCTTCGGTGCGTCCCAGACCGTCGCGAGCATCATCGCGATATCCAACAACTTCTTCCTGAACAACGCGCTGACCTATCGCGACCAGAGGCTGAAGGGGCGAGCGCTCTTTTTTGGCTGGATCAGCTTCAACCTGGTTTGCGCGACCGGAGCGGCCGCCAATATCGGCGTTGCGGACTGGCTGTTCGGGCGGCACACCTATTGGGTGTTCTCGGCGATCGCGGGCGTGCTCGTCAGCGTCGTCTGGAACTATGCCATGTCGTCGCTCTTCACCTGGCGGCGTCGATAGAGGGATCGACGGGAGCAAAATTTGCCTAGTCGTCGCTGCGGAGTCGCGGGCAGTCCCTGGCGGTGTTTTGCTATCTAACCGCTCGGCTCGAGTGACCATCGACTCCGCGTTCGTGTCGAGCGAAGTCGAGACACATCTTCGAGCGAAGTCGAGAAGCCTCGGCTGCGCTCGGCAATGCCCCTCGACTTCATGCCGCAGGCATGAAGTTCATCCTGAGCGCCTGCCTTAGCGGGCAGTCGAAGGGCTCTGGGCGAACGGTTCAGTTTAGCCGATATCCCCTCCCAATGGGAGGGCGGGCTCGCAGAGGCTCGGCGCAGCAGGTGGAGCGGAAAACCCGCCAGCCCGCAGCTTCAGGCCGACAGCGCCAGCTCTCGTTCCGCAACGTCGTGGGCTACCCTGCGCTTAGCCAAGTAGACCAGCACACAGACCGAGCAGAAGACAACCAGGCCCGCATCGCCCGGCTGACGGAAACGCCAGCTCCCCCAGCTGATAAGCGCCACCGCGCTGACGAAGAAAGGCAGGACCCAAAATCGCGCCAGTGCGGTTCGCGCTTCCGGCACGCGGATAAAGCCGAACAGCGCTATTGCGAGAAGGGCAAGCGTCGGCAGATTGCCGAAGACAAGTTGCCCAGGCCCATTTTTCGAGATGTGGTAGAGGCCCCACATATAGAGGAACTTGCAGGACTCGAGCTGGACGGCTGCACCCGGGTTAGCCTTGACCCAGTCCATGGTTCGCTCCCGCATCAACGCATCCTGTTGATCATAGGGAAGCGCCAGCTCTGCTCGGGTGAGATAGCCATTTTGATGCGGAGTGAGCCATTTGCCCGGCCCGACCCAGACCTCGCGCCCCCCAACCAGCTTTCGTCGTTCGGCCCAAGGCTCCAGTAGCTTGGGGTTGAGCCCTCCCGACAATGTCTCTCCGCCATTGGACGTGATCAGGATCGGATGATGAAACCGTTCCGTCATGTAGATTGACCAGGGCAGCGTCACCGCGACGTAAGCGAATGCAACGACCAGCAATCGGCGGAAGGCCACGCGAAGATCCGCTTCTTCGATCGCGATTATGATCGCGATGAACGGCGTCATGATGAGGTACATCGGCCGGACCTGGGTTGCGATTGCGAGCAGCAGGCCCGCCGCGGCGGCCTGTCTCCAGTGGAATCCCTTTACCGCAGAACCAGCCCGGCTGCCGACCGGCAGCGCCCACAAGGCGAGCAAAAACACAGGCAGAGCCAATGCTTCGCTATAGAGCGAGACCCCGTAAAAGATGACCGGCGGCCACAGGGCGAGCGCGAGACCGGATACACCTGCTGCGGCCGTCGAGCGCGTGACTTTGCGGACCACCAGGAACAGCAGCGGCGCTGAAAAGGAGAAAAGCGCGCATATGACGGCCTGCAGGAAGAGGAAATTGTCGCTGATGGAACGCACGCTGGCAATCAACAGCGGAAAACCGAGTGTTCGACGGGCAGTCAGATGGAGCGTGCCGCCCATCATCTGGCCCGCCATTTTATAATATTCCAGTTCGTCAGCGTCGAGCTGATCGGGACTCAGCCTAAATTTGTAGGCGAAGCCGAAGCCCAGATCGACGGCAAGGCTGATCAGCAGCAGCAGCAGAAAAATGTTCCGGACCGTCAGCCATCGAGGCAGCTGGCAATCGAAGCCAGCAAGCAAGCCGGGGAGAGAACCATCCCGACCATGCGCAAGGTCGCCCATCAATGTCGCTCCCGGCTCGTAAGGCTGATTGCTCTTCCCTCCTTTTGCGGCGCAGCACAAGCCATTCAGCAGGCGATATCGGTGGATCGGCGCCTGTGAAGGATACTTCCCCTTGAACCCGCTCGCGCTAAGGCCGATGTTGCAACGACCAATCCAGAGGATCTGAATTTCCATGACCGACCACGCCGACATCACCGCAGGGCTCGTGCCGATCGTCATCGAGCAATCCAACCGCGGCGAGCGCAGCTTCGATATTTACAGCCGGCTCCTGCGTGAACGAATCGTATTCGTGACGGGTCAGGTCGAAGATCACATGGCCTCGCTCATCACGGCGCAGCTGCTCTTCCTCGAGTCCGAGAACCCGAAGAAGGACATCTTCATGTACATCAATTCGCCGGGGGGCGTGGTAACCGCCGGCCTCGCGATCCATGATACGATGCAGTATATCCGTCCGCGCGTCGGAACGGTTTGCATCGGCCAAGCCGCGTCGATGGGCAGCTTCCTGCTCGCGGCAGGGGAGCCCGGCATGCGCGTCGCGCTCACCAACAGCCGTATCATGGTGCACCAGCCCTCGGGTGGAGCGCAGGGCATGGCAGCCGACATTGAGATCCAGGCACGCGAGATCCTGCGCATGCGACACCGGCTGAACTCGCTCTATGCCAAATATACCGGCCAGCCGATCGAAGAGATCGAAAAGGCAATGGACCGCGACAAGTTCCTGGAAGCGGATGAAGCCAAGGCCTTCGGCATTATCGACGAGGTTTATGACAAGCGGCCGGCACCGGCTGAGGAAGCCCAGGCGGCCTGACCTGATTAGCGGCTGGCTGCGCTCCAACGCAGCCGGCCGTCGACGATCAGCCAGCGCGATAAGCCGTCCGCGGCGAGAAACACGAGCAGGCCATAGATTAGGTAGGTGTATCGCGGGAGCGGCTGAAACATCGCGTAGGCGAGCCCCGGCAACAGGACCGCAGGCAACAAATAGATGTAGCCGGGCCGGCGCCGCCATAACCCCCAGGCCAGGCCTATGAACCCGAAGAAGGATACCAAAGACACAAAGGCAGCGCGCTCACGGGCCAAAGAGCCTGAACCGGTATGTCGGAACTGCCATCCGCGGGGCCAGTAGAATTCGGTAAAGTGTCGCATCGTCAGGTACGCAAATTCACGCGGATGAGCTTTGATCCACGCCTTCGTCTCGCGGGCGAGCTTCTTGTTGTAGGCGACCTCCCCCCCGGCTGCTTCCAACGCTGTTTTCAGATCATCATTGAAGTAGGGCGAGACTTCGCGCAGGCGTTTTTCGTACGTCGGCCCCATGTCGCGCGTGTGCACGGCTTCCGGATAGTTAGCCACGGCCATCTGCATCCCGGCATTGTCGCGCAGCAGGATCGGTGCGCCCATCACGCGATAGTTGCGGATCGCCCAGGGCGTGACGAGCGCGGCAAGTACGAGGCCGGCAATCCCCACAGCGAGCGCCATCCGCTCCCAGGACAGATTGCGCCATAGATAGATGGCAGCGGCGGCATAGATCCCCAGCCCGAGCGTCGGCGTGACGATCATGGTCATCGCCGCAAGAAATCCAGCCCCAACCATCCAGCGCCAACCAGGATCGCCACGGCCATCCAACGATATCAGAACGAGCAATGTGGCCACAGCCAAATTGACCGCCAGCGCGGCGTCCCAATAGCGAAATTGGACCGTCTCATCCCCGATCAGGATCGGCAGGAAGCAAAGCGCTGCCAGAGCCAAAAGCAGGCCTAGGGCCGGCGTTCCCAACTTTCGAAACAGCAGCAAGAGCAGCAAGAACGACGAAAAGACCTGCAGTAGGCACCAACTCGCCAGAATGAAGTTCGCTGCGGGGCTGTCCACGCCGAAAATGGAGAAAACGCCGCCTGCAATCGCCGGCGAGGTGGGCGTAAGATGCGCAGTGGGCCCTTCCCCGGCATAAAGCGCGTTACCGAAAGTTCCGGTGGTGGCGAGCGAAACAGCCACGCGCCTGGCCTCTCCCGCCATGTGCCGCCCGGGGGGCTGCAGCATGATCCAACCCACACGCAGCGCGAGGCCGATCAACATGACCGCGATGATCCCGATCCAGGTTTTCCGCGACAGGGGCGTAGGGGCGGCGAATACCGAAGCGCCGAGTCTCATCGGGTCTCACCCTGCTCCACTCGAGCTTCGATCTTGCGGACTTTTTCGAGCGTGATCTCGATCAAATGCCGGTTATGGTTCAGCAGATCCGCGACCATGCCGAGCAGGAAGGTGATCACGCCGATCGTCAGCAGTGCTGAGCCGATGATCAACGACTGGATCTTACCGTGCCCGGACGCGAAGATATAAAAATAGAGAAAGCGTATCATCGGCACCAGGCCGATCAAGGCAATGATCAGCCCAATGAGCGTAAAGACGCGCAGCGGGCGATACATTGAATACATGCGGAGCAACGTCGTGGCGGACCGCTCGATGAATCTAAAGGCATTCTTGAACAGCCGCGATTCGCGCGTCTTCGCGTTGGTTCCGATTGGAACACTCGTGAAGGCAATCCCCTTCATGCCCACCTGAATGAGCATTTCAATCGTGTAGCTGAAGGCCGAAACGATATTCAACCGCATCGCTGCGTCGCGCGAAATGGCGCGGAAGCCGCTGACCGCGTCCGGAACGTTCACCCCCGAGAAGCTGCGCACCACCCAGCTGCCAAAGCGCTGCAACGCCTTTTTGCTCGGCGAGAAATGCTCGATGCCGTGCGTCTGGCGATCCCCAACGACGATGTCGACCTTGCCCTCCAGGATCGGCTGAACGAGCTTGGCGATGTCCGCTCCGCTATATTGATTATCGCCATCCGTATTGACGATGATGTCCGCCCCAAGTGCGATGCAGGCGTCCAGCCCGCGGCGAAAGGATCGCGCCAGCCCCATATTGCGCTTGTTGCGCACGATGTGATCCACACCGATCTCACGGGCGACCTCGACAGTGCGGTCCTGAGAACCGTCATCGATGATCAGGACCTCAACCTTGTCGATGCCCGGTATCTGCCGGGGGATATCTGCCACGGTCGCGGGGAGCGTTAACTCCTCGTTATAACAAGGAATTTGGACGATCAATTTCATGATACGGCAACTCCCCCCAACAAAGTCGGCCGCAATCGAAAATACGGACGAATCAACCCTGCCATCGATGCCTATTAGGTCTGGACTGGCGTAACAAGTTCGAGACCTACCGCTCCACGGGTAGTTTACGCCAGAACGGCCGAAAATGGCGCCAACGACTGTCGAGGATTAGGATCGCAAACCACCGGCACATTGTCGGCCTGGCGTCGGCGGCGATAGCGCAGCCACAGCGCGCCGGCTCCGGCCGCAGCCAGAAAGATGAGCAAGGACGAGACGGGATAGCGATAGCGAAGCAGCGGGTAGGTGAGGATATAGGGGAGTGCCGGCAGCACGGCGATCGAGGCGGGATAGAGGAATCGCCACTGGTGCAGCGCCAGCAAGCGAAAGAGGTTCACAAGACCCGCCAGTGCAATCAGCGCAAACAGGAATGCGCGTATCTTGGAGATGGGCCGCACCGGAGTCTTGGACCATCGGTCCCAAAGCCAAGCTGGAGGGCAATAATAGTTCCATAAATTTCGCAACGCGATCTTGGCCGCACCCAGTGGATGGTTGACAATCCACCGCTTCGTCTCGGCCACAAGCTTGCGGGTGTATGCAACTTCGCCTCCGGCGGCCTTCATCCTGGCGTACCCCGGTCCGCTGCGATGATGCGGGGCAATCTCAATTACCCTGGACGTATTAGCCTCGCGTAACCCGTCCGTAAGCTGCTTGTCGTGGAAACCGACAGCGAACGAATAGGCGAAGCTGGTGCGGGTGCGTATCCGGGCGCCCAGCAGCCTCTCATTCCGCAGCATCCAGGGCGTGGTGATGGCCACGAAAATTGCGAGTGTCAGCCCCGCTACAAAAATCCGCATCGGCCACCCCTCGCGTCTCAGGAGCAGGAGCCCAAGAATGCCTGCAGCGCCGAGCCCTGGCGCAGGGCTCAAAAGCACCAGCACAGCGACGGCTGCAGCGAGACCTACCCACGCCATCAGCGGTATCGATTCGCGTCGATCCAGCTTCAGAGCGGCCAGCAGAATCCCATAAAGGGCCACGGTCGCATAACCTACCTCCCAAGCCGCCAACTCGGCGCTCTCCAGATATAGCTGGATAGGCATCAGTGCAGTGAAGGCTACGGCGGCAAGTCGCGCGCCGGCTCCTATTCCCAATTCCCGAAAGCAGGCGTTCAACACGTAGATCGAAGCCAGGACGCACGCGATCGTAATCGCCATGCTGACGAACTGAGCCAGCGGCGTGCCGGCGCCGAAGAGGGCGTAAATCGCTGCCAGCGGAAGCGGAGCCAGCGGCCCAGTATGCGCGGTGGGTCCACTCCCTGGCCGAAAAGCGTCAGCATATCCGTGGTGCTGCGCTAGCGACGCGGCGACCAATTGATTTTCGACGGGCAACGGGACCAAGTGCGTATAATGCAAGCCTGCGGCGAGTCTCAGCGCAAATCCAGTTAAAAGAATAACAAAAATCAGGCGCCGCTCACCGATTCTCCCCATCCAATCGCTGATATAGGCCACTTGCGCATCTCCCAAGAGAGTTCACATCCATCCGGCATCTATACCCCTGACGCCGCGCACCACCGGCGATCAGAAATTCTCTGTCTATCGTCTTCCGTTATCGCGCTCACCGTCAATGGCAACATAAACTGATCCAGTGCATGATACATCAGCAAACCGCTAATACACTGGGCTCTATAAATCGGCGAGCTGATGGGAATCCACGCCGGGCGGATTAACTAACCAGACGGACTCACCCATAATCGCGCCAAGGCGTCTTTCGGGCACTGGCGAATCGCCGAACTCCTGACCTATCGTTGCAATGCATCGGGAGTAGAGCGAAGCATGATTCGGCGCACCTATGCTTCTGTACTGCACGGAATGGGAAACGTCGCCGAGATGTGCGGAGTTTCGCAGGCGCTTGAGCGAGCCGGCGAGCGCAGCCGTTTGGCAAGATGGGCGCGAAGTCTTTTCGCCATTTATCGAATAGACGATCTAGTCCGACTTGATCTTCCCTGGTGGACATTCGACGCGGTCGACCGCACTGATGCGTTTCTTCGATCGCGACCGCAGGCGCGCGTGTTCGAATATGGCAGCGGCGCGAGCACGATCTGGCTCGCGCGGCGCGCCGCCTCCGTGGTCAGTATCGAGCATGATCCGGATTGGTACCCGGTGGTGCAGGCGAAACTCGCCGCGTGGCCCAATGCTCGCTTGCTGCATGTTCCCGCAGACCCGGTGGCGCAAACCGATCACTCCTATTTGTCAGAGAAAAAGGGATGGAAGGGGCGCAGCTTCCGTAAATATGTGCATGCGATCGACGATGTCCCCTGGTCGTTCGATCTGATCGTGATCGACGGCCGCGCGCGTGCAGCCTGTTTAGAGCACGTCCTGTCCAGGCTGGCACCTGACGGCATGATCCTGTTCGACAATAGCCATCGTCGCTCCTATCGCGAGGCGATCGCGAAGGCACCCGTCCATGCCACGGTCACAACGGGTTTGACCGCCTGCCTTCCCTATCCCGATGAGACTACGCTATTGCAGCCTGCATGACTGCTTCATCGGGCGACGGACCACCGCAGGAAGAGACAATCACGCCCTCGGCGGGACTGGTCGGGAATCTGGCAGGGCAGCGTCTCTTGCTCTTGCTGGCCTCGGCCGACCACCCGCTGGGCCAGATCGTACGATTCGGGATGATGACCGCGATGAGCGCGTCGGTCACCTTGGGGCTGCCGATCCTCCTGCATGAGGTGTTCGGACTGGCCCCTCAAATCGCCGCGGCGATAGCATTCGTGGTCGCCTTTCTTCTCAATTTTGTCAGCTTGCGGCGGCTGGTGTTCCGCAGCAGCCGTGGCGCGGGCCGCGATTTCATCACGTTCACGCTCAGCAGTGTCGCATTCCGGGCTACAGAATATATTGCCTTTCTTGCGCTGACCCTGCTTGTCCATATACACTATGTGATTGCGCTTCTCCTCGTTCTGACGTCGTCGGCGATGGCCAAATTCCTGTGGTATAGACGGGTCCTGCACGACCGAAGCAGCGTGAACGCCTCAGAACCCGCGATGTGAGCGGCGCGCGAGGTGGGACAGGACGCCGGCCGTAAAAGCCGTGCTCCCAAGGCGGCCCATGGGCCAGCTGGGCATGCTGGCGGATAAAGGCGGTCTGTCCGTGGGAACTTCCGCCGCTCCGGACGCTTGCACTCGGGCCTTGTATCCGCTGCTTAGGAACCAAATATGTTGGTAACATTACAGCAAGGCGGGCGGGGTTAGTTTAACAGCCTTGCCGCTCGGCCAGAGCACGGTAGGATACCTACCGACTCGGGCGGCCCGAGAGTGAAGGAAGATATGACTAAGTTGAGCGGCGGCGATTCCAAGAGCACCCTTTACTGCTCGTTCTGCGGCAAATCGCAGCACGAGGTGCGCAAGCTCATCGCCGGCCCGACCGTGTTCATCTGCGACGAGTGCGTCGAGCTCTGCAATGACATCATCCGCGAGGAGACGAAGGCAACCTTTGTCAATCGCAAGGATGGCGGTGTGCCCACGCCTGCGGACATCAACCAGCATCTGGACGATTATGTGATCGGCCAGAAGCAGGCCAAGCGCGTGCTCTCGGTCGCGGTCCACAACCATTATAAGCGGCTCAACCATGGCGCGAAGGGCGCCGACGTGGAGCTCGCAAAGTCGAACATCCTGCTCGTCGGACCGACCGGCTGCGGCAAGACGCTGCTTGCGCAGACGCTCGCCAAGACCTTCGACGTGCCCTTCACGATGGCGGATGCGACGACGCTGACCGAAGCCGGTTATGTCGGCGAGGATGTCGAGAACATCATCCTCAAGCTGCTCCAGGCTTCCGACTATAATGTCGAGCGGGCGCAGCGCGGCATCGTTTATATCGACGAGATCGACAAGATCAGCCGCAAGGCGGACAATCCCTCAATCACGCGCGACGTGTCGGGCGAGGGCGTCCAGCAGGCGCTGCTGAAGCTGATGGAAGGCACGACCGCTTCCGTCCCGCCGCAGGGCGGCCGCAAGCATCCGCAGCAGGAATTCCTGCAGGTGGACACGACCAACATCCTTTTCATCTGCGGCGGTGCTTTCTCAGGCCTCGAAAAGATCATCGGCGATCGCCTGCAGGGGAAGTCGATCGGCTTCGGCGCGTTCGTGGCGGCTCCGGAAGAGCGCCGCACCGGCGAAGTGCTGCGCCAGTGCGAGCCGGAGGATCTGCTCAAGTTTGGGCTGATTCCAGAATTCGTCGGTCGTCTGCCCGTAATCGCTACGCTCGAGGATCTGGACGAGCCCGCGCTGGTCAAGATCCTGGCCGAGCCGAAGAACGCGCTCGTCAAGCAGTACCAGAAGTTGTTCGAGATGGAGGGCGTGAAACTCACCTTCACCGACGAGGCACTGAGCTCGATCGCGAAGAGGGCGATTGCCCGCAAGACCGGTGCGCGCGGCCTGCGTTCGATCATGGAAGGCATGCTGCTCGACACGATGTTCGATCTGCCTTCGATGGATGGGGTCGATGAGATCGTGGTCGACAAGGATGTGGTCGAAGGCCGCAAGGAACCGGTCCGCGTCTTCGCCAAGAAGAAGGAAAAGGCCGGCGGCGACGCTGCCTGAGGTAATTCAGGGCGCCCAGCCAGCCGTCGCCCCAGCGAAAGCTGGGGCCTCGGGAGGCTGGGCGGCTTTGCGGCAATCTCGCGTATCCTCTTCTGAGATGCCAGCTTTCGCTGGCATGACGGATGGCGCACGGGTCGGCCACCGCTGACGAATCCCTCCCCTCGCCCTATATGGCGCCGCAAGGAGTGATTCATGACCGATCAAGTCGTCATCTGCAGCTATGCGCGTACCCCGATGGGGGGATTTCAGGGCGCGCTTTCTAACGTCTCTGCGACCGAACTCGGCGCAACCGCGGTTAAGGCCGCGGTTGAGCGTGCGGGCGTCGCACCCGAAAAGATCGACCGCATTTACATGGGTTGCGTGTTGCCCGCAGGCCTGGGTCAGGCGCCCGCGCGCCAAGCTGCGCTGGGTGCAGGGCTGCCGCGCTCGGTCGAGGCGACCACCGTCAACAAGATGTGCGGATCGGGCATGCAGGCGGCGATCATGGCGGACGAGGCGCTGCGCAGCGGTTCGGTCGACCTGGTGATTGCCGGCGGAATGGAGAGCATGACCAACGCGCCCTATCTGCTGCCCAAGCATCGCGGAGGCGCCCGCATCGGCCATGACCGGATCATGGATTCGATGATGCTCGACGGGCTCGAAGATGCTTATGAGCCCGGCAAGGCGATGGGCGTATTCGCGGAGGAAACCGCGCGCGAGTATCAGTTCACGCGCGAGGCGATGGACGCTTTTGCTATCGAAAGCCTGCGCCGCGCCAACGCTGCAGTCAGTGGCGGCGGCTTTGCCGACGAGGTAGTGCCGGTTACGGTCAAGACCCGCGCCGGCGAGACGATCGTCGAGCATGATGAGCAGCCCGGCAAAGCCCGGCCGGACAAGATTCCCACGCTGAAACCCGCCTTCAGCAAGGATGGCGCGATTACGGCCGCCAACGCATCGTCGATTTCCGACGGCGCCGCCGCGCTGGTGATGGCCCGTGAGAGCACGGCGCGAGAGCAAGGCCTGAAGATCGAAGCGCGTGTCGTCGCCACCGCCGCGCATGCGCATGAGCCTGCGAAATTCACCACCGCCCCCGTCCCCGCCATTCAGAAGGTACTGAAGAAGGCCGGCTGGAGCGTGGACGACGTCGATCTGTTCGAGATCAACGAGGCGTTCGCTGCGGTGACGATGATCGCGATGCGCGATCTCGACATCCCGCACGACAAGGTCAACGTGAATGGCGGCGCCACGGCGCTCGGTCACCCGATCGGCGCATCGGGCGCGCGCATCGTCGCTACGCTGGTCGCAGCCCTGAAAGCGCGCAAGCTCAAGCGCGGCGTCGCTGCCTTATGCATCGGCGGCGGCGAGGCCACCGCGCTTGCTCTGGAGCTCGCATGATCAAGGTCGAGGGCGGCTGCCATTGCGGCCTCGTCCGGTTCGAAGTGGAGCTGCCCTCCGCTGAGGTGCAGGTGGATGATTGCGACTGCTCGATCTGCAGCATGACGGGTTATCTGCACCTCATCGTGCCTGAGGACAGATTCCGCCTGACGGAGGGCCGCAAGGAGACGACCACCTATCGCTTCGGCACGGGTAGCGCGCAGCACATTTTCTGCAGTCAGTGCGGCATCAAGAGCTTCTATCGCCCACGCTCGCATCCGCGACACGTCAGCGTCAATTATCGTTGCCTTGACGAGGGACATGGGCTCGAACCGTCGATCGTCAAGTTCGACGGACGGAACCATCCCGGAGCGGTCGCGTAACGACCTCTGCTTGGCGTCGACCGCAACGGACGATACACCGGGGCCGAGAGAGGACAAGAATGAAGCGAGCCCCTGTCGACGTCGGTCAACGATCTCCCCTCCGCTTGGTCATCTTGGCCTCGACGCTGGGGACGGTGTTCGAATGGTATGACTTCTTCGTTTACGGCACGCTAGCAGGTGTCATCGGCCAGAATTTCTTCCCTGCGGGCAATTCCGCCGTATCGCTGCTGATCACGCTTGCCACGTTCGGCGTCGGCTTCGGAATGCGCCCTGTGGGAGCGATCCTGTTCGGCGTGCTCGGTGACAAGCTCGGGCGAAAATATACCTTTCTCGTAACCGTGGCGCTGATGGGTGGCGCTACCGCTGGCGTGGGCCTGCTTCCGACCTATGCGTCGATCGGCATTGCCGCTCCCATCTTGCTGGTGCTGCTGCGCGTGGCCCAGGGCCTGGCATTGGGCGGAGAATATGGCGGCGCGGCGATCTATGTTGCCGAACATGCGCCGCGGAAGAAGCGGGGCTTCTACACAAGCTTCATTCATGCGGGCGTGGCGGGGGGCTTCCTGCTCAGCCTGCTGGTGGTGATCTCCGCCAATAATTTTGCAGCCAAGCAGGATTGGGTGGATTGGGGCTGGCGCATCCCCTTCCTGTTCAGCCTGGTACTGCTCGCAATATCCTTGTGGGTCCGGCTGATGCTGCACGAAAGCCCGGTGTTCCGCGCTATGCAGATCGAAGGCAAAATCGCACAGAATCCACTCAAGGAAAGCGTCGATAGCTGGTCCAAATGGCGCAAGCTGCTGATCGTGCTGTTCGGTATCACCGCCGGCCTGACGGTGATCTTCTATACCGCGCATTTCCAGTCGCTCTACTTCATCCAGAACGCCGTCCGCATCGATGATACACCCGCCCGGCTGATCGTCGGCTTCTCCGCGCTGCTCAGCATCGGTTGGTACATCCTGTTCGGCTGGCTCTCCGACAAGATCGGGCGCAAGCCGCCGATCGTGGCGGGCTATGTGCTGATGCTCCTGCTTGCCTTCCCTTTGTTCAAAATGATGGCCGCTAACGGCAATCCCGACCTCGCCGCCGCGCAGGGCCTAGCCCCCGTAGTCGTGCGGGGCAGCGACTGTACTTTCAATCCGCTTGCCACCCACGGTCAGTCGAGCGCTTGCGGCCGTGTGCTCGACAGCCTGTCCAAGCGCGGGATCACCTATCATAAAGTGCGTATCGCGCAGGGTGCGCCGATGGTCACGATCGGCAGCAAAGTGCTGAGCGCGCCTGACGACGCCACGATTGAGACAGCGCTGACGGAGGCCGGTTATCCGACGGGCAAGGTGTCCCCACCGTTCAACCGCGCAGTCAAGGTTGCGTTCGGCATCATTGTGGTCGCCTTCATATCGGGGATGACCTACGGTCCGGTGGCCGCGCTGCTGGTCGAACTATTTCCGGCGCGGGTGCGCTACACTTCGCTCTCGATTCCATACCATATCGGGTCGGGCTATTTCGGCGGCTTTCTGCCCTTCATAAACCAATATATCGTGGCCAAGACCGGCGATCCGCTTGCCGGCCTTTGGTATACGGTCGCGGTCACAGCAATGGCGTTGCTGATCGTGTCGCTGGCGGTGCCCGAAACATCCGGCAAAGAACTCGAATGATGGAAGATGATCTGGCGCTCGCGGCGCGCCTGGCGGATGCGGCCGGGGCAGCGATCCGTCCCTTTTTCCGTAAGAGATTCGCGATAGAGGCCAAGGCCGATCTGTCGCCGGTGACCGAAGCCGATCGCGCGGCCGAGGCGGCGATGCGCTCGATCCTGGACGCGGAGCGGGCCGACGATGGCGTGATCGGTGAGGAATATGGCCCCGACCGCGGCGATGCCGAGCGCGTGTGGGTGCTGGATCCAATCGACGGCACGCGCTCCTTCGTCGCCGGACGCCCGATCTTCGGCACGTTGGTCGCGCTGCTGGAACAGGGGCGGCCCGTACTCGGCGTGATCCACCAGCCTATTTCCGGCGAGCGCTGGACCGGTGCAGCGGGACAACCGACGACGCTGAACAGCGCCCCCGTCGTCACACGAAGCTGCACCGGCCTCTCTGATGCGCATCTCGCCACCACGGGTCCGGGGTATTTCACGCCCGAAAGCTGGACCGCGTTCGAACGCGTACGCTGCGCCGCACGCGACACTTTATGGGGCGGCGATTGCTACAATTATGGCCTGCTTGCGGCGGGACACCTCGATCTGGTGATCGAGGATGGACTCAAGCTTTACGACTTCGCCGCACTGGTTCCGATCGTCGAGGGTGCGGGCGGCGTGATGCGAGACTGGCAGGGCCGGCCGCTGGATATGTCCAGCAACGGGCAGGTCATCGCCGCGGGCGACCCGCGGCTTATCGACCAGACGGTGGCTGCGCTCGCTTAAGCTGCGTTGCGCACACGCGCAAAGCTGCGAAACAGCTCCCGCGTGCTAGGGTCGGCAACTTCTTCGGTCAGCCGGTCTACAAGGTCGGGTACAGTGCTACCGCTCGCAATCGCGACCCGCTGCGCTGCCATCGACCAGTCGCCAAACGCGCGCTCGCTGATCTCGCGCGAACTCAGCAGCACGACAGCGCGATGGCGCGGATCGGCTTTGATGCGCTCGTAAACTTTGGTGACCGCAGCGGCGTCGCCCTCCAGCGCCTGCAGGAAACGATAGCCGTCGTAGAGCAGAAGCCCCGTCACGCCCGCCACCGCGTTATTGCCGCGGGAGGCGGCCAGTATCTCGTCGATCGCCCTTGCCGGGAGCTCTGGCCGAGCGGTGCTGATATAGATGATCTGCAGCATAAGCATCCTCAATTGCTGCAGAATATGCCGGATCGTGGTTAAGAAGCTTTGAACCCTAAAGGGGATAGACCGCGTCGTTCCGTCGTTATATGGGCATTGCCATGCAGTCCGGCCGCGGCCTTCTTCTTACGCTTCGACTTACGCGCCCTTAGGCGCGTCGATCGTTTGCGGCCGCGCGAGGCCGCCGCTCACCGCCTAAGGGAACCGCCGCCGCGCCGAAGAAGGCGCTCCGACGCTCTATGTGCCGAGACTAAGATGACCATGCTTGCCGATCCGTCCGTAAAGTACCGCCCCTTCCCGTCCGTCGACCTGCCAGACCGGCAATGGCCGAGCCGCACGATCACCCGGCCGCCGCGCTGGTTGTCGACCGATATGCGCGACGGCAATCAGGCGCTGATCGACCCGATGGACGAGGAGAAGAAGACCCGCTTCTTCGATCTGCTCGTGAAGGTCGGGCTGAAGGAGATCGAAGTCGGTTTTCCGAGCGCGGGCGCGACCGAATTCGACTTCATCTCGGGCTTGGTCCGCTCAGGCCGCATCCCGGACGACGTGACGATCCAGGTGCTGACCCAATCGCGCCGCGACCTGATCGAGAAGAGCTTCCAGAGCCTTGAGGGCGCCACCAAGGCGGTGGTCCACCTCTATAACGCGGTCTCACCCGCGTGGCGCCGTATCGTCTTCAACATGAGCCGCGACGAGGTGCGCGAAATCGCTGTGACGGGCGCCAAGATTCTACGCGACGAGGCCGCCAAGCGTCCCGATACCGATTGGCATTTCGAGTATAGCCCGGAGACCTTCTCCACCGCCGAGCTCGATTTCAGCCTGGAGGTTTGCGAGGCGGTGATGAACGTGCTGCGTCCCACCCCCGACCACCCGTTGATCCTGAATCTGCCGGCGACGGTCGAGGCGGCGACGCCCAACGTCTATGCCGACCAGATCGAATGGTTCTGTCGCAACGTCAGCAAGCGCGACAGCGTGGTGATCTCACTCCACCCGCACAATGATCGCGGCACCGGCGTCGCGGCGGCCGAACTGGGGCTGATGGCAGGGGCCGACCGGGTCGAAGGCTGCCTGTTCGGAAACGGCGAACGCACCGGCAATGTCGATTTGGTGACGCTGGGTCTCAACCTCTACACGCAAGGGGTCAATCCCGGGCTCGACTTTTCGGACATTGACGAGGTGATCAACACCGTCACCTATTGCAACAATTTGCCCGTCCACCCCCGCCATCCTTATGCTGGTGATCTGGTGTTCACTGCCTTCTCGGGCAGCCATCAGGACGCGATCAAGAAGGGCTTCGTGGCGCAGGAGCAGCGCAACGATCAGATCTGGGACGTGCCCTATCTGCCGATCGACCCCAAGGATCTCGGGCGCGACTACGAGGCCGTGATCCGCGTGAACTCGCAGTCAGGCAAGGGCGGTGTCGCCTGGGTATTGGAGCAGGATAAGGGGCTGAAGCTGCCCAAGCGGATGCAGGCCGATTTCAGCCGCTCGGTTCAGGCGCTCGCGGACGAGACCAGCCGCGAGTTGAACGCCGCCGATATCTGGGCCCGCTTCCAGCAGCATTATCACCTCGACCCGGGCCAGCCTTATGAACTGGTCGATTACAGCGAGACGCACGCCGGCGCCGACCGTATCTTCACCGGGCGCGTTCGCCACAAAGGCGTGGAGACATCGGTAAGCGGGCGCGGCAACGGTCTGCTGTCGAGCGTTCTCGCGGCGCTCAAGGGCGGTTTCGGGCTCGATCTGGATATCGTCGACTATTCCGAGCATGCCATGGGCCATGGCGGCAACGTTCAAGCTGCTGCCTATGTCGAAGCGAAGACAGACGACGGGCGCACCGTTTTCGGGGTCGGGATCGATACCGACGTTGCAACCGCCTCCGTGCGCGCGTTGCTAGGCGCGGCGAACGCGCTCTGATCCTCTCCCCCCGCTCTGCCGCGGGGGGCGGAGAAGTGCTCAGCGCCAGCGATGCCAGGTGCAGCGCCGCACCTTGCGGTGGTGATACCAATGCGTGCGGCACACCTTGTGCCGCCGCACTTCGTGGCGGTTCCATCCGGGTTTGTTGGTGACCGTTGTTGTCGTGGTGGTGCGCTCCACCTCGACATGCTGCTGCGCGAGTACCGGCGTCACGGCCAACGAACTCGTCGCAAAAGCAGCCAATAGGGCCAAGTATTTCAGTTTCATCCCGAGCTCCTTCTTACTGATGACGCGAGTGAACGGTCAGCTTGAACGGAAGCTCCTTCAAGGCATCGCGAGGCTGGCAAGCTCGCGCACCGTGATGCCGTAGGTTTCGCAAATATGATCCCGCAGAGCGGCCTTGGTCTGCGCCATTTCGGCATAAGCCAATTCCTCGGCCTCCTCGTGCACAAGGTCCACATGTTCGTGGCTCGGGACGAGCGCTTCCCATGTGAGATTATGCCTGCGCGCCGCCTCGCGTACGGCTGCGACGAGCTCCTTCCCGTCCATATAGTATCAACGGTCATCCTTGGGCGCAGGTTGCGCACTGCCTCGGCGACGTGCGAACTCTCGAAAGTCGCTTTGCGATCTCTCTCGGCCACCTCTCGATAGGCCCTCCACACAACCTCGACTGCCGAGCGAGCTGAAGGGATTTGTTGTATCCGAAACGCCCCCTAAGCTGGCGACGATGCGCGGCCGCCCTCTATCCCTCTCCGCCCTGCTGATCCTCGGAACCGTGGCAGCCGGACTAACGGTGCGGATGGCTCATCTCGGCCTGCCATTCGTGATCGTCAAATATGGCGGCTCGATGCTCTGGGCATTGATGATCTATTGGATCGTCTCGTCGGTTCGGGCGCGCTGGCCGGTAATCCGATGTGCTTTGGCGGCGGGGTCCATCGCGTCAGCGATTGAGTTGTTCAAGCTCTATCATAGTCCTGCCTTGGATAGCTTTCGCCTGACCGTTCCCGGAGCCCTTCTGCTAGGGCGCGTCTTCTCGGCATGGGATCTTTTCGCCTATTCGGTGGCAATCACCGTGGGCACGCTTATCGATCGCGCAATGCGTTCCGGGGCTGATGGCTAAGAACGAGACGGTTGTTGCGCTCAGCAGCAGCTCATTTTCGCCCGAACAGCTTCTCGATATCCGAATGGCCCAACTTCACCCAGGTCGGGCGGCCGTGGTTGCACTGGCCGGAGTGGGGCGTGATCTCCATCTCGCGCAGCAGAGCGTTCATCTCAGCGACGGAGAGGATGCGG
>Ga0207647_10000725_pt1 | contig 25872 bp, 22 predicted proteins | sample KBSCornC2_FD_184295 | JGI IMG/M metagenome (GOLD analysis project Ga0207647, IMG submission 184295) | Corn rhizosphere microbial communities from Kellogg Biological Station, Michigan, USA - C2 (SPAdes) (version 2) | ecosystem: Host-associated > Plants > Roots > Rhizosphere ... | reverse complement strand
TGGTGATCGTGTTCCAGCCGCACCGTTACACCCGCACGCGCGATCTGCTGGACGACTTCGCGGGCGTCCTGTGCGAAGCCGATGCGCTGGTGCTGACCGAGGTGTATCCCGCGGGCGAAGCGCCGATCACGGGCGCCGATGGTCGTGCGCTGGCGCGTGCGGTGCGCGCTCGCGGCAAGGTTGATCCGGTATTCATCGAACATCCGCGCGCCCTGCGCGAAACGCTGCCGGCATTGCTGGGCGACGGCGATCTGGTGCTGATGCTGGGCGCGGGTGACATCGGCGCGGCGGCGGCCGAACTCGCGCGTGGCGGCGATCTGAAATCAAGGAACGCGGCATGAGCGTGAATCGGCCGGCGCGAATCTCCAATCCCGGCGCATTCGGACGCGTGGCGGTCGTGATGGGCGGCAGTTCCTCCGAGCGCGAGGTGTCGTTGAATTCCGGGCACGGTGTACTGGAAGCGCTGAGATCACGCGGCGTGGACGCGCACGCGATCGATGGCATCCCGGCGCTGCTGGATGCGGTGCGCGCCGGCCATTTCGCGCGGGTGTTCAACATCCTGCACGGCCAGCACGGCGGCGGCGAAGATGGCGTGCTGCAGGGCGCGTTGGATTCGCTGCACATCCCCTACACGGGTTCCGGCGTGCTCGGTTCGGCCTTGTCGATGGACAAGATCCGCAGCAAGCAAGTCTGGAGTGCGCTGGGCCTGCCGACGCCGAAGTTCCTGCCGCTGCCGCGCGGTGCCGATGTGCACGATGCGGCGCGCGGGATCGGGTTCCCGCTGATCGTGAAGCCGGCGTCGGAAGGGTCCAGCGTCGGGGTGTCGCGCGTGTTCAAGGAAAGCGATCTGGACGACGCGGTGGCGCTTGCGCAGCGCTATCCCGGCGATCTGCTGATGGAAGCCCTGATCGAAGGCGACGAACTCACCGTCTCGATCCTGCAGGACGACGTGCTGCCCAGCATCCGCATCGTGCCGAAGGGCGAGTACTACGACTACAACGCCAAGTACATCGCCGAAGACACGCAATACATCTGTCCGGGTCTCGACGGCGACGCCGAAGCCGAATTGCGCGCCCTGGCGCGTCGGGCGTTCGACGCGCTGGCGTGTTCGGGCTGGGGCCGCGTCGACGTGATGCGTGACCGGCGGGGCCGCAACTGGTTGCTGGAGGCGAACACCGCGCCCGGCATGACTTCGCATTCGCTGGTGCCGAAAGCGGCCGCGCAGGTGGGCATCGATTACCAGGAGCTGTGCTGGCGGGTGCTGGAAACCTCGTTTCAGCGGGAATGGGACTGCGGAGGCAGGACGCCGGAGCGAACGGCGCAGCCGGCACAACGGGCGAGCCGCGGGAGCGGCCAGTCTATGGAAAATCGGGAATCGGGGAAAACCGGCTCTTCCGATTCCCGAACCCCGAATCCCGATTCCCGCGGTTCCGAAGGAGGCGCAAAGTGAAAGGCGCCACTTCCCTGCGCTTCGCCGCCTGGATCATCGCGATCGCACTGGTCGCGCTGCCGGTGATCGGCGTGCTGCAGGGCTGGTTCGCGTCCGAGCGCTGGCCGGTGCGCCAGTTGCAGGTGCACGCAACGTTCCGGCACGTGAGTGCGGCGCAGATCCGCGCGGTGGTCGCGCCCAACCTCGGTTCCGGCTTCTTCGCGATCCGGCTGGACAAGGTGCGCGATGCCGTGGCCGCGTTGCCGTGGATCGCGCAGGTCGAGGTGAGCAAGCGCTGGCCGGATGCGCTCGACATCACCGTGGTGGAAATCCAGCCGGTCGCGCGCTGGGGCAGCGATTCATTGCTGGGCCGCGATGGCCGCGTCTTCAAGGTGCCGGACACGGGCGTCGTGAATGGCCTGCCGCAATTCAATGCCCCGAACGACCGCGGGGCCGACGTGATGGCGTTTTATCGCACCGCGTTGACCGATTTCGCGCCCTACAACCTGCAAGTCACGGGCGTGGATCTTTCCGCACGAGGAAGCTGGAACCTCACGCTTTCCAATGGCGGCCACGTGGTGGTCGGCGGCGACAAGCCCGACCAGCACCTCGCGCGCTTCGTCGCAGCGTTGCCCATCCTGATGCGAGGCCGCAGCGACGGGTTCATTTACGCCGATTTGCGTTACAGCAACGGCTTCGCGGTGCGCTGGCCCGAGCCGGCGCCGACCCCCACTCCGAACTCGAAAAACGGTGGCTCCCATGCTGTTGACGGAAACGTTTAGACCCATGAACCGCAAGAGCGACAAGAACCTGGTTGTCGGCCTGGACATCGGCACCTCCAAGGTGATGGCGATCGTCGGCGAATACATGCCCGGCGAACCGGTCGAGGTGATCGGGTTCGGTAGCCATACCTCACGCGGCATGAAGAAGGGCGTGGTGGTCGAAATCGACTCCAACGTGCATTCAATCCAGCGCGCGATCGAAGAAGCCGAGCAGATGGCGGGTTGCGACATCCGTTCGGTGTGCGCGTCGATCTCGGGCAGCCACCTCGAGACCCACAACTCGCGCGGCGCGGCCGCAATCCGCGACCGCGAAGTCGCGGCCGGCGATCTGGACCAGGTGCTGGAGTCGGCCAGCGCGGTGGCGATCCCGGCCGACCGCAAGGTGCTCTACAAGGAGCCGCAGGAGTACCGCATCGATGGCCAGGACGGCATCCGCCATCCTATCGGGATGAGTGGGGTGCGCCTGGAAGCCGGCGTGCACCTCGTCACCGGCGCGGCCTCGGCGGTGCAGAACATCACCAAATGCATCCAGCGCTGCGGACTCGCGGTGGATGACCTGGTGCCCGCCGCGGTGGCCGCGTCGAAATCGGTGTTGACCGAGGACGAGCGCGAACTCGGCGTGTGCGTGGTCGACATGGGCGCGGGCACCACCGACATCGCGATCTACACCCACGGTTCGATCCGCTACACCAAGTCGCTGCCGGTCGGCGGCGACCAGGTCACCTCCGACATCTCGCAATACGTGCAGACGCCCACCGGCAATGCCGAGGAAATCAAGGTGAAGTACGGCTGTGCGCTGGCGCAGATGGCGCGCGGCGAGGAAACCATCCAGGTGCCGAGCGTGGGCGAGCGCCCGCCGCGGCGGCTGCAACGGCAAGCACTGGCGCAATCGATCCAGGCCCGATACGAGGAAATCTTCGAGATGGTGCAGGACGAAATGCGCCGCTCGGGCTACGAAAACCTGCTCGCGGCCGGCGTGGTGCTGACCGGCGGCGCGGCGCGCATCGAAGGTGCGCTGTACCTCGCCGAAGAGGTGTTCCACAAGATGGTGCGGCTTGGCGTGCCGCAGCACGTCACCGGTGCGACCGAGATGATCGCCACACCCGCACATGCCTCGGCGATTGGCCTGCTGTTGCACGGGTCGCGCGAGGGTGTGAGCGGCAGCCGCGTGATCGGCGGTGCGATGGGCGACAGCGTCGCCGGCGCGATCGGCAAGGTGAGGGGTTGGTTGACCCGCAATTTCTAGAACCCCGCGCCGCGCCTCGGGATGAGGCGTGGCCGGCAAGGCGCCGCGGCGCCGAGGTCCATGACGGACCGAGCCTTCCGAGACGGAAGGGCATCACGACAGCAGCATGACAACAGCAGCATGACTTTTCGCAGCACGGAGGACGGGCAATGTTTGAACTGGTGGAACAACTCGCACCCAATGCGGTGATCAAGGTGATCGGTGTCGGCGGCGGTGGCGGCAACGCCGTCAGCCACATGGTCAATTCATCCATCGACGGCGTGGAATTCATCTGCGCCAACACAGACGCGCAGGCGCTGAAAAGCTCCGGGGCACGCACCACGCTGCAACTCGGCGAAACCGTGACCAAGGGTCTCGGCGCCGGCGCCAACCCCGAGATCGGCCGGCAGGCCGCGCTCGAGGACCGCGACCGCATCGTCGAGGTGCTGGACGGCGCCGACATGGTGTTCATCACCTGCGGCATGGGCGGTGGCACCGGCACCGGCGCGGCGCCGGTGGTGGCGCAACTTGCCAAGGAGAAGGGCATCCTGACGGTGGCGGTGGTGACCAAGCCGTTCCCATTCGAGGGCCGCCGGCGCATGCAGGTGGCGCTGAAGGGCATCGAGGATCTGTCGCAATCGGTGGATTCCCTGATCACGGTGCCGAACGAAAAGTTGCTGACCGTACTCGGCCGCGAAGTGACCTTGCTGAATGCATTCAAGGCCGCCAACGACGTGCTGCAGGGCGCGGTGCAGGGCATCGCCGACCTGATCACCCGCCCGGGCCTGATCAACGTCGACTTCGCCGACGTGCGCACCGTGATGAGCGAGATGGGCATGGCCATGATGGGCACCGGCACCGCCCGCGGCGACGACCGCGCGCAGGCGGCGGCCGAGGCGGCCATCAACAATCCGCTGCTGGAGAACGTGGACCTTTCGGGTGCCTGCGGCATCCTGGTCAACGTCACCGCCGGCCCCAACCTGACGATGCGCGAGTTCGACGAGATCGGCCGAGTGGTACACGACTTCGCCAGCGAGGACGCGACCGTGGTGCTGGGCACCGCGCTCGATCCGGACCTGTCCGATGACGTGCGCGTCACGGTAGTCGCGACCGGGCTCAACCGTGCGGTGAAGCCGCAATTGCGGCCCGTCGCCAAGCCGGAAATGGTCGAGATGCCGCAGCCGCGGCGGGTACTCCGGACCGGCACCGACAACGGCATCGTGGATTTCGCGGCCCAGCCGGAACCGGTGATGACCGCCCGCCGGGAACCGGCGCCGGTCGCCAAGCCAGAAAAAGAGGTCGCGCCTGGTTACGACTACCTGGACATCCCGGCGTTTTTGCGTCGCCAAGCGGACTAGCGCGATCGTCCTGATCGCCATGTCGATGGCCGACCGGCGGCCAGGGTTGTTTTGCCTGGCTGACGGACCAGCACGGCTTCCGTGGCCTGACCTTCCACAACAGCCGCTTCGTGGCGTGGAAGGTGCTTCAACCCGCATTGCCGGAACTCCCGTCCTCCGGCAGTGCGGGCAGCTTCCCGCCCAATTTTTACCAAGGCCGGGAACCTGCGCTCCCCGTCGCGGTCGGAAGTCGCCGTGGGGGTTGCGGGTCAGACTGGGCTCATCGGTCGGGCGCCCCCGTGACGATCGTCACGCTCGGCACCCGGAAGGATTAACTAAACCTAACAGTCCACTTTATTCGGACTGTCAACCGTGGTAGCATCGCCCACGTTTTAGCGTTGTCCTAACAGGATTCCAACGAAAAATGATCAAGCAGCGCACGCTCAAAAACGTGATCCGCGCGACGGGCGTCGGTCTGCACACGGGCGAGAAGGTGTACATGACCCTGCGTCCGGCGGCGGTCAATACCGGCATCGTGTTCCGCCGCACCGATCTCCCCGAGCCGGTCAGTATTCCGTCGCGTTGCGAATACGTCGGCGATACGCGCCTTTCCAGCACGCTCATCAAGGATGACGTGCGCGTGGGTACGGTCGAGCATCTGCTGTCGGCGATGGCCGGCCTCGGCATCGACAACGCCTACGTGGATTTGTCGGCGCCGGAAGTGCCGATCATGGACGGCAGCGCGGGTCCTTTCGTGTTCCTGCTGCAGTCGGCCGGCATCGAGGAACAGTCCGCGCCCAAGCGTTTCATCCGCATAAAGAAGCCAGTGAAGGTCGAGGAGGGCGACAAGTGGGCCCGCTTCGAGCCGTTCGACGGGTTCAAGGTCGGTTTCTCGATCGAGTTCCAGCACCCGATCTTCTCGCGCCGCGCGTCCAAGGCCGAAATCGATTTCTCGACGACATCGTTTGTCAAGGAAGTCAGCCGCGCGCGCACCTTCGGCTTCATGCGCGACATCGAAATGCTGCGCGAAAAGAACCTCGCGCTGGGCGGCTCGATGGACAACGCGATCGTGCTGGACGACTACCGCGTGCTGAACGAAGATGGCCTGCGCTACGAGGACGAATTCGTCAAGCACAAGATTCTGGACGCGATCGGTGACCTCTATCTTCTCGGCCATAGCCTGATCGGCGCGTTCTACGGCCACAAGTCCGGGCACCAGTTGAACAACCAGTTGCTGCGCGCCCTGCTGGCCGACAAGTCGGCATGGGAAGAAGTCACTTTCGACGATCCGGCGCTGGCGCCGATTTCGTACGCGCATCCCGCCCAAGCGGTTTGATTGCGATCATCCCTGATCGCGGCCTCGCCCGATGGCAAGGCCGCCAGTATGGTTTGCGCCCGGCGAGCCCAGAACTGGCATCCATTTCCTGACTTTCCACGAAAGCTCTGCAACATCCCCTGATCGCGGCCTCGCCCGATGGCAAGGTCGCCAGCATGGTTTGAGCCTGGCGACTCCAGAACGGGCATCCATGCCCTGACTTCTAACAACAGCGGCTTCGGTTGTTGTTCCGGGGTAAGCCTTTCGCTGCGTTACCGAAAGCGGACACCCCGGGCATGGCTTTTTGCGCTACTTTTCACAATAGCGCCCTCAGGTGTTGTTCCAAGGAAAAGTGCGTGCCGCAAGGGGCGTCGTGCCCAGGTTTCCCACACCAGCCCGCCCTCGCTTGGCCTGTTCGACGGCCGGGCATCCCACGTGCAGCGCGGCGACTGCCCCCCGTTTTTGACAACAGGCACGTAAACCCGCCGACGGGCCTACGGCTTTGGGTGGATTTCACGATTTGTGACTTTTTTCTGATTCCGACCCGCACACGCCGCCGTCCCCATGTTATAAGTTCTGCTTCCGCCGATGGATGAGGGGGCGGACGGCCTGCGCGGTCACTTGGCCGGGGGACTTTCCGCCGCGGCGGCAAGCTCCAGGAACAACGCGCGCAGGTCCGGATCGGCGATGGCCGACGCGGCAGCGCGGATGGTTTGCGCGGCCCGCGGCGTCAACGATGGCGGGGCGGCGGAGCCGTCGACCGATGTCCACAGCGGCATCACCTTGGCCGTGACGGAGCTCGCGGCGAGTCCCAGGGAATGCACCGCGGCAAGGATTCGCGACTGCTCCATGCGTACGCGCGTGGCCCAGGCGGACGATTCGACCAGCAGCAGGACGCGATCGTTGCGCACGCCGGCGAAGCTGACGTGTTCGCGCAGCGGGGCTGGCAGCAGCGGAACAATGCGTTGGCTGGTGCGGTCAACTTCGCGTGCCCTTGCTGCAAGGTCGGCAATCGGGGCGCATTGTGCAAGAGGCGTCGGGCCGTGGGTGTCGCGAGGCGGCAGCGGTTTGGCAGGAGACACGACGAATGAAAATCCAGACGGTTCGCTCAAGATGGGCATGATACTGGTGGCGCGTTCGCGCCGATGCGAGTGGTCCAACGCCCATTTCGACGAACGCCGGATCGCCAACCGCAGGCTGTGTTGGCGGGTGACTTCAGGCCTGGCCGCATGTGTAGTCGCCACCGCCGCGTTGGCAATATGGGCCGTCAGCCCGAACAGCCGCACGCTGGCGCAGGTGGATTCGATGCACCAGCAGATCGCCGCACAGAAGGCCGAGTTGCAACAGGTGCGCGAAAACGCCCAGCGCGACATTCGCAACATGGCCACCAAGCTGGGGGAATTGCAGGCCGATTCCGCCCGACTCGATGCGCTGGGCCAGCGGTTGGTGGTAGCAGGCAAGCTCGATCCCGCCGAATTCAATTTCAACGAGGCGCCGGGCCTCGGCGGACCCGAGGTGGCCGTGCCGCCCACGCGCTCGTTGCCGTATGACCTTTCCGTCAGCATGGAGCAACTGGGCCGCCGCTTCGACGCCCAGCAAACCCAGCTCGGCGTGCTGCAATCGTTGCTGACCGACCGCGAGGTCGCAGCCACCCTGATCCCCAGCGGCATGCCGGTCAAGAACGGCTACATCACCTCCCCGTACGGCGAGCGCATCGACCCGTTCACCGGCCGCGAGAGTTTCCATCCGGGCCTGGACATCGGCGTGGCGTGGGGTTCGCAGGTGCATGCGGTGGCCGGTGGCGTGGTCACCTACGCGGGCGTGCGCGATGGCTATGGCAGGGTGGTCGAGATCGACCATGGCGACGGCTACATGACGCGCTACGCGCACAACAGCAAGCTGCTGGCGCATGTCGGCGAACACGTGCACGCGGGCGAAGTGATTTCCGATGCCGGCACCTCTGGCCGATCCACCGGTCCGCACGTGCATTTCGAGGTGTGGCACGACGGAAAGCTGATGAACCCGATCGCGTACGTGCGAAGGTAAGCTCGCCGAAAGCGTAGGGCGGGAGTAGCCAAGCGACAAATTGGCCTGGAACGAATTGGGACGGCTGGGGGCGGGCCCTGAGCGTAAGCGATGGGTGAGCATCAGGGACGATGCGAGTAATCCCGCCACCAAAGCGCCCGCGGCGGATTATCACCCGCCCTACATAAGCAGGTCGTGGATTATCCGCTAGCGAAGTGAGCCTGCTGGTCCGCACGGTGACCGTGGCACAAACCGCCCAAGCGACTTTCCTTGAAATCCGCCGGTTTTGCCGCCAACTCTAGGCGCGGCGGGCGTGTCCTTTTATGATGTCCGATTGAATATCGTCCGCAGCCCGGAATCGCGAATCCTAGTCCGATGCCCAATATCCTGACGAGTGTCTTCGGCAGCCGCAACGAGCGCGTGCTGAAGCAGCTTTCGAAAATCGTGGCGCGCATCAACGCGCTCGAACCCGAGATTCAGAAGCTCGACGACGTCGCCCTGCACGACAAAACCGCCGAGTTCAAGCAGCGGATAGCCAACGGCGAGAGCCTCGACAAGGTCCTGCCCGAAGCGTTTGCCGTCGTCCGTGAAGCCAGCCGCCGGGTTATCGGCCTGCGCCACTACGACGTGCAGTTGATCGGCGGGATGGTGTTGCACCAGGGCAAGATCGCGGAGATGCGCACCGGCGAAGGCAAGACGCTGGTGGCGACCCTGCCGGTGTACCTGAACGCGCTGGAAGGCAAGGGCGTGCACGTCGTCACCGTCAACGACTATCTCGCCAAGCGCGACTCGGAGTGGATGGGCAAGGTCTACAACTTCCTCGGACTGACGGTGGGTGTGGTGTGGCCGGGCATGGAGATGTCCGACAAGGCCGAGGCCTACGGCGCCGACATCACCTACGGCACCAACAACGAATTCGGCTTCGATTACCTGCGCGACAACATGGCGGTGTCGAAAGACCAGCGCTACCAGCGCGGCCTGCATTACGCGATCGTGGACGAGGTCGACTCGATCCTGATCGACGAGGCGCGTACGCCGCTGATCATTTCCGGCCCGGCCGAAGATTCGCCCGAGCTGTACATCCGCGTCAACCGCGTTGTACCGCACATGACCCGGCAGGCCAAGGAGCCTTTGCCGGGCGAAGCGCCGGAGCCCGGCGACTATTACGTCGATGAAAAGCAGAAGCAGGTGCACCTGTCCGAAGAAGGCATGGGCCATGCCGAGGAACTGCTGACCCAGGCCGGCATCCTGGAGGCCGATTCCAGCCTGTACGACGCGCGTAATCTCGCGGTCGTGCATCACCTGAACCAGGCGCTGCGCGCGCACGCGTTGTACCAGCGCGATGTCGATTACATCGTGCGCGATGGCGAAATCATCATCGTCGATGAATTCACTGGCCGCACCCTGCCGGGCCGGCGCTGGTCGGAAGGCCTCCATCAGGCCGTCGAGGCCAAGGAAGGCGTGCCGATCCAGCGCGAAAACCAGACGATGGCAACCATCACCTTCCAGAACCTGTTCCGCATGTACGACAAGTTGTCCGGCATGACCGGCACGGCGGATACGGAAGCGTTCGAATTCAACTCGATCTACGGTCTGGACGTGGTGGTGATCCCGACCAACAAGCCGATGATCCGCAAGGACAACGCCGACCTCGTGTTTCTGAAGCCCGAAGCCAAGTTCAACGCGGTGATGGAAGACGTGCGCGAGTGCCACGAACGTGGCCAGCCGGTGCTGGTCGGTACCGCGTCGATCGAGGTCTCCGAACTGGTGGCAAACCTGTTCAAGAAGGCCGGCATTCCGCATCAGGTGCTGAACGCCAAGCAACACGAACGCGAGGCGAAGATCGTCGAACAGGCCGGCATGCCGGGCGCCGTCACCATCGCCACCAACATGGCCGGTCGCGGCACCGACATCGTGCTGGGCGGCAGCCTCGATGCCGCGCTGGCGGAGCTTCCTGCCGATGCCACCGATGCCGACAAGCAGCGCGTCAAGGCCGAATGGAAGCAACGCCATGAAAAGGTGCTCGAAGCCGGCGGTCTGCACATCGTCGGCACCGAACGCCACGAATCGCGGCGCGTCGACAACCAGTTGCGCGGCCGTTCCGGCCGCCAGGGCGACCCGGGTTCCTCGCGTTTTTACCTGTCGCTGGAAGACAACCTGATGCGCATCTTCGGCGGTGAAGGGCTGGTGCGCTGGATGCAGCGCTTCGGCATGAAGGAAGACGACGCGCTGGAAGACCGGCTCGTCAGCCGCCAGATCGAGAAGGCCCAGCGCAAGGTCGAGCAGCACAACTTCGACATCCGCAAACAGCTGCTGGAGTTCGACGACACCGCCAACGACCAGCGCAAGGTCATCTACAAGCAGCGCCTGGAACTGCTGGAATCGGAAGACGTCGCCGAAACCGTGACCGACATTCGCCAGGCCGTGTTCGAATCGGTCGCGCAGCAATACGTACCGTCCAATACCGTGGACGACCAATGGGATCTCGCCGGCCTGCAATCGGCTTTGGTTTCCGATTTCGGCATGGACCTCGACCTGACGCATTGGATGGAAAGCCACGAGGAGGCCGATGCCGAAACCATCCATCGCCACGTGGTGGAAGCCGCCGACAGCGTGTTTGCGGCCAAGGAACAGCAAGTCGGCGCCGAAGTGATGCGCGCGCTGGAAAAACACGTGATGCTGACCGTGGTGGACGGCGCGTGGAAGGACCACCTTGCCAATATGGATTACCTGCGCCAGGGTATCTACCTGCGCAGCTACGCGCAGATCGATCCCAAGAAGGAATACAAGCGCGAGGCTTACCGCCTGTTCGAGGACATGCTGGAGCGCATCAAGCGCGAACTCATCCAGACGCTTGCGCGCGTGCGCATCCGCAGCGAGGAAGAAGTTGCCGCGATGGAAGCCGAGCAGCGCCGCATCGCTGCCGCCCGCGCGATGGAATTCCAGCACGCGCAAACCGGCGGCTTCGATGCGCCTCCGCAACCCGGCGCCGAAATGGGCGCAGGGCACGCGCAAGCCTTGGAAGGCGCGGCCGCCACCGCCACTGCGGCTCCCATCGTGCGCGCAGGCCCCAAGGTCGGCCGCAACGATCCCTGCCCGTGCGGATCTGGCAAGAAGTACAAGCATTGTCACGGCGCGCTCAGCTGACCGTCATCGCGCGCGGGCCAACGCTTAAAATAAATCGTCATTCCGGGCGCCGCGCAGCGGCGATCCGGAACCCAGCGCCTTTGCTTCCGTAGCGTGCGCCTTGTTGCGCAATCGAATCTGCGTTCCGATGCCGACGAAGCACTATGCCTGCTCCAGTAGGGCGGGTGACAACCCGCCATGGGCGCTGCTGACGGCGTGATCCGCTTCGCTACTCCCGCCCTGCGTGCTCTGGTTGTCGCTTGGCGTATTTGGTTGTCAGTGGGGTGCGTCATGCCGCAATCGCCGCGCGCCGCGTGCCCACCAGATCGATCCAGTCGGAAAATGCCAACAGGAATGTATGCAGCGACTCCGATATGCCGGCGTCGCGCAGGGCTCCGTTGCCGTCGAATACCTGCTCCGCGTCGCGCACGAACAACATGGGGGCGGGCATCACTTGGGCTTCGGTTGCGGTGAGGGTTTGCCGCAGCGCGGCCTGCGCGAGACGTGTGCCCCAGCGACCGGTCGAAGCGCCCAGGATTGCCACCGGCTTGCCGGCGAGGATGTCTTCCGGCAATGGCCGCGACAACCAGTCGATGGCGTTTTTCACCACGCCCGGAATCGACTGGTTGTATTCCGGGGTCGCAAGCAACAATGCATCCGCACTACCGATGGCTTCGCGCATACGTGCAACGCCGGCATGCATCGGGTTTGTCGACTCCGTGTCTTCGTTGAACATCGGCACATCCCCGAGACCGTCGAATAGTCGTATCCGCAGATTGCCGGGTGCGGAATGGATGGAAGCCACCAACAACTTGCGGTTGTAACTGTCACGGCGCAGGCTGCCAGGCAGGGCCAGGATTCGGTGTCTGCAAGCTTGTTGCGGATGCATGCGGGAATCTCCTTTCAATCGGGATCAGACGAACAACATCAATGCGGCCAGAATCAATAGTGCGCCGAGCGCGCGATCGGTCCATTGGCGCACCCGTGGCCGGGTCAGGTGCGGTGCCACGGCGCCGCCAAGTGCCGCCCATAGCAGCAGACACACCGTCGGGATACCCAGGAAAAGCGGCGCCAGATACTTCAAGGCGTGCACCGCATCGGCGGCAGGCAGTGCGGCGACGACCGTGAGCACCATGACCCAGCCCTTGGGGTTGAGGAACTGGAAACCAAACAGCCCTGCAAATCCGCCCGGGAGTGCCGTCGAGTCGGCTTCGCGGCCTGCCGCCGCAATCATCCGGGTGCCCAGCCAGACCAGGTACAGCACGCCGCCGGCCTCGATTGCACCGCGCAGCCACGGCCACGTGGAAAAGACACTGCCTGCGCCCGAGACCACCACCAGCAATAGGACGAGGCCGCCCGCGACGACGCCGGCCACCGGCGGCAACGCGGCCTTCCAGCCGTTGCGCGCGGCGGCTCGCATCACCACCAGATTGTTGGGCCCGGGGGTAATCGTGGCGATCAAAAGAAACAAACCAGTCGAGAACAACGACGTCATGGTGGTCCATTGAGTGGCGCGGCAGCCAAATGATCACCGTCGTGGCTGGATCGTGCGCAACCGTTTTGGTCTAATATCGAGACCATGAAGGATTTGCCCCTGAATGCCCTGCGTGTATTCGCGCTGGCCTGTGCCCATGGCGGCGTGCGATCGGCCGCGCGCGAGTTGGGCATCGCGCATTCGTCGGTGTGTCGGCATCTGGCCGAGCTGGAAGCATGGCTGGGCGTGCCGCTGGCTCGCGAGAAAGGGGCCGGCCGTCGCGGGTGGACGCCGACGCCTCAAGCTGAGGCGCTGGGCAAGGCCGTGCTGTCCGGACTGCTGGATATCGAAGCTGCGACGTGCGCTATTCGCGAGGCACGCTCGCCGTTCGCGGTCACAATCTCGGCGGCGCCTTCCTTCGCTGCGCGCTGGCTGTTGCCGCGGTTGCCTGCACTGGAGCGCGCACACCCGCGCATCGAACTATCGGTACTGGTGAACCAGCATGCCGAGGATTTGCGTGCCGGCGGCATCGACCTCGCGGTGCGAATGGGTGTCGGGCCGTGGCCCGGCCTGCATTGCGAAGCGTTGATGGACGACGCGCTGTACCCGGTGATGAGTATGGAGTTCTGGAAAAAGGTGGGGCGTCCTTCGCGCCCACAAGCGTTGTCGTCGATGCGCCTGCTGCACGACCGCGATCCACATGCAGGCTGGGAGCGCTGGCGGGAGCGATTCGGACCGGCATCATTGAACCTGCTGCGTGGTCCGCGTTTTGCCTCATCGGAGTTGCTGTTGCGGGCGGCCGCGCAGGGCCAAGGCGTCGCGCTGGGGCGCCATCGCCTGGCGATCGACGACGTGGCCACTGGTGCCCTGGTAAGACCGTTCGGTGAGCGCATGCTGCGCGTCGAAAATGCCTACTGGATCGTGTGCCCGGATCGCACGCCACGCCACGCGGTGGCCGCGGTCATCGCGTGGTTGAAAGACCAGGCTGCGCGTGGCTAGGTAAGCGGTGAAAGGCCGGCCTTGCGAAACCGCCCCTCAATCGATCCCCAACTTCTTCAGCTTGTACCTGAGCGCGCGGAAGGTGATGCCGAGTTTCCTGGCGGCGGCGGTCTTGTTGTAGCGGGTCTCTTTCAGCGCCTTGATGATGGCGTCGCGCTCGATGTTGGAGATGTAGTCATCCAGTCCCACACCGCCGCCATTGCCCTCATCGGGTGATTCGTCGTCGCCGGCGGACTCGTCCGGGTCGGGATCGTCGTCGGCGTATTCGTGGCCGCCGGCGGATTCGAGCATCAGGTCGGCGGGTTCGATCACGCCGTTTTCGCACAGCGCGATCGAGCGTTCCAGCACGTTCTCGAGTTCGCGCACGTTGCCGGGAAAGTCGTACGCGGTCAGGGCCTCCAGTGCGGTGGGCTGCAGGGTGGGCACGGCCACGCCGGCCTGTTCGGAAAGGCGCTTCAGGATGTGCCTGGCCAGCAGCGGAATGTCGCCGCCGCGTTCGCGCAGCGGCGGCACGCGCAACTCGATCACGTTGATGCGGTAGTAAAGGTCCTGGCGGAATTGGCTGGTCTGAGTGAGTCGCGCGAGGTCCTTGTGGGTGGCGGAAAGTATGCGGACGTCCACCGGCACTTCGCCGCGGCCGCCGATCGGACGCACGGCTTTTTCCTGGATCACACGCAGCAGCTTCACCTGCATGTGCAGCGGCAGTTCGGCGACTTCATCCAGGAACAGGGTGCCGCCGCTCGCGGTCTGGAACAGGCCTTCCTTGTCGGCATGTGCGCCGGTGAAGGAACCTTTCTTGTGGCCGAAGAATTCGCTCTCCATCAATTCCGACGGAATCGCGCCGCAATTGACCGGTACGAACGGGCCTGCCGCGCGCGGCCCGAGTTCATGGATGGAGCGCGCGACCAGTTCCTTGCCGGTGCCGGATTCGCCGCTGATGTAAACCGGTGCCTGGCTGCGCGCGACCTTGGCGATGCGCGCGCGTACTTCCTTCAGCGCCTGCGATTCACCGACAAGCCGGCTGGCCGGCACTTCCTCATCGTCGTCGCGCGCCACCGGCTGGCCGACGCGGAGCGCGGTCTGCACCAGCCGGCGCAGCATATGGATATCGACCGGTTTGCTGACGAAGTCGAACGCGCCGGCTTTCAGCGCATCGACAGCGGCCTCGACGTTGCCGTAGGCGGTGATCATGGCCACCGGCGTTTCCGGATGCTCGCGCGCGATCAGTTCGATCAGCTCCTGGCCGGTGCCGTCGGGCAGGCGCATGTCGGTGAAGCAAAGGTCGTAGCGCGCCTCGCCCAGCATCTTCTTGGCATCGCTGACGTTGGCCGCCGTGTCGACGTTGAGATCCATGCGGCCCAGCGTGATGCTGAGCAGCTCTCGGATGTCCCGCTCGTCATCGACGACCAGTACGGTCTGTTTGCTCATGCTTTCCCCGGTGTGTCCTGACTCTCAAGCCCTGAGGGTACCGCGCCGACTTGGTCATTGCCATGTCGCGGCGCATGGCGCGTCACGCTTCAAGGCCCATCGGCGTCCGTACTGGCGCGGTCAGCGTGATCCGGAAACAGCTGCCGCCGCCCGCGACCGGCACGTATTCGAGGCTGGCCTGATTGGCGTCGCACATCTGCTTGGCGAGGTACAGGCCGAGGCCGGTGCCATATTGGTGGGTGGTGAAGAAAGGCTCGAAAATCTGGGCGGCGACTTTGGGTGGGATGCCGGGTCCGCGATCGATCACTTCCAACAGCGGTGGACCGGCGTCGCTGGCAAGCCGCGCGATCACCATCACCCGCGCGGGTTCGTCGGGCAGACGTCCGTAACGCAACGCGTTCTGTACCAGGTTCCATACCACTTGCTGCAGGTGTTGCGGGTCGGCCAGTGCCTCCACCGGCCGTGGATACAGCAGCGGACGCAGGCTGTCGCGGCCGATGTCGTTGGCTTCCTTGTATTCATCGACGAAACGGACTGCCCAAGTATTGAGATCCAGCGATTCGGGCCGCGAACGTTCGCGCCGCGACAATTGCAGGATGTTCTCGATGATTTCGTTGACGCGTCCGCAGTGGTTGTTGATGATCTCGACCATACGCTGGTCGGCATCGCCGATCGCATCCGACTCGGCCAGCAGTTGCGCGGAATAGCGGATGGCGGCCAGCGGGTTCCGAATTTCGTGCGCGATCGATGCCGACAGCCGGCCCAGCGTGGTCAGCGTCAACTGTTCGGCGCGCTGCGACACCAACGAGGTGTCGTCGAGGAAGATCAGCACGTTGGAATCGTCGTGCGCGGACAGCCGCGTGAAGCGCGGGATGATTTCCGGGGAACCCTCTGCCAGCGCGACCGCGCTGGCGTCGTGTTCGTGGGTGCTGCGCCAGTGATAGAGGCGGCGCGAAAGCTCCGGCGCCACGGTGCCGAGGTCGCGCTGCTCGATCCCGGGATTGCCCACCAGCATCCATGCCGACTCGTTGATCTGCAGGATGTGATTTCCTTCGTCGACCAGCAGCACGCCGGTCTTCATGCGGCGGATGATCAGGTCGTTGACCTGCGCCAGGTTGGCGAGGTCGCTGCCGCGCTGTTCGGCCAGCGCCTCGCTGGCGCGCATCTGGCTGCCCATCGCGAAACAGAATGCCGCGATCGCGAAATAGAACACGCCGAACAGCCCCGCTTCCACCAATGAAGGCCCGATGTCGCCCGCGCCGTTCACCAGCAGCGCCTGCGCGATCATCGCCAGCGTCGCCAGTGCCGCGAACAAGCCGCCCAGCCGTGGCGACAGCAGCAGCGCGGCCGCGCCGACGTTGATCACCAGCATCGCGGCAATGCCCGTGTGCGCCGCGGGAATGGTAAGGGCCATCAGGAATGCAGCGACCACGTCCGCGCTCAGGAACGCGCTGGTGCTCGACACCGTCACGCGTGTGCCGCGCAGATCGCGCGTCAGCACCAGCACCCCGAACGCCAGATACAGCAGCGCGGTGACGCGTGCGATCACCGGGTCGTGCAGCGGCATCCAGACGAAGGCAAGGCTGCCGAGCGACAGCACCAGGTACACCAATGCCTGGAATACGCGGTAAACGTCGAGCACGCGCAATTCGCGCCGGATGTGATCCGCGCCGGGATTTTTTGCCTGTTGCATTGCCTGGGTCGTGACGGCCACGCGCGGATCATGCTTTGCGCGGCGGCCCCGCACAAGGCCTTTCAGCCTTCCGGACGCCGCCGGAATGTCAAAAATCGGGTCGGAACGGCTCGAGATTGCGCGCCCGAGAGGGCGCCCATTAAACTTGCCGGTCCTGCCCGTGCCGGAATAGCTCAGCTGGTAGAGCAACGCATTCGTAATGCGTGGGTCGGGGGTTCGATTCCCTCTTCCGGCACCATTTCATGCAGGCTGAAACCAATCTGCGTGGCGGATTTCTTGCGAAGCCGGTTCCGGCTCCACTCTCGCACCGCGCACACCGGCCTTGCATCCAGCCACGACGCGCGCTGTCACATCACACGCCCGGCAGCATCCGCTGCAAAACCCGGTCGCGGCGGATGAAATAGTGATACAGCGCTGCGGCGATGTGCAGGCCCGCGAGCGAAAGAATGCCGTATTCCGCCACCAGCGTATGGATGTCGCCGGTCCAGCGCCAGCTTGCGGCGTGGGTGGCGACCAGTTGCGGGACGTGGACAAACCCAAAAAACGTGATGGGCATGCCACGGTACGAAGCATTGATCCAGCCCAGCAGCGGCACCACGACCAGCAGCAGGTACAGCAGCCAGTGGATCGCGCGTGCGGAGCGCACCTGCCATGGCGGGATGCCGGCCTCTGGCGCGGGTTCGCCGTGGATGGCCCGCCAGATCAGGCGAACGACGATGACGCCGAGTATCAGCACGCCGATCGAAAAGTGCAGGCTGATCAGCGTGGTCACGGGCGTGTTGCGACCGATGTGCGGCATCGTCCAGCCGACGATGTACTGCGCCACGAGCAACGCGAGAATGAGCCAGTGCAGAACGATCGCGGTGCGTGTGTAGCGGCCCTGCGTGCTGATGACCATGATTCGCTCCTGCGAATGTTGCAGCGTTTCGGCGCGACAAACTCTACAACAACCGATCGCCGCGGTCGGGTGGTGCCCGGCCGAAGGTTTGTCGCAAAAAGGCCTCGGCAGCGGGTGTGCTGGGGGGATCGGGCGAGGTCGTAAGATCATCCCCATCGAGGTGGTTGGACCGGCCGGCCGGTAGCGCGGAGTCAGGGGTTGCCATGTACGACTACTTCATCGTGGGTGGTGGCTCGGCCGGTTGCGTGCTGGCCGCACGGCTGAGCGAGGACCCGGACGTTCGGGTGTGCGTGCTGGAAGCCGGTCCGCCGGATGACAGCTTCTTCGTGCGGATGCCGTTCGGAATCGTCGCGCTGATGCGCAGCCGCCGGCGCAACTGGAGGTTCCGCACCGGACCCGAACCGAATTGCGCGGGGCGGCGGATGTTCTGGCCGCGTGGCCCCATGCTCGGCGGCTCCAGCGCGGTCAACGCGATGTGGCGCACGCGCGGCCATTGCACGGACTACGACCATTGGGCGGCGCTTGGCAACAACGGCTGGGGCTATGCCGACGTGTTGCCGTACTTCAAGTGTTTCGAACATCGGGAACGCGGCGCGGACGCCTTCCACGGCGCCGGTGGACCGTACAACGTCGCCGAGTTGCGCGATCCCAACGCACTCAGCCTCGCGTTCGTCGAAGCCGCGGTCGAAGCCGGGCTTCCGCGCAACGACGACTTCAATGGTGCGAACCAGGAAGGCGTGAGGTTGTATGAAGTGATGCAGAAGGATGGCCAGCGCTGCAGCAATACGCGTTGCTTCCCTGCGCACGCCGGGCCTCGATGGCGCCGCGCCCGTTGCGCGACCGAACCTCACCATCATCACGGGCGCGCACGCGATGCGGGTGGTGTTCGACGGCAGGCGCGCGATGGGTATCGCGTATCGTCGCCGCGGCCGCGCTATCGAGGTGCGCGCCTCGCGCGAGGTGTTGCTGTGCGGCGGGGGAGACCAACTCCCCTCAGCTTTTGCTGTGGTCGGGCGTCGGTCCGGCGGACGAGCTGGCGCGGCACGGCATCCCGCAGATGCTGGAACTACCGGGCGTCGGCAAGAACCTGCAGGATCACCCGGACGTATTGATCGTGCACAAGGCGACCCGTCGCGTCGGTTATTCCTTGGGCCCGTTGTTCCTGTGGCGCGGCGCTAAAGTTCTCGTCGATTACCTCGCGCGCGGACGCGGGCCGTTCACCAGCAACATCGCGGAAGCCGGTGGCTTCGCACGCATCGAACGGGGCCTGGACGCGCCCGACCAGCAGTCCTACTTCCTGCCGGTGATCCAGGAAAACCACGGCCTGGTACTGCGCCGTTCGCTGGGCTTCGGGGGTTCCCTGCACGTGTGCGTATTGCGCCCCCGCAGTCGCGGCGAGATCGGCCTCAAAAGCGCCGACCAGCTGGCCGATCCGCGGATCCAGCCGAATTACCTGGCCGATCCGGCCGACCTCAGGGCCCTTGTTGCCGGTGTCCGCGCGGCGCGGCGCATTCTCGCCGCGCCGGCGTTCGATTCCTACCGTGGTCTCGAGCTGTTCCCCGGCGAACAGGCCCGCAGCGATGCCGCGATCAAAGCCTTCGTCCGGCAACGCTGCGAAACCCTCTACCACCCCGTCGGCACCTGCAAGATGGGCATCGATGCCATGGCCGTGGTCGCTCCGGATTTGCGCGTGCGCGGCCTCGACGGGATTGCACGTGGTCGATGCGTCGATCATGTCCACGCTCATCGGCGGCAACACCAACACGCCGACCACCATGATCGCCGAAAAAGCCGCGGACATGATTCGCCGGACCCGTTGAGGTGCATCGATTGGAGGCGGCCTCGTGCGAATGGCGGCTGCGGAATTTCCGGGTTCCGGTCTTCACGTCTCGGCGACCCGGGCGTTGGTAGCTTGAGCGTGGCCAGCACACAAGGAGGGGTCGAGATGCCGCGCGGAGACAAGTCGAGTTACACGTCCAAGCAGAAGCGAAAGGCCGAACACATCGAAGAGGGTTACGAGAAGAAAGGTGTGTCGAAGAAGGAAGCCGAGGAACGGGCCTGGCGCACGGTGAACAAGCAGGACAAGGGCGGCAAGAAGAAGTCCGGCGGGAGCAGCAAGAAGCACGCGTCGGCGAAGAAATCCGGCAGCGGCAGGAAAACGTCTTCGGGCAAGAAGACGGCGCGGAAGTCCGCCGGCCAAAAGCGTACGGCGGTGAAGAAATCCGGGGGCAGCCGGAAACGCTCCGCCGCGAAGAAATCCGGCAGCAGCCGGAAGCGCTCGTCCAGCAAAAAGTAGAAGCCCCGACGGCCTCGGACACCGGCGGTGCCAGGCCGCTGCGCGGGATGTCAATGGTGCGGCAACAGCGCCGCCGCGAACATCACGATCGCGGCGACGCCCATCACGCAAGTGGCGGCCCAGCCTAATCCTTTCAGTGCGACCGGCACTGGAAAGCGGCCCATGGTTTTCCTGCGACTGGCAAGCAACATGATCAGCACCATCAGCGGCACGGCGACCACGCCGTTGATGACCGCGCTCCAGTACAGCATCTTGATCGGGTCCAGCGGGGTGAAACTGATGATCATCCCGCCGAGCGTGGCGGCGGTGATGGCGCCATAAAACAATTTCGCACGGCCGGGTTTTTGCTCCAGGCCGGTGCGCCACTTGAACGTTTCGCCCAGTGCGAACGCAGCCGACCCCGCCAGCACCGGGATCGCGAGCAACCCCGTCCCGATGATGCCGCTCGCAAACAGCAGGAAGGCGAAGCGGCCCGCGGCCGGTTGCAATGCCATTGCTGCGTCCGCGGACGTGCGGATGTCGGTTTTGCCGTGCGCGTGCAGCACCGCGGCGGCCGCGAGAATGATGCAGAACGCCACGATCTCCGACAGCGCCATCCCGATCACGGTATCGAGATAGATGCGTTTCAGCGCACGCGGAGCCTGCGCCGGCGCGTGCTTCAATGGCGTGCGGCGCGAATCGGTCTTGATCTCGTTTGCCTCCTGCGAGCTTTGCCAAAAGAACAGGTAAGGGCTGATCGTGGTGCCCATGACCGCGACGATCCCCATCGCGTAATCAGGGGTGAACCTCGCGGTCGGCCAGACCATCTGCTTCATGACCTCCAGCCACGGCACCCGAATCATCAACACGGTAGCGACGTAAGTGAACAGACTGAAGGTGAGCACCTTCAGGATCGGCATGTACCGGTTCAGTGGCACGAACACCTGCAGCAGTACCGACAGCACCGCGGCCAACGCCGCGTACAGGGCCGCGGGACCACCCAGCAGCAATTTCGTCGCGGCGCCGATCGCGCCGATGTCCGCGGAAAGGTTGATGATGTTGGCAATTGCCAGAAGCACCACCGCGGGCGCGACGATCCGGACGTGGAATTGGGATCGGAGGTTCTCGGCCAGGCCCGCGCCGGTGACGCGTCCCACCCGTGCGGATACCGCCTGGATGCCGATCATCAGCGGCAAGGCCAGCAGGACGGTCCACAGGATGCCGTAACCGAACCTGGCGCCGACCTGCGAGTAGGTGGCGATGCCGCTGGGGTCGTCATCGGCCGCGCCGGTGATCAATCCAGCGCCCAACCTTTTCCACCACGACGGCTTGCCTGCCTTGGACATGACACGCTCCCTGTGTCCGGATTCTGCACGATTGCGTAGCGACCGATCTTCGCCCGGCGCACGTGAATGGAAGGTGCGGATTGGGCCCGCGTGGCAGGTTCACCTTGTGCGTAACCGTCGGCAACCGGGCCTGCCTCAGTGGTCGAGCACCGCCGCGACGCTCCCCCCCAGCACTTCGCTGACGTGATCGAGCGCACGCCGGTTGCGCTTGGGCGTAATCGACGCCGTGGTGTCCGCCGGCACCCACAATTCGAAATCGCGCATGTGCGCATCCATCGCGGTGGTGAGCACGCACTGATCGCCGGCCACGCCCGCCAGCACCAGATGTTTCACCTTCAGGTGTTCCAGCAACGCCGGCAACGGCGTCTGGAAGAAGCCCGACTGGCCGGGTTTCAGCACGAAGTAGTCGCTCGCGCGCGGCGCCAGCTTTTCCGCGATGGAGGCGCCGGGCGCACCGTTTCGACGGCAGTATTCGATGACTTGATCAAAATTGGATCGCCAGCGCCCGAAATTGTCGTTCACGTGGATCACCGGCCGCTGCAGGGCATCGGCGCGGCGGCGCAGCGCGTCGATGGCTTCGACCACCGGCGGCATCTGTTCGAGCAGTTGGTCGCTGCCCGGAAACGCGAAATCGTTGATCACGTCGATGATCAACACCGCGCTGTCGGCGAGCGGGTTGTCGGCACTCATGGCGGTCGTCCTTGCCTGCCAGATCGCATCCTCGCTGCGCGCGCGTGTGGGCGGCGTGATTTCAGGTTGCGATGGACTTCCGCGCGAGAAGTCCGGTCATCGCACCACGTTCAGCACCTCGTAGCACGCGCCCATGTTGTGGTAGTCGGTCTTGCCGGCCGGGCTTTTTTCGTCGTCGACCTTGCGGCCGTCGCGGGTGAGGATACGGTACCAGCCGCCGTATTCGTGGTCGATGAAATGCGCCCACGCGTATTCCCACAGGCGCCGGTACCAGTCCCGGTACTTGTCCTCGCCGGTGCGCGTCGCCAGTAGCGCCGCGCAGGCCAGCGATTCGGCCTGCACCCAGTGGTATTTGTCATCGTCGCAGATCGAGCCGTCTGGCGCGAAGCCGTAACACAGCCCGCCGTATTGACCGTCCCACGCGCGTGCAACGGCGGTGTCGAACAGGTGCCGCGCGGTCGGGAGCAGCCAGTCCGCGTCGCGATGACGGGCCATGATCAACAGCAGCTTGGCCCATTCGGTCTGATGGCCGGGCTGGAAACCCCAAGGGCGGAACAGGTCTTTCGGGTTGTCCTTGTGGTACTCCCAATCGATTTCCCAGTTTTCATCGTAGTGTTCCCACACCAGACCACCAGCCTTGGCGGCCTGCCGGCGTGTCATGTGGTCGGCGAGCGTGTATGCGCGGTCGAGCCAGCGCTGCTCGCGACTGGCCTCGAACGCGGTCAGCATCGCCTCGCACATGTGCATGTTGGCGTTCTGGCCGCGGTAGTTCGAAAAGTTCCAGTTCGCGTCGGCCTCGTCGCGATACAACCCGGCGCCGGTATCCCAGAAGCGCTGCTCCAGAAGTTTCCAGTGTTCGTCCATCCACGCGGCCGCGTCGTCGATGCCGGCCATGCGCGCATGGGCATACGCGACCAGCACGAAGGCAGCGCCGTAGCAGTGGTTGGTGGTGTCTTCCGGCTTGCCGTCGCGCAGCGTCCACGCGTAGCCGCCCGTTTCGGGATTCAGGTGCGCTTGGCGGATGAAGGCCACGCAATGCCGCGCGCCTTCGAAATATTCGGCGCCGCCGAAGGCGCGCGCGTACATCGCGTAATCGAACACGAAGCGCGCGCTCGAGACGAGGTGGCGGTGCGAGCGGTCGTAGATCGTGCCGTCATCCTTGTAGTAATGGAAGCAGCCGCCAGCCGGATCGAGGCAGTGCGGGTGATAGAACGCCATCGTGTCGTGGATGTGCTGGCGCAGGAAATCGGGTGAGCGGAAATCGGGAAAGTCGCTCATGCGTGTTGCTCCAGGAAGACCTCGACCTCGGCAAGCGCAGGCATCGCCGCGAACGAGCCTGCGCGCGTCACAGCGAGTGCACCGCAGGCCGAGGCGAAGCGCAGCGTGGCGTCGAGTCGATCCGTGTCCGCGACGAATGCTTCGAACCTTGCTGCATCGAGACCGACACGGGCGAACTGGTACAGACATCCGCCGACGAAGGCATCGCCGGCACCGGTGGTGTCGACCGCGCGTACGGGAAATGTGCGTCGTTCACCCCTCGCGTGCGACATGAACCAGCGCGCTACGCGCTCGCCATCGGTCACGACCACGAGTTTGGCGTGTGCGTTCCACAGTCGCGCGAATACCGCATCTTCGTGGCCCGTCGAGGCTGCAAGGAACGCGAGTTCTTCCGCGCTCAGTTTCACGAAGTCGGCCAGCTCGAGCGCGCGCCAGATGGTGGGCGCGGGATCCTCGCCGCGCGGCCATAGCGGCTGGCGCAGGTTCATGTCGTAGCTGACCAGCGCACCGGCGTTGCGTGCGTGGGTCATGCCCTGCAGCGTGACCGCCGCCGAATCGGGTTCGCTCATGCTGCACGAACCCGCGTGGAAAATCGTGCCATCCGCAAAAATCGATGCATCGAAATCGGAATCGCGGAACAGCAGGTCGGCCGAGGGCGGCCGGTAGAAACTGAAATCGCGCTCGCCGTTGGCGGCATGCGAGACGAACGCGAGCGCAGTGTTGGCCGCATCGGTGCGGCGCGCGTGCATGGTGTCAACGCCGGCCGCGTCGAGTTCCCGCAGCAGCAGGTCGCCGAACATGTCGCGGCCGAACATCCCGACGAAGGCCGCGTTTGCCCCCAGGCGCGCCACCGCGACGGCCACATTGGCCGGCGCGCCGCCCGGATGGGCAGTGAACACCGGTGCGGCGCCGGACGGCGTGCCGTGGAAATCGATCAACGCCTCGCCGAAACAGTAGACGGTGTTCATGCGACGCGCGAGCCCTTGAGGCCGTAATAGATGATGTAGAGGTAGCAGATGAGCGGCAGCACGTAGGCGTGGTGCACGCCTACGTGGTCGGCCAGTGCGCCTTGCGCCAGCGGAATGATCGCGCCGCCCACGATCGCCATCACCAGCAGGCTGGAAACCTTGCCGGTGAGTGGCCCGAACTTCTCGATGCCCAGCGTGAAGATGTTGGGGAACATGATCGAATTGAACAGGCCGATTGCGACCACGCTCCACAACGCGACGTGGCCGAAGGTGAGCATGGTGGTGAGCACCAGCAGCGCCGCGACCGCCGCGTTGAAGGCCAGCAGCTTGCGGGTGTCGATGCGCGTCAACAACGCCGAGCCGATGAAGCGCCCCACCATCGCGCCGCCCCAGTACAGCGACACGTAGCCGGTGGCGGCCGCTTCGCTCATGTTCCCGATGTCCGGCAGCGAGAGATAATTGACCATGAAGCTGCCGATCGAGACTTCGGCGCCGACGTAAACTAAGATCGCCAGCATGCCCAGCCATACGCGGGGCAGCTTCAGCGCGTCGGCAAAGCGATGCTGCGAATCGTCCGCCGCGGCGGTGTTCTCCAGTTGCGGCAGACGGCAAAGCCACACCACGATCGCCAGCACGAACAGCACGATCGCTATGCCTATGTACGGGCCCTGCACGACGTGCGCCTGCTGTGCCTTGTAGGCGGCCTGTGCGGCAGGCGACAGTTTGGCCAGTTCCGCCGCGCCCAGCACCGCGGCCGAGAGAATCAGGAACCCGCCCAGCTTCGGCGCAATCGTGGTGCCCAGCGAGTTCAGCGCCTGGGCAAGGTTGAGTCGCGCCGATGCGTAACGCGCCGCGCCCAACAGGCTCACGTAAGGATTGGCCGCGACCTGCAACAGCGTGATGCCGCTCGCCAGCACGAAGAACGCGAACAGGAACAGCGGATATGACGGCGCCTGCGCGGCGGGCAGGAACAACAAGGCACCGATGCCGGTGACGATCAACCCGATGATGATGCTGGCGCGATAGCCCCAATGTGCCAGCACCTTGCCCGACGGCAGCGACATGATGAAGTACGCGCCGAAGAAGGTGAACTGGACCAGCATCACTTCGGTGTAGTTGAGCGTGAACACCGATTTCAGGTGCGGGATCAGCACGTCGTTCAGTGCGGTGATGAAACCCCACATGAAGAAGATCGTGGTCATCACCGTCAGGGCCGTGCGGGTGCCGGTCACGCGGCCCGATGGCGCAGGCATGTCCGGCAGACGTTCGCTCACGGGATCGGGAGTCATGGCGATGGATTCCTGCGAGGCGGGTGCGGCGATGATGACAGCGTCCGCAGCGCGTCCACGCGGGCACGCACTTCGGCCGCGTCGGTTTGCCAATGGGCATCATCCATTTCGCCAAGCGTCGGAAGCCGGTAGTCCATGCGGTTGGTGATGCGTCTTTTCGCGGACGCGTGGAACTCCCGCGCGCCGGTGGTCGTCGCGGTCGCCACGATATTTTGTGGAGTGATGCCGCCGCCTGGCATGATCGTGATGCGTTCGCGTGCCTGCCCGATGAGTTTGCGGATTAGTGGCGCACCGG
>Ga0207647_10000724_pt1 | contig 25874 bp, 21 predicted proteins | sample KBSCornC2_FD_184295 | JGI IMG/M metagenome (GOLD analysis project Ga0207647, IMG submission 184295) | Corn rhizosphere microbial communities from Kellogg Biological Station, Michigan, USA - C2 (SPAdes) (version 2) | ecosystem: Host-associated > Plants > Roots > Rhizosphere ... | reverse complement strand
AGGCCGCGCTCGCGCGCGATGTCGGCGGTGAGATCGACCGGGAAGCCGTAAGTGTCGTACAGGCGGAAGGCGTCGGCGCCCGGAATGGTCTTGTCCGACTTCGCCGCCAGGCTCTTATCGGCGATGTCGTCGAACAGCCGCATGCCGTGCTCCAGCGTCTCGCCGAAGCGCTGCTCTTCAGTGCGCAGCGCATCTTCAACAAACGCCTGCTTCGCCGGCAACTCGGGATAGGCTTCGCCCATTTCCTCGACCAGCGGCTGCACCATCTTCCAGAAGAAGTCGCCGCGCACGCCGAGCATCCAGCCGTGCCGCAAGGCGCGACGGATGATCCGGCGCAGCACGTAGCCGCGGCCCTCGTTGGAAGGCAGCACGCCGTCGACGATCAGGAAGGAACAGGCGCGGATATGGTCGGCGATCACGCGCAGCGACTTGTTGCCCAGGTCCTTCGTGCCGGTCAGCTCGCCGGCGACGCGGATCAGGTGCGCGAACAGGTCGATCTCGTAGTTCGAATGCACGTGCTGCAGCACCGCGGCGAGGCGCTCCAGGCCCATGCCGGTGTCCACGCAAGGTGCCGGCAACGGGCTCAGCGTGCCGTCGGGCGCACGGTCGAACTGCATGAACACTAAGTTCCAGATCTCGATGTAGCGGTCGCCGTCCTCGTCCGGCGAACCAGGCGGGCCGCCGGCGATCTCCGCGCCGTGATCGTAGAAGATCTCGGTGCACGGACCGCACGGGCCGGTGTCGGCCATCTGCCAGAAATTGTCGGAAGCATACGGCGCGCCCTTGTTGTCGCCGATGCGCACGATGCGTTCGGCCGGCACGCCGACCTGCTTGTTCCAGATGTCGAAGGCCTCGTCGTCAGTGTGATAGACGGTGACCCACAGCTTGTCCGCCGGCAGTTTGAAGACTTCGGTCAGCAGCTCCCACGCATAGGCGATCGCGTCGCGCTTGAAGTAGTCGCCGAACGACCAGTTGCCCAGCATCTCGAAAAACGTGTGATGGCGCGCGGTATAGCCCACGGCGTCCAGGTCGTTGTGCTTGCCGCCGGCGCGCAGGCAGCGCTGCACGTCGGCTGCGCGCACGTAGGACAGCTTCTCGCTGCCCAGGAACACGTTCTTGAACTGCACCATGCCCGAGTTGGTGAACAGCAGGGTCGGGTCGCTGGCCGGCACCAGCGAGCTAGACGGCACGATGGTGTGGCCCTTGGAGCGGAAGTAGTCGAGGAAGGCGGAGCGGATTTCGGAGGTTTTCATGCGGATCAAAGGTGGCAGGCGATAAAGGCCACGCCGCGGCCAGGCCGCCCGACCCGTCAACCCGTCATCGTTGGATGATGGATTTCAGGAAATATCGTCGGCTTCGTCCACATCGGCGTGGGTAACACTTCGTACTGTGGCGGCGGCAAAGCCGCGGCGCAAGAGGAATTGCGCCCGCCGGGCACGCTCGGCGGGATCCGCCGTGCCTGCACCGCCATAGCGGCGGCGCAACTGGGCGGCGGCCGAAGCCTCCCAGTCGACCTCGGCCTCGTCCAGCAGTTCGCGGATGCGCGCATCGGCCAGGCCGTGGCTTTTCAGCTCCACGCGCAGGCGCTGCGGACCGTAACCCTGGGCGATCCGGCTGCGCAGCAGCACCTCGGCGAAGCGGTCGTCGTCCTGGTAATGCTGTTCGCCGAGCCGGTCCAGCGCGGCGGCGGCTTCGTCGCCCTCATAACCACCCTGGCGCAGCTTGGTCTTCAGCTCCTTGCGCGAATGCTCGCGGCGCGCCAGCAAGCCCAGCGCCTTGTCGTACGCGCTGCGCTTCGGCCTGGCCGGATCGTTCTTGCCGGGCGGGCGCTTCATGGCCACGCAAACAGACATGGCCCGGACGAGCCGGGCCATGTCTTCCGCCGGGGAACGCCAACGGTCACCGCTCAGACTTCCTCGAGCGCCTCTTCCGGCGCGGCGGGGGCCGGCTTGCCGACCGGCACCAGCAGGCGCTCGCGCAGCTGCTTGTCGATCTCGTTGGCGATCGCCGGGTTGTCGCGCAGGAACTGGCGCACGTTCTCCTTGCCCTGGCCGATGCGGTCGCCGTTGTAGCTGTACCAGGCGCCGGACTTGTCGATCAGGTTCTGCGCCACGCCCAGCTCGATGATCTCGCCTTCGCGCGAGGTGCCCTCGCCGTACAGGATCTCGAACTCGGCCTGGCGGAACGGCGGCGCCACCTTGTTCTTCACCACCTTGACACGGGTTTCCGAACCGATGATTTCCTCGCCCTTCTTCACCGCGCCGATGCGGCGGATGTCCAGGCGCACCGAGGCGTAGAACTTCAGCGCGTTGCCGCCGGTGGTGGTCTCGGGGCTGCCGAACATCACGCCGATCTTCATGCGGATCTGGTTGATGAAGATCACCAGGGTGCCGGACTTCTTGATGTTGGCGGTGAGCTTGCGCAGCGCCTGGCTCATCAGGCGGGCATGCAGGCCGACGTGGGAGTCGCCCATCTCGCCCTCGATTTCCGCCTTCGGAGTCAGCGCGGCCACCGAATCGACCACGACCATGTCCACCGCGCCCGAACGCACCAGCATGTCGGCGATTTCCAGCGCCTGTTCGCCGGTGTCCGGCTGCGACACCAGCAGGTCGTCGACCTTGACGCCGAGCTTTTCGGCGTAGGTCGGATCGAGCGCATGCTCGGCGTCGATGAACGCGGCGGTGCCGCCGGCGCGCTGGCAGCTGGCGATCGCCTGCAAGGTCATGGTGGTCTTGCCGGACGACTCCGGCCCGTAGATCTCGACCACGCGGCCACGCGGCAGGCCGCCGACGCCGAGCGCGATATCCAGGCCCAGCGAACCGGTCGAGACCGTCTCGATCGCCTCGTTCACACGATCGCCCATGCGCATGATCGCGCCCTTGCCGAACTGCTTTTCGATCTGGCCGAGGGCGGAGGTGAGCGCCTTGCGCTTGTTGTCATCCATCGTCTGTATTCCGGTTGGGCTGTGAATGGGTTGCATGATGCCCGGATCGAATCTCACCGGCTGCGATCAAGCTGGCGCGATCACGGATGATCGGCACTGACGCAGCCAGTATCCCACACCGGTCAAGCCGGTCTGGCGGCAGATTGCGCTTCATTCCGTCAGCGTTCTACGCAAACCGATGAGCGCCGCCGCCACGGTCTGCCGCCGCACCGCCTCGCGGTCGCCCGGAAAGTGGAACAGCTGCGCGTGGCCGTAGCCGCCGCGGCGCTTCCAGCCGATCCAGACCGTGCCGACCGGCTTGTCCGGGGTGCCGCCGGACGGCCCGGCGATGCCGGTCACCGCCACCGCCACGCCGGCACCGAAGCGCGCCAGCGCGCCGGACACCATCTCCAGCACGGTTTCCTCGCTGACCGCGCCGGTGTGCTCCAGCGTGCGCGGGTTGACCCCGAGCAGCGCCTCCTTCGCCTCGTAGCTGTAGGTCACCACGCCGGCATCGAACCAGGCCGAGCTGCCCGGCAGGTCGGTCAGCGTCTTGGCGATCCAGCCGCCGCTGCAGGACTCGGCCGTCACCAGCATCAGCCGGCAGCGTTGCACCTCGCCGGCCACCTCGCCGGCCAGTGCCAGCAACTCGGCATCGGTAGGAACAGACGACAACTCCATGCGAGACTCCCGGACTTGAACGAAACTTTGCGCCACGCGCAGGGGCACCGTTCTACCTGTTCCGCGCGACCACGCCAAGACTTGCATTGCATGAACCAAGACGATCTCACCAAGCACACCCCGTTCATGCGCCAGTACCTGTCGGCCAAGGCCGAGCACCCGGACGTGCTGCTGTTCTTCCGCATGGGCGATTTCTACGAGCTGTTCTACGACGACGCGCGCAAGGCGGCACGACTGCTCGACATCACCCTGACCCAGCGCGGGCAGTCGGGCGGCGCGCCGATTCCGATGGCCGGCGTGCCGTATCACGCGGTGGAAAACTACCTGGCGCGGCTGGTGCGGCTCGGCGAATCGGTGGCGATCTGCGAACAGATGGGCGACCCGGCGCTGGCCAAGGGCATCGTCGAACGCAAGGTGGTGCGCATCGTCACCCCCGGCACGGTGACCGACGCGGCGCTGCTGGAGGAACGCCGCGACAACCTGCTGCTGGCGATCGCCGCCGGTGCGCATGGCGCCTACGGACTGGCCTGGGTCGACCTCAGCAGCGGCCGCTTCCTGCTCAGCGAAGTACCGAACGCCGAAGCGCTGGCCGCCGAACTGGCGCGGCTGCAGCCGGCCGAGACCCTGGTCGGCGAGGACGTGGCCTGGCCGAAACTGGTCAGCGCCCTGCCCGGCCTGCGCAAGCGGCCGCCGTGGCACTTCGACGGCGATGCCGCAAAACGCGAACTGAACCGCTTCTTTGGCACCCGCGACCTCGGCGGCTTCGGCGTGGACAAGCTGCCGCTGGCGGTCGCCGCCGCCGGCTGCCTGCTCGGCTACGTCGAGGAAACCCAGAAAAGCGCGCTGCCACACCTCACCGGCATGGCGGTGGAAAGCGCCAGCGAGACGATCGCGCTGGACGCGGCCACGCGCCGCAACCTGGAACTGGATACCCACCCCAGCGGCCGCACCGAACACACCCTGCTCGGCGTGCTCGACGAGACGGTGACACCGATGGGCGCGCGCCTGTTGCGCCGCTGGCTGACCCGCCCGCTGCGCGCGCGAGATCTGCTGCGCCAGCGCCACCAGGCGATCGGCACGCTGATCGACAGCCGCCGCTGCGAACCGCTGCGCGAAACCTTGCGCGGCATCGGCGACCTGGAACGCATCCTCGCCCGCGTGGCGCTGCGTTCGGCGCGCCCACGCGATTTGTCCACCCTGCGCGACGGCTTGCTGGCCGCGCCGGAATTGCGGACGCGCGTCAAGGACCTGGACAGTCCGCTGCTGCACACCCTGGTCGAACGCATTGGCGACCACGCCGACAGCGCCGCCCTGCTTGCCCGCGCCATCGTCAGGCAACCGCCGGTACTGCAGCGCGACGGCGGCGTGATCGCCGACGGCTACGACGCCGAACTCGACGAACTGCGCCGCCTGTCCACCCACGCCGACCAGTACCTGGTCGAGCTGGAGGAACGCGAGAAGGCCGCCAGCGGCATCACCACGCTGAAGGTCGGCTACAACCGCGTGCACGGCTATTACATCGAGATCACCAAGGCGCAGTCGGACAAGGCGCCCACGCATTACACGCGCCGGCAGACGACGAAGAACGCCGAGCGCTACATCACCGAGGAACTGAAGACGTTCGAGGACAAGGTGCTGTCGGCGAAGGAACGTTCGCTGATGCGCGAACGCGCGCTGTACGAGGCGTTGCTCGACACGCTCACCGAGAAACTCGAACCGCTGAAAACCGCCGCCGCCGCGATGGCCGAGCTGGACGTGCTGGCCACCCTGGCCGAGCGGGCCGAAGCGCTGGACTGGAGCGCACCCCAGCTCACCGACGAACCCGGCATCGCGATCGAGCGCGGCCGCCATCCGGTGGTCGAGAAAGTTCGCGACGAGCCGTTCGAGCCGAACGACCTGAAGCTCGACGACACCCGCCGCATGCTGGTGATCACCGGCCCGAACATGGGCGGCAAGTCCACCTACATGCGCCAGAACGCGCTGATCGTGCTGCTTGCGCACATCGGCAGCTACGTGCCGGCGGCGAGCGCGGTGATCGGCCCGGTCGACCGCATCTTCACCCGCATCGGCGCCGGCGACGACCTCTCGCGCGGCCAGTCCACCTTCATGGTGGAGATGAGCGAGACGGCCAACATCCTGCACAACGCCACGGCCGACAGCCTGGTGCTGATGGACGAGGTCGGCCGCGGCACCAGCACCTACGACGGCCTGTCGCTGGCCCGCGCCGCCGCCGTGCATCTGGCGCGCAACAGCCGTGCCTACACCTTGTTCGCCACCCACTATTTCGAGCTGACCGAACTGGCCAACGAGTTCGCGGCGATCGCCAACGTGCACCTGGACGCCGTGGAGTACGGCGAGCAGCTGGTCTTCATGCACGCGGTGAAGGAAGGCCCCGCCAACCGCAGCTTCGGCCTGCAGGTGGCGGCGCTGGCCGGCCTGCCGAAATCGGTGATCGCCGATGCGAGACGCACCCTGGCCGAACTCGAACGCGGCATGCACCAGCACGCCAGCACGCCCGCGCCGGCCGCCGAGTCCTCGCCACAGCTGGGCCTGTTCGCCCCGGCGCAACCTTCCGCCGCCGAGCGCGCGCTGGAACAGATCGACCCGGATGCGCTGACCCCGCGCGAGGCGCTGGAAGCGCTGTACCGCCTGAAACAGCTGGGCTGACCAAGACGGCAACCGACGTTGCCGCCACCACCTTGCGCTAACACCACATCGGCGATGCTGGCCTGACGGGGCTCGGCAGCAGTCGTGTCATCCATAGGCAGGGGCTATGGAACACATCCAGACTTTCGAATTCCATTTATCGCCACGCCTGCGTAGTTTGACCGAATGTCCAAGCCTCACAGGAGCTCGCCATGAGACAGAACCGCAAGACGCTGACCACCGACGCCGGCGCCCCTTTGGCCGACAACCAGAACAGCCTCACCGCCGGCCCGCGCGGCCCGCTGCTGGTGCAGGACGTGGCGCTGTTCGAGAAGCATGCGCACTTCAACCGCGAGCGCATTCCCGAGCGCGTGGTGCACGCCAAGGCCTCGGCCGCGTTCGGCACGCTGACGATCACCCACGACATCACGAAGTACACCCGCGCCAAGGCGTTCAAGCCGGGCACGGTCACGCCGATGCTGGCGCGGTTCTCCACCGTGGCCGGCGAGCGCGGCGCGGCGGATGCCGAACGTGACGTGCGCGGCTTCGCGCTGAAGTTCTACACGGAGGAAGGCAACTGGGACCTGGTCGGCAACAACACGCCGGTGTTCTTCATCCGCGACCCGTACAAGTTCCCCGATTTCATCCACACGCAGAAGCGCGACCCGCGCACGAACATGCGCAGCGCCACCGCGATGTGGGACTACTGGTCGCTGTCACCCGAGTCGCTGCACCAGGTCACCACGCTGATGAGCGACCGTGGCATCCCCGCCACGCTGCGCCACATGCACGGCTTCGGCAGCCACACCTACAGTTTCTGGAACGACAAGGGCGAGCGCTACTGGGTGAAATTCCACTTCAAGACCCGGCAAGGCATCAAGAACCTCACCAATGCCGAGGCGGCGACGCTGATCGGCAACGATCGCGAATCGCACCAGCGCGACCTGTACGAGGCGATCGAGCGCAAGGATTTCCCGCAGTGGACGCTGTACGTGCAAGTGATGCCCGAGGCCGACGCGGAGAACACCTGGTACAACCCGTTCGACCTGACCAAGGTGTGGCCGCACAAGGACTACCCGCTGATCGAGGTCGGCGTGATGGAGTTGAACCACAACCCGGACAACTACTTCGCCCAGGTCGAGCAGTCCAGCTTCTCGCCGGCGAACGTGGTACCCGGCATCGGTTTCTCGCCGGACAAGGTGCTGCAGTTCCGCCTGTTCTCCTACGCCGACGCGGCGCGCTACCGGCTCGGCGCCAACCACGACCAGCTGCCGGTGAACCAGCCGCGCTGCCCGGTGCACAACTACGCGCGCGACGGGTCGATGCGCTACGGCGACAACGGCGGCGGCAGCGTGAACTACGAGCCGAACTCGTTCGGTGGCCCGGTCGAGGACCCCTCGGTGAAGGAGCCGCCGCTGCGGATCTCCGGCGACGCCGACCGTTACGACCACCGCGTCGGCAACGACGATTATCGGCAACCCGGCGACCTGTTCCGCCTGATGGGCGACGCGCAGAAGCAGCAGTTGTTCGACAACATCGCCGCGGCGATGCAGGGCGTGCCGGAAGAAATCATCCGCCGTCAGCTCGGCCACTTCGCCAAGGCCGACCCGGCCTATGCGGCAGGCGTGGCCAAGGCGCTGGGGCTGGCGATCTGACCCGAACCGTCAGCCGATGCCGTGAACCACCTGCAAGGTGGCTTGCGGCATCGCTGTCGCGCCGGCGAGGTGCGGCGTGGCATCCGCATCGGGCATCGCGATATCGGGAATGTCGGCCAGGTCGTCGGCGGACAATTCCTCGGCCGACAGCACCGGCGGTGCCAGCTCGACCTGCACCGGCGGCAATCGGCCGGCGAGCCGCCCCGACTGCACCAGCTGGCCGATGCGCAGATACACCTCGTCGCGGCCAAAGGGCTTCTGCATGAAATCGTCGGCACCGAAGCGCTGCACGTAGAACTGCTCGGTTGCCTGCGGGTTGCCGCTGATCATCACGATCGGGATGTCCCGGGTCAGCGGGTCGTGGCGCAGCGCGCGCAACACCGCAAACCCGTTCATGCCCGGCATCACGATGTCCAGGAAGATCAGCGCCGGCTGTTCGCTGCGGGCCAGCTCGATCGCATCCCTACCCTCGGTGGCCTTGAGCACGGCGTAGCCATCCTGGCGCAGCATCTTGCCGAGCACGGCGCAGATCGTGGGCGAATCGTCGACCACCAGCATGCGCGCGCCCAACGCCGTCTGCAGATGCGCTTCATCGCGAGGCTCGGCCGCGTGGCTGCCGAGCAGGCGCTTGAAGAAACCAAGGCCATTCATCAGTGCGTGTCCGTCCATGCGAGCCCTCCGGCCTTGTTGGGATGGCGCAGCAACGCCAAGCCCGTGGATTTGCGTGGATATTCCCGCAGATACGGGCCGCAATCTGCGATGCACTGCTCAGCGCTGATCCTTGAGCCGCCGCAATTCGCGCCGCGCCTGCTTGTCCGGCCGCTTCAGCGGCGCGTTTGCGCCGACCAGCCGATGCTGTTCGCGCGCCGCCTCGCGGGCGACGCGGCTGGCGTCGGTCTCGCGGTACAACGTCTGCGCCACGCTGGCCGGACCGCGTTTGTCGGACAGCACCAGCAGTTCGACTTCCAGGCGCTCCTCGCCGCGGCTGATCTTCAGGCGGTCGCCCACGTGCAGGGCCTTGGCCGGTTTACAGCCGGCGTCATTGACGTCGACGCGACCACCTTCGATCGCGTGCCGGGCCAGGCTGCGCGTCTTGAAGAAACGCGCCGCCCACAGCCATATGTCGGCACGCGTATCGGATATCGGGAGGGTGGGTGGCTTGTTCATCGCGGGGATTATCGCGCCCCCGCGAACGCGGTACTCATGCCTGCCCGGTGGGCGGCACGATCAGGTCCTGCGGGTCCGGCATCGCGATGTCCGGGATTGCGGCGTGTTCGGCGGCGGTGTGTTCGGGCGCGCCGGGCAGCGATTCCTCCGCCGTGCGCTGGCGCACCACCAGCCGGCCGCGGCGCGTGAGGTGCTCGATGCGCGCGAACACCTCGCTGCGGCCGAACGGCTTCTTCATGAAATCGTCGGCGCCGAAACGCTGCACGTAGAACTGTTCGGTCGCCTGCAGGTTGCCGCTGATCATCACGATCGGGATGTCGCGGGTCAGCAGGTCGTGGCGCAACGCGCGCAACACGGCGAAACCGCTCATGCCGGGCATCACGATGTCGAGGAAGATCAGGTCGGGGCGTTCCGTGCGCGCGATTTCCAGCGCGCTTTCGCCGTCGGCCGCCTTCAGCACCACGTGGCCGTTCTGCGCCAGCATCTTGCCGAGCACCGCACGGATGGTGGCCGAGTCGTCCACCACCAGAACCCAGGCTTCCTTCGGTTCGCCGCTGCGGGGCACCGCACGGCGCTCGCCGTGTTCGTTGCCGAACAGGCGCTTGATCAGATCGAAACCGGCCATGACACGAGCTCCCCCTGCCCATGAGATTCCGGCGCTAGTCTCGGGGCAGCGCAGGCAGGACGCAAGCTGCGCTAAGCCCCGAGCAGCAGGTTGCCCAGCGGGATGGTGAGCAGCGACAGCACGATGCCGGCGCCCAGCACGGTATTTGCCAGAGTCGGTTCCAGATCGTACTCGTCGGCCAGGATCGTCGCCGACACCATCGGCGCCATCGCCGCCTGCAGCACGCCGACGGTCAGCACCAGTCCACCTACGCCGGCCGCCGTGCCCATCGCCCAGCACGCCAGCGGCGCCAGCAGCAGCTTCCAGCCCAGGCCCAAGCTGGCCGCGCCAAGCTGCCGCTGGCCCGGGTGGAACTTGAACTGCAGGCCCACCGAAAACAATGCCAGCGGCGTCAGCGTGGCGCCGATCGGCCCGAACACGCCGTCCAGCAGTGCGGGCCAGCCGCCGCCCAGGCCGGCCACGATACCCACCAGCAAGGCGATGAACGGCGGAAACGTGCCGATGCGCCGCGCGATCAGGCCCAACTGCGGCTTGCGCCCGGAATAGATCGAGGCCACCACGATGCCGGCCGAAGCCAGCACCGGGAAGCAGCCCAACTGGTCGGCCACCACCGCCAGCGCCAGGCCTTCCTTGCCGTGCAGCGCCTGCATCAGCGGGTAACCCATGAACGAGGTGTTGCCCAAGCCGCACACCAGGATCAGCGCCCCGGTGCGCTGCCGCGACCAGCCCAGCCGCGGCCCGAGCAGGCCGAACAGCAGCCAGGCGCCGCCGAAGGTGAGCCACATCGCCGCCACCGGAAACCACAGCTGCGGGTCGAACCTCACCTTCGGGATCAGTTCCAGCACCAGCGCCGAAAGCGCCACGTTGAGCACCCACCAGTTGATGCCCTGCACGATCCCCACCGGCGGTTTCGCGTAGCGCGCCACCAGGGTGCCGAGGATCAGGCAGGCGAACAGCAGCAGCATCGCACTCATGGAACGGGGGCACCGCAGGGGAAAGCTGGGCATTATAGGGATGGCACGTCGCGTGCCGATGGTGGTCGAACGTGATGCCCCGTCCTTTCGGGGATAATCCACGGCCTGTCCTGCCTGCGGATACCGCGCCATCCCATGAACGACCCGCTCCACCTCGCCCACGGGCTGGCCGGCGACAACACGCCGCCGGACTGGCCGCCGCTGACCGCCGGCGAGGTCGAGACGCTGCTGCGCGGCTACCCGGCGCTCGGCGCGCCGATCCGCATCGGCTGGCACAGCCCGCGCCCGCTGTCGGCCGCGTGCCTGGTCGAGACGGAGCACGCCACCGTCTTCGTCAAGCGCCATCACTGCAGCGTGCGCTCGGCCGCCACGCTCACCGAGGAACATCGCTTCATCGCGCACCTGCGCGATCGCGGCATGTCGATCCCGGCGGTGCTGCGCGATGCGCGGGAACAGACCGCGGTAGCGATCGGCGACTGGATCTACGAGGTGCACGAACGCGCCGCCGGCATCGACCTGTATCGCGAGGCGATCTCGTGGGAACCGCTGCCGAACCACGCGCACGCGCTCACCGCCGGCCGCATGCTGGCTGCGTTGCACGACGCGGCCGCGGACTACCGCGCGCCCCAGCGCGACACCCATATCCTGGTCGCGCGCAGCGAGCTGATCGCTGCACCCGATCCCGTCGCCGCGCTGCGCGCGCAACTGCCGCAGCGGCCCGGTTTGGCCGACTACCTGCGCGGTCGCGACTGGCAACTCGACTTCACCGAACTGCTCGCTCCCTGGCACGCCGCGGCCCAGCCGCGGCTGGCGCAGCAGGCACGGCTGTGGACGCATGGCGACTGGCACGTTTCCAACCTGTGCTGGAGCGACGGCGGCAGCGACGCGCGGATCAGCGCCGTGCTCGACTTCGGCCTCGCCGCCGCGAACTTCGCACTGTTCGACCTCGCCACCGCGATCGAACGCAACGCCATCGCCTGGCTGGCGCTCGACAGCGGCATCGACGCCGCCCATCCCGACGTCGCCCGCGCACTGATCGAAGGCTACCGTCGGCAACGTCCGCTGGATGCGGCCGACCTGAGCCTGCTGGCGGACCTGCTGCCGCTGGTGCATGTGGATTTCGCGTTGTCCGAAGTGGAGTACTTCCACGCCGTCACGCATTCGCGCGCGAACGCCGACGTGGCCTACGACACCTTCCTGCGCGGCCACGCCGCGTGGTTCCATACGCCGGCCGGCCAGGCCATGCTGCAGGCCATCCGCGAACCCGGCTGACCATCCTGCGGCAATTCGTGGTTCAATAGGCGTTCTTGAAGCGGGGGTGCCCGGCGTTGCCGGGCTGAGAGAGTCCCTTGGAACCTGACCCGGTTAGTACCGGCGTAGGGAGCTTGCAGATCCGGCATGTCCTCGCGACAGCCGGGTCGCCGTCGCTTCGTCCGTAGCCCACCGACGACGATGACGATGCCTCTCTCCCGCACTCCCCTGATCCTCGCCCTGCTCTCGGCCATGGCGCCCGTCCATGCCGGCGACACCACCAGCGAACCGCAGACCACGCGGCTGGCGCCGGTGCACGTGGAAGCCGACACCGCCAAGGGCTATCACGCCGACAATTCGCAACTGGACACCTTCGGCAGCTTCGGCAATGCACCGTTGCAGGACACGCCCGCCGCGATCACGGTGATCACCCGCGACCAGATCGACGACCGCCAGCCCCGCACGCTCAGCGAGCTGGCGCGTGCCGACGCCGCACTCGGCGACAGCTACGCGCCGGTCGGCTACTACCAGGACATCGCCATCCGCGGTTATGCGCTGGATCCGGCCACCGGCTTCCGGTTCAACGAAATGAGCATGGCCGGCGAACAGCTGCAGCCGCTGGAAGACAAGGAGCGCGTGGAAATCCTCAAGGGCCTCGGCGGCCTCGAAGCGGGCGTGGTCGCGCCGGGCGGGCTGATCAACTACGTCAGCAAGCGCCCGGCCGACGTGCGCAGCGCTACCGTCGGCACCGACTCGCACGGCTCGCGTTACCTCGCGCTGGACGTGGGCGCCTGGCTGACGCCCAGCTTCGGCGTGCGCGTGAATGCCGCCCACGAGGACATGAACTCCTACGTCCGGCACGCCGATGGCCGCCGCACGTTCCTCTCGCTGGCCGCCGACTGGAAGATCAGCTCGAACGCCACGCTGCGGCTGGACACCAACTACCAGACCAGCGGGCAGCGCTCGGTCTCCGGCTACCAGCTGCTCGGCGGCAGCATGATTCCGGCGCATCCCAGCCGCACCCGCATGCTCGGCTTCGAACCGTGGCAGCGGCCGGTCGGCATCGACGCCAGCAACAGCACGCTGCGCTTCGACTACCGCTTCAGCGACCGCTGGAGCGCGCAACTGTCGGCCGGCCATAGCCATGTCGTGATCGACGACAACGTGGCGTTCGCCTACGGCTGCTTCTACTCGCCCGACTGCGCCAGCGGCGCCACGCCGGGCTGGTTCTTCGCACCGAACGGCGACTACGACGTCTACGACTACCGCAGCCCCGACGACACCCGCGTCAACGACGAGGCACGCGCCGTATTGAAGGGCTCGTTCGACACCGGCCCGCTCAACCACGAAGTCAGCCTCGGCGCCAGCGCGTTCCGCCGCACCATCGACCGCCGCCCCTACGTTTACGACTACGTCGGCACCGCCAATATCGACGAAGTCGATCCGCCCTACTTCGCGCCGTCGCCGAACCAGCCCGGCGCATCGGCACGCCGGCTGACCAGTTGGCAGCATTCGGTGTTCGCGCTGGACCGCGTGCATCTCGGACCGCAGTGGCAGGTGCTGCTCGGCGGCCGCTTCGTGCGCCTGCACGAGCGCGCCTACGACGACACCGGCGCACCCGAACGCGACACCCGCCTCGGCAAGGCGCTGCCGCAGGCGGCCGTGCTGTGGCAGCCCACCACGCAACTGACCACCTACGTCAGCTACAGCGAAAGCCTGTCGCTGGGCAACGAGGCGCCGTACTGGACCTCGAACGGCGGCACCACGCTGGCCCCGCTGCTGGCGCGCCAGGCCGAAGCCGGCGTGAAGTACGCCTGGAGCGACGCATTGAGCCTTTCGGCCGCGCTGTACCGCCTCCGCCAGCCGTACCAGTTCGCCCAGCCGGACAGCACCGCCGAAGGCTTCACCTTCGTGCAGCAGGGCAACGAGGTGCACAGCGGACTGGAACTCAACGCGGCCGGACAAGTCACCGACAACCTGCGCCTCACCGCCAGCCTCAACCTGATCCAGGCGCGTGCCGAGGACACCGGCGCGCCGACCTACGAAGGCCACCAGGTGGTCAACGTACCGCGCCTGCGCAGCGCGTTGTATGTCGACTACCGCCTGCCGTTCGCGCCCCGGCTCGGCCTGCTCGGCGGCTGGCGCTACGCCAGCCCCAACGTGGCCACGCCGAACGGTTTGACCCGCGTGCCGGCCTACAACGTGTTCGATGCCGGCCTGCGTTACGCCAGCCAGTGGAACGGTCATGCGCTGACCTGGCGGCTCAGTGTCGACAACGTATTCAACCGCTTCTACTGGCGTGACACCGGCAGTTCCGGCGGCGACAGCTACCTGTTCCCGGGCGCGCCGCGGCTGGCACGGCTCTCCTTGACCGTCGCGTTCTGACATGACCTGGGTCGAACTCATCGCCGCGCTGGTCAGCGCCTGGGCCGTCTGGCTCACCACCCGCCGGCGTCCCTGGTGCTGGCCGGTGGGGCTGATCTCGGTGCTGGTCTACGCGTGGGTGTTCGTCCACGCGAAGCTCTACTCCGACGCATTGCTGCAGCTGGCGTTCGCGCTGCTGATCGGCTACGGCTGGTACCGCTGGCTGCAGCACATGGGCGAGGACGGCCGCGTGGAAGTGGCCGCGCTGCCACCGCGGCAGGCGATCGTGCACCTGGCGCTCGGCAGCCTCGGCGCGCTGGCGCTGGGCGCGTTCATGCATCATCGCACCGACGCCGCGCTGCCCTGGCTGGATGCGGCGCTGACCGCCTTCAGCCTGGTCGCGCAGTGGTGGCAAGCGAAGCGGCACGTCGCTGCGTGGTGGCTGTGGATCGTTGTGGACGTGATCTACGTGGGCGAATACGTCTACAAGCACCTGCTGATCACCTCGGTGCTGTACGCGGGCTTCGTGCTGCTGGCGGTGATCGGCCTGCGCGCATGGCAGCGCGTGGACAAGGCACCCACGCCGCCTCTCCCCATCTCACCTCATTGAAGCTCGTGGCGGCACCGGACATCGCTCCCCGGAAGCCTCCACTCGGCGCCCGACAAGCCGGAACGATCAGAGCTTGCTGTGCTCCACCTGGCGTTCGCGCTGCATCAGCGTCCATTCGGCGTGTTCGGTGAGTGCGGCGTCGCCGAGCGAAAGCAGGATCTGCCGCTGCAGCACGGGATCGTGCGTGCGGTCCAACGCCGTGCGTGCGCTGGCGAAGATGCGCTGCATGAAACGGTACTGCCTGATCAATTCCTTGTCGGCCTTGCGGTAGGCGTAAGCCTCGCGCACGGCGGCCATGATCGACAGCACCGCCATGATCATCACCAGGGTGGTCTTGGTTTCCTGCGACAGCTTGAGCACGAATATGGCAAGGAACACGCTGATCGCCACGCCGCCCCACAGGCTGAGCGAGCCGATCGCTTCGGTCACGTGGTGCAGGCCGGTGCGCTCGATGGTCTTGCGCTCGTAGTAATGAAGCTGCCCGGACTTCCCCGACTCCCCCACCCATTCCGCAATGACGTCCGCCAGCGCGGTCGGCGGGGACGCCATCGGACCGGTCGCCACGTCGAGACCGGCGGCGCGCATGACGTTGCGGATCCAGCCCAGTTCGATGTTCTGCCTCTGCAGGAAGTTGTCATGCGCGAACTCGTGGTCGGCATTCGCCGAGATGCCCGCCCGCCGCCAGTACGACTGGATCCGCAAGCCTTCCGCCAGCGCGCGGTAATCCAGATACTTGCGGTGCCAGCCGCGATACCGGGCCAGCGCCGCCACCGCGCCGCCGCTGGCGAACAGGAACAGGAACAGGTAGATCAGGAAGTTCTGCGCGGGCATGTGCGCATAGAACGTGAAGGCGATGCCCATCAAGGCCGCCAGCGTGTAAGTCAGGCGCATGGCCAGCAGTACCCGCCGCTGGAAATGCATCGCCAGCCAGTCGGCGGCATGGAACAGCCGGTCCATGGCCGCGGTGTGGCGCGTTTCGGCGGCCGGCCGCGCCGGCGCGGCTGCCATGATCTCGTCGGCGTATTTGTCGCACTCGCGATTGAACTCGACCATGCGCGCGAACATCAGCCTGAAATCCGCCGGCATGCTATCGGCGGCAGAAGCCGTGTCGGCGGTACGCCACAGCACCTGCAAGGGCAGCAGTCCGGTAGCCGGCGCGCCATCGGACCCGTCGCGCGAACAGACGATGTGGTAGAGCAGGCTTTCGTCGCCGCCGCCCAGCACGTGGCGCGTATCCCGGCGCCGGTCGATCAGGCCCGGCAGGGTACCGCTCAGATGGTATTTCACGATCTGCGCGGTGCCGCCGAGCCGGCCCGATACCTTGCCGTCCCAGATCGCCAGCAGGATGTGGCAGTGGCTGGCGATATAGACGCCGGCCTTGGCGTATTGACGATCGCGCGCGAGGCCTGGCTTGCCGAAATCAAGCAACGACTGTCCCTGCGACAACGGCAACTGCACGACCTCGGCCCGAGCGCACAGCGCGTCGAAACTGGCGCGCACCACCGGGTCGGCAAAGTCGTCCACGTACAATTCCCGCGGCAACGGCAACGGCGCGACCAGGCGCGCACCGGCGGCGAGCGCCTCGCGCGCCACCAACTGGTCGCCGCCCTCGGCCAACGCCGACAGCACCACCAGCGGCAGCGCGGGGAAATCGCGCCGCAGTTGCGCCAGGAAATCCCGCACGCGTTGCCGGATCGGCTCGATTTCGTCGACGGGAATATTGCGATGGCTGGTGACGCCGATGACCAGGGGAGTCATGACGGCTTCCCGCTGAAGGCTACGCACGATGGGCCGCGCACGATTCCGCAGGCCCACGGAACCCCCCAGGAGGCCGCTGCCGGCAGCCTCCTTACGAAGCCGCATGAGCCCTGGTGAATGCCTGGACCGCGGCGCACCCTAATTATTCTTGATCGACGGACGAGTGGCAGTGTCCGGCGCGGGCGTGCTCACCAGCGCGGATTCCTGCTCGGCGTCGCTATTCGCCAGGACATTCTCGTCGTCAGTGGGCAGCGGCGCGGCCGGAGCGTCCTGACTTTCATGGCTGGTCTTTGGCATGTCGGTCTCCAAGGTAGTTGAAGCGATGACGTTGGTGCTCCGTGCCGGCATCCGTGCCTTGACGCCCGTTGCCCGAATTTTCCAAGGCTCCAGGTCACGGTGTCCGGGCCTGGAGCCTGTCGGGCTCTTCGGGAATTAGTTGTTTTTTATCGACGGGTTCGTATTGGTCTGCGTGAGGGATGTCTTGTTGGACTGGTAGACCACACCGCCGATGGTGGCGCTCAGCTGATAGATCCAGTCGCCTGCCGTGCTGGCGCTGTTGTTGAGGTCGCTCATCGTCAGCTGGTTGCCGTTTGCCTGCAGCACGGGGGAGCCGAAGATGCCGGCAGGTGGCGGCGTGCCGACCCAGGCGAAACCAGGTTCCGGATCGCTTTGCGTATTGAACGATCCCGAGGCCGCATTGCCGGTCAGCTGCCAGGTGATGGTTTGCGCGTTGGGACTACGGCTGACGTGGTTCGCACCGTTACTCTGATCGATATCGAGATACGGCGGGGTTGTGCTCGTGTCGAGCTTGACATTGAGATTGTTCGGCATGATGGATTCCTTGGTAATGAGGGTTTGATCCGATACCGCGCTTGCCGGTGTTGCCCATCCCCTGTTCGTTGCGCCCGGCCTTACCGGCGAGCGTTGGTGTCGGTTGCCGCCAGCAGTTTCTGCTGGAATGCCGTATTGACCGGATAATCGATCCGCTCGCGTCGCAGCACGGCCAGCAGCGCCGCATCGCGGTAGCCGCTGCTCCACAGTTGCCGGATCACGGCCTGCGCCTCGGCTTTCATGCGCAGCACCAGCAGCGCCTCGACCTGCAACGCCAGCAGACGCGGATCGTCATCGCCGCTTTTCACCGCCTGCATCGCGTTCAAGGCATCGCTGCGCAGTTGCCGAGTGGCCCGCGCCCCATCGGATACCGCCGCGAGCAAAAGCTGCGCTCCCGCCATCGCCAGCAGGGTGGCGCGGTCGTCGGGCTGCTTGACGAACAAGGGGGCGAGGATCGCCAGTGCAGCCTGCGCCTGCCTGCGCGCTGCGTCGGTCTGGCCGGACGCCTGCAATTGCGCAGCCTGCTCAAGCTGCGCCTCGGCGAACTCGCGCTGCCTGCCGACGTTCGCCGGATCCTGTTTCGTCAAGGCAAGGAAAATGGCCAGCGACTGCGCAGTCAGCGTCTGAGCCGCGGGCAGATCGCCGCTCAAGCGCCGCAGCCGGCCCAACTGCGAGGAATACAGCGCCAGATGCTCCTGGAAGCTGGTATTGCCCGGATCGACCTTCGTCAGTTGCCCGGCGATGTCGACCGCCTGTTGCAGATCGCGCATGCCCGCTTCGATGTCGCCGGTCAGGGCCAGCGTGCGCCCCAGAATGGCGCGAACCGTAAGCATGCTCTCGCGCTGGTCGTTGTCCCTTGGGTCGTGTGCGGAGAGCGCGGTTTCGATCGTGTCGTCGGCGGCGTATTCGGCGACAGCTGTTGCAAGGTCGCCGCGCATCAATGCCAGCTTGCCGAGATTGTTGTGCGCGCCGCCCAATTCCAACGCCCACTCGGTGTTGCCGGGTTTGGCAGCCACCAGTTTCCGCGACAACACCAGCGCCCTGCGGTAGTGGCCGGCTGCCTCGTCCAACTGACCGCGCGCTTCAAGCACATGGCCGATGTTGTTGTCCAGCATGGCCAGTTCGTACTGCAAGGGCAGGTTATCCGCGACATTCGACCCGACACGCTGCAGAACGGTTTGCGCCGACACAAAACTCCGTTGCGCCGCATCCAGCTGTCCCTGATACCAGTGGGTCATGCCGACGAAGGTCAATACTCTTGCATAGGCGTGCTGCCGCGAGGCGTCTGCGGGAGCCGCCTCCGCCAGCGTGGCCGCGAGCTTCGAGGCCGCCCGAAACGACTCCATCGCCGCCGGCAGATGGCCCTGGTCCAGCCGTACGATGCCGATCTTCTCCAGCGCCTTGGCGCGCTGCACGAGCGCCTCGTCGGTGACGTCGGTGCTCGGCAGCGACTGGAAATAGTTCATCGCGTGATCATCCACCGCCTCCATGATGTCCAGACGCTGCACCTGCGCCAGCTTGTCGTTGAGATCGCCCAGCATGAAATTGACCAGGCCCTCGGCCTGCTTCTGCCGGCGCTCGGCGGCCTGGCTGGCGACCACCGCGGCGTGGCGGGCGATCATGGCGGTGATCGCCAGGGTGGTGGTCGCCGCCATCACGATCAGCGCCAGCGTGGCCAGCGCGGCCATGCGCCGGGCGCGTCGCTGCAATTCGCGCCGCTTCAGCGCATCGAAGCCGAGGTCCAGCATGCCGGCGATCAGCTTCAGCTTGGCATTGGTCTTGCCGTCCTTGCCTGCGCGCGCGTCGGCGGCGATCGGCTCGGTGCGCTCGTGGCTCAACGCACCGTCGGCGCCGAGTTGGTGGCGCAGCGCCGGCGCGAAACATTCCTCGGCGGCGCGGCCGGGCAGCTCGCTCGCGCCGGGTTCGCCATCGACGATCAGGCAGAAGATGCGCTCACTGCGGCCGAGCCGCTTGAACGCCAGCACCTCCTCGTTGACCCAGTGCGAAGTCGCCGAGTTCGGCGAGCAGATCACCAGCAGGTTGGCCGATTGCGCCAATGCCTCGTTGACCTTGCGGCCGAGATCGGTGGCACTGGCCAGCTCGTCGCGATCGCGGAAGATCGGCGCGAGGCGGGCGGGGATCTCGCCGCACGCGGTCGCCTGGCCGATCAGGCGCTTCGGAACCGCGTAGGTTTCCAGCGCCCGATGCAGCCAGCCCGCCCAGGCCTTGTCCCGGTGGCTGTAGCTGATGAAGGCGCGGTACCGGAATGCCGGCACCGCGGAAGCTTGCGTCATGACGCATTGCTCCCGCACGAGGTGACGCATTCCCTTGCCGGGAAGTCCCCATCCACTCGACCTGGCCCCGGACGCCGGCCAGTCAGGACACGCCAGCAGGCACCCGTGACGCGGGACAATAGCACCAGAAATGTGATGCAGTTCACATTTTTAAGGTTTGGAGGCGATTTTCGAGGCTTGGAACAGCGCAACCGCCCTCCGGCGCCGGCACGCAAACCACCGCATTCCGCTGGTCAAACCGCCAGGGCTACACGCCCTCTGGCTTTCCGTTCCGGGCCCTTGGTGCATGGCGACAGCGGCCGGGTGCAGAATGTGGCCACCATGAAAAGCCTGCCAATGGGAGGAATTTGCTTCTCGGCTGCCGCCCTGCTGCTGGCCGCGGCGGGAACGGCCGGCGCGCAGAACATCTACAAATGCACACAGGGCGGACAGGTCGCCTACACCGATCACCCCTGCCCGAACGGCAGCGGCGAGCTGCTGCACCGGGCCGACGACACCGAAGTCATCGACCGCTACCTGCGCCTGGGCCAGGACGACCTGGCGAAACGCTATGCGGATTCACGCCACCTCGAAACGCTCTACCAGCAGCGCCTGGATGCCCGCCAGCAGGCGATGGAAGAAAAAGCCCAGCGCCAGGCCGATGAGGCCTATGCGGCGGAACAGCGCGCCGAGGAAACACGGCAGCAGACGCTGGCCGACGAGGCCGCAGAGCACGACCGGCTGCAGGCCGAGAACGAGGCGCTACGCCAGCAGAACGCGGATTACCAGAACCAGCTGAGCCAACCGGTCTACAACGCCCCGCCCGCCTACTGGGTCGCCCCGCCGTACCGGAACCGCCACCGCGATCATGATGGCGACCACGATCATCGCCCGCCGCCATCGGACGAACCCGTCTTCCACCCGTGCAAGCAACTGGCCGGTGGCCGCACGCAGTGTTGAACAACGCCGCCGGATCCAGTTCAGGCGTCACTTGAACCTATGGATGAAACCGATCCGGAAGCCGCCGGGCAGCCAGCTGACGATCAGCGGCGAATCCCGGTGCGCCGCCCACAGGCCGACCCCGGTGCCGAGCGCGGCACCGACCAGCACGTCGCTCTGCCAGTGGCCGTGCGTCTTCACCCGGGCCACCGCGTCGTAGGCTGGCAGCAGGGCCAGCGCATACACGGCCGGGTGGTCGCGGCCGTAGGTGACGATGAACGGCGTGACCGCCGCCGATATCGCCGCCACTTCCCCGCTGGGGAAGCTCTCGGCATGGCTGCCGCTGAAGAAGCGATCGGGGTTGTCGGTCTGCGAAGGCCGCTCGCGCTGGAACGTGTATTTCATCGCCTCGGCACCGACGCTGGTGATCACCATGGCATCCACCGAGCGCCAGAACGTGTCGCCCAACTGGTCGTTGTCGCCGAAAACCAGGGCGCCGCCGACGACCGTGGTGATCGTGCCGTAGATCAGCACATCCTGGTTGGTGCGTTTCCAGATGCCGCTGTCGTCGTAGTGGACGCGGTGGTCGATCCCGAACGGACCGCCCGCATGGACGCCGCCGGAAACCAGGAGCGCGGCAACCAACAGCCAGAATCGCAATGCAGGCATCTCACGGCTCCCGCATGACAGGCAGCGCCTGCCTTCCCGGCACAAGCTACGCGGGCCGCCTTTCAGCCGGCTTATAGGACAGCCGCATGGGCGCCGGTGGCGATTGACGTGGCATGCGGGGCGGAGGACAGTGGCCGCGCGGAAGCCGATCCGCCGCGGCATACCCCATGCTGCGCCCCACGACGATCCAAGGAGGCCGTCATGAAACCCCTTCAGATCCCCCTGCTTGTCGCCATGCTGGCCGCCGCCACGGGCGCGGCCGCGAACACCTCCGGTTCACTCAACGAGTTCCGACCCAAGGTCCTGCCGGTACTGGTGCAGGTGAACGCACAGGGCAAGGTCACCACCGCCTCGCCGGCGATGGAACTGCCGCCTTCGCTCGTGCGGCTGATGCGCGCGAACCTTGACGAAATGATCAGCAAGCCCGCCACCGACAGGAAGGGGCGCCCGGTCGCCAGCCAGTTCATCATCAACCTGACGCTGTTGACCACGCCCAATGCCAGCGGCAACTACGACGCGAAGTTCTCCTACGTTTCCACCTCGCCGGTGCCGACGGGCTCCTGGTACTGGGTGCATATCGACGGCCACCGCCTGGCGCTGGCCAGCCAGGATTCCTTCAACCGCGGCATGCGGATGCGTTACGATCACCGCGACATGAACCGAAGCTGGAACAGCCCGAATTATCGGGCCACGCCCATGCCCGCCATGCAGAACACGATCCGCAACGCCCCCAGCGCCGCGCCGACGCGCGCTCCCGCCACAGGCCACTGAATCGACGTGGCATTCGTGCGCAAGGTTCAAGGCCTTGCGCGCGAGCCCCGTACCCTCGATCGCAAGGGTGTCGGGCGCGAAGTGCCGAGCTTCCGGACTCTGCGCGCAAGGCCTCCGGCTTCCCGCATGACGCCTTGATTCTTTCGCACAAGCCTTCGAACTCCGTACGCAAGGCTCCAGGGCGTGAAACCGCAACACCTGAAACTCCGGACGCATGGCCGCAAACCTTGCCCGCCACGCCGACAACTCCGATAACAGGACCTTGGCCCTCGCGCGCAAGATTCCGAGGCCTTGCGCTTCGCAGTTTTCGCTTTGCGCGTCGGTATCAAACCGTTGCGGACGGATGCTCCACCGTGGCCAGCCGGTTTTCCCGCGCGGAAGTTTGCAGTACGGTGGCCGCGCCAGGGATCGCTCAGGGGGAGTGAAATGGCGAAACGCACGACAAGCGGCTTCGAGCAAATCGCGGCCATGCCATGGTGGCTCGGCATCCTGATTGGCCTGATCGGGTATGTCGCGATACGACATGGCATCGGCTGGTACCTCGCGTCCAGCCACAGCCCCGTCCTTGCCGGCATAGGCCGGATGTCGGCGGCCGGTGCCTACGCCCCACTCGCATGGATGCTGCTGATCGGCTGCTGGCTCGCCGCCCTCGCCTCCTTCATCGGCCACGGTCGCCGGCGCCAGCTGCTCGACAGCCAGACCGGCATCGACAGCCTGCGCCGGATGAGCTGGCGCCAGTTCGAGCAACTCGCCGGCGAAGCCTTCCGCCGCCAGGGTTACGCCGTCGAAGAAACCGGTCTCGGCGGCGCCGACGGCGGCATCGACCTGATTCTGCGCAAGAACGGCCGGACCACGCTGGTGCAATGCAAGCAGTGGCAGAACCGGCAAGTCGACGTCAAAGTCGTGCGCGAAATGTACGGCCTGCTGGTGCACCACCAAGCCGCCGCCGTAAAGATCGTTGCCCTCGGCGACTACACCAGCGACGCCCGGCGTTTCGCCCACGGCAAACCGATCGAACTGATCCATGGTGATGAACTGATCGCTACGGTGCGCTCGCTGCAAAAAGCCCGGGCGCGCACCACGAGCCCGATGGATACGCCGCTGGCTTTGTGGGGAAGCATGGTTGTGGGCCTGTTGCTGATCGCAGCACTCTCGCCCTCCACCACGACCGTACCATCGCCAGCCGCTGCAGTACCTGCTGCCATGCCAGTCGCATACATACCGGAATCGCCCTCCATACCTCGCGCCGTGGCACCAAGGCCGCGAGCTCAGGCGACGATCCATGCGAGCGAATTGCAGAACGACGCGGACTTGCGCGAGTGGAAAAAGCGGAACGCCGAGTCGATGAAGATTCTGGAGAAGACTACGAAGGAGATGCCGCTGCGGTAGCGGTTTTGCGAGCATCCAGAATGGGTATCCGATTCGACAAGTTTTTCCATTAACCTGGTCGACGGGAGTATTCAATGGCTTTCTGGTGGGTCAACCACAAACAGACGCGCGACCACGAGGTTCGTGGCGGCTATCTGTGGTCGCCTTACCGCAACACGAATGGCGCATTCAACCAGACCTACGAGAACATGAAGCTCGTTCGACCGGGCGACATCGTGTTCTCGTATGCGAACGGTCGCATCGGCGCCGTGGGTCGCGTAACCGTCGCTGCATCGCCGAGCCCCAAGCCAACTGAATTCGGCAACGTGGGGGACTATTGGGCTCATGAAGGCTGGCTGGTGGAAGTCGTATTCAAAGCCGCACACGACCCGTTGCAGCCCAAAGAGCGCATTCAAGCCATCGGCCCGATGCTCCCGGAACGCAACTCACCTCTGCAGAAAAACGGGAACGGTAATCAAGGTTGTTATCTGGCCGGCATCTCCGATGCGCTCGGCCACGTATTGATGGCGCTGCTGGACATTCATCAAGTACGAGAGCTCGATCAGCCACCAACCTATCTGGTCGACCACGAGCCCAATGCTCAAGTGCTCGATGACATCCACCGCATCGAGACGGATGCCTCGATCCCGGAGACGCAACGTCTGCAGCTCACCCGGGCTCGCGTCGGCCAGGGCTTCTTCCGTAAACAGGTCATCCTGCTCGACCCTGTATGCCGCGTCACTGGCGTCACCGACACTCGCCTGCTGATCGCCAGCCACATCAAACCCTGGCGTGAGGCTTCCAACGCCGAGCGCCTCAGCGGCTACAACGGCCTGATGCTCTCGCCGCATGTCGATGCTCTCTTCGACGAGCAATTCATCACCTTTGAAGATGACGGTCAGATGCGCGTGCATCCCTCACTTTCGCGTGAGGTACTCGATAAGTGGTCCATCGACCCAGGTAAACGCGTTGATCGGTTCCGGCCGGGGCAGGCGTCGTTCCTTGCGCACCATCGTGAGTTGTTTAGTCGAAAGATACTTTCCGCATAGCCCTTGGCCACGCAGGAGAAATGTGACTCAGGTGCCGAAGGCGGACGAAGTTCCTGGCCAGGAGCGACAACAGCAAGTGCGATTCCGGCTTTCGCCGGAATGACGGCGTGGGGGAGATGACACGATTCCAGCCTTCACCGGAATGACGAACGTTGATGGATGGAGTGGCGAGTAGTCGAAGATGACAGCAGAGAAAAGGCCGCCAGATCGGCGGCCTTTTCACGTCAGCAAGAAGCCTCACGCCTTACCCCATCAACACCCGGTTCATCCGCTGCACGAATGCCGACGGATCCGGCAACTGTGCACCGGCCGCAATCTCCGCCTGTTCCAGCAGCAGCGTGGCCAGATCCTTCGCCTTCGCCTCGTCGGTCTCGGCTTCGACGCGCTTCAGCAGCGCATGCTGCGGATTGATCTCCAGCGTCGGCTTGCTCTCGGGCATCTCCTGTCCCGCTTCACGCAGCAGGCGAGCGAGATGCGGGGCCATTTCGTAGTCGCTGAGCGCGAGGCACGACGGCGAGTCGGTCAGACGGGCCGATACCTTTACCTCGCCCACGCGGTCGCCGAGCAGGTCCTTCAGTTTCTTCAGCAGTGGCTCGGCTTCTTTCGTCGCCTCTTCCTGCTTCTTCTTGTCGGCTTCGTCCAGCGGCACGTCGCCCTTGGCGACGCTCTTGAGCTTCTTGCCGTCGTATTCGCTCAAGCTGCCGATCATCCACTCGTCGATGCGGTCGGACATCAGCAGCACTTCGATGCCCTTGGCCTTGAACGCTTCCAGTTGCGGGCTGCCGAAGGCGGCGGCGTAGCTGTCGGCGGTGATGTACCAGATGGCGTCCTGGCCCATCGCCATGCGACCGATGTAATCGTCCAGCGAGGTGGTCTGGTTGGTGCCGTCACCCTTGGTCGAGGCGAAGCGCAGCAGCTTGGCGATGCGCTCGCGGTTGTTGGCGTCTTCGCTGATGCCTTCCTTGAGCGTGTTGCCGAAGGCCTTGTAGAAGGTGGCGAATTTCTCCGGCTCGTCCTTGGCCAGCTTCTCGATCAGGTCGAGCACGCGCTTGACACAGGCGGCCTTGATGCGCTCGAGCTGGCGGTTGTGCTGCAGAATCTCGCGGCTGACGTTGAGCGGCAGGTCGTCGGCGTCGACCACGCCGCGCACGAAACGCAGGTAGTTCGGCAGCAGTTCCTCAGCCGCGTCCATGATGAAGACGCGCTTAATGTAGAGCTTCAGGCCCTTGCGCTCGTCGCGGCCGCCCATCATCAGGTCGAACGGCGGCTGCGATGGGATGTACAGCAAGGTGGTGAAGCTCTGGCTGCCTTCGACGCGGT
>Ga0207647_10000723_pt1 | contig 25877 bp, 17 predicted proteins | sample KBSCornC2_FD_184295 | JGI IMG/M metagenome (GOLD analysis project Ga0207647, IMG submission 184295) | Corn rhizosphere microbial communities from Kellogg Biological Station, Michigan, USA - C2 (SPAdes) (version 2) | ecosystem: Host-associated > Plants > Roots > Rhizosphere ... | reverse complement strand
TTAGGCGATCCATTTGAATACCAATCTTAAAGATGGTACAAATCTAAGCATATCGCTTTAGAAACTTCGTAATTTATTTATAAAACTTAACTAATAGTAAGTAAAAAAGACCATTTTTTATTAAAAAGCACATTTCCTGTATAGAAAAGCGCTTTATAATATACCAATCGGTATTAAACGGTTGATTTTGACGCCTTTTAAAATAAAATCAGATGTGTTCAGCAAGTACCTCGGGTAGCCAGGTGCTGATATATGGGGTTTGCGATTCGAGCTCGCTTATTTGTTTCGGCGATAAGAAATAGCGCTTATCTTTTGGATCATGCTCCACTCCCGCTACGAATGCCCAGTTACCCAGGTTACTTGCCGGTGAATAATCGATCAGTTTTTCTTCAAAGTAAGCTGCACCCATTCTCCAGTCTACTTTAAGTTCATGAGCGAGGTAAACAGCCACCGCTTGCCGGTTATTATTGGGGATATATCCTGCCAGATTTAATTCGCGTACGCTGGCATCCACGAACGGGACCCCGGTATTGCCTGTTTTCCATTTTTCAAAAAGCTCTTCTTGGTTTGGGGCCAAATCGTCCGCCGCATCTTTAAATCTTTCGGCGCTGTAAAACTGCTTACCATGCTTCTTGAACATAAAACGGAAATAATCGCGCCATAGCAGCTCAAGTACTAATGGTGAATTGGAATTGTGGCTACCGTGAGTTACCTCCCGGTACACCCAGCGCATAGACAAGCAACCTAATGATATCCATGCTGATAAACGTGAAGGATGATCGCTATACTTAGCGCCTTTTGAAGCACTATTTATTGGCTGACCGGAAATATATTGCTCCAGGTGCAACAAGCCTATTGATTCACCACCCTGGTAATTAAAGTTGATGCGCGGATCCTCAACCGGTTCGGTTAATCCTAAATCAGCGAGGATTGGGATATTTCCAGCATTGGCGATTTCAGGCGTATGAATTTGTTCAGGCGTTTCAATACATGGACGAACCTGGCTATCGCGCTCTACTTTCTTTTTAAAAATCGAAAAGCTATCCGGGATATCTTTTATCGGGAAAGGCAGGTCTTCCTTATGATATAAGGTATGCCCAATGAAATGTTTCAGGTTGAGTTTTATCTTCCACAGCGCAGCTTCTACTTCTTCAGATATCTGCGTTTCCTCAAATGCGACTTCCCGATGGTGATAGACCTCTGACACCTCATATTGCTGCGCCAGTTGCGGGATGATCTCAGCCGGATTACCTATCCTCACGATCAGTTCACCACCCAGCTTTTGCAGGTTATCACGCAGATCGGCCACCGACTCCAGCAAAAACTTAGCCCTGATATTTCCGGTCTTTAATAGCCCTAATTCCGTGGTTTTGAAATAAAAAGGATCGAAAACATATACCGGAAGTACTTTATCGGCCTTTCGGGTAGCCTCAAACAATATTTCGTTGTCGTGAACGCGAAGATCGTTTCTAAACCAAACTAATATTGTTTTTTCACTCATTGTACTTTCCCTGTCGGTTAGGGTGGGCTAACTAACCTACAAATTTGCAATAATTTACGGCTTTAACCTAATAGCCACAGATTATTTGACCTCAGACAAACATTTACTTCTTAAAACTATCCATTCAAAAACATCGTTATTTATAGATAATTATGACACTTTATCAAATCAGATGTCCTAATTTTATGCGATAATTCATTCATAATAAATTCATCATGGCTACCACTGAAAGCATCAAAAAGGCGTACATTGATTATGTACTCACCCAGGGAGAAGAGCCTAAATCGGTATATATTTTCGCAAAAAAAAATAAAATAACCGAAGCAGAATTTTATACGCATTTCGGATCGTTCAAAGCATTGGAACAAAGTATCTGGGCCGGTATAGCCGAAAAAACGCTGACCGAAATCAAGGGCCAGGAAGTCTGGGCACAGTATTCGGCGCGCGAAAGAGCACTGAGTTTCTTTTACGCATTCTTCGAATTACTAAAGCAGCAGCGCAGCTTCGCAGTGTATTGCCTGGATAAACAACCTAAAGGAATTACTACTCCTGTTGTATTTGCCGAACTGAGAACAGTTTTTGAAAACTTCTGCATTGAAATTTTAAATGAAGGACTGGAATCGGGTGAATTATCCGACCGTAAATTCTTCAGCAAACGATATAAAGATGCCCTTTGGGTACAAATGGGTTTTATACTGCATTTCTGGATCAACGACAGTTCGGCGGGATTTGAGAAAACCGATGAAGCCATTGAAAAAGGCATCAACGTTACTTTCGACCTGTTTCAGCGTTCACCTATCGATAACCTGTTTGAGTATGGCAAGTTTTTAGCCAAAAACGGAGGTATCGCAGAAAAGATGGGTTTTGGAGCATAACGAGCGCCTCAGCCAACCCGCTCCAAGGGAGAGGGATCTATATGGGACCGAAACCAAAGCTGCATTTGCGGCCATTTTTGATATGGATGGCACGCTGATCGACAATACGCCATTTCATTTTATATCATGGCAGGCCCTTTTCAGGAAATACCTTAAAGGTGAATTAAGCCGGCATACTTATTATAGCGAAATAAGCGGCGTACCGATTATGGAAACACTGAAAAGAATTTTCGGCGCTGATCATGATAAAGCTTATCTGAATGAATTGCTTCGCGAGAAAGAGGAATTTTACAGGCAAGAATACACGCCGCATGTGGTTGCGATCAAAGGCCTTGAAAGTTTTCTGGCCGAATTGAAAAGCGATGGCGTGAACATGGCGATGGCTACATCGGCTACGGTAGAGGATATCGATTTTATACTAAATAAAATACCTATCCGTGATGATTTTAACGAGATCGTTAACTCATCGATGGTGGGAAAACCTAAACCCGATCCGCAGATATTTTTAAAAGCTGCCGAATTACTCGAGGTGCCACCTGAAAGATGCGTGGTATTTGAAGATTCGTTAGCTGGCATTGCTGCGGCAAATGCTGCGGGCATGAAGGTCGTAGGGATCACTACCGGGCATCCGATGGATGAACTACGTCCGTTGGTAGACCTGGTGATTGATGACTATACCAGCTTGACGCCGGCGAAACTGGCAGCGCTATTTAATGAAGAGGAAGAAAATGAACGGGAATCAGCCTAAAGAGCAAAACAGTATACCAACCAGCAAAGCCGGCCGGTCGGCCAAATTTGTAAAAACAGGATTTAAAATAGGCGGTAATTATATCAAGCATTACTCCAAAAAGCTATTTAATCCGGATTTGGATAAAACAGAACTGAACGAGGATAATGCAGCCGATATCTATGAATCACTGAGCGAACTAAAAGGCAGCGCGCTCAAAGTTGCACAGATGCTGAGCATGGACAAAAACCTGCTGCCGCAGGCTTATGTAGATAAGTTCAGTCAATCGCAATATAACGCACCGCCATTATCGGGGCCCCTGATCATACAAACTTTCAGAAAATACTTTGGTAAAACGCCGGATAAAATATTCGATAAGTTCAATATTCATTCATCCAACGCGGCATCAATCGGACAAGTACACCAGGCGGAATTGAATGGTAAAAAGCTGGCCATCAAAATTCAGTATCCAGGTGTTGGCGACTCCATTTCATCCGATTTGAAAATGGTAAAACCCATTGCGTTCCGTATGCTGGGCATGAGCGAAAAGGAGCTGGATGTGTATATGAAAGAAGTGGAAGAACGTCTGCTGGAAGAAACTGATTATGAACTGGAAGTGCGCCGTTCTATCGAATTCTCAAAAGCTTGTTCTGCACTCGACAATGTGGTGTTCCCCGGGTATTATCCTGAGCTGTCCAGCAAGCGTATCATCACCATGGATTGGCTGGAAGGAAAGCATTTGCGCGAGTTTTTAAAAACCAACCCCTCCCAGGAGTTGCGCGACCGCGTCGGCCAGGCGCTATGGGACTTTTATAATTTTCAGCAGCATGAGCTGCGTGCTGTTCATGCAGATCCGCATCCGGGCAATTTTATGATCACGTCGGCTGGCAAGCTGGGCATTATCGACTTCGGCTGCATTAAAGAAATGCCCGATGATTTTTATTATCCGTTTTTCTCGCTTACCTCAACAAGCCTCATGGACAACAAAGAAGAAACGATCAAAGCTTTTCGAAAGCTGGATATGATCCATGATGATGATTCGCCTACACAGATCGAATTCTACTATAAAATGTACCGCCAGATGATCGGTCTGTTTGCCAAACCTTATATCAGTGATCATTTCGATTTTGGTCAGACTGCCTTTTTTGATGAACTCTACGGTTTTGGCGAGAAGGTATCAAAAATGCCGGAGTTTAAACAAGCACGCGGCGTGAAACATTTTATCTACGTGAACCGCACCAATTTTGGGTTATACAACATCCTCCACGAATTAAAAGCGAGGGTCAAAACGGATACCTACAAGCCGCATGTCGTGGCGCATTTTGCTTAACCGTGCATTAGATGTGGCTACTGGCCTATCTCAAAAAAGTACTACATCCGCACACCAGGCAAAGGACAATGCAGAAAGACTCTTTCGGCGGCAACAAACAAAATTGTATTTTTATATCGAACAATCTTGTATGTTAGCAACAAACAAGATTGTATATGATCCGGGACATCGCGGTGCGCTACAGCATCAGAGATGTTAAAACATTGCAGCGGCTGGCCTTCTATCTGCTTTCCAATGTCTCAAAACTGATTACGGGAAACAGGCTTAAAACGCTATTTGAGATCGGGTCAACCAGTACGGTAATGGAGTATCTTTCCCACCTGGAATATTCATATTTATTACAATTTGTTCCGAAATTCAGTTACTCTTTAAGAAAACAGATCGCTAATCCCAGAAAAGTTTATGCCATAGATACAGGCCTGATCAATGTCAACTCGGGCTCTTTTTCGGAAGATAATGGGCGGAAATTTGAGAATTTAGTTTACCTGCACTTACGTCAAAAATACAGGGAAATCTATTATTTCGCTGAAAAAAGTGAATGTGATTTCGTTATTGTTAAAAACGGCAGATTAGTGGAAGCTGTTCAGGTTTGTTTCGAACTGAACCGCGATAATATGAACCGGGAATTGGACGGTGTGGTTGAAGCACTTACCTTTTTCGATGCGAATGAAGGCTTCATCGTTACACTTGATCAAACCGACCGCTTGGAAAAAAATGGTAAAATCGTACACGTAGTACCGTCCTACCAGTATTTATCAAAGTAAGGACAATTTGAAAAGTGGAATACGGTTACAATAACGAATTAATGCCGACCCTACTTTAACGATAAGACTAATCATAAATAAGAGACTTTTTGTTCATCTTTTTTATTTGTTCACGCATTTGTCTTGTCCTAAACATTCAAATGCAATCAATATATATGAAATTCAAATTGAGGGACAGCTCTCCTCTTTGTGAAAAACTTTGATATGTACATAGTCAAATCTTTTGGAATTTATTCTCATCTTTCCGCACTAAAATTGATACTATGTTTCTTCACAACACCTTCGTTCATCACGTACATTTCTGGCTAAAAAATAAAGAAGATAAAGCAAAGCTCATCGAGGGCCTTGAAATCCTTATTCCTATTACCCATATCCGCGATATGCATATCGGTGTGCCCGCCGATACCAATCGCGATGTGATCGACCGATCTTATGACGTGTCTCTCCTGTTATTATTTGACAACCTGGAGGCAGAAGAAGCCTATCAACACGACCCTATACATTTGGTTTTTGTCGAGCAATATGCTAAGCCTTTATGTGCAAAAGTCGTGGTATCAGATAGTATAAATACGTGATTGCGGATTTTACGCGTAAATCTGATTCCATACAAAAACAGCTTTTGTATTTTGTTGTTGCATTTGTATGAAAGTGTTGCTGGCAGGTGCTAATAGTTACATCGGTACAAATCTGATCCCTATTCTGCTCGAAAAGGGACATCATGTAATATGCCTTGTACGTGACAAAAATCATTTTCTGAGCCATCACCCCAACGCATACGAAGTAAGCGTCACGGGTGGAGATTTGTTGCGCCGCCAAAGCATCGATCCCTTGCCGGATGATATTGACGCAGCCTGCTATCTGATCAACTCTTATACTCAAACTTCCGAGTTCAGCGCCTTAGCAGCATTATCTGCTCAAAACTTCATGGAAGCGATCGGCCAGACGGGCTGCAAACAGGTGGTCACGCTAAGCGATATTAATGATAAGGCAAGCGGTAATGTACACCTGAACGTAGAGGATATTTTAGGCAGCGGCGAACCCGCGCTAACTGTTCTGAACACATCCATGATAGTAGGCCAGGGCAGCGCTGCCTTGGAAATGTTTAATACACTAATCTCCAAAACACCGATTGTAATTCCGCGCACCTGGATAAAAACACGCATGCAGCCGATTGCTACGTGCGATGTATTACAGTATATTGAGAGCTGCCTGCTGAACCAAAAGACTTTGAACCGAAGATTTGATATTGGCGGCCCCGAGATACTCACCTTCAAACAAATGATGCTGACTTATGTGGCCTTATATGCTAAATCTAAACCGGATATAGTTATTTTACCATTTCTAACCTCTCATCTTTCGTCCAACCTGCGTAATACATTGACTCCGTTAAGTTTCCCGGAAGCGCAGCGCCTGATAGAAAACCTGAAGCACGATTGTATATGCCGCGAAAACTCGATCAGAGAAATAATCAAGGTGCCGTGCATCACTTTTAAGCAGGCGGCAAAAACCTGGCACGAAACACCCGCCGCCGGAAGTTTGGAAAACATACCCCTGGTAAAATCTAACTAAACAATATTAAGTATTTTACGGGGATCAACTATGAGCGGACGAGTACAAAACAACAAACATGTTCTTATCACAGGCGGTACAGGGCTTATCGGCAGATTAGTTACTGACCAGCTGGTAAACCAGGGTTATTCGGTAAGTCACCTTAGCCGCAAACCGGGCAATAATCCCCAAATAAAAACCTATTCGTGGGATGTATCTAAAGATTATATCGACGAACATTGTCTGGAAGGAGTAGGCACCATACTGCATTTAGCAGGCGAAAATATAGCAGCCGAGCGCTGGACTGATAAACGTAAAAAAGCAATCATCGATAGCCGTACCAAATCCATTGAGCTGATCTACGAGCTCATAAAAAGTAAACCTAACCAGGTAAACACTATTATTTCCGCCTCAGCAATAGGTTATTATAGCGACAGCGGCGATGAGTTGCTGACCGAAGATAGTCCGCCGAATAATGATTTTATGGCCCAATGTTGCATTGAATGGGAAAATGCAGTCGATGAAGGGAAAAAGCTAGGATTGCGGATAGTAAAGTTCCGTACTGGTGTTGTGCTGAATAAAAATGAAGGCGCACTCCTGGAAATGTCGAAACCGATAAAACTCGGTTTCGGTGCGCCGCTGGGAACTGGCAAGCAATGGATATCCTGGATACACTGGCAGGATGCGGTAGATATGTACTTGTATGCCATAGAGAAGATCAACCTGTCCGGCGTTTATAACATGGCAGCACCGAACCCAGTAGCCAACAGACAGTTTACAAGGGTATTGGCGAAACAATTGCACCGGCCGGTGTGGCCTATAAATATCCCGGCATTTGCATTGAAACTGTTAATGGGCGAAATGAGCACTATCGTATTGGGAAGCACCCGTGTTTCTGTCCAAAAGATCGAGAGGGACGGGTTTACTTTTAAGTATCCTGAGCTGACTGATGCATTAAAAGATATCTACAGCCAATGACGTCCCTGAGCCGAAAATCTGTTTGGCATTAGCCGACAGCCACTAATTCGTTACTGTCACGTTGGTCATATCCCACCTTAAACATTCATTCGCCGGTATCCCAGTATTTCCACCTGTGCCGTATGCAAGAGCAGATGGCACAATAATGGAGATACCACCGGTACCTCTTCCTAATATTTTCAAGCCATCCACAAAACCCGGAACATATGCGCCTGCCGCAAAATCATTAAAAGTGGCCAGTGTCTTTGCGTAATTATTCCCGTCGGGATTGGTGTTATTCATCAGGTATATGGAATAATTCATTGTGACCGTTGAAGTGTTAACATTAAAATCACTCGCCCCTGTTGGTGCGGCAGTAATTTTATACCATAGGCCGTCTGCTGTTTGGGTATAACCGGTAAGATTGTTAGCTGCCATATAGTTTTTGATCACTAACTGATCATACGCCGCCTGGTCGGTTATCATGTTAACTGTAATATCCAGACATTGATTACCGCCAATATGGCCATTGGTCAGTGTAATACTACCAGCACCGGCAGTCCCATTTCTACCATATGCCAGGTGCGAGGGTACCAATACCCGCATTTTACCGCCATTGAATTTCAAGTTATTACGGATGGCCAGCATCAGTCCCTTGGGCACTACGTGACCTAATACACCATAAAAATGATTCAGTGCAGTATCGGTTGCCAAGAATTTCCCATCAAATGTGCGAAAGGTATAAACATAAGCAATAGTGCTTGGATAGTCTATCGGCTTAGCTGTATTTCCAGGGCTAATTATTTGATAGTAAGTACCGGTTGTGTCACCCATTGTGGTGTCCCTCACCATACCGTTTAAGCCATTGGCAGCTATATAACTCTGAATTTGTTGCTGATCGTATTGTTTAATATCCGGGTCATTATTGATCTTACGGCACGATACAAAACAAGCAGCAGACAGTAACAAAAGAGTAAAGAATTTAAGTTTCATCTATATTTTAGTTCGTTATATTATAAACCTGGATATCAAAATCGAGTATGGCGTTTGCGGGTAAGTTGTAATCTGGTTGCGGATACGGCCCATAAGCATAGCGCGATGGTATAAGTAAACGTACAATTCCGCCCCTATGCACTTTGGGGATGCCTAACCGCCAGCCCAATATCACCTGACTTAACTGATATGAGGGGTGAAAGTTATCTGTCTGGTAAAAAGGCGTTGTTTGTCCGAGCACCCTGCCTGTATCGCCAACTGTCACATAGGTTGATGACGTATAAAGATCATTCCCCTGTCCGGCTTGTTTAATTATATAATAAACGCCAGAAGTGTCAGACACCTTTTTTGCACTGTCCAAACCATTTGCCTTTATATAATCAAGCACGATCTTATCATCAATAGCGGCCTGTTGTTTATAGTGTGTCAAACCCGTTTGGTCTTTGGAACATCCCGCCGCTACACAGCAAATACATATTATCGGTAACAGCCACTTACTCATTTGATTTCAATCGGCAAATTTATTGTTTTATTATTCAAAAACGACAGCTTAACACTTTTTAACAATTAGTATATTCGCTATTTTGCAGCTGACATTAATTAACGTTGCTTTTTGAATTTAATTTTAGGCGATAGGGCACACATTGCAGGAGTTATTCAGGCTTATAATTAATAGTAAGCTGATTGATCTTTTTGAGCAACTGTGCAAGATACTCTCTGTCATGCTCATTAATATGCTTGTTCAGATAATTATTAAACTGTTTTACTACTACGCGGGCCAAATGGCGTTTTTCCTTTCCCAGATCAGTGAGGTAGATCTTTACCGAGCGTTTATCTCCCTGGTTTGATTCGCGATAGATCAATCCTGACTGCTCCAATTGGTTCAACATACGCGATAAACTGGTTGATTTTAATCCCAACAGCGCAGCAGCCTGCGAAACGGTCGTCCCCTCCTTTTCGTCAATGTTAATCAGCAGGTAGCCTATGGATTGCGTTATACCAAACTCCGTAACCAATTGATTATAGCGGTTGGCCATAGTTTGCCAAACTATCTTTACAAAATAGTCAATCGTTTCCTGGTGTTTTATATGTTGGGACATGACTGGCAAACATAAACTACGTGAGCCTATTATGCAAATTTAGTTGGTAGTGACCAGTTGGCAGTGCGCAGTTTGCAGTTTGCAAATTGAGAAAAACGTGCAGACTGCTAACTGCCCACTGCAAACTATAAAGGTTGCCAACTGCAAACTTCTACCACCCCAGCTTTGTATCATCCCCTCTCGGGTCAGCACCGCCTTCATAATAGTTCCATTTGGTTTTAAGAATGGCATCCACCCGCCCGATCGACCCGCGTTCGACTAGTCTATAACCTTTTTTTTCCAGTTTCGCGCGGCTTGCGCTATCTATAGCACCTTTTTCTACATCTACCTCATCAGGCAGCCATTGGTGATGGAAACGTTTGGAGCTGACTGCCTGTTGCATGCTCTGATTAAATTCGATCACATTTAAAATGGTCTGAAAAACGGAGGTAATAATGGTTGATCCTCCCGGGGTACCTACTACCATAAATAGCTTACCATTTTTTTCGATGATTGTCGGTGTCATAGATGACAACATCCTTTTATTGGGTTGAATACTATTCGCCTTACCTCCGACCAAACCAAACATATTGGGCACTCCTGGCTTCGAGCTAAAATCATCCATCTCATCATTCAGCAAAAAGCCTGCGCCTTTTACAAATATTTTTGACCCAAACGAGTTGTTCAATGTGGTAGTAATAGAAACAGCATTACCATCCCTGTCTACTATAGAATAATGCGTGGTCTGATCGCTTTCATATCCGGTTATTTTTCCGGGTAAAATGGCCGAACTTAGCGTACCCTTGTCCCAGGTAAAATTGCTCATTCTCGCAGCATTATATTGCGGTCTCAGCAGACTATCAACCGGCACCTTGTAAAAATCCGGATCACCAAGGTATTTGGAACGATCAGCATATACCCTGCGTTCCGCCTCAACTATCAACTGAACTGTCGAGTCGCGATTAAATCCCCATCTGCCGAGCGGGTATTTTTCTACCATTTCCAACAGCTGCAGCAACGCAACTCCGCCGCTTGAGGGTGGTGGCATGGTAATCACTTTATATCCTTTATAATTTCCGATCAGTGCATTGCGCCAAACCGAATGATAATTCTGAAGATCAGTTTTAGTGATCAGCCCGTTGCCGGTCTTCATTTCATCAACAATCTGATCGGCTACCACACCGTCATAAAATCCTTCCCTGCCTTTATCTCGTATTTGCTCCAGCGTTTTGGCCAGGTCTTCTTGTACCAGTATATCCCCTTCTTTCCAACCGTCATTTTTCAACAGATAATTTACGTCAGCATTTAGCTTTTTAAATTCAGGCCCTGTATAATTGAGATCGTAAGCCAGGCGCTTGGTTATTTTAAATCCGTTTCGGGCCAGATCGATTGCCGGCTGTACCAGCTCGGCCCACTTTAAATGGCCATATTTGCGATGCGCCTCAACCATCCCATCGACTGATCCCGGAACACCTGATGAAGCATGCGTGGAAATACTCTTCCCGGGAATGACCTTACCTGCTGAATCCAGGTACATATTTTGACTTGCACTTGCGGGAGCTTTTTCCCTAAAATCCAATGTATTAGTTTCACCTCCAGACGATCTGAATACCATAAAACCGCCTCCGCCGATATTACCGGCCTCGGGGTGTGTAACCTCCAGCGCAAACTGAACTGCAACGGCTGCGTCTACGGCGTTTCCCCCTTTTTTCAATATATTCAGCCCTACCTGAGCAGCATCCGGATAAGCACATACCACCATACCATGGTGATATTCGTCGCTTACGTTCTGCCCGAGCATACCCCGTGCGCAATTTGAAAAAATAAAAAAAAGCGATATCAATGTAAGCAGAAGCAAGTACTGCCTGTTGCTGTGTAAGAGGTATTTCATAATAGATTATTGAGTTGCCTAATTTACCCGAATTAAAATAAAAACCAATCAGGTAAATCCTGACAAAACAAACTGTTAATAAGCCAATTGTAGCAATAAAGTTACACAAAAGTGTCACTGTTACAATTTTTATGATTGATACTCAAACAATTATGGACCGGCTGGTGTTAAGGCAAAAAATAAATTCAAAAAACTCACGTTCTTTGCAGAAAAATCTATGAAAAAATCTATCTACTTTTTATTTGCTCTTACTCTATTTGTGCTTGTTAGTGCCCAATCTAAGGCGCAGCAATACAAACCCAATTACGAATTTGCATTAGGACTAAAGTTTGGCGGATACGAGAATGGCATTGCCGGGAAATATTTCCTGGATCATTCTACATCGCTTGAAGGTATCCTTGGTTTTCGTTCTCATGGTGCGGTGGTTACCGGATTGTATGAATTGAATGTAAATGCGTTTGATGTACCAGGACTTCAGTTTTATTATGGTGCCGGGGCGCATGTTGGCGCAGTAGGTGCCGGTGTGTATAAAAGATTCGGTGGCACTAATGAATATTATAACAGTGCCCAGGTGTTATTAGGTATCGATGGCGTAGTTGGTTTGGAATACGTTATTCCAAATTCACCAATTGCAATTAGCGTTGACCTGGATCCAAGAATTGAGCTTACAGGAGGCCCGTTTGTTGATCTTGCTCCTGGACTTGGGATAAAATATACGTTTTAAAAACTAACAGCTACTAATTACTAATTGATTTAACTGCAGAAGGCCGGCCGCAAAAACCGGTCTTTCTGTTTTATATGAGGAGTAGGTTTGTTTGTTTATTTTCATGTTCACGTGTTCATATTCACATGGGCATGAACGCTCGTGAACACGCGTTAACACCTAACAATCAGCCACTTAATTTTTTAAACATGGGAAAATGTAGAATTGTCATTTTCTTTTCGAAATAAAATAGTACAAGATTCCACCCTATTATATCGATCTATCTTATGATAACGATCTTCCGGCTGTATAATTTAGAATTGTAGAATAATCTTAGCACATAATTACCGGGAGCGAACTTACTTACATCAATCAATGTGCTGAAGTTTCCACCAGTCAGCACTTCTTTGTCCGTGTAATCAATTTGTCCCCTTGCATTTATCAGTGCCAAATTGACGTTAACAGCAGATTTTGCTGCGAACAGGACGTTTAACTGTGTATTGGCCGGATTAGGGAATACCGTTAGGCCGATATCATTTGCGCCTGGGTTTTCAGGCAATATCACGTAGGCAAAATTATCTGACTGTGCCACACAGCCATTGGCCAGTGAAACAGCAACCCGGTAATTACCACTTCGCACAGGTGAATAGGTTTGCGCAGTGGCCCCGGCTATAGCTACTCCATTTAAATACCATTGATTATTAGACGATGCACTAGAGCTGAGCACGGTACCATTTTGCGTAATAACAGGCCTGGTAACCGGAACCGCTTGCCGTGAAGCCGAGGCGCAACCCGGACTTTTTAACTGCATGTCGTAAAAATAATAGTAGAAGCCTTTATAGTAGGTGGTGTCCGTTCCGGATGTTGCCGTGTTGCCGGTTATGCCAAATACGTCACCTACTTTAAACGGATAACCGGTGACACCGCCATTACTGCGATAGATAGTAGCCGTATCATCATAAGTAGCGCTGATACTGTAGTTCCCCGCAGCAGGTAACAACAAATTAAGATTGTATACCTGGCCCCCGTCATTAGGGTCGTCACCCTTTGCTCCGGGTGATGGATTGGTCGCGGTGGCTACCGCATTAATAGTCGTAGTTGAAACGATCTCCCCGCTCGAATCGGATACATTAAAAGTTATTCGTCCCGAATTGCCAATGTACAAACGGGCACTTTCGATCACGATCGGTATACGCGTAAAAACATTTACCTCAGGTGTAAACTGATTATAGCCGCCCCCGGTAAATACATTTTTGGTAGCCGGTCCAACCCTACCGCTAAAATCATTCAACCCCACATAATAAGTATTGTTCACAGGCGCGTCGGGTGTAAGCACAGTTGAACCATAAGCAAAGGGATATGGGTCATTATTATTCTTATACCATAAAAGCTCACCGTCACCTGCCCCCGTAAGCAGGTAAGCATTAGCCGCATTACAATAGTTTGCAGACAAGCCAGTGGCCGTCGGTGGGTTATCGATCACTACGGTATCGGTTATCCCGTTGTTAGCCGGAACAAGGTCACCGGTGAGATTAGCCGTGGCTGTTATAATATAAGTTGAACCCGAAGCGATGTTAAATACATTATTAAAGGTAAAATTGTACTGCGTCAGCGGTGCAAGCGAGGCGGTGTACACCTGGTTAAAGGTTGTTACTGTGTTATCCGGCGCGGTTATGCTTACCGTGATAGGGATATTGCTGATAGTCTGGCTGCCAAAGTTTTTAATGGTGACGGTTACAGGCGTTGACCCGGAGCAATTGCCCCCGGAAGAAGGATTAACTACTGCAATTATACCTGCATCAAGACCGGTTTGTAAAAACTGAACACGATAATCCTGCGTTTCGCCTTTAGAATAGCTGCCGCAGGGCTTGATGGTCGACGTATCGGACGTTTCGGTTAACACTACCCGCATCAGGCTAAAATTCCCCGGAACCACGGTGGAAGGCACTGTAATATTAGTAGTATAAGTACCTGTCCCACTTATAATGCCGGATGTGGCCGCCAGTTCATTCGCATCAAATACACCATTACTGTTCCAGTCGATATATACCTTAGCGGCCTTATTAAAATTGGCGCCGCATGTGCCAAGCGCCAGGCTTAATGGATAAGTTTTATTTTGCTCTAATTGGGCAGTCAAATTGGTATAATCGGAATAAGTGGTACAGCCGGCTGCCGGAGTATTATTAATATTAGACAGGGTGACGTTGTCAATACGCGAATCGGCGCTGGAAACAGGTGCCGACGCACAATAAGCACTGCCTCCCATACCGGTAACAATAAGTGAATAAGCTTGTGAGCTGGGTGTCAGCGTGCCCTTATGCGATATTTTTATGGTATACGTCCTTCCGGGAATTGCGCCGGCTACATATACCTGTTCTATGTTGTCCCGGATATTATCACCGGTTATAGCCGCTGCCGATGGATTGTTAGGGTCGAGCACCCAGGGCGTATAGGTTTTTGTCCCATCGTTTATTCTTACATCCAGGTCATTCACTAGTTTGGGTGTACGGTCGTTGATCGTTCCGTCAGGGGTTGTGTTGCCCGCAGGGTCGGTCCAGGATATAGTGGCCACAAGAGCGCCGTTGCCTGAGGCGGTTACATTAAATGTTTGCGTTGCTCCCTGCACCAGTGTATTTTCTTTGATCACGCTTTTAGCACCATTATCGGTAATGGCCTGCGCTGCCGTCTTCATATCCAAAAGCCCCCATCCGTAAATGTAATCCGGGCCGACATTCCCTGCATCAAAGGCCGTATGGCAAGCCAGTCCTTTTAAGGTGGCAGCCCGCATAAATGCGCCCGAATTTTTTTTGGCGAAGTATTCCTGCAATAAGTATAACGAGCCGGTGATATTTGGTGCAGATTGCGAAGTGCCCGACCGCGTAATATAACTGGTAGTGCTGCTGGAACCTGTTGATAGTACATTGAGGCCATTACCCACCAAATCAGGCTTTACACGGCCGTCATCTGTGGGCCCCCAGCTACTAAAATACGCAGCAGTAATACCTTGTGAATTAGCCGGCCCGTAAGGCAGCGGGTTGACTGCACCCACCGTCAATATATTTTTCGCATTCGCCGTACTGCTGATACAATCGTATCCATTATTGCTGCTAATACTATCCGGGCGTGGACCTTTATCTACAAAAGTCTGGTCGCTTGCACTTTTATAACCATAATAATCCTGACCCACGGCTGGGCCGGTACTGCCGTGGGCGTTCCCCGCTGCTTCAACAATAAGATAATACGGGGCGTTATAGGCCACTTTGTCAAATGCCTGGGAATGATCGCCATAAAAACCAAAGGTATAATCAACTGTATCCCCGGGGATACCATACCATTCCCAGCGGTTAAAGCCATCGTCAAAAACCCATCCGCCGAGTTCCCCATATGAATGATTCGAAAGCAGCAGGTTAGGCGCGGCCTTGCTCATTTCAGCCACATCATTATTAAAATCGTACGATAAAAGCGTATTTGCGTTAAAAGCCATGCCTTTTGCTGGAGGGTAAACACCCTTGGCCATAATGGTCCCGGCAACGTGCGTTGCGTGATCAATAACAGAAGAGGTATCGCCGTTGGTGATCGTTTTACCCGAAAACTCCTGGTGGAAGCGGTATACCGCCCCGCCATCCCACACTGCAATCTTATTATTTAAAAAGGCGCTTGAGCCGGATAGATTAAGCCCGAGGCTGCCTCCGGGCTGCACCGTATTGGTACGGGTCGTTGCTGCAGAGACGACATTATCGTCAGTAGTAAAATAAATAGGAAAGCCACGTTTATTTATGCCCTGCAGAACCTGGATGCCTCCCTTTTTTGTTTTACGGCAGATCATCCAGTTATGGCTTTTGGCAAATGCCATTGCCTGCTGCCTACTTTTTATAAATTCGGAGTTTGCCTTTATTGAAAGCGCATCAAGTTCTTTTTTATTAGTAATCGATGGTTGCTGGCCAAATGAATCTGTACAAAAAAATAAAACAACAAAAAGGGCAATTAACTTACAGCCCTGATTAACAGCCAGCCTTATGGGTAAAAAATTCAATTCATTAATGTTTAGCTCAAATCCTGTCTGCTAAGATAATTCAATCGTGTTTATTAGAGGACGATTTGCTTTATAAACTAAAAATTCCTTCTAAAAATAGCATTACTGACCAATAACCCAACCTTTTAAGACAATATACGTATAACCGCTGTGAAAGTTATTGCTTACAGATTGCTATTATCACAATTCCAAAATGCCCCAATGAGAAATTTTATCCGATCCTTCCTGATATTTTTAAGTTTTCTTTTGCTGTCGGCGGCAACATTTGCACAAACAACTTATGACTGGACAGGGGCCGGCAGCACCTCAGATTGGAGCAATCCGGCCAACTGGAAATCAACCACTGGCTCGGTTACGACTAACCCGGCAACTACCTGTCCCGGTCCAACTGACCAGGCACGCATAGGGGTGGTGACAATGACCAATACCTCGAACTGGCCTGTCGTTTCAAGTGCTACATCGGTTGGCAGTATCGTTTGGGGTACAGAAAACTACCTGAACGTTTATTTGACAGTCAATGCGACATTTACAGTTAACGGCAGTATAAACAACACCTCCGCGGTAGCGGGTAACGGAAGCTCGAGTGCCTATACATTTAATATATCGGGCACCGGAACTATGAATGTGAGTGGAGATCTAAATGTTGGTTATGACGACGGTTTTTCGACGTCAAACCCGGGTAATAACAATAGCTTTGCTTTTATCTCCACGCTTAATAAACTAAATATCCAGGGAAGCACCTATTTGAATATTTTCCAGGGTGATACCAACCACCGTGGATTTGTTCCGGAGTTAGACATCAAAGGAGGCACTTTTACGACAACTTCTATTCAGTCGGTCTTAACCAATTCAACTACTTCTAATAAGCTTCTTACAGCAAATCTTACTGTTGGCAATAGTTCTGGCAGCCCCACGGCCACACTTCAATTGACTGGGGCCAGCGCATTACCATCTTTCTCTCCATATGTAACCAACACCATTACTTTTAATAACCCGGGCGCCACGGTTGAATATTCCGGTGCATCGCAAACCGTTTATACGGATAATGCAGTAGCCAACTTAAACAATACTATTTCTTATTACAATATTAAATTTTCAGGAACCGGACTGAAAACTGCACTTTCGGGAAACTTGAACATAGCTGGCGACTTCACCAATACCATGGCCAATGACGCTTGTAATTGTAACGCTGTCTCACTTAGCGCGCCTACCGTCAATTTTAACGGAACCAGCCAAAACCTGTATGGCGGCGGTGGCAACGGTACCACTTTTTACACGGTCGATTGCAGCAACTCGGGAACCAAAACCATGCAAAGCGGTACCTTTAATCTGGCGAGTACCGGTGTTTTAACCATGAGCGGAAGCAATACCCAGCTCGCTGCAGGATCAGGCATATTTACCTTATTGTCAGATGCGTCAAGCACAGCAACGGTAGCTGCTATACCTTCAGGGTGCAGCATTACCGGGATGGTAAATGCACAGCGGTACATTAGCAATTACCGCGGCTGGCGCTTTTTGTCATCTCCCGTGTATGCCGGCACTGATAGCCATAGCAATAAAATTTGCAGTATTAATTATTTAAAAAATTCGATTTATGTAAGTGGCCCAACAGGCACCGCCGGTGGTTTTGACTGGACGGGTAACTTCAGTATTGCTTTATACCGCGAAGATAATAAGCCCGATTATAATACCTTTTCAAACACTAATTTCAGAGGGTTCAGCAACATCCTGACAGATCCCACATATTCTATCTATCTTGAAAACGGCACCTATAGCATTCCGCAGGCCAACGGTTACCAGGTATTTATCCGGGGGGACCGGGCCCTCACAGATCCTGCAACCGCAAAACTCGCTAGTACCTCTTCCGCTGTAACCGTAACTGCCAGCGGTGCCGTAAACCAGGGGCAAGTAAAATTTGTAAGCTGGTATACACCAGGTTCAACAAGCTTAAGTTTCAGCAATGCTACTTCCGGACTTAAAGGTTTTAACCTGGTGGGCAATCCCTATCCAAGTTCTATTGACTGGGACAAGCTTAATAATGCCGGCGGCGACATATCCGGTACCAACATATCTACTTACATCTATTCCTACAATTTCTCAAAAAAACAATACGGTGTTTATCAGAAAGGCACCGGGGGTACGGGTACCAATGGCGCCAGCCACATCATCGGCAGCGGGCAAGGCTTTTTTGTTGTGGCCACCGCCAGCGGTGCTACTTTAACCTTCAACGAGGCCGCTAAAACCAGCTCATCATATACCGGCGTAACCACTCTGATGAGCACGCAGCCGGTTACCGCTTCTGTAATACATTCCTTACGGCTTAAAATGATGCTTGATTCGGTCGATTGTGACGAGACGATCATCCTCCTTGACAACAATGCCAAAAGCACATTTGATCCAATGGAAGACGCACCTTATAAACCCGGCAATTCAAAGGCAAGCCTGACCAGCCTTTCCCAGGACTCTGTTGACATCGCTATAAACCATTTGCCATTGAAAAACGGGCAGCCGGTACCCTTAAACGTAAATTCTTCGGTCAGCGGCACCTTTATGCTTAGCATGGAAGATATTAATGGCATCCCAAAAATGTATGATATCTGGTTAAAGGATAACTTCGCCCACGACTCGGTAAATTTGCGCACAACCAACGCCCATTCATTCACAATCGACAGAAGCAACCCGGCTACTTTTGGTAAAAATCGTTTTTCTGTTATTGTTAAACAGGATACGGCTTACACCTATAAGCAATTAAGCTTTACTGCTGCCAGGGCAGATAATTCTCCTTTCGTAGAAACGCACTGGACAACGGCTAACGAAGAAAACTACACCAACTTCACGGTTGAACGCAGCAACGATGGCGGAAACACCTTTACCATTGTGGGCGGAATGTGGGGAACAGGAGCCGGTGATTACGGGCTGGTGGATAAAAACGCGCAGACCGGGACTAACCTTTACCGCCTCAAATCCGAAGATATTAATAACACTATCACTTATTCGAACATTGCCACAGTGGTAATGACTGATAATGGCAACAAAATTCAGCTTTATCCAAATCCGGCAACCAGTTTGCTGAATGTACATATAGAACCAGATAATAGTAATCCTTCTTATGAGATAACTATAACCAGCAGCTCCGGTATGCTGGTTAAACAGGACAAGTCAGCAGGATCGCAATGGCAAACCAGCGTAAGCAGTTTGATTCCAGGCACATACTTAATACAAATTGTCAACAAAAAGGATAAAAGTATGGTAGGAAAGACTAAATTTGTAAAAATGTAATCTTGTTGGTAATGAAGATAAAGGCAAAATTAGCGGGAGCAACGTTCATTTTATTATTGACAGAGGTACTCAAATTACATGCGCAAACAGGCACAACAGGCAGCAGCGGGGAATGTGGCGATTTCTCAGATCCTGATAATCCCTCATGTCCTTTAGATTCGTGGATATACGTTTTGGTTTTTGCGGCCCTGGTCTTTGTTTCTTTCCATTTATATCGCAGGCAAAAAGCTTCCTCGTACCGCTCCAACTCATAAAAATAGCACCTTGAAACTAACGATATTGAAGCCGCATACGCGGCTTTTTTTATTAAACGCGACTTAAGCAAAAAGTAACCATCCCCCATTTTTATAATAATATATCCGGTATATATAATCATATATCGCATATTTTCCGATCTCAACCCTTTCTAACTGATAATGTGGCTATTAGCAAATTATCCCTGTGGGATTTTATTACACATTTTGGGGAATATCCGGGCACTTTTTCTATGCAATAAACCTTGGATTATTGCATAAATAGAAAAAATATTAATTAATACTTATCAAATAAAACCTTGCTTAACAAAAGATTAATATTTAAAGCAAATGCGCTTCAGTAAAGCTTACAGCATAGTTATTGCGCTATAAATGCGACACACATATATATAAAGTATTAGAGCGCGCACCCCTAAACTGGTAAACTATGAAAAAGCTTTTATTATTTTCGATTTTAACATTCGTGCTATTTATATCGGCTGTTAATACAACCATTGCTGCTAACAGCGCAAGTTATTCCGGTACACCTTTCACTTTCACCACAGGGATAGCTGTCAGCCCGAACCCATCTCCGACTTACTCGGGCACCCTAGCGACCAGTAACCAATTCGTTTTAACAAGCGGTAGTTTACCTTCGGGGTTAAGCTTAAATACGGCAACCGGCGTAATTTCGGGAACTCCCACTGCTACATATTCGGGCAGTGTAATAATTACTGTCAATTTTAAGACTGGCCTTCCGGCATCGATACCCATCACAGTAAATATCACTGTAAATCTTAACCCAAAACCAGTTATATCATACACATCACCACAATCATATACGCAAAATGTAGCGATCACGTCCCTGAGCCCAACAAATGTCGGAAGTGCGGCTACAAGTTATTCCGCCAGCTCTTTGCCAGCCGGCTTGTCCATCGACCCGGTTACGGGTATAATTTCGGGCACGCCAACAACGGTATCCTCTGCAACGGCGTATACGATTACAGCCACCAACGCAGCCGGTAGCGGAACTTTTAGTTTAACGATCACTGTTAATCCCGTTGCGCCTAGTATTACTTACAGCCCCGCATCTTATACATTTACAGTCAATACGCCCGCTGCCACATCATCGGCCACAAACACCGGAGGAGCCGCAGCAACTTGGACCAGCAGCCCTACTTTGCCTGCAGGTTTAGCATTTGCAACAGACTCTTCCGGAACAATTTTTGGAACACCAACTACCCTATCAAGTGCGACTAATTATACGATTACAGCTACAAATGGGAGTGGATCGAGCTCGTTCGTGATAACTATAACGGTTGCCAATATTTCTGCCTATGATTGGACAGGTGCTGTTAGCACCGATTGGACTGTTTCAGGAAACTGGAAGTACGGCGGCTCGGCGACTTCTTTCTATCCCGGACAAAACGCCACCAGCGGGAGTAATACCAATATCGTACGTTTCGGCGTAACGAGCAACCCTTCAAAATTGCCTGCATTATCTTCAACCCTTCCAAATTCAATAGCTTCAATTGAAATAGGAACAAGCGCCGGGAACAACTTCACTTTGACTTTAGGTTCGGGTACGACGGGTGCGACATTACCAATAACTGGTAATTTCACATTGGATGCCGGGTCAGAAAAGGGTACTTTACTAGGCACAAGTACCTCATTACTTTCAATAGGGGGCGACTTCTATATAGGCAGCGGCGCCACTTTTAATAACGGTAATAGCAGTACCAACAGCTGCCCGATAACGATCTATGGCAATTTCACCAATTACAGCAGCAAAGTCTCCGGTTTCGGAACGGCTTTACTGACATTCAATAGTGGCGGTGTCAATGGCAGTTACAAGTTAAAATCATACAAAAGCACAACATTTAATAACGTATTGTTTACCGGTTCCGGAGGAGTAGCGCTGATTCAAAAATTAACAGGCGGCGCCGGAATATTTTATCTTAGCAGCACCGGAACCATGACTTTTAGCGGGAACACGAAGCTTAACGTTACAAGTGGTAAATTAACACTATTGTCAGACGCTACCAGTTCGGCTACAATAACCGCTATACCTTCTGGTTGCCAGATAAACGGCACGGTAAATGTACAACGCTATATCAGTGACGACCGCGGCTGGCGTTTTTTATCCTCGCCGGTTTATACTAGCACAGACTCCTATGGCAACTACATTTACAGCATAAAATATTTACAAAACTCTATTTATATCAGCGGCCCTACCGGCGCATTGACCGGCTTTGATTGGGCAGGCAACTCCAGCCTTTTCTTATACCGCGAAGATAATATACCCGATTATGGCAGCTTTGGCGATACCAATTTCAGGTCGATTACCGGCCTGCTTACAGACCCCTATTATCAGGTCGGCCTGGAAAGCGGCAACTTCAGTATCCCTGTAGCTAATGGCTACCAGGTTTTTATTCGCTGCGACCGGGCCCTCATCACAGATATTGCAACCGCAAAACTAGCTACTACCCATACCGCAGTAACTTTAACCGCCAGCGGTACCATAAACCAGCAGGCGGTCACTTTCAAAAGCTGGCATTCACCAACTTCATCCAATCTAAGCTACAGCAATCAGGATGCGGGGCTTTTAGGTTTTAACCTGGTTGGCAACCCTTATCCAAGCGCTATCGACTGGGATAAGCTTAATAACACCAACGGCGACATATCAGGCACCAACGTATCTATTTCTATTTACTCCTACAATGCGGCTAATAAGAACTACGCCGTTTATCAAAGCGGCACCGGGGGAACCGGCCCTAACGGTGGCAGCAATATCATTGGCAGCGGGCAGGGCTTTTTTGTTGTGGCTACAAGCGCCAACGCCACTTTAACCTTCAACGAGTCGGCTAAAACCAGTACGACATACACAGGTGTGGCTTCGGGCGTCAACATATTGAGCAAACAACCTATTACAGCTGCCGTCCTGTCACTTATGCGCCTTAAAATAGCGCTTGACTCGGTCAATACCGATGAGACGATGATCCTATTCGACAAAAATGCCAAAAGCGCTTTTGACCGGAATGAAGATGCCCGTTATTTGGCAGGCGGTGGTAAGGTGAGCCTCAGTAGCCTGTCGCAGGATTCTGTTGCTATTGCTATCAACCATTTGCCGCTAAAAAGCGGGCAGCCGGTACGCTTAAACGTAAATTCTTCGGTCAGCGGCACCTTCATGCTCAGCCTGGAAGATCTTAGAGGCATCCCCAAAATGTATGATATCTGGTTAAAGGATAACTTCGCAGGCGACTCGGTAAATTTGCGCATAACCAACACCTATTCATTCACCATTGACAGGAGCAACCCGGCTACTTTTGGTAAAAATCGCTTTGCTATTATTGTTAAACAGGATACGGCTTATGCTTATAAATTGTTAAGCTTTAACGCCGCCAGGGTAGGTAATTCTTCACACGTAGAAACGCATTGGACAACGGCTAACGAAGAGAACTATACCAACTTCACGGTTGAACGCAGTACCGACGGCGGCAACACCTTCACCGTTGTGGGCGGGCTATGGGGAACAGGCGCAGGCGCTTACAGCCTGGTGGATAAAGATGCCGTGACCGGCACCAACCTTTACAGGCTCAAATCAGAAGATATTAATAACACTGTCACCTATTCGAATATTGCCACAGTGGTGATCAGCGAAAATGGCAATAACAATGCCGATAAGATACACCTTTATCCTAACCCTACATCAAGTATTGTTAATATGGATGTGCTGGATAAGACAAATGGAAATATTTCTTACAAAATAACGGTAAGCAATAGCACCGGGTTTATTGTTAAACAGGTTACTTCTTCTCAACCTAACTGGCAGGCCGATGTCAGTGCTTTGCTGCCCGGAACTTATCTTATAAGAGTTATAAATAGCAAAACCCAGGACTTTATAGGCGAAAGCAAGCTTATCAAACTATAACAAAATAGCTAGTTATTATTTGCAAGCCCATCTGTTATATGATAGATGGGCTTGTCTATTTACCTAATATCAATGCTAACTAACCCTCATTAATTAGCCATTTCTTTCTTTAGGTAGCAATTATTTCGTTCTATCTTTCAACATCTTATAATTTTATTAACAATCTACTTATTCTGCACCCGCCACAAGCTTTCCTAATAGGAAATCACCGGAAATTAGAAAATTAACCATTCTTCCAAATATTAACTAATAATATCGACTCATAATATTATGGTTAATGTATCGATCAAATCAACTTATTTACAACAAGTTAAGTTTCTTAATAATTTATTAATCAACAAATCATCACAAGAAAAAATGTTTCGAAAATGTATTACTTTCGCGCTCGACTAACCATACCCTAATTAATAAAGCAGTCCTTGTTTTGCTGTTGATTAATAATATCATGATGCTGAAAAGAATATTTAAATACCCCGCGATTACAATACTTTTTCTATTGTTAAGTGTATGTGCCAGGGCCACGAATACCTATGATTGGGTAGGCAGTACGTCCACCGACTGGAAAACTCCTCAAAACTGGAAATTAAATGGGAGCACTCAATCATCAGCCGGTACCTTTCCCGGGCAATCGGCTTCAACGGATATAGTAGATTTCGGCGTCAACACTAATTATGCGGCAAATCAGCCCATATTATCAGGCACACTTGTAAACCCAATAGCTTCAATGACGTTTGGGGGCAACGGCGGCGCAGCCATGACTTTAACAGTAACAGGCATAACACTTACCGTTACGGGCGCCATTACACAAAATCATGGCAGCGGTGCAAACACAGGAACAAGCATTTCGACTGCTATACAAGGGACAGGATCCATAAGCTGTGCGTCTATGGGAATAGGGAACTCTTCTACACCGGGCAGCCAAAGTAATGCATCACAAATCTTTACAACTGTTTTAACGAGCAGTATCGCAAATCTCACGGTTAACGGGACACTTAATATAAATAGCCAGTGCCTGACACATAACGGCTCGCATCATGACTTTTATAATCCAAGCTTTGATCTTACCGGGGGCGCTCTTACGGTTGTAAATATTACCGTTACTGCCTCAAACTACTTTTCGGGTAATGCAGAAGCTTTTAATATGGGTACCAGCGCTACTGCAAATACATTAAATATTGCAGGTTCGATAACGGTTACATCAGGTATTAACGGCACAGTCAGCTTTTTAAATGCTGCCGCCAACACCTCTGCCAGCACCGTGAATTATAGCGGAACCGGCGCCCAGACTGTATACACAGATGCGGATTCATTTATAGCTTCCACCCCTACCACTTATGGCAACCTAACATTTACCAACTCCGGCACAAAAACTTTAGACGGCAGCACTTTAACCATCGGTGGTAATCTGATTAATAATAGCGGCAGCATACTCAACGGAAATGGCACATCGGGCACTGCAACTATAAGCGGCGCTACGAGTAATGCCGGCACTATTAATATCAATGCAGAAACGGTAACTTTTACTGGTCTTATGATCAATACAGGTACCTATATAGGCGGAACAGCTGGTTCCACTTTCAGCAGCTCTTTTTCTAATAATGGAGGCGTGTTCGCTGCAGGCACCGGGAACACTACCTTTAAGGGCAATTACACCAACACCGGTACATTTACCGCTAACAGTACCGGCAGCGCTATTTTTGGCAGTTCCGGCGCACAATCTCTTGTGGATAATAGCAGTGCCGGTACTACGCTGATCAATACCCAATTTCAGGGAGGCGGCACCAAAACTATGTCAGGTAGCAAAGGTTTTTATATATCAAGTGCCGGCACGCTCACAATGTCCGGAAACACTGTATTAGCTGCAGGTGGCGTCTTAACTTTAAACTCAGACGCCAGCGGCTCAGCCAAAATCGCCAGCGTCCCTTCGGGATGCAGTATTACCGGCACTGTGGCTGTACAACAATATATAAGTGGTACCCGCGGCTGGCGCTTTTTATCTGCTCCGGTTTATGCTGGTACCGATTCGTATAGCA